>Ga0210003_1000434_pt1 | contig 37904 bp, 29 predicted proteins | sample LantaG_FD_182804 | JGI IMG/M metagenome (GOLD analysis project Ga0210003, IMG submission 182804) | Deep subsurface microbial communities from Baltic Sea to uncover new lineages of life (NeLLi) - Landsort_02402 metaG (SPAdes) (version 2) | ecosystem: Environmental > Aquatic > Marine > Oceanic >...
TATCTTTTCCTCGGGACCTATAATCGACGACGGCGGCTTTAAAAATAACAGGGGGTACGCGGGAGCCTCATCGGCCGATTGTGAGGCCTTGACATGGGCGTGATAGTTCAGGCCGACACAGACTATTTTCGAGGGTTCAACCGGGGCTTTGAGCTTTATATCTTTCAGATTATAAGAATTTTCAGTCTTTTCGATTCCCTGCCAGGGCGAGGACGCGAGAGCGGTTACCTTTTCATCCTCAAGTATACCGTAAAGCGGTTGGTTCGAATCTTTTACTGCGAAACGGATATATTTTTCGTTCATGCGAGCGTCCTCTATAAAAACGGAGAGAAGTTAAATAATCATAATGTCTTATATAACACTCTGACCTCGGGAGCGTCAAGATAATATCAGACCTCTTTTAGTTTCCAGCGACCCAACTTGAACCAGAAAGCCAGGATCAACGCCTTGACGGTGGTGGTGATAGTCAGGGTCCACCAGACGCCGTTGATGCCCCAGTCGAGATTGAAACACAGATAGTAGGCCAGGGGAATGCGCGCCACCGCTCCGGGCAGCAGCACCATCATGGGCGGGATAGTGTTGCCGGCACCGCTGAAAGCGCCCTCGATGACAATTTCGATGGCCATCGTGAACTGGGACAGGCCCAGGATAAAAAGATAATCGGCGGCGATTTTCCGGACCTCGGCGTCCGGGGTAAATATGCCCGCAATCAGGTCGTTGAAGACGATAAAAACGAAAGCTATGACAAATGTAAAGCTCAGGGCCAGGCCGGTAGCGCCCCAGGCGCATTTGGCGGCCCGGTCGGGATTTTTGGCGCCCAGGTTCTGCCCCACCATGGTCGAGGCGGCCAGCGAGAAACCGTAACACGTTAAATACGACAGCGACTCCATGCGATTGCCGATACCCATCGCCGCCCCGGCGGACTCGCCGTACTCGTGCACGATTTTGATTAAAAACCAGTACACGATGATGAAAACAAATTGCTGGAATGAGATGGGCAGACCGATTTTTATGATTTTAAGCATCCCGGAAATATCCGGCCGATATTTGAAAGGAGAGTCGACCGGGTAACCCAGCCGGCCGGAAAAGACCTTATAGACAACGACCAGCATGGCGATAAAAATTGAAATGGCCGAGGCCACTGACGCCCCGGCGACGCCCAGTTCCGGAAAAGGTCCCAGCCCGAAAATAAAAACCGGGTCCAGCCCCATGTTGATAAGCACCATCATTACGCCGATCTTGGTCGGGGTGCGAGTATCCCCCGATGCCCGGAAAACGGCGTAAGCGGTGTCGGTCAATCCGTAAAACGTGCAGGAAATCATGAAAATTCTGAGATACGGGATAGCTCGTTCGAGAGTGGCTTCTCCCGGACCCATGAAACGAAGAATGGTGGGCGCCAGGATAAAGCCGGCCAGGGAAAAAATCAGGCCCAGGAAAACGGCCAGTTGCAAACCCTGGTTGATATAAAAGCGTGTCAGTTTGAAGTCCCTGGCGCCCACATAGCGGGACACCAGGGCGGTGACGCCGACACTCAGTAAAGCCACAAAAGAGTAAACCGTCCACATGACAACCATCGAAGTGGTTATGGCGTCCTGGGCGGTCGGGCCCAGTTTCCCCACCCAGTAAAAATCGGTTACCGTGAGGGCGAATTCCATGAACATGCCCAGCACCACCGGTATGGCCAGGGAGAGGATGGTTCTGACTATCGGCCCGGAGGTTATGCCTTCGTTATTTAACTTTATTTCCGACATGCGAATAAGGTACAGAAAGTTTAAATAATATTGAGTAGCATTTTATATGCAGAGGGGGCGGCTGACAAGTAAAATCGCTTTGATTTTCGAAAAGCCGCCGGGTAGGTGGGATATTAAAGCCCCAGGTCGCTTAACAGGTATCGGGGATTAAGCTCTTCGCCGGTGCCCCTTTGAATCAGCTCCCGCCAGTGATAACGGCTGCCGAAGCGGAAATAGTTTTGGTTCAAAAACGATCTCGTCTCATGATTGCCGACCACGGTGCCGTTGTTCTTCTCAAGATACGCCAGGGTTTGAGCGGCGATAATATCCGCCAGCAGGAGATTCTGGTAGGCCAGGGGTTGGTTGACATAGTTCAAATCCGTCGCCCAGGGCTTGAGGTCGTCATGCCGGGGCAGGGAGGTGTATTTTTCGAATATATCCCAGTAAACTTTGTTCAAATCACGCCGGGGATTTTTATAGGCTTCAAGCTCAAACTCCAGATTAACCAACGACAAGCGAAGGTTTACAAGGTTCCATTCCTGCCGGGCGGCGTGATAGCGTTCGATAAGACCGGCCGGAACCGGCACATATTTTTGCAGCCAGGTGACATCCTCGGCTATTAAAGCGAAGATGTTCTCCATCGCGGCCGTCCAGGGATTATCCAGGGGATAATTAAAGAGCGGTTGTTCCTGGGCGATGTTAGCGGAGTAAAGCGCCCGGCCGATATTTTTAACGAGGGTTTTGTTGCCTTCAAAGCCGTCCCCGACCTTCCCTGCCACTCGCTGATCATAGGGACTTTTTATAACCATGGAATGAATATCTGATAACGCCCCCGGGACAGTTTCGAGATTTAGATATACGGGCAATTTTTTGAGGATGAAACCCAGCTCGGCGAAACCGGTCGCGACATATTCTATCTGCGAATCGGCCGGGAAATAGTGGTCGAATTCGTTAAAGACGCCCGAAAAATAATAAGGGATATCCCAGATTTCCGTCTCGCCCATCGATAGCGCGCCGCGTATTTTTTCGATAACGGTCAGGTATGAATTAGCGGTCAGGGAATCCAGGTTTTTCAGTAAGCTTTCCGTTTCCTCTATTTTAAATTCCTCGCGGCCGAAAAGCAAAGCCAGGTAATTGTTGTAGCCGGTCTTGCGGGCTTCCTGGTTGCGGAGACGGTAGAGTCGTTCCAAACGGCTCTCCATAGACTGGCCGATTTCATAACGCACCCGATAAGCCATTTCCCGGTTGGTCCGGTTTTTATTGTTGTTGAGGACTTCGAGAATCTCGCTTACCGTTTTCTGGTCGCCCATGAATTCCGGTTCGTAACTTTTTTCTAAATCATTCAGGGAATCGCACAGTTTTTTGATATTGCCCTGCGATTCGACAATGTCGACCAGGAACCGGGAGCGTACCAATTCCAGCCGCCGGGAATCCTCTTCGTCCCTCAACAGGTTCTCGCCGCGGTTGAGCACGTTAAAGGTACTCATGTCGGACAGGACATAATCGCGCAGATTTTCATAGAATGTGAGGGAATCAGCCTCACCGGCGACGGCCTGCGTCCACTTCTCCCGGGCCAGGCGGTAATTGAGCCAGTTCAGCTTGTGTTCGAGGGAATCCAGCACCAGCCGCACTCTATCCGAGGTCACCGTTTCCTCCTGGCATGAGACAAAAGCCAGCGCGACAAAAACAAGTACCAACACTCGGGCGGTATTTTTAAACATTTTATTCATTAATTCCTGTATCGGCAAAATACGACAGAGCCATAGCGTATCCGTAAAAACCGAAGCCGGAAAGCTGCCCCCGGCAGACCGGGGCGATAACCGATTTATGACGGAATTCCTCGCGGGCATAAATATTTGACAGGTGAACCTCGATAGCCTCGATCGCGACAGATTTGATAGCGTCTCGGATGGCATAGCTGTAATGCGTAAAAGCGCCGGGATTTATTAGCAAACCCTTTGCGTCGGGGGCTTCCTTCTGGATAAAATCGATAATGGCCCCCTCGCTGTTGGCCTGAAATATTTTCAACTCGTAACCAAGGTCGGAAGCCAGCTTTTCAAGTGTTTCGTTAAGTATGTCCAGGGTCTGGTTTCCGTAAACTTCGGGTTCTCTTTCTCCCAGGAGATTAAGGTTGGGTCCGTTAACTACCAAAAGTTTAGGCATATTGACCTCCACCGGTTTGATATTTCGATAACATTTTACTGAGAGCTTTTTTCACTATGTTTTTATCAAGGTCATCGGTAATAAACGGCTTGCCCGGTCGGGAAAGCAAGACAAATCTGGCTCTCTGCGTGTTTCTTTTTTTATCCCAGGCCATAGCCGTCATAATTTTATCAAGCTCCAGCCGGCGCCGCGGCGCCAGATTCATCATATCGTTTATCAGAGCGCTGTATTCCTTGAAATATCTTTCACTTTCCGGTTTCCGTAAAATTCCGGCCTCGACCGCCGTCGCCACTCCCAGTATAACCGCCTCGCCGTGCAGCAGCCGCCCGTATCCGGCGGCGTTTTCAATAGCGTGGGCGAAAGTGTGACCGAAATTCAAAAATCTGCGTTTCCCCTCGTCACGCTCGTCCTCGGCCACCAACCCGGCTTTATAGGCCACGTTCGATTCAATCATCCGGGTTAACATTCGTTCATTATAAAAATCGCTCTTCTCGAGATATTTTTTAAGCTGCGGCAGTATCTTATACCCGGTCAGCCCGGCGTATTTGACGATTTCACCCAAGCCGCACACCATTTGCCGGGGCGGCAGGGTGTTCAGGAAACGGGGGTCGCACAGGACGAATTTCGGCTGCCAGAAAGCCCCGATTAAATTTTTGCCGCGCCCGTGGTTCACGCCGGTTTTTCCGCCGATAGCGGCATCGACCATCGCCAGCAGGGTGGTTGGCACGGTCGCCCAGGGGATTCCCCGCAACAGGGTGGCGGCGACATAGCCGACCAAGTCGCAAATAACTCCTCCCCCGCAGGCCAGGATGAAATCGGAGCGGGTTATTTTTTCGCCCAGCAGGATGTCATATATTTTTTTGGCGTGGGTCAGGGATTTGGTCTTCTCTCCCGGCGGCAGGGCCAGTTCAAACAATCGTGCTCGAGGCAGTTTCAAGGCTCTTTTCACCGTCGGTCTGTGCAAGGCGTAAAACCGGGCATCGTAAAAAACAAACACCCGGCTGTCCGGGGCGTGTTTTTTCAAAAAAGCGGCGAGATGTTTTATCTGTCCCCCGCCGATTATAACCGGATACGCGCGGTCCTTCAGCTTGACTTCGATTTGCGGCATTTCTCAACTTGCTCGATTATATCATGCAGGATCAGCCGAATATTCTTACGCGAGGTCGAAACCTTTACATCGGCTTTCTCATAATTAAGTTGTCTTTTTTCCAATAACCGGGTAATTCGTTCGTACTTTTCATCACGGTTCAACTCTTTATCTTTATTTTCAGATATCAATAACGGCCGGTCAAATTGATATTTAACCCTCTTGTAAATTTCAAGAACCGAGCACCAGAGAAAAACCACGATTCCGTTTTTGCTTACCAGCTTTCGAGTATCCTTCGACTCGAAAGCGCCGCCGCCGAGGGCAACCACTTTGGGGCTCCCTTTCTTAACCACCTCTTTAATGACTTGCTTTTCAATTTTACGAAAATAAGCTTCGCCCCGATTGGCGAATATCTCCACGATAGTCCGGCCTTCTTTCTTCTCGACCAGAAGGTCGGTGTCGTAAAAATTTATTTTCAACCGCTTCGCGAGGGCCTTACCCAGGGTGGTTTTCCCCGACCCGGAAAAGCCAACTAAATATATATCTTGTAATAAATTCATTTTTTTTGATATTAAACGGTATTCAGTTCATGAATACTTCCCGGTAAACCGGTTCGAAAGAAACCATCTGCCCTGTCCAGATATCGAAAGCCCTTAAAGCCTGCCCGACCAGCATGGCCGAGCCGTCAATCGCAATCACGCCGGCGTCTCTGGCCGCTTTAATAATTTTATTGTCGCTGTTATAGTTCAAATCATAATAAATTTTGGTGTTTTTCCAATCGTAACTTTCTCCCAGGGGGTTGACGTCAACATGATTCCACCCGCCCAGAGGCGTGCAATTGACCGTGATATTGTAGGCGTCCCTGGAACGCAGAAGATCCCGGTCGATAGTTGTGTTCAGGTTTATTTTATTGAAACGGTTTTCCAGAATTTGCCTCAGGTCGTTCAGTTTTTCCACTGAGCGCCCGACCACCGTGAAATCCTTAATTTCATAATCGAGAAAAAGGCTGTAGATTACCGCCCGGGCAGCTCCGCCGCAGCCTATTATGGCAGCCCGGCCGTGTTTCAATTTGGAGTTATACTTTTTTAAGGGGAGGGAGAAACCGTAATAATCGGTGTTGAAACCCAGCATACGGCCTTTTTCTACGACCACACAGTTGACCGCCTGCAGGGCGTTGGCCACCGGGTCGATATCGTCAAGATACTGAATAACTTCGCTCTTATAGGGAATTGTTACCGAAAAACCCTTGGTGCCGTCGCTTTTGAAGTCGAATAATCTGGATTTGAAGTCCGACGGGGACACCGAATGCATTTCAAAGGTGCCGCTGACACCGTTTTTTATCTTAAAAATAGCCTCAAAGACCTCTTTAGACTTGGAATACGATATTTTACTGCCAATCAGGGCGAACATGTAAGGTCTTTTCATTGTATGATACTCTCCAAAAGGTTGTAAAATTCCGGGCATGAAACCGCCACCACGCTGTCATCGTCGATAGTCGAGGGACCGTCGAGGAACAGGGCGGCGACAGAGAATGCCATGGCTATACGATGGTCGCCGAAACATTCGAAATCGGCACCGTTTCGTTCCCCGCCGCCCTCAATCGCCAGACCGTCCTCAAGCAAGCCGCACTTGACGCCCATTTTCCGAAGGTTAGCCGCAGTGGCCGCCAGGCGGTCGCATTCTTTTACTTTCGACTCGGCGGCGTCGCGAATTATCGTCGTTCCCTCGGCGAAAGCCGCCATAACCGCCACAATCGGGATTTCGTCAATCAACCCGGCGGTTGTCTTGCCTGATATTTTCCTGGCTTTCAACGGCCCCCCGGTCACGGTTACGGTACCCCGGGTCTCCCCGGACAGGGCGGTTTTGTCGCTGATTTCCACCCGGCAACCGATATTCTTCAAATGCTCGATAAAGGTGGTCCGGGTAGGGTTTAGCCCCAGGTTATTAATCGTGAGGGTGCCGCCTGATACAGCCGCGGCGGCCATAAAGAAAGCGGCCGTGGATATATCACCGGGGATATCAACCGTACCTCCTTTGACGCTGGAGTGCGACGCCAGCTTGATTTCTTTCTTGAAGTCTTCGGGCATGGACGTTCGTTTTTTACGGGGGTCATGCGGGTCGGGGGTCATCACCGGTTTAATTTCCCGTACGCTAAGCCCCTCGCCGATTTGCGAAAGCATTATTTCGGTGTGGTTGCGGGTGATAGTGTCCTCGCGAAGCGTTAGCGAACATTTCGAGGCCATGGCGGCCAGCATCAGCGAGGACTTGACCTGGGCCGAAGCCACCGGCAGTCTGTATTCGAACGGCAGCAGTTTTTTCCCCTGTATTTTCAAAGGCAGATGCCCATCCCGGTCAAACAGTTCCGCTCCCATTTCCCTCAAGGGGTCAATAATCCGTTTCATCGGCCGCCCCGACAGGGACTCGTCACCGGATAAAATAACCGAAAGCTCGGACCCGGCTACCAGACCGGCCAGGAGGCGGGCGGTGGTGGCGGAATTGCCGCAATCAATTATGGTTTCCGCGGGCAGGTCAATTTGCGAAGGCGGCGTAAAGGTTACCGTATTTCCGTTTTGCTCAACCCCGACGCCGAATTTCCGCACGGCTTCCAGCGAAACCCGGCAGTCGAGGTTGTCGGGATAATTGATCGCGACAACCGGTTCCCCGGTCAAAATAGACAAAAGCGCCACCCGGTGGGCAATCGATTTATCGCCGGGCACGGTTATAGTCCCACCTACTTTTTTTGCGGGTGTGAGTCCTCTTTTCATCTGCAGGTCCTGCCAATGGCGGTGGCAATCTTTTTAACGTCACTCATCAAATTATCGTAATCCATCAGGGTTATGGCCTGGGGACCGTCGGAAAGGGCCTTCTCCGGTTCATGGTGAACCTCGATCAGCAAACCGTCGGCGCCCGCGGCCAGGGAAGCCCGCGAGAGGGGAACTACTTTATATTTCTGGCCGGAACCGTGGCTGGGGTCGGCTATAATCGGCAAATGGCTGAATTTCTTGACATAGATAACCGAGGACAAATCGAGTACGTTGCGGTTGTGATTGGAAAAAGTACGACCCCCCCGTTCACACAGGATAACGCGCGGGTTGCCCTCGACCATGACATACTCGGCGGCCATCAAAAACTCGTCCAGGCTGGCCGACATCCCCCGCTTGATAAGAACCGGCTTGTTGGTTCGGCCGGCTTTTTTCAAAAGCGAATAATTTTGCATGTTCCGGGCGCCAATCTGGATTATGTCGGCATATTCACAAACCATGTCCAGGGTTTCGGTATCGACTGCCTCGGTCACGATCAGCAGGCCGAACTTTTCCCTGACTTCGGCCAGTATCTTCAGGCCCTCCTCCCTCAGCCCCTGGAAACTGTAGGGCGAGGTACGGGGTTTGAAAGCTCCCCCGCGGAAAATCCGGGCGCCTTTTTTGGCCACATGCTCGGCTATTATAAAACATTGTTCGCGGCTTTCCACCGAACAGGGACCGGCCATGACGACGAACTCCGGCCCGCCGATAATTACCCCCGCCCCGATATCGATATGACTGTTTTCGGGGTGGCTTTCCCGGCTGACCAGTTTGTAAGGTTTGGTAATCGTCACTATATCGTGCACGCCGTCCAGGGTCAGAATCCGGTCGGCGTTGACCTGGTACTTGTTACCGGTGACATTTATGACCGTCCGCTGCAAACCCTTAACCGGGTGGGGTGTCAGACCCAGGTCAACCACCTCCTCGCAAACCCGTTTAATCATAACCGGGGTGGCATCGGCGTTCATTAAAATCAACATAATCTGCCTACATTTCTTCCGGGGCTTTCAATCCCAGAAGATACAATCCTTCTTTTACAACCGTTTGCACCGCTTTGACCAGAGCGATGCGGGCTTTCGACAATTCCGCGTTATCGGAAATAATTTTGTCAATCCGGCCGTTTTCATCCTTACGCTGATAAACTTTATTGAAAGCTCCCGTCAACTTTAACAGGTAGGCGGTGACTATAAAGGGGTCGTAAACACGGGCGGCGTCGGCCACCGTCTCGGGGAAATCGGCCAGAAGCTCCACTACGCGCCGCTCTTCTTCCCTGTCAAGCAAAGTATAATCAACAACACCCCCGATGTCACCTCCATAATTTCGCAAAAGCGAGCATAGCCGGGCGTGGGTGTATTGCAAATATGGGCCGGTCTCGCCCTCGAAATTCAAAACCTCGTCCCAGATGAAATTGACATCCTTCTGTCTGCGAACCGACAGCTGGGAGAACATCACCGCTCCCACCCCGATCATTCGGGCGGTTTCCTCGAATGCTTTCAAATCTGGATTTTTATCTTTTATCTTTTCCCTGGCCAGGGCCATAGCCTGGTCGATGACGTCTTTTAAGAAAACCAGCTTCCCCCGGCGAGTGGACATCGACGTTCCCTCGAATTTCACCCAACCGAAATCGATATGCTTGACCCGGCCCGTCATTCGCTGTTCGAGCGGGAGCCTCTCGGCTATTTCCAATTTGTCGATAACCTGGAGGGCCTGTTTGAAATAATCGGACTGGGCGGTGCCGACCACATATAGGGATTCCTCGAAATGATATTTTTCCCAGCGGTAAATAAGTCCCGCCAGGTCCCGGGTAACGTATAACGTCGCCCCGTCGGTTTTTTTCAACAGGCAGGGAGGCAGATTGGGGTCGTCCATTTCCACCACCAGCGCCCCGCGGGAAATTTTGGTCAGGCCGACCTTCTCGAGCCGCGCCACCACCGTGTCCATCTTGTCGTTGAAGAACGACTCCCCGATAACCTCGTCGAACTCGACCCCCAGCGTTCCGTAAATCAGGTTAAACTCCTCGTTGGAGATGGTTTTGAACTTCTCCCACAGGGCCACCGTTTCCGGGTCTTTACCTTCGAGTTTCCTGAAGGCCTGGCGGGCAGCCTCGTTTAAGGAATCGTCTTTTTCCGCCTCGTCGTGAAAACGGACATATAGTTCCAGAAGTTTCCTGACCGGGTCCGACTCAAGGGTGTCCTTGTTTCCCCATTTATGGTAGGCGACAATCATCTTACCGAACTGGGTGCCCCAGTCGCCGGGGTAATTGATACCGACCACATCGTAGCCGAGTTTTTTAAATATCCGCCGCAGGGAGTTGCCGATTACGGTGGAGCGAAGGTGCCCGATACCGAAAGGCTTGGCTATATTGGGCGAGGAATATTCCACCAGCAATTTGCGGTTCTTACCAATATCGGCGTCGCCGTATTTCTCCGGTTGGGTTAAAATCGCACCCAGAGTATCCCCCGCCAGGGTTTTAAAATCGGTTCGGGCGTTCAGAAAACCGCCGACCGCCTCACAATGCAGCAAAGCGGTTTGGTTTTGATTATCAAGGTAACGGTTAATAGCCTCGGCTATTTTGGCCGCTATATCCTGTGGTTTAGCCTTCAACAGTTTGACATACTTGAAAACCGGGAAGGCGAAGCGGCCCATTTTGGGGTCCTTGGGGGTCTCCAAACCGTCATAGATGACATCCTTGTTGAAAATGTCGTTGTCACCGGTGGTTTTATAGATATCCCTGTAGGTTTTTTTGAAAGCTGCCTCGGTGGCCTCGGCGAACTGTATTTTAAACTTATCTTTTGTCATCTCATTAACCGGATTCCTATTACAACTTATCAATATGAATTAATTTAGTTCAAATAGCAACGACAATGTAAAAACTTCCCAACTTCAATCAAGTCAACCAATTCGCGCCCCGTATTTTATCACACGGCGTCTTCGCGAATGATTGTCCAGCCGGGAGAATCCTCGTTCTTTTTCTCCGCTTTCTTGAAAAATCCATAATATGTTATGGCGGAAATTATATATAAAACGATGGTAATATTCATCGTGAAAGTATATCCGAATTTTTCAATCAAAAACCCGCCGACCGCCGTGGCCACCATCCAGGAGGAGGTCCAGGTTATCATCAGCAGAGCGTTAACCAGACCCTGCTCGTTTTTGCGGCTGAGTTCCATACTGACGTTATTGACGATGGGGACGCCGAGATTCATCAGGCCGCCGCGCAGGACGAAAGCCACGAATACCAGCGGCAGGATGTAGCTGTAAGCCAGTACCAACAGAAAAGGGATGGAAATCAACTGGGTGTAAACCACGGTTCGCACCAGCCCCACTCTTTTGGCCAGGATCGGACCGGACAGCGACCCGACAAACATGGCCGCCGCGACGCAGAAGAAAAACCAGCCGATAGTGTTGGGGGATAGATTGAAACGGTCCTTAAAATACAGATTCAGAAACGGTATTATCAGACCGGCGCCCAGGCCGACGATGAAATTGGAGAAAGACACCTTAAAATAAAAGCGGCCGCGTTCTCTGAGTTTCGACCAGGTGAAGGAAAAGCGCCTTTCGTCGGGAGAAGGCGCGGCAGCCTTGATTTTCATGATCGGTATCAGGGTAAAGAGGCTGACGGTGATACCTATATAGAGAGTGTATCGATAACCCTCGATAATATTCCCCACCGCTCCGCCGATAAGGATCACCATCTCCCCCGACCCGGCTGAGGCGGTCATGCCGGCCAGCATGAGTACGGCGAAAGACGACGAAAAAAGATAGGTGCGTTCTTTGGGAGTGGAGTTGCGCATAAAGAACGGCCCCGAGGCCACCCGGTAAAACGCCAGCATCATGCCGTTAAGGATGGAAAAAGCAATAATAATGAAAAAATCGACATAGGTGCTCATAACAAAGCTGAAACCGGCCAAAAACAGGCAGCCGACCAGCAGAATCGGTTTCAGCCTGATGCGGGACAAAATAATCGCCGCCGGGATGGCCATGAGGGTCATCCCCACCCCACGCGAGGAGTTTATCAGTCCGATCTGGCCTTCGTTGAAACCGAACTCTTTCAAATAGAGGTTAAACAGGACGTTGAAAATCTGGAAATTTATCCAGACCAGGAACATCCCCGTCAGGAAAAGGCGGGCGTTGCGGGAAAACATTTTCAGGTGGGACAGGTAGTCTTTGAAATTGCTTATAAGGTTCCCGACCCTACCGTTCTCGGAGGCTGGCTTGTGAAAGTCCGTTTTCAAAGGTGGCATAATAGTAAGTAAAGTTTAATAATTAGCGGTTCGTCGATAAATTAAATAAACTCGAAAACGCCCTCCATCGCTTTCTGAACCGGACCGGTCAGCTCGATCAGGTCGGAAGCCTCGTCCCAATTCACAAACAGCGAACCGCTGTCGAAAACAACCTCGCAACGGCGTTCGGTCAGGCCCAGTATGACCATGGCGCATACGGCCGCAGCCGCCCCGGTTCCGGATGACCCGGTGGCGCCGGCGCCGCGTTCCCATTCGGCCACCCTGACTTTGTGACGGTTAATGACTTTGACAAACTCGACATTGGTGCCGTTGGGAAAGGGCCGGGCGTATTCCAGTTCGGCGCCGATTTCCGGCCAGTTGAAATCAAAATCCTCGACCAGCAGGATGGTATGGGGGTTGCCCACCGCCAGGCAGGTAACCGGCAGTTTTACCGAGCCGAAATCGAGCGGACTGTTGACCAGGTACTTGTGCCGGGTCTTGACGGGTATTTTACGGGTTTCAAATTCCGGACTTCCGATTACGGCCTTAACCGTATAACCGCCCTTGATCTTTTTCATGAGCCTGACCTCGTCAATCGAAGTCATCGTTTCGAAAGTAAAACTTTTTTTTCGGCCGGCGGCCAGGTACAACCCGGCGATGCGCAGGCCGTTGCCGGATTTTTCCGCCCAGTTGCCATCGGCGTTGACGATTTCGATTTTCTTGTCGGCCTTGTGGCTGGACGATAGATACAGAACGCCGTCGGCCCCCACTCCGGTTCGTCGGGAACAGATGGCCCGGGTCAGGCGGGACTTAAAGTGACGTGTATATTTCTTGTTTAACCGGTCAATGACGATAAAGTCATTTCCCAGAGCGTGGTATTTGGCAAATTTTATTTTCATAATTACCCTATAGATAGACAAAAGAGAAAAAAACACAATAAAAAACCCGCCCGAAGGCGGGTTTTATCCGGATATATTATTATCACATGTTCTCTTTGATGAGTTCGGCCAGACGCCGGATACCGACATCGATACCTTCGAGTGTCGCGTTGGAGAAATTGAGGCGCATGGTGTTTTCACCCTCGCCGCCCGGGTAGAACGGCTGCCCGTACACGTAGGCCACTTTCTTCTCGATGGCTTTCGGGAGCAATTCCTTGGCGGAGAAATTTTTAGGAAACTCCAGCCAGAGGAACAGGCCGCCCTCGGGTTTAGTCCAGGTCACACCTTCGGGGAAGGTTTCTTCCATGACCTTGAGCATCAACTCCCGCTTGGCGCGGTAGTTGGCCTTGATCTTTTCAATGTGCGGTTCGAGGAAACCCTGGCTGACAAATTCATACATTAAATACTGACTGAAGGCGTTGGTGTGAAGATCGGTACACTGCTTGACCTTTTCAAATTGCTTGGTAATACTCTTATGGGCGTTCATCCAGGCAATCCTGAAACCGGGCGCGATTATCTTGGAGAAAGTCATCAGGGTGATAACCTGGTCACCGCCGTAAGATTTGAGCTCAGGAACCGGTTTGCCAGCAAAGCGGATATCGCCGTAGGGGTTATCATCTATTACCGGTAAATTATACTTGGTGGCCAGCTTGACGAGCTCGATCCGGCGTTCCTCGGACATGGTAATGCCGGTCGGGTTCTGGAAGTTGGAAACGGTGTAAATCAGTTTGGGTTTGTATTTCTTAATCTTGTCTTCGACCTGGTCGATAATCATGCCGTCATTGTCCATTTCGACGGTGGCATATTTGGCGCGATAATAATTGAATGCCTGCAACGCGCCCAGGTAAGTGGGATTTTCAGTGATAATGTAATCGCCAGGCTCAATAAACACGCGGGCCAACAGTTCAATTCCCTGCTGGGCACCGCAGGTTACCAGGACGTTGTCGGGATCAGTGGGCATACCCTTGTCGGTTGTGCGTTGGGCAACCCATTCGCGCAACTCAAGGATACCCATCGAAAGCGAATACTGGCAACACTTGAAACCATACTTGTCGATAACCTGGGCGGACAGTTCTTTGAGCTTCTCGAGAGGAAACAGTTCCGGGGCCGGAAGTCCTCCGGCGAAGGAAATAACGCCCGGTTGTGAGGAAATTTTAAGGATTTCCCGAATTATCGAGGTCTCCAGGTTTATTACGTGGTCGGCGATCTTCCATTTGTCCGGCTGTATTTGTTCTTTTAATCCTACCAGCATAATGGAATCCTTTCTATTAAAAAATCGTTACTATCAAAAAATATATATTAACAATACACTTATAATATAAGTAAATAACAGGAAAAAAACAACCCCGTAAGAATTACGGGGTTGAAATTATTTAAACGGGATGACAATTGTCCCGTTAACACACACTATATAAAAAGCTTAATATCGACCTTGGATTTAATCCTTCAAGTAAAACAGACTGATGTTCATTACCCTGGCCATGATTGTGCTTCGATTGTCATAACCGGCTGCGTTGATGTACTCCCAGTTTTGATGAACCATGACAATGCCGTATTCGCCGGTAGGTAATCCAGACAGGGCCCCGGAACTGAAGCTGTAACTTCCGCTGTTGGGCACTTCCACCGATAGAAGAGAATCACCCTCACCAATGTTCATGAGCGTAATCCTGACCGTCCCGCCGCAAATATACGACCAGGTAACATCGAAGCCTGTTTTGGAAGCGGTGTCGTCGTACAAGGGATATGTCAAAGTCGGCTGACAACTGGGGAACTCGATAACCTTCGTAAGCGCCGGGACATCGGAACTGGCGGTCACCGTGAAAGTATATGATGAATCCAGGACAATAAACTGGTCCATCACGGTAAAACCGTATAGATAACGAGAGCTTATATCGTCCCAGGTAAGAGTGAATTCATTACAGGCAACGCCGCCGGGGTGCAAAACCTTGAGAGGCTCACAGGGCGCGTATGCGCTGTCGAAATAGGCCACGATACCGTCGATAATGGACATGGACCCGACGCCAAAAACGTTTATCACGCGCGAAACGCAAAGATTAGCGAAAACGCCCTCGGTCACAGGTCCGGTAGTATCGTCCATGACGGCGAAATCCGACAGGTGGCCGATGTCGACAGCGGCGAAATTATGGAGCGTGTCAAGCAGCATACCGGGCAAGGTATCCCACACGGCGTCGCCCGTATCGCAACAGACAACCACCCCTTCTTCGTCGCCATTGCCCAACAGGGCGGGACTGTAATAGATTTTAAGAGCCGCATCGGTATCGAAGACGGTTCCCGACGGCTCGATGGAATATACCGTACCGACAAATTTGTTCGGCGCGATACACGGCGTCGGGGACGTGTTCTGGGTAATGGAAATAGTCAGGGTGTCGTCAAGGGCCGCGGGCGGGACTATCAATCGTATTTTGCCCGGTATTTCCAAGGTGTCGCCGTCCGGACCGACATTTTTCTGGGTCGTTAAAAGATTATCCTCATCGTTGCTGTCGGTGCCGCTGTCGTCGGAACAGCCGAACCACATCAGCAAAAGCAACAAGGAAACAATAACAAACAATAACCTTGATTTCATACTAACCCTCCGGGAATATAGTTATTTTTCACCTATTATCTTGATATCTTTTGACCGTTTCTGTCCTAATTAATAATAACATAAAGAACCGGTTATTTCAAGTAAAAATAAGTTCATTATCCGGTAACGACTTAAGGATTGACAACCGATTTTTTCAATAAAAAAGGAGCCGGATTTTAAACCCGGCTCCATTTATCAGAATAATCGAAAATGCTTACTTGAGCAGAATCATTTTGCGGGACTGAGTAAACTCACCGGCGGTTAAACGGTAGAGGTAAATCCCGCTGGAAACTCTCTGGCCGTTATCGTCGGTACTGTGCCAATCCACCTGCCTGTGCCCGGCTTCCTGGAAACCGTCCACCAGGGTGGCTACTTTGCGGCCCAGGAGATTGAATATTTCCAGCTTGACGTAAGCCGCATCCGGAATATCGTAGCTGATAACCGTATTCGGGTTGAACGGATTGGGATAGTTTTCATATAACTGGAACCCGCCCGGAACCAGATTATCATAAACCGAGTAATCGGGTTGATAACGCCCGATTACCTTGATGATATAATCGCGCTCCCTGGTCGGTTCGGTAAGCTCCCGGCAGTCGAAGGTAAATTCAAAGGCTTCTCCCTTGACCAGTTGCAGGGTCTGCCCTTCGCGGTAGTCCTTCCCGGCGGCCGGCACGCCCTGGAAATTGTAATCGTCAACGGTCCAGTTACTGACCTGGGGCGTTTCGTCGGCGACGATAAACTGATTGACGACATCGGTAGCGTAGCTGTCCTCCCACGAAATACGCAGGGTAATCACATCCTGGCCGACGGTCAGTTCGGGGTCGCAGGTCACGACTTCCGTGGTGATTTTTTCCCGCGTCGGGATATCGGGAGATTCAACCCAGTTACCGCTGTTGTCGAGGAAGGCGACTGTCATGTTCGAAGCCGACCGGTTTTCATCGACAATCGGGACGGTTTTGGGGAAAATCAGGGTATCGAAAATCGGACAGCGCGGTTTAAGGGAAGTACTGATATTATACCCTATATCCTTACCGATAGAATTGGGGAAGGTAATAACCATATAACCCGGTTCGTTGGAAACGTAATAATTACCGTCGACGGCCCTAACCGCGTTCAGGCAATCTTCCCCGCGATAATCCACGGCGGTCACCGGCTCGATTACATTTTCATAAGTGTAAATGCTGCCGTCAACGGCACAGGCGACGGTGGTAGCCGCGTCATGGTCAACCGTGATCAGCTCGACCGATTCCAGGTAGGTTATTTCATCCTCCATCTCCCGAATCTGGAACCGCACCCGGCCATCATCAGCGAGAACCGGCGCGGTGACATGATAATAGTCGGTCACTGTCTCGACATAATTGGACCGTTCACAAGCGGTTAAAAGCGGGTTGTCCTGGATAAAACTCTTACCGTCATAGCTGAACAGGACCGGACACGACGGTAGCGCCGGTTCGCTGACTACGGTGAAAGTGCTGTCGATGGTAGTCGGCCAGATGCTGTTGTATTCCCAGGAGATCATCTGCGAGTTATTCGGGTCGAAATGGACCGGACTGGAAAGAAGCGGCAACAGCGGGGGGTTGACATCAAAGAATACTTTGATAATGGGTCCCACCCCCGGCTCTATAGTCGTCAAATCATACCAGATATCCGACCACGGGCGCAGACATATTACCAATTTACCCGGTTCAGGACTGCCAACCATGGCCGTGCTTATCCCCTCATCTTCAAAATCGGCCGCCCGGCCCATCAGTTCATGCTCGACCTCCATACCGATACCCCAGGGAATTATCATGCTGTCCGGGTCAAAGGATGGTGTAATGAAAGCCGGGTCGTATTCGACCACCATACTTACCATGACCACACTATCGGTGTTCACCACGAAGAACTCAAAGGGTATATCCTGCTGGCCTGGGTAGCCCTCGGCGCCGAAAAAGGCGAACAGGTCGTCGTTATAGCCGACAAAATAGCCGTTCACCAGTTCCGGGAAAACAGCCATTCCCGCCATGTCAGCGAAAAGGTTGTAGTCGTAACCTTCCGTTACTAATGCGACGAGCGATGAATCATAAAGCGTGACATTTTCATTAACATCGAAATTGACCGCCAGTATCGGCCCGGAGCCAACCGGGATACTGGGCATGTTTTCTTGATTTGTGGGAATCATATAAATCAGTAAAACGCCCGGCTCTCGACTTTTCACAACTATCCCACCATGCGTTTCATAGCCGACGGCTCTTCCGAGGAGATTATATTCAACAGTCTCACCGTCACCGATAGCTTCATCGAATGAGGGCGTCAGTTTGGCCGGGTCGTATTCGATTCTGGCCTGCAAACCGCTCAGGTCAACGCTGTTGGCAACGTAGATTTCAAAAGGACAGCTTTCCTGGCCGGCGTAACCGTCAACACCAAAGAAAGCCATGGTATCGGTTAAAACCGTTTCTTCCAAAGCCATATTCCGGTTATCCTGAGGGGTAGCCTTAAAACCATCACAGTTATAATACGGGGTGGCATCGCCGATTATGACCCTGACCAGTTGTACCAGGTCAGCAACTGTTAAAGTAAGGCCGTCACAGTTTATATCTGTGGTTTCAACCTGGCGCTCAATATTTATTTGAAAAGCGCTTAAGCCTATGATAAAATATTGATTAAAGGTTTGATAATCAGCATTGCTATAAAAGATACCATCAAGATTTATATCACCTCGATCGGATGAATAATCATCGCCAATTATTTCCACATAGCCGCCTTCAAAATCGATATAAGGGGTAGTATAGGCAGCACAGCCCGACTCCGGCCCGCTGCAATTATAGATTTCGTCGAAAGTATTACCCTCCCAATCGGTAACATTGTCTCCGATGTATGAATCCTCGCCGGATAAACTAGAAAAAGAACAATTGACGCATCCATCCGGAAACGGTTCCGATATCCAGTAAAAATTAATAGGAATTTTTGAAGGATTAGATGACGATACACTCGATGCCTTGAGATGTATTTTGAATAATTCAGCCTCATTTCCCGATATAAAACAACTCGGATGCGGTACCCCCCCGCCCAATTCCGCGAATCCTATAATTTTTATTATTTGCACATTGGAAACTCCATAGTAACAACCGGGACCGCTTCCGCCTAATTTAAAAGTAAAATATTCCCATCCACAATCATCGAATAAAGCTCCTGGTTCAGCGTAAAGCCAAACCAGCTTCGAGCCATCATAACTGAAAGTTAAATTAAAAGCCGCCAGAGAAACAGTATCAACAATCGGATCGTTCGGTGTTATGGTTACCGATACTTCAGTATTCCACCCGCCGTAAACACCGTCAACGTTTTCAATCTTCACCTTGTAGTTGGCATTGGCGTATGCGACCAACAGCAACGTACAAAGCAGGACAAACGCAATTAACTTGTACCTTGACATTCTGTGCTCCTTCTTCCTGGTTTAAGCTGGTAATGTGTTTAAGTATAATTTATGTATTATAAGAATATTCTTTTATTCAACTCAATCAATTTATAATAATATTAAGCATTATTGATAACTGTGTCAAGTTTAATTGTGAAAATAACTGTACGACTGGTATTACAGGCATAGAAATATATTTTATGACTATTTCAGCGGTTTTTACCGCTTTTGTAAAAAGCCGGTAAGATAACCCTTATCTATGACCGGTTGATTTTTACCTCATAAGCATCGAAAACAGGAAAATCACAGATATGGTCGTAATAAACCAGATGATGGTTATGATTAGTAATTATCTGATTACTTTAACTTATGGAAAGGCGGGGATTCAAGGTCCGGATGCGGGCATAAAAAAGTGGCGCCCCGCAGAATTGAACTGCGGACACACGGATTTTCAGTCCGTTGCTCTACCAACTGAGCTAGGGCGCCTTGCTAAAAGTTCTGACAATTTATTATTTTTTCGTCAGTTGTCAAATTAAATTTAACGCTTTTTTAAGATATAATTCTTGGTTACCGGAGACAGCAGAGCCAGAACCGCCCCAAGGGACAGAACCAGCAATACGATACTTTCAAATTTTTTAATCTGAAACAGAGCGAAAATCATAATGAGGATATTCAATCCAATCATGCTGTACCAGCCCCAGACTTTCAAATCCCGGTAAGCCAGCACGATAGTCAGCAGAATCAGGCCCAGCAGGAGAAAGATTATATGACCGGCGAAGTCCTGATAGTTGTGATCCATAAACCCGAGGATAATTTCAATGCCGCCGTAAAGCATAAAAATGGTTGCGAAAATGTATCCATACCATTTGGTCAGGTTGAAATATAGCGGTTGTTTTTCAATTTTTTCCATCATAAACCTATTCCTTCGTTAAATGATCATCTCACCCAGGATGCCGGCGCCGATAAAACCGGCGTCGTTTCCAAGGGTGGCGCGGGTAACCCGTAAGTTCTGGGTGGCCGGTTTAAAGGCGTGCTCCTTTATTTTATTGGCGACCCGGTTGATAAATACAGCGCCGCCGTCGGCTACGCCCCCACCAATTACTACGATATCGGGATTAAAAAGATTCACGATCCCGGCCAAGCCGATACCCAGGTACTCGGCCGATTCATTGAGGACTTCGACAGCGATTTCGTCTTCTTTTTTGGCCGCCATAAAGAGTTTTTTGATATTCAAATTTTCCGGCGAACCATCAAGTAGTTCTTCAAATATCGGCGTTAAGTTATTCTTCATCTTGCTCATAGCTCTTTTAAGTATAGCCCCGGAGGAGCAGTAAGCCTCGATACAGCCGCGGTTGCCACAGCGGCACTCGGGGCCGTTCATGTCGATTGAAATATGTCCCAACTCACCGGCGGTATAGTTGGCGCCGCGCCACAATTTACCGTCGAGAATTATCCCCCCACCGATGCCGGTGCCCACCGTCACACAGATTACCGATTTATAGCCTACCGCCGCCCCGAACCGGGCTTCCGCAAGGGCCATAAGGTTAACGTCATTATCCACTAAAATGCGCATATTCAAGCGTTCGCTTAAAGTCCGGCCGATTTCCATCCCTTCCCAGCCGGGGATATTGGGACAGCTGCCGATAACCCGGCCCTCGCGGTTATCCACCGCTCCGGGAGTGCCGACACCCAGCCAGCGCACCTCGTAATCTTCGTCGGCGGCGTAGTAAAGAAGACTTTCGGATATGTTGGTAACCAGATGCATCAGCGGCTCGGGCCCCTTCTCCACCAGGGTCGGTCGCTGCTCGCGGTAAAGAATCTTACCTTCCTGGGAAACCAGCCCGAATTTTATATTGGTGGCCCCGATATCAATTCCGGCATAGACAAAATTATTCGACATAACCTGCTTCAAAATTTCGTTAATAAAAAGTTTCACCGTCCGGCAAACCGTCGGACACACCACCTTTAGAAGTTAATCGGTGACCAAATTCATGTCAAGATGAAAGGTAATAGCGTTTTCACGACCATTTGACGATAACGAAGCCAGAGGACCTCACGGGGTTTGCTTCCGGTTAAGAATCAGCAGGGCCAGAGTGAGCAGTAAAAGAGTGATGAAGGCGAACACAAAATACATTATCTCCACCTCGACCGCTTTTTGCCGGACAAAAACCGGCAAATACCTCAAGACGGTGTTGAAAATAACCAAACCGAAAGTAAAACCGAGTATCCTGTTTTTTCCGACGGAGACGGCCTGGCCCAGCAGCGTTCCGGAAACGGCATGGAAAAGGATGAGGAAACTGCTTTCGAGCAGGGTCCATGAAAACAGGCCGAATATACCCGAGGGTGAGGCCAGGTAACAGGCTTCCATAAAACCGAAACCGGCGCCGCAGAAAGCGCCGACAATTATAAATCTCTCCCGGCGCGGATTGAGCCAATAAATAATCGATATGATGACGGCCAGTTTGGCGATTTCCTGGACCAGGCCGGCCGCCAAAGCCGGCAGCAAGCCCCAGCCGTAGAAAGAACCTCCGGCCGTTATAGCCGGGAGCAACCATTTGGCGACGATATATTTTTGCAACGGGAACTGAGTCAGGAGCATGAGAAAATACAGGGCGACCCCGATTATCAATGCCAGGTAAACCCTTTTCCATTTGAAGCCCATCCGAACCAAAAACAGCAGTGAAAGACCGGTCACAATCAGATAGAAAAGGTAAGCCGGCAGGGTCGAGAGGAAAGTCGTCAGGGTATACTTAGGTTTGAGATTCGAGGTTTGCGGTTTCTTCTTCACCAGGTCAAGATAGGCCCTTATACGGGACTGGGGGAAATCAGCCCGCACCAGCCTTTTATCGAGAGTCAAATACAGCATAAATTCCTGGGGCTGGATCAGGTGAATCTGAAACACCGAATCAAATTTGTTCCGGTAAATTTCTTTATACAAGAAATCATCCACCGTGCCCGTTATCGCCGTTTTATACATCGACTGAGGTACATAAATAGTATCCTGAAGAGTATCCCCTACATTAATATCTCTCATAGCAAGGAACAATTCGAGCTGGTCGATAAAATAGTTTTCCCAGGCGAATAGGTCGGTCGCAAACGGTTCCGATTTTTTTACTTTTTTCCCGGCACGGGTAAAATAACCCTCTAAAACCCCCTCCTCGAGTTCAAACTCGAACTTTTCAACATTCTCATTGATACGGACTTCGAGCTTGTCGCCGAGATAATAACCCTCGTCGCTGACATAATGGTCTCCCTCGATATCGAACGCCATCGGGTTTTCGGGGCGGTTATAATCAATGGTCAGTTTTTCATTGATGACATAACCGTGGCGGCCGTCGATTTCGATATCTTCCATCACCAACGAAACCAGCCGACCGATAGTGGAGTCGCGGGTAACGAAAGTCCACAGGCGGGTTTCCCCGACCGGTCGGTATTGCTCGAAACTCAGGTACTTCTCCGAGGTCAGAGAATCGGGAAGGTCCCTATCTTTGGTTAAGCTTACCCCCGGCAACAGAAAAAGCACCGTCAACAATAATATGTACAACCTGTCCATCATAGCTCATAGAAAGTAACAAATATCAACCTGTTGTCAAACAAAATCAGTTTTATATTTATCGGACGAAAATCACGATTACCAAGTAAGGTTGAGAATCACGCTTTTTTAGAAGCCGTCAGCACCAGGTCGCGGCAGGTTTTGGTAAACTTTTTATTCAAAAAGAGGTTGACGTATTTTTTTATGTTCACAAAACCGGTCTTTTTGAGATTGTCGGTTATCTCGGAAACGGTAAAGTTATCGAAATCGCTTCGAAACGGTTCGGTTCGTACCGGTTTTTGGTTCATATCCAGACGGATGACGTATAGTGAGTATTTGCGGTTGCGCCTTTCGGTCAAACGAACATAAACCAGACCGTCTTTCACGGTGGTTCTGACCGGCATCAATACCCCTTCCTCGACCGCCAGGTAATTGAGCATTTGAATCAACAGCGTTCCCCCGGGTTTCAAGACTTCCCTGAAGCTCTTAAGGCTCTTTCGCAAACCGCCCAGTGTCCCCACCCCGCTGATGGCGTTGGCCAGGCAGACCACCAGGTCAAACTTATTAACGAATTTACGCGGCAGCTGTTCGAATTGACCGTACTGGAAAGCTAAGTTACCTTTAGCGCCGGCGGCTTTCCCCCTGGCCAGCTTTATCATTTTGCGGGAGCGGTCGATCCCGACCGCCGGTACTCCCTCGGCGGCCAACAATCTCGTTGTCAAACCGGTGGCGCACCCGGCGTCAAGCACCCTCGCCGGTCGAAATTTATCAATTATGGCTTGGACTTCTTTAACATGATTTTTCTCGCGCAGGGCAGCGTCGGTCATCAAATCGTATTCATGCGCGTAAACGTCGAAAAATGATTCACGTTTCATCTCAGCCCTCTTTTAAAATTATTATGAAAGTCGCTTTTTAAGGTAGGCGATCAACTCGGAAAGGGGAATTCTTTCCTGGAAACCCTCGGCTTTGAGCCATTTTTCACGGTCGCTGGTCTGGCCGGCCTTAGCTGCCCCGGTCTCGAGATTTTTAACCGTTACCTGGCCGCTCTCAAATTCCTCCGAGCCGGCGATTACGGCGAACGGTATACCCAGCTTGTCACCGTATTTGACCTGGCGGGTGAGATTTTTAGTGTCGCCGGAGAAAATTTCCGAGGGTATGCCGGCGTCGCGCAGTTCCTTTAAAATTTTCAGGTAATCCGGCAGGCGTTCCCGGTCCATGACGGTCACCAGCACCTGCGAGGTGGACGACTGCAATGAGATCGCTTTAAGCTCGATTAACGCGGCCATCAGCCGGTCGATGCCTATCGAGGAACCGACCGCCGGGACGGATTGATTCATAAACCGCTCCACCAAAGTATCATAGCGGCCACCGGAAAAAACCGAGCCGAAATCAGGCAAGTCCGTAAGAGTCGTCTCGAACACCGGGCCGGTGTAGTAACCCAGGCCGCGGACGATAGTCAGGTCAACCGTCGTTTTGGCCTCATCGATGGTCATATTCTGAAGATGATTTTGTACCTGGCGAAGTTCCGCGATGCCTTCGCGGGAAACGGCGATATCCCCCAGCATCTCCGCCGCCCGGTCGAGCGGGTCGCCCTCGGGACGGGCCGCGATATCGAGAAACTTTTCGAGGCTGTCAATCCATTCGTTGTTGAGATTGAGACCGGGAATTTTATCGCCGGAACTGTCCGTCCGCCCGGGACCCAATTCCAGAAGCACCGACGCCTTGCCCTGCTTTTCGAGCTTATCAATCACCCGCATGACATCGGGGCCGGTCTCGGCGGGAATCCCCGCCCATTCGATCAGGCCGTTGAGAATCTTGCGGTTGGAATAGCGCACCTTGAATTTCTCAATACCGAGATGTTCGAAAACAGTGACCATGGCAGCGATAATCTCGGCGTCGGCCAGCATGTTCCTGGTGCCGACAATATCGATATCGAACTGCATGAACTCTCGAAACCGGCCCGGCCCGGGTTTATCCACCCGCCAGACATTGCCGTACTGGTACCGTCGGAACGGCAGCGGCAGGTTGGGCTGGGAGGCGACATAGCGCGCCAGCGACAGGGTGAACTCGTACCGCAGGGCCATAGCGACCTCGTCCGGACCGTCGAAACCGAACAGCTCGGCCAGGGAATCCTCGCTGTAATGCGAACCGAGCAGGGTCTCGGTGAATTCCAGTGAGGCTGTCTGCAAAGGCAAAAAGCCCATCAGCCGGAAAACCTCGCACACTTTCTCTATCATCAGCTCCCGGGCGTACTGCTCCTCGGGGGGATAATCCCGAAACCCCTTCAAAACCCGGGGCTTGACTTTTGTTGATTTCTTTTTCGCGGCCATATATTTAACTTACATTAAAATCTGTATTTAACATTTTTTTATTAATAAAGAAAGTTTTTTTTAAATATCTTTCAATTTATAAGGTATGCTAAACAAAACGGAAGCAAAGGAGCCCCCGGATGAAAAAAATATCAATAATAGTCATTATCCTTTTCGCGCTAACCGGTTCGATGGCTTTTGCCCAGGACAGCCGTACGGACGAGTTGAAAGCCATCGCGCAGGACCTGGTCAAATCCCTTTCCGAGGGAGATAGCGAGAACGTCATCAAGTATTTTGATTCGACTGTCAAGGCCACCCTGCCGCCGGCCCAGCTGGAACAACTGTGGGGCCAGTTGACCGGTCAGTTCGGCACCTATTCCGGACAGACGGGAGTGAGAACCGAGAAGATACCGGATTTTGATATTGTCTTTGTCACCATGGCGTTCGATAAGATGAAACTCGACACCAAGCTCGTATTCGACAAGGACAACAAAGTGGCCGGATTTTTCTTCGCCCCCGCCCCGCCGGACAAGGAGCCCGAACCGGCCGACTATGTCAAAGCGGACAGTTTTACCGAAAGCGAGGTAACCTTCGGCGAGCCGTCCTGGGAATTACCCGGCACCCTTACCGTACCCAAAGGTGACGGGCCATTTCCGGCAATTATTTTGGTGCACGGTTCCGGGCCCAACGACCGCGATGAGACTATCGGCCCCAACAAACCGTTCAGGGACCTGGCCTGGGGGCTGGCATCTAAAGGTATAGCTGTTCTGCGATACGATAAACGTACTAAAGTGCACGGGATGAAAATCGGGCAGATGGACGAGTTTACGGTCAAGGAAGAAACCGTCGATGACGCTGTTTTAGCTTATGAGCTGCTCCGCAAAACGGACCGCATCGACCCCGACAGGATATTCATTCTCGGTCACAGCCTGGGCGCGATGGTCATGCCCCGTATAGGCCTGAAGACCCCGGAAGCCGCCGGACTTATATTCATGGCCGGCAACACCCGCCCGCTCGAGGATTTGATTGTGGAACAATATGAGTATATCTATTCGCTTGATAGTGCAAATTCCGAGGAAAATAGAATCATTATCGACTCCCTGAAAAAACAGGTGGCTTTTCTCAAAAGCGACAGCTTCACTAAAAATACCCCACGGGAACAAACGCCTATGGGCGCGAACGCCGCCTACTGGCTGGATTTGAAGAGTTATAACCAGGTCGAAACCGCTCAAAAACTCGCCCAACCGCTTTTGATATTACAGGGAGAGCGCGACTACCAGGTCACCATGCGGGATTTCGACGGTTGGAAAAAAGGTTTGAAAGACAAAAACAACGTGACTTTTAAAAGTTACCCGAAACTTAACCATCTTTTCATGACCGGCGAGGGCATGGCCGTCCCCGACGAATACATGCGGGAGGGGCATGTGGACTTGGAAGTTATCGATGATATCGTGAAGTGGATAAATAGCAAATAGCATTTCCTGATATTTATACACAACAGTAAAAACCCCGCCCTTAACATGACGGGGTTTTTATTTTATTTTTATATGAGTACTTAGATTATCAGTTCTTTCATGAACGCGCGGGCGTCCATCTTCTCGCACGCGAACACCATCTTCTTGACTTTATTCTGGCGTTCCTTCGAGAGAAGACCGTCCGAGAGGGCGTTGAATTTGCCCTGCAGGTCTTCCTCGCTCATCGGTTCGCGCGGGTCGCCCTTGGGATATTCAAGATAAGCCTCGAACTTCTTGCCATCGGTGGTCTTGACCTCGACTTTCGAGGGCTGCTTGGCCGGGAACATGGCCTCGAACTCCTTCGAGGCTTTCCCCTTGATCTTGTTGATGACCTCCCAGATGCGGGGGTCCTTGAGCTTTTCATCGGAGAAGGAGTTGGTCGTAACCTGGTGGTCCACCAGAGCGGCGGCGATGCAGTACGGCAGGGAGTGGTCGGCCGTCTCGCGCGACTCCGGTTTGTACTTGTGCGCGTCAAACAGGATGTCGCAGGCGCGGGCGATGGTCGTGACCGTGACCTCGTCAATCTTGTCATAGCTGATATCGTTCTCTTTAACCACTTTCAACGTCGTGGTGATATGGGTGTGGGTCAGGGCTTCGGTGGGGAACGCCTTCATGCTGCATTCCAGAATCTTGAAACTGCTCCCCAACCCGCCGGTGAGTTTTTCCATATCCCATTCCGGGCCGAAGACATCCATAAAACCTTCCTTGCCTTCGAACACGGCCTCGGTGCCGCTGAAACCTTTCTGAGCCATGAGGGCGGCGAAAACGCCGCTCTGGACGGCCATCGGGTCCACCGTGTTTTTCATCATGGTCAGCTTTCCGGCGGTCGGGCAACCGATAGTGTGATTGTGGGCGCCGTTGATGCCGATGGCGTTCACCATCTGCTCAACGTTCAGTTCCATCAGTTTTCCGGCCACAATCGGCGAGACAAACTGGGTCAGGGTGGCATGGTGCCATTTGCGCTCGCGCACGCCGGGGACGGCGAACTCGCACAGGCGCATTTCAAACTCGTAGGCCAGCACGATGGCGGTGACGACTTCTTTCATCGAGGCGTCGACCATCTCCCCCACCGCCAGCGCGGCGGGGATGAGGTCCGAGGGATGCGAGGGATCCTCTTTCCAGTAGATGTCGTTGAAATCGAGCGCCCGCATCATCAGGGAATTGACCAGGGTGGCGTTGACGGCGGGTATTTTATCCCCGAAACCTATCACGGTGGCCTCGCCCTTGCCGTTCATTTCTTTATAAATGTCGCGCAGGATATTGACGTCGCGGGTGCGATAGCCGCCGAAAGCGCAACCGACCGAGTCGTACAGGAAACGCTTGACCTCGTTGACCACGCCGTCGGGCAGGTCTTTAAATTTCAGGGCGAACGCGTATTCGGCTATTTGATGTGAAACTGATTTATCCATTGAACATCCTCGTTATAATTTAATACCGTCCGGCGGCATCATTTCATTTGTCGATTCTTTCCTTTACCCAGTTTTCCAGGCCGCCGACAACGACTAACTCCTGGGCGGCGGCGCCCACCGGGCTGAATTTATATTCCTTGTCGTCAACCGTCATTACCGCCCGGGTGAAATCCAGTTCGGCCTCAAGACCGGTTCTGACCGTCAGCTTGTTGTCGCCGAATCTTTCTTTCAGGTCGTTGACCAGTTGCGGGGCTTCCATAGCCAGGAAACCGTTATTGAGAGCGTTGCGCTTGTAGGTTTCGCTGAACGACCCGGCGACCACCAGCCGCAGACCGCGATACTTGAGGGCGGTGGCGGCCTGTTCGCGGGAGCTGCCCGTTCCGAAATTGAATCCGCCGACCAGAATATCCCCCTCTTTGACGATACGGGCGAATTCCGGGTCGTAATTCTCCATCACCACCTCGGCCTGCTGAGTGGGCGTGAACTCATCAATATAGGTATATTTGCCGGGATAGATACCGTCAGTGTTGAGATTGTCCCTGTTGCAGAAAATCAACTCGCCGGTGACTTTTTCCGGGAAACCGTCGATGATTTTAATCTTCTCTTCGGTTGACGCTGTTTTTTCAAAGGCTTTGACACTGCCTTTAATTTCGGAAGTTTCCTCGAAATCGGGCATATCGATATACCCGGCGATGGCCGAGGCCGCGACCACCTCGGGCGAAGCCAGGTAAGCCCGGGCGTTTTTGGACCCCATACGACCCTTGAAATTGCGGTTGGTGGCGGAGATACCGACCTCATTGTCCCGCAGCAAACCCTGACCCAGGCCAATACAGGGCCCGCAGCCGGGCGGTAGCGGGATGGCGCCGGCTTCAATCAGGGTCTGCCAGTGACCTTCTTTCTCGACTTCAGCCTGGACCTCGCTCGAGGCCGCGGCGATATAGAACTCCACGTCGGGAGCGACCCGGTGACCCTTCACCACCGAAGCGGCGGCGATTATATCTTCCCGGCGGCTGTTGACGCAGGAAACCAGATAGGCCTTGTTGATTTTCACTTTCTTTTCCCGCATCTCGATTACCGGAGTCATAATTTTTACCGTATCCGGTCCGGAGACATGCGGCGCCACGGTCGATAAATCCAGCGTCAATTCCCCGGCGTAGGCGGCGTCGGGGTCTGACGTTATTTTACCGGTAATTAATTCTTCGAGTTTTTTGACATTTAACCGCGGGTGTTCCCCCCCGCCGTCGGCGTCGGATGGCACCCCGGCCGGACCTCTTTGGGCCACGTACTTAATCCGGTCGCCCAGCCAGTTGACGGTGACGTTGTCCACGGGAAAGACCCCGGCAAGAGCTCCCCATTCGGTAGTCATATTGGCAATCGTGAGCCGCTCGTCGAGCGACAGCGAAGCGATGCCGTCGCCGACAAACTCTACCGCGTGGTTCAGGACCTCGTCATGGTTGAAAAAGCCACAGAGAGTAATAATGACGTCCTTACCGGTCACGCCCGGTTTCAGTTTCCCGGTCAATACCACTTTGGCGACCGGTGGGACCTGCCACCAGGTGAGGCCGGTGGCCCAGATAGCGGCAGCGTCGGTGCGGACAATCGGCGTGCCCAGACAGCCCAGCCCGCCGTACATGTTGGAATGGGAATCGGAGGCCACCACCATCGTGCCCGGCCAGGCGTAACCTTCCTCGCACATAATCTGGTGGCCTATACCCCGCCCGGCGGGATAGAAATCCACCCCCATCTCCCGGGCGAAAATCTGGATATTAGCGTATTTCTGTAGATTCTTCTCGCTGGTATCCTGGACGTTATGGTCGAGAGTAAATACCGCCTGGCGCGGATTAGCGGCTTTAGTCGCGCCGATGGCTTTGAATTTGGGGATTACCGCCCCGGTGTTGTCATGCGTCATAACATAAGCCGGTTGGATGGAGATATAATCACCGCTTTTAACCGTTTGTCCCTCGTCCAGTCCGACAGCGAATTTCTGAGCTATTTTCTCAATTATGTTCTGCCCCATGAACTCTTTCCTTTATAGATGTATGTTACCCGGAAGTGTAAGCTTTATAATTTACCTGACCAGTTCAAAATCCACGAAATCGGCATGGTGGAAAATGATGCTTTCCGGGCTGCGCTTCTCCCCGGTTCCCTCTTTGGAATGGGTGGCGATAATATGCATGATTTCGGAGGGGATATCGTGTTTGAAAGCCAGCCCGACCCCGCTGAACGGGTGCCGGATATGTTTGCCGTAATCGGATTTGACCGGCTGACCGCCGACGATTTCAAACTCCATCAGTTTGCCGATGTCGGCCAGGAGCGCTCCGGCGATGAGATAATCACGGTTGACCGGCGTTTTTCGCGGTCCGTGGACATCGTCGAGAACCTCGTCCAGGGCGATACACATCTTACAGACCGCCCGGACATGGTCGATAAAGGTAATCTGTACGTTTTCGGCCAGCAGGGTGAACGGGATACTGCGCAGCAGTTCCTCGGTCCAGCCTCGGAAAGCGATAGCCTCCTCCCAGCAGGCGATAACTTTTTTTTGCAGGTTGCCGTCTTTTATTTCCTTAATTTCGGGAAGTAATCTCAGTACCAATTCTTTCATTATTTACCTCTTTATTAACAAACGCTTGTTAAGCCTGTGTCATAATATTATTTACACTCTATCAAATCAAATGGTTTTTATACGATTCCATCCGGGGGAGATTTGACAGATGAAAGGCGATTACATTAATTCCGCGCTTCAGAAAGAAAATAAATGAACTCTGGCTGCCACATAACAGTATTACTTACATTGTATTAGACCGTTACGTTAAACTGTCGCTTTATAGGTGGAAAAACAAAAATAAATAATTATATCTTTCATATTGAATAAATTTAGATTATAGTTTAGGTCTTTAAACGTGTGGCCGGTCAGAGGTTAATGTCCTGGGCGGCAATCGGTGCTTGGTCAGTTCGCCAATAGTGCCGATATAAACATAGCGTTTTCAACCCTTAGAAGAGGCTGGAATTTCCGTCAGGAGATAAAATGTCCAAGAATTTTGCCATAACGGGAGTGGCCGGATATGTCGCCCCGCGCCACTTGAAAGCCATAAAAGACACCGGTAACAAGCTGATTGCCGCGGTGGACCCGCACGATTCGGTCGGCATATTGGACCGCTATTTCAGCGGGGTCAGTTTTTTCACCGAATTTGAACGGTTTGACCGGCATATCGAAAAACTGCGCCGTAAAAGCGAGGCAGAGCGGATTCAATATGTTTCCATCTGCTCACCCAATTACCTGCACGACGCTCATGTTCGTTTCGCCCTGCGGGTGGGAGCCGACGCCATCTGCGAGAAACCGCTGGTTTTGAACCCGTGGAATATCGAAGCCCTGGCGGAGCTGGAGCAGGAATCACAGAGCCGGGTTTATACCATCCTGCAACTGCGGGTGCACCCCTCCCTCATTGCGCTGAAAGAGAAATTGGCCAAAGAGAAACGCAACGGCAAGTACGACGTTGTTTTAACCTACGTTACCTCGCGCGGGCGCTGGTACCTGGTTTCCTGGAAAGGTCAGCTGGACCGTTCGGGCGGTCTGGCCACCAATATCGGCATTCATTTCTATGACCTCTTGATCTGGCTGTTCGGACCGGTGGAACACAGCGAGGTCCATGTGGCCAACCAGTACAAAACCGGCGGCTTTATCGAACTGGAGCGGGCCCGGGTAAAATGGTTCCTGTCAATAGACAGCAACGACCTGCCGAAGGAAGCCATCGCAAAAGATTTGACCACCTATCGCTCCATTACCATGGATGACGAGGAGATTGAGTTTTCCGGCGGGTTCACCGACTTGCACACCGAGGTTTACCGCAATATCCTGGCCGGGAGAGGCTTCGGCCTGGCCGATGCCCTGCCCTCGATAACCCTGGTACATAATATCCGCCAGGCGACCCCGACCGGTATCAATCAAAATTCGCATGATATTTTGAAAAAGTAATAATTCCACATAACAAAAAAGCCCCCTCTCGGGGGCTTTTTTTATGCCTGAGAAATTCAAACAATTACGGCCAGATACCCATTTGCATATAGGAAACGGCAATTTTATTGATCGCATTGACGAAAGCCGCCGTTCGCAAATCCAGAATCCGGGGGGATTTCATCATGGTTTCCCGCATATCGTCGTAAGCGTTGTACATAGTCTCCTCGAGGCCGGAATTGACGAAATCGATTTCGTCGGCGCCCCGGATGATGATTTTCTTTTCTTCGTCGGTGAGACTTTTCCCGGTCAGTCTCTCGACCACTCCCAGCAGGCGTTTGTGGGAACCTTCCTCGAAGCGTTTGCTCAACCTTCCGAACCGGACATGGCTGAGATTTTTGAGCCATTCGAAATAGGAAACCGTCACCCCGCCGGCGTTGGCGTAAGCGTCGGGAACAATCATGACCCCCTTGTCGACGAGAATCTTCTCGGCATCGGCGGTGGTTGGGCCGTTGGCGGCCTCCAGGATAATCTTGGCCTTGATATTGGGGGCGTTTTGTGCGGTTATCTGACGTTCCAGGGCGGCCGGGATCAGAATGTCACATTCGTATTCCAGGCCGTCGGTATTTTTTACAAAATTCTTGGCATCCGGGAAATTGAGAATGGAATTGGTCTCGCGGCGGTGTTTCTGGACAGCGTCAACATCGAGCCCTTTCGGGTTGTAAATGGCGCCGTCCCATTCTATCAGGGCGACTATTACAGCCCCGGCTTCCCGGAAAAACTTAGCGGCGTAGTAACCGACATTCCCCAGTCCCTGGACAACCACTTTCTTCCCCTCCAGTCCCCTGGTCAGGCCGAGCTTTTTCATGTCTTCTTCGTAGCAGGTAGCCCGACGACCGGCGAAGTAAACCCCCCGACCGGTCGCTTCGGTGCGGCCGTGAATGCCGCCCTGGGCAATCGGTTTGCCGGTCACACAACCGTCGGCGTCGATCTGGTCGGGATGGAGAGCCCTGTAGGTATCCAGAATCCAGGCCATCTCGCGGGGGCCGGTACCGTAATCCGGGGCCGGAACATCGACTCCGGGACCGATAAAATTCTTTTTCACCAGCTCGGCCGTATAGCGCCGGGTGATATGCTCAATCTGCTCCTCGGTGTAATTCTTTGGCTCGAACCGGATCCCCCCTTTGGCACCGCCGAAAGGGACGTCGACAATGGCGCACTTGTAGGTCATCAGGGCGGCCAGGGCTTTCACCTCGTCCTGGTTGACCATCTCACTGTAGCGAATGCCCCCCTTGACCGGCAGCTTGTGATGGCTGTGCTCGACCCGGAAGGCCTGGAGGATTTCAATCGTACCGTCCTGCCGTTTGACCGGAAATTTAAACTCGTAGATACTGTTGCAGTACTTGATCTGGTCTATCAGGCCCTGCGGATGCGATGTACAGGCGGCGGCTTTGTCAAAAAAGGACAGTACCGTTTCAAAAAAACTGAGATTATTAACTCCCATAGAACCTCACTTTTACTTAATAAATATATTAATCTGAATAATCCAATGAACGAAAATTCGACGACAAACGCAATTATTAATCTGAAATCCTTTCCCAAGCCAAAAAAATACGCTTAATCGAAAACCTTGCGGTTTACTTTTAACGCAAAAAAACGTATTTTAAATTACTTAAAGCTGTAAAACATTAGGCTGGGCGTTTTGTTCAATAAAACTTGCGGGCGAATATTACGAATTTTCATACCAGGAATGAATATTATTATATTTTCAATATCACAGAAAGGGTGCCGGTCATGAGAGCCACACTTGTCCTATTATTATGTTTATTTTTTATCTTACTACCTGCGGTTCAGGCCGCGGATGACGGACACATCAACGAAAACCTCATCAAAAAAATGAAAGCCGGTTATGAGCCGACGCCCTCAAAGGAAGCCGTGACCAATGCCCTCGCCGCCAACAAGGTCAAGGACCTGGCTTTGAACCGGGACAAACTGGTTAAGCGTGACCCGTATTTCAATTACAAGCTGACCACCACCGGTATCACCAACCAGAAGAGTTCCGGGCGCTGCTGGATGTTCGCCGGGGCCAATATCCTCTCCCCCATCATAAAGAAGAAACTGGATATTGAAAATTTCGAACTGTCGCACACCTACCTGGCTTTCTGGGACCGCCTTGAAAAAGCCAACCTGTTCCTGGAGCAGGTAATTGAATTCCGCGACTTGCCGCTGACCGACCGGAAAATGGAATCAATTTTGAGTTCACCTTACGGTGACGGCGGCTGGTGGCATTACTTTGTCGGCCTTATAGAAAAATATGGCCTGGTGCCGGTATCGGCGATGCCGGAGACGTACCAGTCATCCGCCACCGGCCACATCAACTCCCTGACCAACACCAAACTTCGCGCCGACGCCGCCGAACTGCGCCGGATGCACCGGGACGGCAAGAAAGTCAAACAACTAAGGCAGCGTAAAGAAGAAATGATTGCCGAGCTGTATAATTTCATGGCGCTCAATTTCGGCCAACCGCCGGACGAGTTCATTTTCCGCTACGAGACCAAGGATACCACCGCCGCGGACAGCGCCGACTCCACCAAAACCGAGAGCAAAAGCAAAAAAATAATCAAAACGGCAACCTATACCCCGCTTTCGTTTTACCGGGAGTTCATCAGCAACCGGCTCCCGGAATTTGTCGCTTTGGCCGACAACCCTACCAAGAAGTACCATAAGCTTTACCAGGGGGAGTGGTCGCGGAGCATATACGAAAAGCCGGATTTCACCATGCTCAACCTGCCGATTGAAAAACTGAAGGATTACTGCCTGGCTTCCCTGCTCGACAGCCAGGCGGTCTGGTTCGCCTGCGACGTAGGCAAAGACCATAACAGCGACTCCGGCCTGCTGGCGGTCGACATTTACGAGTACGACAAGCTATACAACTTGGATTTCAAAATGACGAAAGCTGAGCGGCTGGACTACATGGACAGCTGGACCTCGCACGCCATGGCTATAGTCGGGGTGGACACCACCGACAGCGGCCAACCCCGCAAATGGCTGGTTAAAAACAGCTGGGGGACGAAAAACGGCGACAAGGGCTACTGGACCATGTACGACGACTGGTTCGACGAGTTCCTTTATGTGATAATAGTAAATAAGAAATACCTGACCCCGGAAGACCTGGCTAAGTTCGATGAAAAACCGGTTATCCTGCCGATGTGGGACGTATTTTCCAGGGCTTTGAGAAACTTGTAAAGAGCGAAAGGATTTAAGCGATGAAAAAAATATTTTATAGCGTTATCGTGCTTGCGGTTTTCTCAGCCCTGGCTGTTTCCGCCGCCGACAACCGCGCCATTGACGAGAACATGATTAAAAAATTGGAAGCCGACTGCCAAAAAGCGCTCGCCGATGAGACCGTTATCAACGCGGCCACCAACAACAGTTTGAATAATCTGGCCGTCAACCGTGACATCATCACTCACCATGATAAGTTTTTCAACGTCAAGTTGAAATCTTCCGGCGTGACCAACCAGCAAAGCTCCGGCCGCTGCTGGCTTTTCGCCACCCTCAACGTTTTCAACCAGGGAATCGCCCGAAAACTGAACCACAAAAAGTTCGAGTTGTCCCAGCCCTACCTGACTTTCTGGGACAAGATAGAAAAGGCTAATATGTTTCTCGAGGATATCATCAAACATATCGACAAACCGATCGATTCCCGGGAGATGGCGTACCTTTTGAAAAACCCGTTCGGCGACGGCGGCTTCTGGAACTACGCCGTCAACCTGATAGAAAAATACGGTGTGACGCCCATCTCGGCTATGCCCGAGACAAAACAGTCCGTCTCCACGGGCACGGTTAATAAGCTCGCCAATGTGAAACTGAAATATTTCGCTTCGGAACTTCGGTCGATGTACGCCGACGGGAAGAAAATCGATGAGCTGCGTAAACGCAAAGAAGCCATGCTTCTGGATATTTACAAACTGATGGTTTACAATTACGGCCAACCGCCGAAAGAATTCGTTTATCGTTACGAGGATAAAAGCGGTGAAGATGAGGACGATGAGGATTCAGAAAATGACACGGACTCAACCTCGACCGACAATAAGAAACCCGTCAAATATATCAGCAAGACATACACTCCAAAGTCCTTTTACGAGGAATTCGTCGAGAAGGATTTCCTTGAATATGTAACCTTAATCGATTACCCCACCCAACCCTATCGGCAGACCTACCGGTGGGAATGGGGCAATATGCCGGAAAAACCACATATCACAGGGTTGAACCTGCCTATTTCAAAACTCAAGGAGTACACGCTTAAGATGCTTTCCGACAGTTTACCGGTCTGTTTCGCATGCGATGTCGGCAAGGGTAATTACAACGATTCCGGAATATTTTCGGCGGACATATATCAGTATGACAAACTCTTTGATATCGATTTCAAAATGTCCAAGGAGGAACGAGTCAAGTACCGGGGCGGTGTTTCCAACCATATGATGGTAATCCTGGGGGTTGACACGACCGACGACGGCACTCCCGTCAAATGGCTGGTGGAAAACAGCTGGGGCGACAAACGCGGCGACAAGGGCTTCTGGTACATGTATGATAACTGGTTCGATGAATATGTTTTCGAGGTTTATCTCGATAAAAAATATCTCTCGGCCGAGGACCGTGGATATTTGGAAAAAGAACCGAGGGACTTACCCATGTGGGATTATTTTCTGGAGGGTTTACTTAACAAGTAATTAAAAACGTCTTATGAACATCGTAGAAGAACTGTCGAAAATAGTACCTCCCGAGCAGTTGACCACCCAGGCCGACCTGCTCGAGGTGGCCTCGCACGACGAGTCCACCCTGCCGGGTGTTACGCCACTGGCGGTGGTCTGGGCGATGGACACCGACGAAATTACTCGTATCGTCAGACTTTGCTTTGAAACCGCCACCCCCATCACCACCCGCGGAGCCGGCAGCGCCCTGGAAGGCTCGACCATCCCTTTATCAAACGGTATTGTGCTCGATGTCAGCCGCATGACAAAGATAGAAAACCTCTGGCCGGAGGATTTGCAGGTGCAGGTGCAACCGGGAATTATATATGACCATCTCAACGACCGGCTCAAACGGGAAGGTCTTTTCTTTCCCCCCTCGCCGGGCGGGTCGGGTGATATCGCCACTGTCGGTGGGATGGTCTCCACCAACGCCAGCGGCATTTACTCGGTCAAGTACGGCGGCACCCGCGAATACGTCCTGGCCCTGGAAATCGTCACCGGCTCCGGCGAGGTCATGAAAATCGGCAACCGGGCCGTCAAGCGCTCCAGCGGTTATAACCTGATTGATTTAATATCCGGTTCCGAGGGTACGCTGGGAGTTATTTCCTCAATCACGTTGAGACTGGCCGGTATCCCCGAGGACCGCCTGCAGACGGCGTTCAAGTTCAAAGAAGATATCGACGCCGCCCGCGCGGTTTCGGAAATGTGCCGCTACGGTCTGGACCTGGCGGCGGTTGAATTTCTCGACCGGGGTTTAATAAAGGCTCTCAATAAACTAAAGGACTACGGCCTGGAAGAGGTCCCCTGCCTGTTTCTGGAATTTCACGGCCCCAAAGCGGTGCTGGAATCCAACAGTGAACTGGCCGAGGGCATCTGCGAGGAACTGGGCGGCAGCAAACTGGTGTTGGCCGACGGTTACCGGCCGTGGGAAATCCGCCACTGGGCCACCGACGCTGTCAAGCACCATCAACCCGGCTACAGCATTATGCGCAACGATGTCGCTTTTCCCATCTCCAGGCTCCCGGAAATGATAGAGTTCTGCCACCGGTTGAGCGAAGAAAACGGCTTGACGATTTTCGCTTTCGGCCATGTCGGGTTGGGGTTGTTGCACGCCCTGATACTGGCCCGTCGCGAAGACGCCGAAGAATGGCGCAAGGCCCTTCAAGTCAATAACCGGATAATTGAAAAAACGCTGGAATTCGGCGGCACCATCTCCGGCGAGCACGGCATCGGCCTGGGTCACAAGGATATGTTTGAAAAAGAACACGGCTCGAGCGTGGAGTTGATGCGCAAAATCAAAAAACAGTTCGACCCGAAGAACATCTTAAACCCGGGCAAAATATTCGATATTTAATTGCCCGAATTCGTTAAATAACACCCATGATTCTGTCGAAAACCGGGAGTAATACCGGTTTATTGAAAAATATTTGTTTTAAAAATACGAGGCGTTCATGAAACGGATTTTAAGTGTTCTCCTGCTTATCGGCTTCATCGCCGGGTGTTCGTCCAGCGTG
>Ga0210003_1000435_pt1 | contig 37896 bp, 29 predicted proteins | sample LantaG_FD_182804 | JGI IMG/M metagenome (GOLD analysis project Ga0210003, IMG submission 182804) | Deep subsurface microbial communities from Baltic Sea to uncover new lineages of life (NeLLi) - Landsort_02402 metaG (SPAdes) (version 2) | ecosystem: Environmental > Aquatic > Marine > Oceanic >...
AGAGAGAGAGAGAGAGAGAGAGAGAGAGAGACAAGGAACAGCATTACGCGCACGCACAAGAGAGAGGGAGAGTCAGCAGCAAAACAGAGAGAGAGAGAAGGGCGATAAGAAAATTATTAACAAAAAAAGTAAACAAAATAAAATAAAAAACCGCGATTTTATTTCATTTTCTCTCTCTCCTCGCTCTCTCTCTGCTCTCTCTCTCTTTCGTTTTCTCTTTCTCTTTCTCCCCCTCTCTCGTCGAACAAACCTCGAATTAACGAAGCTCAAGGCGTCTTTGGCGGGATCAGCTTCTCCAGAAGAGCCGCGATCGACCTCCCGATCTCGTCCCCCTTCCCCCCTTTCCCCGCCGACAAGGCGAGCGCGGCGATCCCGCCAAAGGAGCCCAGGACGCCGATCTCGGCCAGCCACAGCGGCAGCGGCCCCCTGCGTTTTCCCGACGTCTTTGCCTTTGCGTTCTTCCGCTTCTGCTCCTCCGCCTGTCGCTGCTGCTTCTGCTTCTCTGCCTCCTTCTGCTGCTTCTTGACGGAGACCGGCGGGTCGCCTCTCTTCAGCGGCACCGGCACGGGAGGCGGCGGCGCGCGGGAGGGGGAGGAGGAGAGGAAGGACTGCTGTTTCGGGGAGGACGAGGGAGAAGGAGAGGCCGCCCTTGGAGGAGCGGGAGCAGCGAGAGCAGCGGGAGCGGGAGCGGGCTTCGGGGCGACGGGCTTCGGGGCGGGGACAGCGGGGCGGGGCGCCGGAGGAGGAGGAGGAGGAGGAGGAGGAGGAGGAGCCGGAGTTGCCGCCTTGGGCGCCTGAAACTTGGGCGCGCTGAAGGAGGGAGGCGACGGAGCCGCCGCTTTCGGCACCGCCGCTTTCGGCACCGCCGCTTTCGGCACCGCCGCGGGAGGAGCGGGGGTCTTTTTCTCCTCGCTGCTTCCACCGAACATCGAAGACCCGAAAGACGGCCCCGTCGACGGAGGAGGCGCCGCGGGCGCCTTGAGCGCGTTCTTCGTCGCGGCGCTGTAGGCGTTGTTGGCCCCGCCGCCCCTCGACGAGGAGGAGAGTTTCTTCATCTTCTCGAGCATTTTGGCGGCCTCGGCCTCGCGGGAGGAGGACGACGGCGAGGGCGCGGCAGCGGCGCCGGAAGAAGCGGCGGGAGCAGAAGCGGCGGAAGGAGCGGCGGCGGTTGTCCCGGAAGCGCGAGCCAGCGCGTCCTCCCTCGCCTTCTGCAGCAGCGCCTTCCTTTTTTCCAAGATTGCGGCGCGGGACTCGACCGTCGAGTCGGCGTGCGCCGCGGGAGGGGGGAGAAAGGGGAATGCGGGCGACGAGAGGGCCAGGGTCGCGGCGAGGAGGGCGGCGGAGAACTGCTGCAGCTTAGTTTTTTAGAATGAAAAATCGAGGTTGAAGAGGTTGAGGTTGGTGAAGCGTCCGAAATGCGAGCTGGGCTTTTCTATCGGCATGCGCTCGTCTCTGCGAGGCCCCGCAGGCGCGGGGGAGAGAGAAAGAGAGAGAGAGAGAGAGCTCGACAGGGCGGCGACAAGGAAAGGAAAGAGAGAGGTTGAGAGACGGACGACGAGGACGATCTCGTCGTTTTCAACGTTGTCAAAAGTTTATCCTGGCCGCGCGCTTGCGCTCTTCTCTCCTCTGCTTCAAGATTTCCGCGCTTCGATCGGCGACAGAGCGCGCAGGGCTACCTCTCACGGCATCGAAATTAGAGCAGGATTCTGGCTGGAACGAGCGTCAGCGGGCGGAGCAAAAGAGAAGGGATTGGCCCAAGAGAAGGGATCGTTCGAGCGACACACGTTTTTCTTCGCCGGGTTGACGACGTCGCCGCTGTCGTCCCTCTTCGCGGCCGCGACGGCCGAGACTCCGCGGCGACGAACAGCGGGGAGAGCTGATTTCGGTGCCGCCGCCGACATGGATGGCGCCATCCTCGAAGGCGTCGCTGCTGCAGAGCGCTGCATACTTTTGCTTCTGGAAGAGGAAAAAGGGATAGAAAAAACTGAAGAAAATTTCTCCCGACGACCTTGCTCAAACACAACAAAAATTGTTTAGCTTCGCTCTCCCGAGGCCTTTTTCCTTCGTGTTTCTCTCTTCCGCCTCAACAGCGGAATGGCCTCCACTTCGTTCTCTCTCGCGCCGCGCGCGCTGGCGCAGCCGCACGGGGGCAGGAGCAGTGCAGCAGCAGCGCGCACCTCGGCGAGGTGCGATTAGTTTTCGGAAGTCCTCGACGACGGCGGCTTTCGCATCTCCCCTTGCCCTGTCGCCGACGCCCTCTCTTGCTCTCTCGTTCGTTCGTTCGCTCCTTCTCTCGTGCTCACCCGTGTTTCCGCTCTGTACCTCCCATCCCTCCTCCAGGCCCTCGTCCAGCGTCACATGGAGCGCACCCAAGATCTGGACGCCTCGCTCGGAGCGCAGGTAAGGAGAAATCGTCGGAAAAGAAAGACGACGCCGACTAGTGTTTTTCCTCTTTTGGAGATGGCTGTTGGAATCCCTCTCTCTCTCTCTCTCTCGCGCGCGCGCGCACGCGCGCGCTTTTCCCGTTCCCGATCCTGATTCCGCCCTCTCATCACTCACACGGTCCTCATCTTCCCTCCGAAACACTCACACTCGAAAAAAATTAACACAGCGACCTCTCCAAGCTCGTTATTGCTCAACAAGCGTCGCCTCCATCCCCGATCGTCGTGGACCGCTTCCAACAGGTTATCTCTAGCCTGTTCCAGCAGCGCATCGTGCGCCTGGGCGGCCCCGTGGACGACGACATGGCCAACCTGGTCGTGGCGCAGCTTTTGTACCTGGATGCTTCCGGGAAGGTAAGATGATGGGAGAGAAGGAAAGGATGGAATGAGGCAGAGACGAAGAGAGAGCCGCCAAACGGAGAGGAAAAAAAAACGCTTTACCCCTGCTCGACCTTGCTCTCAACCCCACGAACCCCCCAAAACCCCCCCTCTTCCAGTCCGACATCTCCGTGTACGTCAACAGCCCCGGAGGCTCCGTCACGGCCGGAATGGCCGTCTTCGACACGATGCGCTTCATCCGCCCGGACGTCTCCACGGTCTGCGTCGGCCTCGCGGCGTCGATGGGCGCGTTCCTGCTGGCCTCGGGCGCGCAGGGCAAGCGGTACTCGCTGCCCAACTCGCGGATCATGATCCACCAGCCGCTGGGCGGCGCGCAGGGCCAGGCGGCCGACATCGAGATCCAGGCGAACGAGATCCTACACCACAAGCTGACGCTGAACGGGTACCTGGCCGAGTTCTCGGGTGAGGAAGAGGAGAAGGAGGCAGAGAGAGCGGAGAGAATGTTTTTTTCCCCTTCTTCTCCGTCGAGAGACGAAACGTTTGGGGAAAAAAAAAGAGAGAGAAAAAAAACTCACCCTTCCTTTCTTTTTCTTCCCCTTCCCCCCCCAAAAAAACCCACAGGCCAATCCCTCGAGCGCATCACCGCCGACACCGACCGCGACTTCTTCATGAGCGCCGAGGAGGCCGTCGACTACGGCCTCGTCGACGCGGTCGTCTCGAGGCCGTACTTCTCTTCGGACATCCCTTTCTCCCAGAAGCAGGCGCAGCGGAGCGCCGCCGCCGCCAGAGGAGAGACCGCAGCCGTGGGAAACCGCGCCGCGCGCGTGCTGCTCCCCAAGGACCTCGGCGGCGACCGCGTGCTTGCCTTCGCGGTGACCAAGCGCGCCGGGGAGATGGCCCTCGAGGCGTCGGAGGCCGCGACGAAAAAGGCAGAGAGGGAGCTTGTCGGGTTTGCTCCCGTGATCCAGAGGACTGTCGGCGACATCGCGCAGTACACCGGGCGCATCTCGGGGAACCGCGCCGCTGCGGACGCCGCCGCCGACGCGGCCATCAAGGCCTTCAAGGAGATGGACGAGTACAAGGACGGCAAGGAGCCCGAGGACCGCACGATGGCGACGCCGGCCATCGCGATGGGGATCAAGGCGATGAATGAGAGCCTCGAGGCGCAGGGCGGGTGCGCGCTGCTGCGGCCGCAGGACATCATCGCGGAGGACCCGGAGGTGAAGAGGAAGCGGAACGTGTTCCTGAAGGAGAAGGCCGAGAACATGCGGGCGAGTAGGGAGGGGCAGTGAGCGAGGTTGAGGTTGAGGTTGAGGAGGTGGAGGTGGAGGCGGAGGGATGGGAGGGGGGAGGAGAGAGGAGAGAGGGCGGGAAGAGGGGGAAATGAGTTTTTTTTTGTTCTGAGGGCTTTTCGCTTTGGGTTTGGCGTGTGATAAATTTCCGTTTTTGCTTCTTCGAAAAAAAAAAAGATGCCACGAGGTTGGAGGTTTTGGGAGAGCCAACGAAAAGCAGCGAGCGAGAGAGAGCGAGAGGAGAAAAAAACAGCAGCAAGCCACGTCTCACAACTCTTCTCTGCCTTCTTTAAGCCTTCCTTTGCCTCCACCCACCTCCTTCCAATCTCCTCCACTACAATGGCTTTCGCTGTCCGCTCCGCCGCCCGCCCGGCCCTCGCCTCCCGCCGCTCGGCCGCTGCTGCTGCCCCGCGCCGCGCCTCGGTCGTTCGCGCCGAGGGCGAGAACACCCCCGCCGTCCCGGCCGAGACCCCCGCCGTCGTCCAGGTGAGTTTCCCCTTCTCGTTCTCGTTCTCGTTTTTCTTTCCCCCGCTTTTCCTCCCGCTTTCCCGAGCACCCGCGCGAGATCCCTTTCGCCGCAGCGCGCCTATCAACGCGAAGAGACTATTTGTGAGAAGAAAGGGCGATTCTGCCGGGGCGCAAGGCCCTCCGCGCTCCTCGTCTTCTCCAACGCTGACATGCTCCTACAAAAAACAAAAAACCGGCTTCCAATCATCCACTTCAGGCCGTCTCCGCCCCGACCCCGGCCGCCCCCATGCCCGTCGCCGCCCCCGTGGCCGTCAAGGCCCCCACCATTGCCGGTAAGTAAAAAAATGGAGAGGGAAAGAGCGAGAGAGCGGAGCTAGGAGGCGAAACGGTTGAAGCATTGAGAAAGCCCTGACGAGCGAAAAAACTCGCTCTCGCTGTCTCGACGCCGTGGCGCGCTCGCAGCAAAGCTTCGAACTTCAAAGTTTCGCTCTGCGGCCCAGGCTCGCTTGCTGCTCTTGCTAGATTTTCTCGCCCACGTTACTCCTTTTTTTATATTTTTTTATTTTCTCTTCGTTGCTCTTTCTTATTTTCCTTCTTTTCTTCCTTACTCACCCTCGCTCTCTCCCTCGCTCTCTCAAACTTCGTAAAAAATAATCAACAGAGGCCATGGCCTTCAAGGCCGAGCCCGAGATCATCAACGGCCGCCTCTGCATGCTTGCCTTTGTCGCCGCCGTCGGCGCCGAGCTCGCCACGGGAGAGCCCGTGCTCCAGCAGTTCAAGGACCAGCCGGTCCTCGTCGTCGTCGCGGCCGCGCTCTTCGCGTGGGCGTCGCTCGTGCCCGTGCTGCTCGGCAAGAAGTCGGACTCCACCACGCTGGGACCCTTCAGGCCCTCGGCCGAGCTGCTCAACGGCCGCGCCGCGATGCTCGGCTTCGCGTCGCTGCTCGCCGTCGAGGGCTTCAAGCACACGGCGCTCTTCTAGAGAGTTTTTTTCTTTCTTCAAGGAAAAGCGTGTTCTTTTCCCCTTCCGAACCTGGAGAGGCAAAGAGCTACGAGCGACGACGACGGCGATCTATTTAGGTTATAGACAGCAGCATCAACATCATCAAAACAACAACACTCCCTCTGGAGCGAGGGCCGTTCGCGCAGCCTCACATCAGTCTTTTTTTTTAAAACAGGGAAAGAGAAAACCTTGTCTTCGGAACACCACCGAACGTTTTCTCCATTTCTTCAAAAAACTCTGCTTCGTTGAGGACTTCACCTCGTGTGTCGCGGCCCTTGCGCGTCCTCTTTTTATTTTCCAACACCAATTCTTTACAACCAAATCGAATCATTGTCGTCGTCAGAGTAGCTCTTTTCTTTCTTATTTTCGACAAGGGACAAGGAAGGCGGACCAACCAACCAACCAACACCGAATTACTTTTAGAACCCTCATTCTTTTTTGCCACCTTGTGCTTCTTGCTTTAACACCCCCCCCATTCTTTCGTGTAAGTTTTACTCTGCCTGGAGCGAAAGAGACCGAGGCGCGCCACCTTTGTGGCCCTCTCCGCTGCTGCACCCTTTCCCTTTGGGAATTGGGAGCGCGCGGAGAGAGCGCTACGAAGGGGAAACGCGTTTCTTCCTTGACTGGATAACGGAAAAATAAAAAGGATTTTTTTTTCTCGCTCGTTTTTACATTTCAGTTGTCTCTCTCTCTTTTTCGTCCTCGTCTTTGTTCCCTTCTTCTCCCTCCAACTCTCCCCACAAATCGTCCTCGGAGTCGTAGTCGAAACCGATGTTGGGCTGCCTCTTGGCGACCTCGGCCGCGGATGCCATTTCAGCTCCCGCATACCTTCTGTCCATCGTCGCCGTTGCCTCGGCGGCCGACATGAGCGAGAGCCACGAAGTAGTCTCTCCTTCCTCCTCTCCTTTTCCACCTCCCTCGTGCTGCGCCCTCCTCGCGTCCACGGCAGCGCCCCCGGCCTCGCCAAACCTCAGCACGGCCCTGGCCCGGAGGCACGCCCAGGTCGCCGGGGTCAACGAAGGAGAAGAGGGGGCGTCCGAGAAAGGAGAGGAGGAGGCAGACGCCCCCCTCGCCGCCGCCGCGGCGGCTGCCTCCTCGGCGACCCACAGCGCGTTGGGCAGCGATCCGGCGTCGAGCTCGGCCCTCACGAGCGCCGAGAAGGTCGCGGTCGCCGGCTCGACGCCAAGCTCGTGCGCGCGGGCGACGAGGTCGTGGGCGGCGGCGGCGGAGGGGCGCCTGGGGCGGGGGAGCGGGAGCGGGAGTGAAGAGGAAGGCGACGGCGGCGACTTCTTTCCCGACGCTGGCGACCTTGGCGGCTGCGGCGGCGTCCGCGCCGCAAACCGGACCGCGGCCGCGACGCAGCGCTCGTTGACGCTCTCCGCGAAGTCGCCGGCGAGGAGGTCCAGGAGCAGCTCCGCGGCCTCCTCGAAGCGCCCCGCGCGCGCCATGGCGCGGGCGGCGGAGGCGACGGCCGCGGGAGGGGGAGGCCAGGGGCGCTCGGGGGCCGCGCCGGCGCCCCGAGGCGGCAGTGGCGACAGAGGTTCTCCTCCCGCTCCTCCTCCGCGCTGGATGCCCGCTACCCACCGCACGAGCTCCTCTCCCCTCCAGATCATTCCCGAGGCCTCCGCCGCGATCACGTACCTCGTCAGAGACGCGCGCGTGTGCCTCAGCGGGGGGAGAGGAGAGCCGGCGGCGTCGGCGTACGCGGCTGCGGCGTCGAGCTCGTCGGCGGCGACGTCGACGAGCGCGGCGGCGCGGGCCCTCGCCGCGGCCAGGCGGGCCGCCCTGGCGCCGCCGCCGCCGCCGCCGCCGCTCCCCGACTCCGACGATGACGACGACGACGACGGGACCGCCGCCTCCGTCCGGGCAATGACAGCCATGACCGACCTCTCGGCGGCGAGGAAGGCCCTGTCGAAGGCGGTAAGCGGGAGGCGGCGACGGGGAGAGGAGGGACCGGCGGCGGCGGCGGCGGCGGCAAAGTCGGCGAGCGCCGCGGCCGCGGCCGCGGCGTCCCCGCGGAGCGCCGCGGCAGCGAGCCGCCTCGGGACCGAGCCGCCGCTCCGCTCCCCGCTCCCTGCCCCCCGGCCCTCCTCCTCTCCTCTTCCCCGCCGCCGCACCAGCGCCGCGGCCAGCGCGGCCCTGCGCGTCGCCGCGGCGTCCCTCCGGAGCCCGGCGCGGTCGGCCGCGGCGAGGACCGCCTCGGCCGCCGCGCCGTCGCGCCTGCGCAGGAGCTCCTTGAGCGCGAACGCGAAGAGCGGGGCGAGACGGGAGGCTGCCGCGGCGGGGGCTCTCGCGCCAGGAGGAGGAGGAGGAGGAGGAGAAAGAGGAGCTGCGACGGCAGCAGAAGGCGAATGAGAGCTCGACAGACAAGGAGCGGCGGCCGCCTCGGCGGCCCTCTCCGTCGCCTCACGCGCCAGCCGGGACAGGAACGCCGCCGCGGCAAAGCCGGCATTGGCCGAGCTGCCTCCCGCTCCTCCCCCTCCTGCTCCTCTGCCGCTGTTGAGCAGCCTCCGCAGGTCCCGGAGGTGCGGCACGAGCGCCGGGTAGTCCGCCTCGAAATTGCGCAGACGATGCTGCCAGATCTGCTCCTGTTGGGGGTTTGAGTACAAAAAATGGCGGGTAGAAAGAGAGTGGTGAGAAAGAGAGGAAGCATTGGAAAGAAAAGAAAAAAGAACAAAAAACCCCAAAACCCAAAAACGAAAAAAAAAAAAAGAGGCCTCAGACACGCCGCCGCCTCTTTCCCTAAAGAAAAAGTCGGCTTCGCTCCTTGGTCGACACTCGTCAGCACCGCTATCAAACGGCTCACGACCGCCCGTCGACACTATTGTCTTCAGCGGCCTCTCTGTTTTGTTTTTTTCTCTGAAGAAAAAGAGAAGAGAAAAACTCTCCCGCCTCTCTTCCCCACCTTTGCAGGAGCAGCCGTATCGCCCGAGGAAGAAGAAAGAGAAGGAACAGTTTGTTTATCAGTCGAAGTAGAAAGAGCAGAAAAGGAGCTGCTGCTCGTCGTCGCCGCGGCGCTGCTGGCCCTGCGACCCGAAAGAAGCAGGAGCGCTTCCGCCTCTGTAGCGGCGATGGAGGTGGAAGAAGAAGAAGAAGAAGTAGAAGAGTGAGCGGCAGCGGCGGCCAGGCGCCTCGGGAAAAGACTCGGGAGCATTTTTGCTATTTTTTTCGTTGTCGCAGTCGTTGTTGTTCTTGTTAATCTCCGAATTCTTTTAACGAGCGTCGGTCATGACCTTGTCCTTGGTGGTAGCAGCAGCAGCAGCAGCAGCGGGGGCCTTGGAGGCCTTTTTCTTCGTCTGTTTCGGTTTCTCGCCGCTTTCGTCGACGTCCATAGCCAGCGCCGCTGCGGCGCGCACGGCGGCCCTCGCTGCGGCTTTCGTCTCGGCGTCTACGACTCGGATGCCGTTGACCCTGACGCCTTTTTTAACTCTCTTGACGGCCCGCGCGAGCGAGTTGCGCTTCTGCTTTTTCAGGACGCGGCCGCCAGAGGTGGCGTGGAGCGAAGGGGTCGCCAGGGCGGAAGAAGAAGAGCCCCTCCCGCCTTGGTCCTCGCCCCTCTTCGCCTCCCTCGCGGCGCGCTTGGCGGCCTTGGCTGCCCTCGCGGCGGCGTCGGCCCTCTCTCGCGCGAGGTCGGCGGCGTGGACGCGCTTCTTGGTGCCCTTGTTGTTCTTCTTGGACATTAATTGGTCGGCTGTTTTTGGCGGAGAGGAGGTGGGCGGAAGAGAGAAAGGGAGAAGGAGGTGGTAAGAGCGAGAAGGCGAGGTCGGCGGCGCAACACGACGACGACGACGACGGCGGTCGGATGCCTCTCCTGAGTTTCCGAGCCCTCTTCTTTCTCCTGCTCAAGCTCCATGGAGCGGACGAGCGCGGATTCAGGTACATCGCCAGCGAATCGAAATTGGAATCAGAGGCGAGCAGCAGTAACGGATGGCGAACTGAAGACGACGCCGAGCCGCCGAAAGGAAAAGGATGCATTTGAAACACTTCGACTCTTGTTCCTACCTCTCTCTTTCTCTCTCTCTCTCTCTCTCTCTTGCTTAGTCGCGACAGGAGCTTTCGATGCTCCTGCTGCGACAAGATGAGCGCGTTGAGAGGCGCGAGGTCGAGTGCGTGTCTGCACTCGATAGAGCGCGAGGGGACCGAGAGCGAGCGAAGAAAGGAGGCAAGTTTTTTTGGCCTTTTTTCCCTCAAGGTTTCTGATGGCGAGAAACCTAGCCGTCGCTCACTCTTTTTCGACGACGACGACGGCGACGAGGAAGAGCAAAAAGAGAGCCATGGTCCTCCACGTCGACCTCAGCGCCGAGCGAGGCCCTGTCGTCGCAGCTTCCAACGGCGTTGCTGATGACGACGGCCCCTCGACCTCGGGAAGCAACGGAGCCCTCCAGCAGCAGCAGCAGCAGCAGCGAAAATACCGCGGCGTCGACCGCTCGAGGCCCATCGCCGCGGGCGACGTCGTCATCATCTACGAGCGCCACGACCGGACGAGGGCGCTCGTCGTCACTCCGGGGGAGAAGTTTAACAACCAGTTTGGCGCGTTCCACCACGATGTGAGACAGGGAGGAAGAGATGGAACAGACAGGAGGAGAAAGACAAGAGAAGAGAGGAGCGAAGAAGAGAAAGCAAGAGAGCCGTCGCGAAGAAAAAAAGAAAGAAAGCGAACAAAAAACCTCTCGACGTCTCGACCTTGACCGCCTTGACCAACACACACACACACAAAAACCAAAAAACATCACAGGACTGGATCGGCGCCCAGTACGGCTCCCGCGCCGTCGCCCGCTCGGGCAAGGGCTGGCTCCTTCTCCTGGCCCCCTCCCCGGAGCTCTGGACCTGTTCCCTGCCCCACAGGACGCAGATCCTCTACGCGGCGGACATCGCCCTCGTCTGCACGCTGCTCGAGCTCGCGCCCGGCGCGGTCGCGCTCGAGACGGGCACGGGCTCCGGGTCGCTGACGCACTCCCTGGCGAGGGCGGTGGCCCCCACCGGCAGCGTCTACACGTTCGAGTTTCACGCGGGGAGGGCGGCCAGGGCCAGGGAGGAGTTTGAGAGGCACGGCCTGTCGTCTCCGGGGGGAGAGGACGGGGGCGGCGGCCCCGGCGTCGTCATCCCCCGGGAGAGGGACATCCAGGCCGACGGCTTCGGCGCCGACTTGGAGGAGGCCGGCGACGCGGACGCCTGCTTCCTTGACCTCCCGTCTCCCTGGAGGGCAGTGGCGTCCGCGGCGCGCTGCCTTCGCCCCGACGGCGTCTGCTGCTCGTTCAGCCCCTGCGTCGAGCAGGTGCAGCGCACGATCAGTGAAATGGCGAGGTGCGGCTTTGTGGGGTTTGCGACGCACGAAGTCTTGCTTCGAGGGTACGACGTGCGCAGGGAGAGGCTGGTGGAGGATTTCGTTGGCGGGAGCAGCGGCAGCGGCAGCGGCAGCGGCAGCAGCGGCAGGAAGAACAGCAACAGCAAGAACAACGGGAGGAAGAAGAGGCAGCGAGGAGACGACGACGAAGGAGGAGGAGGAGGAGGAGCAACAACAGCAGCAGCTCCGAAGACGCCGCCTTCTTCTGGCCTCCCGCAGCCAATCATCGTCGCCAGGCCCAGCTGCGACGCCAGGGGGCACACCGGGTATCTGACTTTCGCCCGCAAGGGGGTCGGGGCTGACATTTGAGAATGATTTGTTTTTGTTTTTTTTTACCGAAATTTTATAAAAAAAATAACGAAAGAAAAAAATCCAGAAGGAAAAAAATCGAACGGAATATTCAAACTGCTGCCACTCCCGAAGCCGCCTTTTTACTCTTCACCGCCTTTCCTTCGCTCGCAGCGATCGAGGCATCCGGGTCGACGCCGACCATCTCCTTGGTCACCTCCCACAGCTTCCTCGCGGTGTCCAGATCGTACGAGGCCGGGTTGGAGGCCCGAGGCGAGGAGTCGACAAAGTATTTCCCGGAGACGCCCTCGACCTCGGGCGAGCTGCTCAGGTAGATGCTCGTCTGCGCCCCCTGCTCCGGGGTCTTCAAGAAAGAGCTGGTGACGAGGGCCGCGAGCTTTCCCAGGGGCCCCGCGGTGGCAGGGTCTGTTTCATAAAGTTGGGGGAGGGGGCGGGAAAGAAGAGAGAGGCAGTGAGAAAAGAGAGAGAGGATTCGGGCGCGAAAGACGACGACGACGACGACGGAAAACGCCGAAAGAAGAGGAAGAAAGAAAAGGAAGGGACTCACCGAAGAGGTACCTCGCCAGCTCCGTCTTCACCACGCCAGGGTGCAGCGCGTTCGACGTGAACCTGGTGCTCCCCGGGGCAATCGCGGTCCTCCTCGCCAGCTCGTAGGCGAAGAGGACGTTGGCGAGCTTCGACTGGCCGTACGCGTTCCAGGCGGAGTAGCTCCTCTCGCGTTGGAGGTCGGCAAAGTCGACGCCGCCAAACTGGTGCGCGCTCGAGGCCACCGTGACGACCCGCACGGCGTCTTTGTCTCCGTCTTCGTCCTTCTCCACTGCGGTCTCCAGCAAGAGAGGCAATAACCTCCAGGTCAAGGCTGCGTGGCCGACGTGGTTGACTCCCAGCTGGTACTCAAAGCCGTCGCGCGTCTCTTCGCGGTTCGGAAGAGCCATCACTCCGGCGTTGTTGAGGAGGACATGAAGCGGCCTTCCCTGGTCGAGTACTGCGGCGCTGAAGTCTTTGATCGAGGCCAGGGAGGAGAGGTCGAGCAGGGAGGAGTCGCCGTTGGGCAGGGAGACGGAGGCGCCCGGGGCGGCGGTGGCGCGGACGGCGGCCAGGGCCGCCCTGGCCTTGACGGCGTCGCGGCAGCCGAGGACGACGTCGTAGCCCCGGGACGCCAGCGTCTTGGCCGCGACGAGGCCGATGCCCGTGTTGGCGCCCGTGATGAGGACGGTCTTGTTCTTCTTGTTCTGGTTGTTGCCGTTGTTGTTCTCGGCGGCGGCCTGCGCCTTGACGACGGGAGAAGGAGAAGCGCGCCTGGGGTCGATTTTTGTTGGTCGTCGTCGAGTTTTTCTTTTCTTGAGCGTGTTTGATGCATCCGATCTTCGTTCTCTCTTTGTATTCTACTCCTCTGTGAGTCTCTCGCGTCTCTCTCACCTTCCGCTGCTGCTCACTGCGCGACACCTCTGAGAGTTCGCGGTCGACTGGCGGAGAGGAGCCAGGGAAGAGCTCATGATTGTCGGTAGATAAAGGGCGTGCGTTTTTTCCCGTCCGATGACAAGTTTTTAGTTCGAGGAGGCGCGTGGCGTCGTTGGAAATGATTTTTTTTCTTTGCAACCCCGTTGTCCCTCTCTCCTCTCTTCGATGTGTATATCAATTTCTCTCCCTCCCCCAATTCTCCCTCTTGTTGTGTGCGTGTGTTGTAAAACTGCTGTCCCGCGTAAAAAGGCGTGGAAAAAAGAAACCATCGTCTCTCCCTCTCCCTCAGACGGCCGCCGTCCTCCGCTTGCCGCCGTCGGTGCCGCCGCCGCCCTTGTCGGCCGCCGCCGCCGCGGCGCCCGCCGTCGGCTCGCACACGCTCACGATCTTCTCGAGGATGCGCGCCTCGACGCTGGCCGCGACGGCGCCGACACCTGAAGCGGAAGAGGAGCTCTTCCCGTTCTCCTTGGCGTTCTCGAGGTCCGAAACCAGGGCTCGCAGGGCCTCGGAGGCGCCGGCCTTGGCCGAGGCGAGCGACGCCGCGAGCGCCTCGCGGGTGCTCGGGGCGCAGCCCCGCCTCGAAGGGCCGCCGGCGGCCGCGCCTCGCCCGGCCTTCGCGGCGGCGGCCCTCGACCCGGGGGTGGCCATCAGAGGCGACCCCGCGAGCGACGCCGGCGGCAAGGAAGCAGCCGCCCCGGCGCTGTCTGCCCCGAGGGCGCGGGCGGCCAGGAAGCGGACGCACTGCTCGAGCGCAAACCGCTCGCGCAGCAGCGCCGTCGCCTCGGCCCGCAGCTCCACGAGCTCCTGCTTCTGCCTGAGGTGGTAGTGGAGTTTCTGCCTCGGGTTGGAGTGGCCTCCGGCAAAGGCAGAGGGAGAAGGGGAGCGGTCGTCTTCCTCGTCCTCGTCGTCTTGCCCTCCCCCTCCGCTGCTCCCGCGGGCGCTCAGGCCGGCCGCGGCCGCCGCGGCGTCGGCGAGGACCGCGGCGTCCGCCTCGGCCGCGGCGAGCCTCGCGACCAGCGCCTCGTTCTCCTGCGCGAGCCTGGCGACCTCGAGGGCGATGGCGGAAGAGGACGTGTCGGAGGAGGAAGAAGCAGAAGCACCCGGGGGAAGAACGTTGGCGTTGCTCCCGCAGCCGACCATGACGCTGCTCCTCCGGCGCGCCGCGGCGTCGCGCGCGTCGGCTGCGGCCAGCGCCGCCCGGCACCGGTCGAGCTCGCCCCGCAGCGCGTCGTCCCCCGCCTTGGCCTCCCGCGCCGCCCTCAGGTACGCCTGCGCCTCGTCCTGCGAGGTCAAAAGCTCCTCTTCTCGCTGCGCGCCCATGGCCTCGGCCGCGCCCAGGGCCTCGAGCGTCGTGCCGAGCTCCCTGCGCAGCTCGTCGACCTGCGAGCGCAGCGCCGCGGCGTCGGCAGAGGCGCGGGCGGCCTGCGCGTGCGCGGCGTCGGCGGCGGCCGAGGCGGCATCCGCATCGTCGCGCGCGCGGCCACACTCCCCGCGGGCCGCGTCGCGGGCCCTGGAGGCGTCGGACAGAGCGATGGAAGCCGAGGCGGCTTCCCTGCGGGCCTCCTCGGCGTCGCGCTGGGCCTCTGCCGCGGCGACCTTCACGGACTCGAGCTCGCGGAGGGCGTCGGCTGCGGCCGACGCGACCCGGGCCTCGGCCTCGGCGCGGAAGCGCTCGAAGGCCCCCTCGGTCGCGGCGCGCTCCTGCCTGGCGCGCTCCACCAGCGAGGAACGCTCGGAGACCTCGGCCTCTGCGCTCCTGAGCTGCTCGGCGAGGGCGTCGAGCTCGGCCTGCGAGGCCGCGGCCGAGGACTGCAGGCGGGCGGCGGCGTCGGCTGCCAGCTTCTCCGCCTCGGCGAGCTTGCCCCGCAGCTCGGCCGCGGCCTCCCTCGCCTCGGACGAGACAGAGGACTGGTTCGTCTCGGCCGCTGCCAGGGCAGCCTCGAGGCGCTCGACGGCGGCCCGGCGCTCCTCCTCGACATGAGAGACCATCTCCTCGTGGTGCGCCTCCATCCTCTCGAGCTGCTCCCGGAGCTGCGCGACGGCGGCGTCCCCGTCGGCGCGCGCGGCGGCGTCGGCCGCGGCGGCGGCGGCGGCCCTCGCCTCGGAGAGCTCGCGCCGGAGCTCCTCTGCGGCCTTGGCTCTGGTTGCGGCGACGGCTTCGGCGACGGCGGCGGCGACGGCCTCGGCCGAGGCCTTCCCGGAAGCCTCGTTCGAGGCCCTGAGCACGTCCATTTTGGAATCCGCGAGCGACTTCTCGAGCTCGGCGCATTTCTTCTGGATGCCCTCGAGCGCCGCCTCGGCAAACTCGGCGTCCGCCGCGGCGGCGCGCTGCGCAGAGGCCAGCTCCGCCCGGAGCTCCTGCTCGACCGTGGTCGCCGCGGCCCTCGAGGACTCGAGCTGCGCCACGAGGCCGTCGTAGTCCTGGGCGGCCGCTCTCCGGAGCTCCTCGAGGTCGGACATCGACGCCTCGGCGTCCCTCCGCGCCTCGGCGACCCTCGACTCGAGCTCGGCCCGGAGGGCCGCCGCGCCGGCCCTCGCCGCGGCGCCGGCCCCGGCCGCCTCGTCGGCGGCCGAGCGCGACGCCTCGACGGCGGAGTCCCTTTCCCTCGAGGCGGCGTCGCGAGCGGCGACGGCAGCGTCCCGGGCGGCCGTCGCAGAGCTCAGTTCCTCGCCCAGGGACCGCGCGCGCTCGGAGGCCGCGGCGAGGCGCTCCTCGAGCTCCTCGGCCCTCGCCGTTGCCAGCTCCGTCGCCTCCTCGGCCCTCGAGCGGGCCTCCGTCAGCTCGGCGGCCAGGGCGCCGGCCTCGGCGTCCCTGTCCCTCAGACAGGCCTCGAAGTCCGCGCGGAGCCTGGCGGCGGTCCGCGACTCGGCCAGCGAGGCGGCGACCTTGCCGGCCTCGGCCGCGGCGGCGTCGCGCGCGGCGCGCAGCTCGTCGGCCTGCCTCGCGGCGTCGGCCGTCACCACCAGCACCTTCTCCTCGGCGACCTGCCGCTCGCTCGCGGCCTCGGCGGCGGCGGCCTCGGCGGCGGAGCGGGCGAGCTTGGCCTCGGCGCGCGCGGCCTCTGCGTCGGCGCGGAGGGCCTCGAGCTCGGCAGCTGCCTCGGCGGCGGCGGACTGCGAGGCCTCGAGCTCGGCCTCTGCCGCCTCGGCGCGCGCCGCGGCCATCTCCAGCGCCTCGCCGGCCCGCCGCTCGAGCTCCTGCTCCCTGCGGGCGGCGGCTTCGAGCTCCGCGGCGGCCTGGTGTCTCGCCAGAGAGACCTGCTGGGAGGCCTCCTGTCTGACGGCCTTTTCGGAGGACTCGAGCCGCGCCTCGAGCTCGGCCCTCGCCCTCGCGATGGCCGCCTCGGCGTCGGCGCGGGCCTCGGACGCTGCCAGCCGCGACGCCTCCTCGACGCGCTCGTCGGCGGCCCTGGCGGCCGCCGCCACGGCGTCGTCGGCTCCCGCCCGCGCCTTTTCGACCTCGACGCGGGCGAGCTCGTGGGCCCGGGAGGCCGCGGCGCGTGCCTCCTCGAGCTCCGCAGAGGCCGCTTCGGCCGCGGAGCGCGCCGCGGTCTCGGCCTCGCGGGCGCGGACCAGGTCGGCCTGGAGCCCTCGGGCGCGCTCGACGGCGGCCCCGACCTCCTCGTCGGCCCGGCGGGAGGCCTCGGCGACGGCGGCCTCTCCCGCAGCCCTCACGCCCTCCAGGTCCCTGCGGGCGAGGGCGAGGGCGGCGGCGGCGTCGGCCGCCGAGGCGTGCGCCTCGTCCCTCTCGGCCCTCGCGGCGGCCAGGGCCGCGGCGGCCTCGTCGGCGGCCGTGGCCGCTGCGGCGCGCACCGCGGCGACCTGCGCCGCGGCGTCCCGGCGCACCGCGCCGCACTCGGCCACCGCCTCGTCGACCGAGCGCCCGGCCTCGAGCCTGGCCCGGGCGGCGCCGGCCTCGGCCGCGGCCAGGCGGGCGGCGACCGACTCCTTGGACGCCCCGGCCGAGGCGCGGGCGGCGGCGACGTCGCCCGCGGCGCGCGCCTCGGCCTCGGAGGCGGCGGCGCGGGCGGCGTCGAGGTCGGCGGCGAGCCTGTCGGCGCGATCCGCCGCCTCGCGGGAGGCGTCGGCAGCGGCGGCGGCGACGGCGTCGGCGCGGGCGACGGCGGCGGCGGCCCTCTGCTCTGCCTCCCGCTGGGAGGCCTCGGCGCGCTCCGCCGCGGCGGAGAGCGAGGAGGACAGGGCCCGAGCCTCGGTCAGGGCGGCCTCGAGGGCCTCGGAGGCGCCCACGGCCCTGGCGCGAGCGGCGTCGGCGGCGTCGGCGGCGGCCTCGGCACGCCCGACGCGGGACTCGAGCGCCGTCGCCCGCTCAGAAACCGCCACCAGCTGCCTCTTGGCCGCGTCCGCGGCCTCGCAGGCCCGCGACTGCGCGACGACGGCCTCGGCCAGCAGGGCGTCCTTGGCGGCGGCGGCGGCGCGCGCCGAGGCCGCGTCGCCCCGCAGCCGCGAGGCGGCCGCCCTTGCCGCGGCGGCCTCGGCCTCGGCCCTGGCCCTCGCAGAGTCGACGCCCGCGGCGCGCTCGCTGGCCGCGTCCAGGGCGGCGGCCCCCTCGAGCCTGGCCGCGTCGACGGCGCCGCGGGCGTCCTCGAGCTCCCGGCGCGCCAGCGCGGCCCTCCTGTCGGCGGCAAGGGCGCTGCGCTCTGCTAGGCTGGCCTGTTCCTCCAAGGAGGCGATCTTGCGTTGCGCCTCGGCGAGCCTGGCCCTGGCCGTGGCGAGCTCGGCAGAAGTGGACGCCGGGGAGGAAGGGTAGAGCCTGCCGCCGCCGCCGCTGCTGGCGGGGGCGGCGGCGCGGGAGGTGGAGGCGAGCCGGTGTTGAGGAGGAGCGGGAGCAGCAGCAGGAGCAGCGGCGCTGCCGCCGTCGTTGCTCCCTCCCCCAGCAGCAGCAGCGTTCGCGTTTGCGCTCGCGTTGAGCTGCGACATGATGCTTCCCGTGCCCGCACCGGTGACGGCCACTGCAGCGGCTCTCGCGGCGTACGCGGGTCTCGGCGAGTGCAGCGAGGAGAGGTTGCCGCCGCCGCCCGGAGAGCCCGCTGCAGCGACGCGGTGCCTGTTGTTGTTGCCAGTCATGTCAGTTGCCTCGCTCCCTGCGTCGTCGTTGTTGTTGCTCTGATTCGCCATTCCGTGGTGCCTGCTTTGGAACTCGCGGTAGGCGTGGTGCTGCTGCTGGTCGGCGGCCGAGGAGGACGCTGTTTTTTTTTTTCCGAGGAAGATGTTTTTTTTCCCTTCCGTTGTTGAGGTGAGCGGCGAGAGCGACCGACGACGGCGACGACGAAAAAAGACCGCGCGCATTGGAAGCTGCGAATCCGCGTCTTCTTTGTTGTTCCTCTATCCTCGCATCTAAAAGTCTCGCTCAGCGGGCGAACGAAAGTCCGAGAGCGCTTCTTTTCGTCTGGCTCAAGAGAACCGGGAGAGGAGCTCGCGCGAAGAACGCGAACGGGCGAATGCGAGAGAAAAGAGAGAATCGAGGCGTCCAAACCGTCGCCTGGGCGAAAGAGGGCGAGGCGAGAGCAGCCCGCATCCGAAAACCTCAACGCCCCCGGGCTCAGTCCTTTTTCTGCCCATCACGCGACGCAAGCGAACACGCTCTAGCGACTCAAGTGAAGAGCTCGCGTTCGGCAAGGGTCCAACGCGCCGAAATGGAGGGACGGTTACTGGCAGCATGCACAGACACTCTGCTGGTCGGCGACGCCGACAGCGAATTCGCAGTTCTCTCACCTGGCTCCGCCGCCTGCTTGACTGCGCCGCGCTGCGAGTGGTTGTTCACGCGGGCGTCGTCGTCGTCGACAGCGCCGGGGAACGGCATGCAAAGGCGCGCTGGAACGAAAGAAAGAAAGAAGAAAGAAGAGAAGGCGCTTTTTGGGAGAGAGGAAGCAAAGAGTGCGAGCGAGCGAGCTTTTCCCCTCCTCTCTCTCTCTCTCTCTCCACTCTTCGCTCCTCTTCTCGGGGGGAAAAAAACGCCTCCTCCTTTTCCCGTAAACAAGAGAAGAAGATGAGCAGCGTCGACGAGGAGCACGCAGCAGCAGCAGCCACCGCCTCCGCTTCCCTCGCGCTCTTCGAGTCCCAGCTCGCGAAGGCACGAGAAGCAGCAGATGAAGGAGTGGAAGGAGGAGGAGAAGGAGGAGGAGAAGGGAGCCCGAAGCAGCGGCGGCTCCTCCTCCTCCACCGCCTCCACGCCAACGCGTCGGCCGCCGCGCTCGCCGCGGGCCTCCCCGGCTCGGCCCTGCGGCACGCCCGAAGCTCCCTCGAGAACGCCCGGTCCGTCGAGGAGGAGGCCAAGGCTCTCTATCGCCTCGCCCGCGCCGCTCTGCTGTCGAGCGGCGGCGAGGGAGCCGCCGAAAGGCGACAAGAAGGAGAGGCCGTTTCCTCGCTGGAGCGGGCGCTGGCGCTGCTCCGAGGCGGCGGCGGCGGCAGCGGCGGCGGCGGGGAGGAAGAGAAAAAAGCAGGCCCCAACCGTCGCCACGAGCGCGCCGCGGCGCAGGTCGCCGCGGAGCTCTCCAGGGCGAAAAGAGCGCAAATGAGGCGTCGTCACGAGGGAGGGAGAAAGGCAGAGACGGCTCGTGGGAGCGTCGGGAGAGAGAAACGGCCGGGGGAAGAAGAGGGGGAGGAGGAAGCGACGACGATGGAAGGAGGAGAGAAGACGGCACCACCTCCACCTCTACCTCCGGCGTCGCCCCCTCACGCCTCGACTGCCGGCCCCCGAGCTCGACCACGAGCACATTCTCACTCGCTGCCGCCTCGGCGGAGAGCTCAGCAACCCCCTCCATCGCCGCAGACGAGGAGCCGTCCCTTGCCCTCCACCGCCGCCGACGCAGTGGCAGCAGCGGCAGCAGGGGCAGCGAAAGCAGCGAGGCTCCTCGGCGTCCAGGCCGCGGCGGGCGAGCGAGAGCTCAGGGCGGCGTTCCGGAGGGCCGCCGCGGCTACGCACCCGGATTCCGCGCGCAGGATAAAAGACAAAGCAGCAGAGGGAGAGAAAGAGAAAGAGGCAACTTCTGCGAGATTCGTCGAGGCGAAGGAGGCGTTTGAGACGCTGCTGGCCGCGGCGAGGAGCGGGGGAGGAGAGCGAGAACACGAAGGAGAAGAAGCAGGAGCGGCGGACGATTGTCGCGCTCCTTCTCCTTTTGCTCCTTCCTCGCCGCAGCAGAAGCAGCAGCGGCACAGTCAGCGCGGTGCGAGCCCCGGGCGGCGGCGCTCGCACGAGCCTACCGAGGCGTTCGTCGCTCGGCAGATCACCCGTGCCGCGGCGCTGCTGGTCGAGGCCCGAGGAGGAAGAAGGGGAGAAGGAAGCGGAAGCAACGCATCGTCGCCGTCTTCCTCCTTTTCCTCTCCTTGTTCTTCAGTGGGCTCCCTGACCGAGGCGCTGAGGGCGCTGATGGCGGCGCGGGCAGCGGCGGAGTCGACAGCGGGAGGTGGAGGTGGAGGAGAGGAGCAGGAAAAGAAAAAAGACGCGACCTCCTCCACCCAAACCATCTCTTCCCTTTTGGCTCGCGTGCTGCGGGAGAGAGCTGACGCCCTCTCTGAGAGCGGACAGGGAGAGCGGGCGAGGCGGGACCAAGAGGCGGCGCGGGCGCTGACTGGATGAGAAACGCTGCTGTTGCTGCTGTTGCTGCTGCTGCTGCTGCGGAGGTCGACACCCTTTCTCCTTTATTTTGCAAAACAAAAACACAACAACATTCAAAGAAACAAAGAAAAACTCGCTCTCTCGTGAGAGAAAGTCAGAAATGCCTCCCGAAAGAAAAAAAACCCGCGGTTTGAACTCTTTCGTCCTTTTTTTGAAACACACAAAGCGGTTTCGCTCTCTCTCTTTCGTTCAAAATCTCTCTCTCTAGACTCCACTCCAGCCCCTCCCTCACCACCCGCCACCGCTCTCCGCTCACCGCTCTCTCTACTTCTTCTCCTCTTTGTGCTTCTGGAGCCAGGCTGTAAACAAAATGTTGTTCTTGAGGTTGGCCTGTTTTTGTTTTTGTGTTTCGACGGTGGAAAAAAAAGAGTCGAAAGTGAGTTTTTTCTCCCTGCCGCTCCTCTCTCCGCGCTCTCTCTCTCTCTCTCTCTCTCTTCCTCTCTCGCTCTGCTGCCGCCGATCCATACCTCGGGCTCCCAGGTGTCGTCCTTGGGCTTGTAGCCCGCCTGTATCAAGAGGAGAGTTTTTGTTTTCAGGAAGAGAGAGAGGATGAGAGTGTGTGAGACACTTTTCCCTTCTCGCTGCCTTCTTGCCCTCCCGATCCCCACCCCGGAAAAACGAAAACCGGAAAACTCTTCTTCTTCTCACCCAGCGGACCCTGTAGAGCTTCCGCCCGCGCTCCACCTTCGAGGCAACGATCGCATCGACCTCAAACTCCACTGGCGGGGTCTTCTTCGTGACCCTGACGGGCTGGGCGGGCTTGGGGGGCTTGGCCTTGGGCCTCAGCTGCAGCAGCGTCGCGGCAGCCCTGCCTCCGCGCCCGCCTCCGCCGCGCCCGCCGCCGCCTCCGCGGCCTTTGCTGCGCCCGCGGCCGCGGCCAGCACCACCAGCAGCAGCAGAAGCAGCGGGGGCGGAGGGGGGCAAGGAGCGGGCGCGAAGCGAATAGCCGGACGAGGCGGCGGTGGCAGCGACGGTCGGCGACGTCGTCGTGGCGAACCTGTTTGAATCGAGTTGAGGTGAGAGCTTTCGTGAGAGGTGCGTCTTGAGTTTTTCTTCTGGTCAACGTTTTTTTTTTTGTTGACGAAGAAACCCGAAAAAAGAAGTCTCTCTCTCTCTCTCTCTCTCTCTTCACCTGGTGCGCTTCGCCGGGGGCCCAGAGGCCATCTGCGTGATCTCGTCGAGCTCCTCCTCGCCCTCGCCGCCCTCCTTGGCGGCGGCGGCGGCGGCACCAGCGTCCGCGGGGGTCTCGCGCGAGGCAGACACGCGCTCCTTGTCGCCGTCGCCTTGGCCGCGTCGGCGGCGGCCGCTGCGCCTGGCTCGGCCGCCCTCCGGAACCTCCTCCGCCTCCTCCGGAGCCTCCTTCTCCTCCTCCTCCTCCTCCTCCTCCTCGGCCTCCTCCTCCTCCTCGGACTCCTCCTCCTCCTCCTCCTCCTCCTCCTCCTCCTCCTCCTCCTCCTCCTCGGCCTCCTCCTCCTCCTCCTCCTCCTCCTCCTCCTCCTCCTCCTCTTCCTCTTCCGCGGCAGCAGGCGGAGGCGAGCGCCCTCGCCCGGGGTGAAGAGCGGCGGCACGAGTCATCGCAGCGTGAGCGACGACGGCGTCGTCGCGGAGAGAAGGGACGGAGGCGGGCTCGGAGAGGGCGCCGCCGCCGCTGGCGTCGGCGGTGCCAAAGACCTCCTCGGCCGAAGCGCTGCGGCGCCTGTCTCTGTCGTCGCCTCCGTCGTGCTCGCCACTGCCCTCTTCCTCGCGCCGGCGCTGGGCGAGCACTGCGGCTGCGTTCCTTGCCCCTCCTCCTCCTCCTTCTCGTCCTCCACCGCTGCCGCCGCCGCCGCCGCCTGCCGCAGCGGCAGCGGCAGCGGCAGCTCCTCCGGCACCGGGGGCGCCGCCGTCGTCGTCCCTCAGCGAGGCCACCGCCCCGCCAATCTCCTCGGGGGCCGCCCCCATCGACAGCAGCACGCGCGGCGCCGAGGCCTCGAAGGCGCTCCCCAGGCTCCGAGCGTGCTCGGCGGCCTCGCCCAGCGCGGCCCTGCCGTCGGCGCGGGCCTCGCCGCCGAGGAAGCGCCCCGAGAAGCGCTCGGCGTCCCGGGCCAGGCCGCGCGAGGACCGCATGAAGCCGCGGTGGCAGTCGAGGGCCTGTTGGAGAGAGGAGACGGAGCACGATGGAGTAGAGGGAGAGAGAGGAGAGAGGTAAGCGAGCGAGGGACAGAGGTAAGCGAGCGAGGGAGAGAGGTAAGCGAGCGAGGGAGAGAGGTAAGCGAGCGAGGGAGAGAGGTAAGAGAGCGAGGGAGAGAGGTAAGCGAGCGAGGGAGAGAGGTAAGCGAGCGAGGGAGAGAGGTAAGAGAGCGAGGGAGAGAGGTAAGCGAGCGAGGGAGAGAGGTAAGAGAACAAGGGAGAGAGTTAAGAGAGCAAGGGAGAGAGGTAAGAGAGCGAGGGAGAGAGGTAAGAGAGCAAGGGAGAGAGGTAAGAGAGCGAGGGAGAGAGGTAAGAGAGCGAGGGAGAGAGAGGGAGGGAGAGGGAGAAAGAGATGAGGGGGGGCGTTTTTCGTTTTTTGGGACAACAAAGTGGGGAGTCTCCGAGAGGAGGAGCGGAAGAAAAAGACCGAAAAAAGATCAAAACCCGTTGCGCGTCCCCCTCTTTCTCTCTCTCTTTCCCTCTCTTCTCTTCTTCTTTGGGCTCAGCGCGGAACGTACGCTGTCGCGGAGCAGAACCTGAAGGTCCATTGCGTGTGTGAAGAGAAAGCGAGAGGCGGAAAAACGGAAGTTTTTTTTGTTTCTCGACGACGAGTCAAGAGCGAGCGGGCGCCCAAAAAGAAAAAGAAAAAGTCTTTAAGAAAAAAAAGTATCTCCTGGCGGGCACTCTTTTTTTTTTCCAATCGATCTTTCCAATCATCATCCAAGCATGTCTTCTCCCTCCTCACCGTCGCCTCACCTCCGCGTCGCCGCGCTCTTCGCCTACCCGGTCAAGTCCTGCGCGCCCATCGAGCTCGACCAGCAGGGCGCCGCGCTCACGCGAGACGGCATCCCTTTCGACAGGAATTGGGCGGTCGTCAGGGCCGACGACGCCGACGGGGGCCGCGGCCGGTTCTTGTCGCAGAGGGACACGCCGGCGCTCGCCCTCGTGCGGCCCTCGCTGCCCGCCGAGGCCTTCCTGGGGCAGGTGTGGGGCGCCGACCTGGGCGCCGGGGCGGCGCTGACGCTGACCATCGTCCCCACGGGGAAGAGCGTCTCGGTCCCGCTCTGGACAGACGAGGAAGAGGAGGTCGAAGAGGAGGTCGAAGGAGAAGAAGGAGGAGCAGCCTCGCCCTCCTCCAGCCCTCGCCGACGACGACGCCTCCCGCGGCGACAGCTCCGCAGGTTCAGCGTCTGGGACTACGACGGCGAGGCCCTCGACGAAGGGGACGAGGCCGCGGAGCTGCTCAGCGACTTCCTGGGCCGGCGAGTCAGGCTCGTCAGGCACGCGCCGAGCCGCGCTCCGAGGGCCGTCGCCCCCGGCTGGGTCCGCGCGTCGTCGCCGAGGGCCGAGGTGGCCTTCGCGGACGCGTTCCCGCTGCTGGTGACGACTCGGGCGTCGACGCTGGCCGTAGAGAGGGTGCTGGGGAGGCCCGTGGAGGCCGTGAGGTTCAGGCCAAACATCCTGCTCGACGCCGAGGGAGGATTCGCAGGGGGAGGCGAGGGGGCAGAAGGTTTCGGGAAGCCCTGGGAAGAAGACGCGTGGGCGTCGCTCTCGTTCTCGAACGGAGGTCCCTCGTCGTCGTCCTCCTCCTCTCTGCCTCTGCCTCCCTCCGCGGTCCTGGTCGACCTCGTCAAGCCCTGCGACAGGTGCAGCATCCCGCACGTCAACCCGCGCACGGGCGAGCGCGACTCCCCCGACCTCACGCGGGCCCTGCGCGACGGCTGCGGCCGCTCCGGGGCGAAGCTCGGCTGGCTCGCGCTCCCGTCGTGGAGGGGCGCCGTCTTCTTCGGGTGGAACGGCGTGGTGAGGGACAAGGGAGGGCTGGAACACGCAAAGAGGGGCGAGGTGCTGTGCGTGGTGCGGGTAGGGGACGGCGTGCGGGTGGCGGAGAGGCGAGGGGAGGGTGAGGGGCCGAGGGGTCCGTTTCTGACGAGCGAGTGGGAAAAGGACTGAGTCTTTTTTTCTTCTTCTTTTTTTCTTTCATTTTTCTTTCTAGATTTTGCAAGTTCGTTCCGTTTCGTGTAGTGTACATAATGTAGATTTTCATTTCTCTTTCTCTTCCTCCCTCGCGACCTGCTGCAGCAGCGCAGCGAACTCGCGGGACCGGGCCACGGTCGCGAGGAGCTGCTGGAGCAGCGGGGTGCCGCTGAAGAGGCTGCCGCTGTTGCCACTGCCGCTCGTCTCGCTCCCGCTCCCGCCGCTGCTCCCGTCGCGCTCGTTGAGCCACGCCGCCGCCGACGCCGGAGCGAGCGCGCTGATCGAGACGGTGCCCAGGCTTGGGAGGGGAGCGCTGCTGGAGCCTCCGTCGACCCCCAGGGGAGGGGCAGGGTCGCCGCCTCCTCCGGGGCCTCCTCCGCTTCCTCCTCCCTCTCCGGCCACCGCAGTCGCCGCCGCCGTCGCTCCCTCCCCGGGCGCCGTCGCCCGGAGCTCGGCGCGCAGCAGCGGGCCGTCCGACGCGGCCCCCTCGATCGCCGACCGCAGCCTCTCGGCCTGGCTCCTCGGGAGGAGCATCGAAGGGATCGGGGGCTCTTCGCCCTCTTCCCTCGGGGGCCCCGCTCCTCGCTCCTCCTCCCTGGCCGTCGTCGGGCCGGCCGGGGAGGAGGACGCGGAGAGGGGAGAGGGCGACCTCCTCCTCCCCATCGACAGGGGCGCGTCGTCGCCGCTCAGGACGACGACGGCGGCCGCTCCCGCGGAGGAGGAGGAGGAGTAGGAGTAGGAGCTCGGGCCCGGCGGCAGCGCCCGCGCGACCGCGGAAACCTTGGCCTCGAAGTCGCAGCTCCCCCTCTCGACCACGACGACCAAGGGCAACCCCGCCGCCGTCGACCCCGCCGGGATCGCGGGCTCGAAGGTCAGCGGGGAAGAGCAGGCGTCTGCTGGCCTCGCCGCGACGACGAGGCCCGAGACGGAGCAGGGGCGGCCGCCGACGTTTTCGTCCTCGCCGCCTCTCTCCTCGCACTCGGCCGCCGAGGCCAGGCTGGGCCCGAACTCGGCCGAGGAGCCCGAGAGATGCAGCACCGGGATCGAGGGGCGCTCTCCCTCGGAGGACGAGGAGGGGGAGACGCGGAGGCGGAGCCCCCACTCTCGAGCTCGGGGGGGAGGAGGGGAGTCTTCGCCGTCGGCCTGGTCTCCGCCGTCGACTCGGACGACCTGGAGCACGAGGGTTTCCGCCGGGACCAGCTCGGGCTTGATCGGTCTCTGCTCCCGCGGGACGAGCGAGAGCGAGCCGCAGGCGATTGTTTTTCTTGGCGCTGCTGCCGTCAAGGGAGACGACGGCGGCGACGACGAGGACAAAGGAGTCGCAGCAACAACGACTTCGTGGAGCCGGCAGAGCACCTGCGCGACCGGCGGGCGCTGCTGCTGCTGCTGCTGGAGAAACTGCAGCTGCTGAAGCAGCTGCCTCTGCTCCTGGAGCTGCTGCCGTTGCTGCCGCAGTAATAGGTTCTCGAGAGGAGAGGAGGTCGCTCGCGAGGGGCCGCCGCTCTTTTCCGTCTCCGCCTCCGCCTCCGTCTCCGCCGTCTCCGCCGCCGCCGCCGCCGCGCTCTCGGTCCTCTCCATCGCCAGCGCTGCCGCCTTCTCCGCCTCCCTCATCTCCCGCGCCCAGTGCTCCCTGACGGGAGCCATGGCCGCCTCGACGGCGCGGCAGGCGAGGCAGCGCCTGCGCCTCAGGGTCTCGACGTCGCGCTCCGTCGGCGAGAGCAGCGGCATCGCGGCCGAGAGGGACCGCGAGATCGCGAGAGAAGAAGAAAAAGGAGACGACGACGACGACGACGATGACGACGACGGCGAGGAGGAGAGGGAGGAACAGAGGCGGGAGCACGACGCGGGAGCAGGCGAGGAAGGCGAAGAAGAAGATTCTCCCCCTTCCTCGGCCTCGGGTGAAGAGGGGAGCGGCGGGTACGGAGGCAACGGGTGGCCCTCTGTCGTCAGCACGACGCCGTCGAGCAGCCGGGCGGTCGAGCCTCCCTCTCGCTCGCCTTGGTCTGTCGCTCCGTCGGCGGGGGCGGCGGAGAAGAGCAGCCAGAGGTACTTGACGGTTTCCGAGAGGAAGAAGGACTCCTGTTTCAATAGTTTTTTCGTTTTTGGAGAAAAAGTTCAGTCGAGGTTTCGAAAAGAGTGAGTTTTTGTTGTTGTTGAAGGAATCAAAGCCGTTGCCTTCCAGTTGCTCTTCCCTCTCCGTCGCTCTCCTCTCTCTCTCTCTCTCTCTCTCTCTCTAAACCTTTGGAACTCGACGGCTCTCTCACCATCGCGTCTTGCTGCTGAGCAGTTACTGCTGCTGCTGCTGCTGCTGCCGTCGCCGCCGAAGAAGAGGAAGAACTCAAAGACGACGAAGGAGTTTCACCGTCGCCGACGTCGGCGAGCGCCGCGAAGCCGCACCTGGCCTTGCACCTCTCGCGGAGCGTCCGCATCACCGCGGCGCCCGTGGCCAGGTAGGCCTCGTGTCCCGTCTCCCCGAACATCGCGAACGAAGACTCGACGATCTCGGGGCGGAGAGGGTAGCCCGGGAGCGTCGGGTGCCTCGCGGCGCCCGAGACGTCGAGCGCCTCGGGAAGGCCGCCAAACCTCGACCAGGCCGCGGCAAAGTCCGCGTGCGACCGGGAGGCGTCGAGAACCTGACCCGCGAGGGCCTGGAGCCCCGGCCAGAACGCGCCCAGACTGGAGATCCAGGGGCGGGTCATGGCCGCGGTGTCGACGTGGGAGTCGACTCTCCACGCCTTTCGTCGGGGCTTCAGAGTGAACTTTGTTGCCTCGTTGTTGTCGACGTTCTTCTTCTTCTTCTTCTTCTTCTTCTTCTTTCGCTCTTTTTCGACCTCTGCACCAGTTCCGTCTTCTTCTTCTCCTCCTCCTCCTCCTCCTCCTCCTCCTCCTTCTCTTTCGAGCATCAGCACGATCGGAGGGCTGCAGTGCCGCATCGCAGAGGTGTAGGCCTCGACAAAGGCCGCGAGCCACTCCCCCTCGCCCGTCAGCAGGAATGACTTGAGGAGGTACTCGTAGTACGAGTCGATCCCCGCCCCGACGCCGGAGTCCTTGCGGACGAAGGTCCCCGAGTCGACGTCGACGGTGTTGCCGACGAGGCCCGTCAGGGGAGACCTGCCGGAGTGCAAGGCTCGAGCGGCTCTGGAGGCGGCGAGCTCGAACCGCGCGTCGCCGCTCTCACGGGACAGGGCCGCAAACTCGAGCAGGAGCGTGCCGGCGCAGGCGGCGCAGGTGGAGCGGTCTTTCTCCCTCCGCGGCGAGGAGGGCGGCTGCTGCCCCTTTTCCGTCAGGTGGACCCAGGAGAGAGGAATGCCCGTCGGGGTGTCAAAGGCAGGTAAGAGCCTCTCTGCCAGGTCGAGGGCCTTGTTCAGAAGGGAGACGCCGTCGTAGGAGGGGAATCGAAGAGGAGGAGGAGAAGAGTTCGAAGAAGAGTTTCCCAGCAGGAGGTTTCCCCTCTTGAGGTAGATGTGCGAGCTGACGAGGGAGCCCACGGCGCGGATCGTCAGCTCGAAGACGTGCACCCTGGCGCCGCGCTTGTTGTCGAAGCGGAGGAGGGGATCGGAGGGAGGAGGGCCGCTGCTTTCCTTGTCCGCCCTTCGCTTCCCGCCGCCGCCGCCGGCGCGCTCGGGGGAAGAGCTGCCTTCCTCGGCGGCGGCTCCTCTGCTCGCCCAGGCCACGGTCCCCTCGAGCCTCTCCGACTCGCCCAGCATCAGTGCCGTCGTCATCGCGTCGATCCTGGTGAGCGCGATCCCCCCCTGGGAGTCGGACCCGGAGCAGGAGAGCGGCCTGAGGTCGTCCCGAGGGAAGGCGTGCTCGAGGTAGAAATCAAAGGTCGATGCGAACCAGTCTCGGGCCTCGTCCCGCAGCGACGCATAGTAGTGGTGGCGGGAACTTTTATTACTCGGTTTTCCCGGAAGAAAAGAGCTCTTGCCGTCCCAGATCGAACGAGGGGGCAGCGTGAGGCCAGTTGCGGGGTCGAAGGTGGGCTCGAAGAGGGAGGCCGGAGAGCTGCTGCTGCCCCTGCTCGCGACGCCGACGACGCCCGGGGAGGCAGACGAAGAAGCAGACGACGGAGACGAGGAAGAAGGAGACAGCAGCGCGGTCGCTGCGAGCGCGGCCTGTTTTTATTTATTTATTTATTTGGAACGCTCTTAGATTGACGAATGATGATAAGGAAAAGGGATATCGACAGAACCCAGCGCTCTCCTGATCTCTCTCTCTCTTACCAGGAGCGCGGCGGCGATGAGGTCGACGACGAGTTTTTTCGTGCCGCGAGAAGCGGCGCCATCGATCGGCGGCGCCGCCGATCTCGTCGCTCGTTCTTCCGGAGGCGGCGCCGGCTTTCCTTCTCTATCTTTTCCTCGTCGCCGCCGGTAGAGGCGCTGAGGAGACCGGTGGGATTCATCTGCGAGCCCGCTCTCATCGCCATCGCTGCTTGAGCCCATCTTTGAAGGGGGCGACGTGATTTGGAGATGGTGAAAAACAAAAATAAACGAAAAGCCTTTTCCTTTTTTTCTTCGAGAGGCTCGTCGTCTTCACTCTTTTCCTTTTTTGTTTTGACCTCCTCGACCCCTCGCCTTCCTCGATCCGCGTGCCCGTCCCCCCCTCTTCTCTCTCCCTGCTGGGATGGACCACCCGCCGCAGAGCACGCCGCCGTTATGGCACGCTTACGGAGGAAGCAGCTACATCAGCAGCTGGAATCCTGCAGCGAAGTCGTCGCCTCTCCCTCTCCCCTCCCCTTCCCCTCCTCACCCCGACCTCGACCCCCCTCCGGCGACGGGGAGCACCGTCGTGGCCGCGCCCTGCGGCACCTCCGATGCCGCCGCTATAGGGCTCGAACACGCCTCCAGGGAGGGCAAGAGCGGCGGCGGCGGCAGCGGCGGCGGAGAAGCAGGAGCAGCAGCAGCAGCCGCTCAGCAACAGCAACAGCGAGAAGAGGAAGAGCAGCAACAGCAGCAGCAAGGCTTCTTCTGCTTTCAGCAGCAGCAGCAGCAGCAGATGCGGCAGCAGCAGGAGGCTTACAACGCTTGGTGCTATCAGCAGTGGTACCTCGAGCAGCAGCAGCAGCAGCTGATGTGGCAACAGCAACAGGAGATTGGGCAGAGAGCGGCGGCGTCGGCGGCGGAGCCTTCTCCTTCCCCTTCTGCTCCCACCGCCGAAAAAACTCCGCCGCCGCCGCCGCCGAAAAAGTCTTCCTCCTCCTCCGCTCCCGCCGCCTCTCTCCAGCTGCTCCGGTACGAGCGCTCCCTCTGCAGCGAGCGCCGCAGGCTCGCCGCCGAGCGCGCCCTGGCGGACGCCGCGGCCTGCAGGATGGCGCGCGCGGCGGAGGCCCTGGCCGCCGCGGCGGCGAGGTGCGAGAGGGCGGTCGTCGTCGCCGCGTCTTCTTCTTCTTTGGCGGGGAGAGAGAGAGGGAGAGGGGGAGTGAGGGCGTCGTCGTCGTCGTCGCTGCGTCGCTGGTCCACTGCCAATGCCGCTGCTCCTGCGGCAGAGAGCAGCGCTGCAGGTGAAGAAGTAGAAGAAGGAGAAGGAGAGTCTGATTCGTTCGCAGCCGCTCCTGCTCTCCGCGGGGCGGAGCAGGCGCTGCGCAGGTTTGCGAGCTGGGGAGGAGGCCGAGGAGGGAGCGAGTTTTTGCCTCGGACGTTTGCTTCCCTGGCGGGAGGAGGAGGAGGATGGGCACCAGGAGACTTGATCGGGGATTCTTTCTTGAGCGAAGATGCTGCCGCTGCTGTTTTCGAAGGGGGGCGCAATAGGAGGGGAAGAAGGACGGCGACGAGGCCGGGAGAGAGGGAGCGACAGCGGCAGCACCGGGAAACGACGGCGGCGACGGCGACGACCGCGGAGAGTTTGAACGTCGCTGAAGCTCTGAAAACAACGACAACGCCAGCCAGGACAACAGAAGCAACCCCAGATCTCCCTCCGGAGCAATTCAAGGAAAGAAAGAGGGGCCGCATCGCGAGGGCGCTGCGGAAGTGGCTGCTGTAAGAAAAGAAGAAGGAGAAGAACTGGACTTTTTTTTGTTTCTTTCATTTCATTTTTTCAAAGCAAAGCATAAAGCAGATAGAATCGAAGCAAAAGCAAAACAGCGCGCGCGTAAAAAGCAGAAACTCGCAAGGAAGCGGAGAAAGGAGCAAACAGGCAAATCGAAACGGCGAATGGAAAAAAAGTGTGCGGAGAAGAAAAGCAAAAGAAAGGCAAAAACCTCCACTTCCCTCCCCTCCCGCTCCCTCCCTCAGTCATAGTATCGAGAAGAATGCGATTTCTTCTTCGCGAACTCCATCTCGTCCACGAAGTCGTCCCATTTACCCCACGCGTCGCAACCGAAGCAGACGCCCTTGAAGGAGCCCTCGAGGGGCAGCTCCGGCGGCGAGTCTCCTCCTCCTTTCTTTTGGAAGGTGCGCTTTTTGCCACAGCCACCGCCGCCGCGCGCACCGCCGCCGCCGCCGCCGTCGGGAAGAGAAGAAGAAGAAGAAGAAGAAGAAGAAGAAGAAGAAGCCGAGGAAGCAAGAGCATGGACAAACGCTGCGGCTCGCGCGGCATCCGCAGTAAGGACCGCCCCCGGAGGCACTGCCTCGGCGGAAGCCGCGACGAAAGATCCGTCGGTGCACTTGAAGCGGCAGCCGTGAAGGTGGACCCTCACGATCTTCTTCGACCCAGCGAGAAACCTCGAGAGGAGCTCCCCGGCTCCCGCGCCACCGCCCGACGCCGCCGCCGCCGACGACGACGTCGCAGCACCAGCACCAGCACCAGCACCAGCAGCAGCAGCCCTCCTGAAAGCCGCGAGCGATGTCACCGGCGTCAGCTCGAGGTCGCAGTTCTCCAGGAGAAGGAGCTTCAGGTGCGGGTAGCGCGACTTTGTCGCAAAGAGGCCCTCGAGATCGAGGAAACCTAAAAAGACAGAAGTTTTTTTTTAATTATTTTTTTCCCGTTTTTTGGGCGTGTGTGAGAGAAGGAAAACTTGAAATTTGAAATAGAGCGGAAAAAAAAAAACTGACCCTGCGACTGGCGGCTCTGCAGCTCGCAGAAGCGCGCAAACCACTCGCGGTCCGAAAACTGGGCGCGACCAGGCCCATAGCCCTGGAAACCCGCTGCCAGAAACTCGAGCTCTGCAAAGCCGCCGCCGCGCTGCGACGGCAGGTAAAACGGTTGGGTTTGCCCGCGGGCGTTGCGAATGCCCCTCATCACAAGGCGGCGCAGCGCCGGGAACTGCGTTGCTGCCGTGAGTTTGCGGCGGACAAAGCCGCTAACGTCGAGCGAGGTCAACCTGCCGTGGGCCTGCGAAAAGGCCGAGAGGTCCAGCAGAGGAGGGATCGCCGCGGAGGTGCCGGGGCTGGCGAGACGAACGGCGAGCCGGCGAAGGCCGCGCAGCGCGCTGAAGCCGTAGGGGAAGGTCTGCGCGGAGGTTTCGGCAACGTCGATCAGGAGCTCGGTCACGCAGTCCGCGAGCGGCGCGAGCGCCGCGTCGAGACGGGCCGGCGACGCCGTGCCGAGGCGCGCCGCCAAGTCCCCCCTGCGATAGTAACCGGCGGCGAGGCGCACAACGGAAGCGCCGTCGTCCTCGGCAACGACCGCGAAGGGGAGGCCGGGGAAGTTCCCGACGCTACACTGCATGAAATGCAGCGTCGAGGGGCTCACGATGCCCTCAAAGGAGGCGCGGGAGAGCAGAAAGGCGACGGGGCCTCTATCGGCGGGGCCCACGAGGCGAAGAACGCGCACAGATGGGAGCGGCCCGAGCCCCGGCGGCGGCCTCGAATTCGCTGCAGCCGCCTCCGACGACGGCGCGGGAGGCGCCGAAGCTCCCTCGCGCGCGAAGCCTCCCCTTGTTGCTCGGCGCCATTGCTCGCTATCGACAGAGAGGTCGACGAGCTGGTTGCCGAGGGGCTGCAGCAAGGCTCCGAGAGTGCGAGGCGCGGCGCGGCGGGCGACGGCCTCCGCGGCCGGCTGCCTCTGCTGCGGCGGCGCCGGCCCCTCCTCGGGCTGCCAGAACCTGATGTCGAGGGCGAGCTTCTCGATCGGAGAGTTCTTGGCGAGCAGCGCGAGAGCCGAGGAGGCGAGACCGACGTCCGTCCCTTCCTCGTAAGGCCGCGAGGTCGAGGTGGACCCCGAGGTTGAAGCGCCGCCCGCGGCCGAGGTCGAAGCGCCGCCCGCAGTGGCGGCGGCGGCAACGGCGGAGGAGGAAGAGATGCCGAGCCCTTCCGCCCATCCTTGCGGCAACTCGAGAACCTGCCGCAGAACCTGCCTAGTCTCCAGCCAGCCTCGCAGCGCCAGGACGCGGACGTTGCCGCCGCCGCCGCGCGCCGAGTCCGGCGAAGAGGCCGCGACGCCCTCGGCGACGGCGCGAAGCAGGCACGGAAGGAGGCCGGGGGACAAGTCGCGGACTATCCACGACGCCGAGACGTCGATCATGGAGATCAGCGGCAGGTCGCTGACGAGCGAGGCGACGGCCTCGAGCTCGGACTTTGAGAATTGCATACGATCCTTTGGGTAAGAAACTTGCAGGCGGCGGGCACTGCCGGAGTTTGCGCGGCAGCGCTCGGCCAAACCCGGTTTCACGCCGCAGTTGTTCTCCTCCCTGATCCAGATGTCCCTAGACTCCAGAGACCTGATTTTCCTCTGCAGCTCCAGCGACTCGGGGTGCGGCTGCGGCTGCTGCTGCTGCTGCTGCGGCTGCTGCTGCTGCTGCTGAGGCGGCTGCTGCTGCTGCTGCTGAGGCGGCTGCGGTGGCGGCAGCGGCGGCGGCACGAGCTTCGTCTGCTGCTGAAATAAGGTCCTCACCTTCCGCCAGGTCTCGCTGCCTGGGCCCGCAATCCGGCGCGCCTGCTCCGGAGCCAGGAGATTGCCTTGGCCGATGACGATCTCGCCGCGGCCCTTGATGCCGCTCGCGACATCCTTTTCCCAGGAGCGGGAGACCGCGGCGGCGTTGATCGTGTCAAGGGCCGAGAGCTGAGGGAAAATCTCTCCGCGCCAGATGTCATTCGGTAAGATTTCGGCAGGCGGCTCCATGAGCTCGCCCCGCTCGTCGATGAGACCGACGCGGGCGTAGGCCCTCAGCTCCTCGAGATGCCGCGAGGCTGCCTCTGAGGCCTGCCGCGCGGCTTCGAGCGCGGCCGCGGCCTCCTCGGCCTCCCTCGCCGCGTGCGCGATCGCTGCGTCGCGTGGGTCGACGGGCGGCGCGCCCTGTTTCTTTTTTTTTGTGTTTGTGTGGGGGGGTGGGGCGGGGAAAGGAGAAAGAGCGAGAACAAGAAGCCTCCAGGAGATAAAGAGAGGGAGAGAAAAAGAGAGAGAAAAAGAGAGAAAAAGAAAGAGGGAGCATCGGCGCGGGTTTGAAGGAGTGGCGGCGAGGGAGTGAAGAAAGGAGAAAGAAGGTCGACTACTGCAGCCGCTGCCTCGCCGCCGCCGCCGCCGTCGTCGTCGTCGTCGTCGTCGTCGCTCGTTCGTCGTCGTTGACCACCAAAAGCGAAAAAAGAACGCTCTTGTTTTCCACCTCAAACCCGCGCGTTCCACTCTCTTTTTTCTGCACCAGAGCACTGATACGAGCGTCATGCGGTCGGAGCACGGCGAAGAGAGAGCAAATGTGCGTCGCAAGAGGAGAGAAAACGAAAGAGGAGGAAGAGCGAGCAAAGAGTCAAAAGAGAGCAAAGAGCAAAAACGACGGAAACAAAACAGAGTCGAGATACTCACAGGCGCTGGCTTGGCGCGGCTGGCCGCGGCGCGACGCTGGTGGGGCATGGTGAAGGAAGCGGTGACGCGAGGAACAAGAAGGCGAGAAGGAAGGAAAGAACAGAAGAAAAAAAGGAAGAAGAGAGGGAACAAAAAAGGAAAAGTGAGAGGAGAGCAAGCAAGGGTTGTCCAAAAAAAATTCTTTCATCTCTCCCTCTCTCTTTCTCTTTCTCCCCATTCAATTGTCAAAATCGCAGCACTCTCTTCCTTGTGCTGTTTTTATGCGATGTTACACTTCAAAAAAGCTTGGAAACAAAAAGAGACAAAGAGCAAAGACCAGCATCTCCTTCCTCCTCCTTCTCCTCCTCCTGCTCCTCCACCGAACTAGGCCGCTGGCGGGCCCGTCGTCACGACGCGGGGGTTGGACGACGCCTGGATGGTCATCGCGAGCCTGAACATGGCCTCCTCGTCGTGTTCCTCCCGGCGGATCGAAGAAGAAGAAGAAGAAGAAGAAGAAGAAGAAGAAGAAGAAGAAGAAGCAGGAGCGCAGGGCAGAACGGCCTCTCGAGGCATGCCGGGAAGCGCCGCTGCGATCTCGGAGGCGCCACCGAGGAAGGAGCGCGGCGCTGTCCGAGAAGCCGCTGCGGAGCGCGCCCGGGTCGTTCTTGGCGGCGGCGGCGGGCAAGAAGAAGGAAAAGGCGGTGGCGGCGGGCTCGGCAGCTTCGTTGCTGCTGCTGCTGCTGCTGTCGTGTCGTCGAAGCATTTCGCTGCCTTGGCCGGGGGAGGGATAGAGAGAGGCAGCGGGAGAGGCAGTGGCGCCGTGCATTTCCGAGGGGCGGCAGCGGCAGCAGCAGCAGCAGCAGCGGCGGCGGCGTAGGCGGCGACGTCGGCGGCGGTGGCGACAAAGCCGAGCCCGGCCGCGACGGCTGTCAGGTCCACCGAGGGAAACCTCCCCAGCCCGAGGGACCGCGCCCTCTTGATGGAGGCGATGGTCGCGGCCATCACCGTCTTCTCGTTACTGATGATTGGGAGAGAGAGCGGGATCGAGACCGTTGGAGCGGGAGCGGAAGGAGAAGGCAGCTGGTGCTGGTGCTGCGACGCGCGAGCGCCGCCACCGCCACCGCCACTGTCGTCGTCGTCATTGTCGTTTCCTTCGGCATCAACGTCCACGTCCGCGGCCCCCAAGAGAAAGCGGCAGTAGCCAGAGACTATTCTCTCTGGTGGAATCACGCTCTCAGGTCTGTCGATTGGCGGCGGAGGCGCGGCGGCGAGCAGAGCTGCTTCGCCGCCCCCGCTGCCGGAGGAGGTTGAGGTCGACGAGTGCAAGGGGAGAAAGGCGGCGGAGCGCGTGGCGGGCAGCGACCACGAGACGTTGCGGCAGCCGAGGAGCTCGAGATTGATCGCTGCTGCTGCTGCTGCGAACACGGACTCCGGGTGGTGCGGCGCCGTTGGCGAGGCCATTTTTGATTCCCGCTGCGTTTACTTTGGGAAGAGAAGAAAGAGAAGAAAGAGAAAAAGGGGGTGAGACAGAACAATGTGGGCCCGCTCCGACCCCCCGCTCGCTCGACCTCCGTCCCCCCATCGACTGAATATCATTTGCCCGACGCTACTCTTTCTGCGGCATTTTTTCCTCTTGCAACCGCTTGAACCGATCGCAAAATGTCAAAAGTTGATCATCAAGAGAAAATCAAAGGCAAATCGACCGACCAGCGTGGCGCGATGGGGGAAAAATGATGGCAAAAGACAGTCGACGTTGAGCTTGTCGATGCCATCGAAGCGAAACTGAAGCTTTATTGGTTTCAGAGCTCCGCAGCGCCCGCGATGCTGGATTTCCAGGCGCATTCAGTGCGGCATTCGATTAAAATTATTAAGAACCAACCTTCCGAGCAAAAGAGAGAGAAAGAAGCAACGAATAGAACAGAAAAGAGAAGCGCGCCCGACGTCTCTCTCGAAGAAAAGCTAGCCAGGGCGGTTTTCGACGAGGAGAGTGACGGCCGACTTCATCTTCTAAATAACTTCCCCTTCCTCCTCGCACGCCGCTTGCTTCGGTAGTTTTTTCCAAGTGCGTTCAGTGGCTCGGATTGTTTTTTTCTACAAGAGAAGAGAGCGCTCCTAGGAGAAGAGAGCTCCTAACGCCATCATCATCATCAGTACCCTTTCTCGACGTCCACCACGACAACGGGCCCGTCGCTGTCGTCGCTATCGTCACTCCCGTCGCTGCCTTGCTCGCCGCCGCCTCGAGACGCGCCTCCTCCTTCCCTTCTTCTTCCACCCTCCCCCCCGAGCCTCAGCTCTTTCATCCTCGGCTTGCCCAACCCTGCCCACCCGAGCCCCTCTTCGAGGACCTTCGACAGCCTTGCGCAGGATACCTTGAGCTCCGGCGAAGGCGGAGGCAAGCGGACTCTTTTGGTTTGAGTTTCGCCGCTGCCGCCGCCGCCGTCACCTTCGATCATGAAATCGACTCCTTCCTCCGAGGCCTCCCTGACGTTTTCGAGAAAGCGCCGCGCAATCTTTTTCAAAAAAGAATCTTCCAGCAGGTCGTCGACGAGGCTGTTTGTCGCTGCTGCTGCTGCTGCTGCTGAAGAAGAAGAAGAAGAAGCAGCGGAAGCGGAGGAAGAGGAACCAGGGTTCGTCGTCGCCGCCGTCGTCGTCGCGGCCGCGAGCTGCGCCGAGAGCGCGTCTACAAACTCGCGGAAGAACCCGCCGTCGACCTTCATCGCTGTCGCCGTCGTCGCCGTCGCCGGCTCCTCTTTTTGGGCCCCACTTTTTCCTCCTTCGCTCCCTCGGCGGCCGTCGCCGTCGCCGTCGCCGCCCCGTCCCTCCGGGAGGCAGGCCCCGGCCTCGCAGCTCAGCACCAGCCCGAGGCACCCCCTCCACGCCGCAAACCCCAGCAGGGAGTGCCCCGCCCAGAAGGAGACGAAGGCGTGCTGAAACTCCCCGAGGAGCTCCCCGGCGTCGCCGCTGAACGGAGGCGAAGAAACGACAGCTTGCAGCGTGGAGGTCTTGTCGAGATTCGCCGCGGTGAGCAGGGAAGAAGCAGGAGGAGGAGGACGTGGAGAAGAAAGGGGAGGGGGAGGAGAACGAGGAGGAGGAGGAGAACGAGGAGGAGGAGAGGCGTCGCTCTGTTGGCCTTGCTTCTTGCGATCGACGACCGCGTGCCGGGGGAGCTCCACGTAGCGAGGCGCACCGACGACGTCCGAGACGACGGCGGCGGCGGCGGCGACGGCGTCGGAGGGAGGAGGAGCCGAGGAGGAGCCGCCAGCGCTTCTTCTCGCTCTGCGCCCGCTCTCGAGCTGCTCGTCGAGCTTCCGCTCGGCCTCTGTCGGGACTTGCGCCTTCCCCCCTCCCCTCTTCTCCACCTCCTCCGCCTCGGCGACCACGCTCATCGCGACCGCTTTGGACGATGGGGCCGGAGCGATCCGTGCGGTCGTTCGCGGAGAGATGAAGCGCGTCAGGGACTGCCACAGCCCCCACGAGCCCAGGTCGTACGGAGCGAGGTGCGCGTCAAAGTCAAACCTCCTGACTCCCGCCGTGTACCTCTCGACCTCGTCCTCGTCCTCCAGCGGCACGAGCACCTCGTGCTCGGGGCTCCACCGGCGGATCGTCACGGATCCAGGTGCAGAGGCGTGGAAGAAGAAAAAAGTGGTCGGGCCGACAGCAGAGCCCGCGCCGCGTCCGTCCCCTTGTCTCCCGCGGCCGCTCGCGTTGGTCGCGACAAAGTGAGCTCCCCCTCCTCCTCCGCCTCCGCCTCCCCCTTCCCCTCCCCCTCCGCCTCCGCCTCCGCCTCCTCCTCCGCCGCCTCCC
>Ga0210003_1000436_pt1 | contig 37892 bp, 27 predicted proteins | sample LantaG_FD_182804 | JGI IMG/M metagenome (GOLD analysis project Ga0210003, IMG submission 182804) | Deep subsurface microbial communities from Baltic Sea to uncover new lineages of life (NeLLi) - Landsort_02402 metaG (SPAdes) (version 2) | ecosystem: Environmental > Aquatic > Marine > Oceanic >...
TAAATAAAAAAAAGGATAGAAAGAAAAACGTTTTTTTATTTAAAGAAGAAAGAAAGAAACCTTTTTTTTTTCTCGTTCTCACTGTGCCTCCTCCCTCGTCATCCCCCTCGCTCTTATTTCTTTCTTTCTTTCTTTCTTCTCTCTCGCGCCCCCCGCCACGGCGCGCCCCGCCGCCCTCCAGCAACGTCGACACCCTCCTCCCCCTCGACGCTCCTTCTCCAAAAACACGTCTCCGTCAAAACCCGCCGGCAGAGAAAGAGGAACGAGCTCGAACAAAAAAATGGCCTCGAACAAAGGCGACCAAAGCCGCCGCTCTCGACCCCAACATCAGCCATGCCGCCTCCACAACCTCTACGTCTCCCACCTCCCCGAGTCCATCGACAACGCCTGCCTCGTCGCCCTGTTTTCGAAGCACGGAGGCGCCGTCGTCTCCGCGTGTGTCCTCCGCGGGACCTCGACCAGGGGAGGGAGGAGGCGGGGTGGGAAGAGCGTAAGGGGCGGCGGAAGGGGCGGCGGCGGCGACGCTGGCGGCGGCGGCGCCCCCGCGACCACCGCCGACGTTCCTCGCTCTCCCGACTCCTCCAAGCGCTGCGCCTTCGTCGAGATGGCGACCGCCCAGGGGGCTTCCGCGGCGATCGCGGCCCTGGACGGAAAGTTCCTGGCTCTGCGGGAGGAGGAAACAGGAGGCACAGAGGAAGGAGGCACAGAGGGAGGAGGAGGCACAGAGAAAGGAGGATGCACAGAGGGAGGAGGAGGCACAGAGGGAGGAGGAAGCACAGAGGGAGGAGGAAGCACAGAGGGAGGAGGAGGCACAAAGGAAGCAGCAGCAGCATCAGCAGCAGCAGCAGCATCAGCAGCAGCAGCAGCAGCAATAGCGGCGGCAGGAGCAGCAGCAGCAGAGAGAGGGAGCCCGCTCCCGACACTCGCCCTCTCGCCGTCCCTGACTCTGCTCGTCTCTGAAAAGCCTCTGTCATTACCTCCTCCTTCTTCTTCTCCTTCTTCTGGCGCGGGAGCAGATGCTGCTGAAGGATCCCGCCTCGAGCACCGCATCCGCGTAACGCACGCACTGTCGAAGGAGGCGAGGCAGCAGGCCTCGGCAGGGGCCAGGGGAGAGGCGACCTCGGCGTCGGCCGTTGCGGAGGAAGCGAGGCTGGCCAGAGCGGGGGGGGCGGCCGTGGGGGAGAGGAGCGGGCCCGGGCGAGGAAGCATATCTTTTACTTCTTCCTCATCATCGAGGTGGCCACCTCGAGGCAGCGGGGGAGGTGGACGTGGGGGCGTGGACGCTGGGAGTTGGTAACAAGGAAGGAGAGGAGAAGAGAGTGCAACAAAAAAAGAAAGAAAGCAAGAGAGGAAAAAACTCTGCCGAGAGGGGCCTCGAAGCCCTTTGGCCTCACTACACTCTTCTCTTTCAGTTCTGTCCGAGTTTTTTGACTCATCGCGCATCCTACGCTCGAGAGGTTTCCCACTCCCCAAGTAAGTCTCAAGTTGCTTTCGAGGTACTATAAGCCGTGCTTCTCCTGTCGATGCGAGCTGATTTGTCGACGGAGCAAACCAGAGCGCTTGCGAGACGGCGACGATGCCTCGTCTCTTCCCATCATTTCATCGCCACGAGCGTCGTCGACGACGCTCTCGGCCCGTCGGACCTTCCGATGTTTCTTTTTTTCTCAATCGCCCGCGCGTACCGAGCTTGCCGAGCTTGCCTTGTTCCAAACCGATCTCTTCCGCGATGACGTTTTCAGCTCTCGTTCTTAGCTCTCGCTGGGGTCTTGATCCCGAGAATGACGCGCCAAAGCGCACACGGCACAATCGAACGAATTGGCCTGATGACTGCTTGCGTGGTCTCGTCGGCGCCCCTTTCGACCCCCCCGGTTTTTTTCCTACTGGAAAAGCACAACTTTTCTCCCTCGCTCACAAAGTCTTCTCTCTCTCTCTCTCTCCCTCTCCACGCCCATTCTGACGCAGAAGCAGGACAGAACAGAGAGAAAAGGCGAAACAAAAAAAAGAGCCCCAGAATGGCGCGCACGTCGTCGCCGTCGTCGTCCCCCTCTCGCCGCCGCCGCGGCGTGCTGCTCGCGCTGCTCGTCGCCGCCGCGGCGCTCTCGGTCGCGACGCTCTCGGCCGCCCCGGCCGCGGCCCAGCCCGTCTTCCCGCGCCCGAGGACGGGGCCCCTGCACCGCCTGTTTGGCGGCGGAAACGACGCCGAGGAGACGACCGCCGCTGACGCAGCGCCGACTCCGGCTCCCGCTCCCGCTGCTGCCGTGGCTACTGCGGCTCCTCCCGCCCCCACAAAAAAGGCCACAGCAGCGGCGAAAAAACCGCCTGCTGAAGAGAAGCCAAAGGAAAAGGCCAGTCCTCCTCCTCCTCCGCCGCCTCCTCCGGTCGTCTTCAACCCCAGCAAGACCCGCAAGAACGGCAACGGCGAGCCTCCCGTCCCCAAGAGGACCCCGCTACCCTTCATCCCCCCGCCCGTCGTGTCGTACAACCCGGCGCAGTGGCCCAAGCACGCCGGAGACGCCGCAGCTCCTGCCCCGGCAGCCGCTGCCGCCGCTGCCGCCGCTTCGGCAGCCCCCGCCGCCGCCGCCTCCTCCACCAGTAAGGATGGCCTCCCGTACCCCCGTAAGAACGCCAACGGCGACACCGTGACGCTGACCGCCTGGATCGAGCTTCGGGGGCCGGAGGTCGCCCCCTGGACCGCCTCGGCCGCGGCAGCGCTGGCCGCGGGCGTCGCTGAGGTTGCCGGCGTCATCGTCGATCCTCCCTCGACGTCTTCCTCCTCTTCGGCCGCCCCCTCCTCGTCGCCCCCGGTCCGCATCGCCAACGTCACGCTCCTGGCCCCGAGGCAGCTCGCCCCGCCGATGCAGCCCCAGCAGCCGCAGGACCTGGCGCCCCCCCTGCCGGAGAAGACCAAGCAGCGGTCCGCCGAGGACGCGGAGCTCTCTGCCGCCGCCGCCGACGCCGACGCCGACGGAAACGGAGCCGAGCAGGCTTCCGCCGCCGCCGACCAGCAGGAGAACAAAGAGGAAGAAGCGCTCTCCCCGGCGGAGCTCCGCCGGCAGCACCGGCGCCCGCGCCGCGCGCTGCTCCAGCGCGGCGCTCGCGCGCGCCGCGAGGGTGAGTAGTTACGAGTTTTTCGACTTTGTTTTTTTTCATTTTTTTTCCATTTTTTCGATTTTTTTCTCGGGTCTCAAGCGATCCCGCTTCCGGGGAGTCTACAATTCCGGGGAGTAGACACTGGGACAAAGAGAAGAAAACACCGAGGGCTCTCCTCTTCGCTTTCGGGGAGAAGAAGCAGTACTCGCTCGGTTATTGCGCCAGCGGGGAAGACGCTTCCAGGGCCCGCGACGCAGAGGCGAGGAGACGGGAACCCCCCCGACGGCGCGGCTCACCTTTTTCTCTCGAACTTGAATCAATCGCTTCCTGCTTCCAAAATGCGTCGTCATCTCTTCTTCTCTCGCCTTCCTTGATCAGCAGCTGGACGAACTCATCATCGTCTGCTGTCGGCGGCGGCGGCGGCGGCGGCGGCGCGTTGGCCTGCGGTCGTTTTGGTCGAACGAGAAAAACAAAAAACTCACTCTCCCTCTCTGGTTTTCTTCCCCCTTCTCTCTGCTCTCTCCGCTTGCTTCTTCTTCATAAAAAACAACAATAACAACAACAAAAATCCCACAGCGGCCGTAAACAACAACAACAACCAGCAGCAGCAGCCGCAGGGATACCTCGCGCCCTTCTCCGGCACCGAGGCCCAGCGCGACAACGGCGGGGCGCTCGTTGAGGTGCGCCTCGACTTCAAGAACGCCGCGCTCGCCGAGGAGGCCGCGGCCGCGCTGCGCAAGTCGACGGCCGGCACGGGGCAGCTCGCGACCGCCATGGGCACGCGTGGGGTCCAGACGAAAGGTCTGAACGTCCTGAGCACGCGCGTGTCTCACCTTTTCGCCGAGCCGAAAAAGGCGAAAACGACAATCGACGCCTCGGCCAAGGGAGGGGACATCTCGACGCCCGCGACCCCCAAGGTCCACCACGGTGCGGCCATCGCCGCGGTGTTTGCGCTCTTCGCCATCACCGCGGCCCTGTCCGGCAGCGTCGTCTACGTGCGCAAGCGCAGGAGCGCCGCAGCGCTCGCGGCGGCGGAGTGCCCCCTGGCCCCCTCCGCGACGACGAGCGAGGAGTCGGAGCAAGGGAACGCTTCCCCGCGCTCCAACAAGAGCAAGGTGACGGAGGACGGGGGAGCGCTCGAGGCAGCAGCAGCAGCTGCTGCTGCTGACAACGGCGCCACGAACAACGGCAAGAACAGCAGGCGCCGCGGCGCAGCGGCGACGAGCGCCGTCCCCTTCGGGAGCAGCACCTCTTCCGACGAGAGCGGCGGCGACGGCACTGCGGAGGAGACGAGGCCCCTCAGCGCTGGGCTTCGCGGCGCGCGCGGCTCTTCGGCGCGCGGCGGCGCTTCCAGGAAGGCTCCCGCGCCCGCGTCCCACCGCCTGAGCGTGGACGACGCGGTGTGATTTTGACGGTGCCTTTTTTTTTTAAAGAGAGAGAGAGAGAGAAAAGAGAGAGAGAGAGGAAAAAAAAAAAAAAACCCTGTTCTATTAATAATTCAGCTAAAGTAAACAGCTAAAACAGAAAAATACTGTTTTTCATCGATTGAGTTTTCCAGAAGGCGTTTTTCAATCGAGAGACAGAACAGAGGGACGAGGGGAGAGGGGCTTGTTTCAATCGACAGCCGAAAAAGGAGCCGAGACGAGAATAGAGAGACGCGAGTCAGAAAAGAAGCAAAGAGACGTGATTTCTACGTTTGTTTTCAAGAAAAAAAAAAACACCGAGACCCTTCTTCTCTTATCTTGAGACCGAATCGATAAACCAGTTCAGGTGCGCCCTCAGCTGCCTCGCCGCGGGCAGAGGCAGGTCCCTCGGGACGCCCACGCGGTCCCTGAGGTAGCCCGCGGCTGCCGCGGCGGACAGAGCAGAAAAGGTCTTTTGCTGCTGGCTCGGCGCGGCCGCGCCCTCCTCAACGACTCTGGGCCCTTCCTCGCTCCCGTCGTGACCCTTGAGCAGGGCGTCCGCGACGACCCGCAGCGCGGCATCGACACTCTCCAGAGCCGCCTCGTCCGCGACCGCGAACGGGTCCGCCAGCGGCGCCGAGACCGCCGGGTTGCCCCGCTTCCCGCCGGGCGCGCCCCTCGCCGCAAACCGCGCGATGGCCGTTCTGTTGGAGACCAGCCTCGCCGCCGCGGCGAGCCGGTCCCTCGCCGGGTCCTCTCCGGGCCACTCCTCGAAAGAAAGAGAAGGCAAAGAGGCGGCGAGGGGCTTGTCGGCCAGCGGCAGGTGCCAGCTCGAGCCGTCGGAGCCGTCGATCGCCGCCGCCGCGGCGCGCTGTTCGGTGGAGCCCACGGCGGCGCACCCTCCGAGCTGGGGCGGCAGGTCGTGGACGTGCGTGTAGACGTCGGATTTCGTGCCCAGGTAGCTGTCCCGGGTCTCCATGGCGTCAAACCATGTGTTCAGCGCCGGGAACTTGGCCCTGTCACCGCGTATGCGGACCTTTTGTCGGGTTTTTTGAAAGAGAGTGTTTGGGAGTTTTTGAGAGAGAGAGAGGGAGAGTTAGAGAGAGAGTTTGAGAAGGTGAATGAAAAAGAAAGGGAGCGTCTGAGTTCTTTTTCTTTCTTTCTTTGGGGGGGTTTGCCGCCGCTGCTCAACTCGAGCTCCAGCGCCGCCCTCTGGCTCCCTCTTCCCCGGTTCACGTATGGCCCTGGAACTCTTGAACGAACGAACGATAAAAAAACAGAGAAAGAAACACGAAAAATAGAAAAGAAACGCACTCCCTTGTAGTAAGGGATCGACGCGGCGATCCTCTCTAAAAACGGAGCGAAGACCAGATCGCAGAGCGAGACGTCCTCGCCAAGAAAAAAGGGCCCCTCGGTGGGCTTGCAGCTGCTTTTACTCTCGCTGCTCCCGGCGGGGGCGGCCAGGGCGCCCTCGACGACGGCGAGCGTCGAGAAAAAGTTGGCGCCGCCGCCGCCGCCGCGCACGAGCCAGTCGAGCCAGTCCCCGAAGAGGCGCCTCTCCAGTTGCAACAGGGCAGCGTGCCTCGCCGCGGCCGCCGGGGCCTCGGCGGCGTCCGGGACCAGCGGTTTGTTGTCGGGAAAAGCGCGCTCGAGCAGGTCCATGATCGCCGAGGACTCGGTCAGGAACCGCCCGTCGAGCTCCAGCGCCGGAAGCAGCCCCGAGGGCGTCAGGCCGAGGTACTCGCGCGTCTTTGGGCCGTAGCAGCGCATGTTCTCCTTCTGGACGACGTAGGGGATCTTCTTCTCCTCCAGCTGCATCCATACCTTCTGGCAGTAGGGGCACCACGCGGCGTGGTCTCTGTGCGACGGGGAAAAGTGAGCGGGAGGTGTAGGGAGAGCGGAGGAACGGAAGACGTGAGAAGAAAAAAAAGAGGGCCGAGGTCGAGTTTTTGAGCCTCTCGACGAAAAAAACTTTGGCTTTGACGAAAAAAATCGGCAAGAGAGGCCGCGCAGCTTGCTTCACTCTCTCTCTCTCTCTCTCTCTCTCTCTCTCTCTCTCTCTCTCTCTCTCTCTCTCTCTCTCTCTCTCTCTCTCTCTCTCTCTCTCTCTCTCTCTCTCTCTCTCTCACCCACACCAACACCACCTCCTTACCGGTACAGCTTCACCCGGGGCTCCTTGGTCGTGCCAAACATCCGCCTGAGGCTCTGCGCGTTGGCGCGCGCGCCGTTCTCGAGGTCGGGGGGAGACCAGTCGAGCTCGCGCGAGGCCTCTGCGACCCGGGCCTCGAGCTCCCGCCACGAGGGGGCGGCGTCGGCGAAGAGGGCCGAGGCGGGGGGCGGGGGGGACCGGGTCGCGGTCGCTGCTGCGGTTTCCTGGCCCCCCCGAGGGCCGCTCCCGCCGCCGCCGCCGCCGCCGCCGAGGATGCTGCGGAGCGTGGACATGATCCCGCCGGAGTCGGGCCCCGCGGCAGCAGAAATCGACGAGGTCGAAGAAGAAGAAGAAGAGGGGCCGCGGCGAGCAGCAGCACAGGCGTTGTTGGAGGAGCGGATGGCGATCGAGGGGCTCTTGCTGGCTCTAATCTTCCCGCTCGTCGGCCTTGGTCCAACGATCGAGCAGCGCGACGCCGAAGAGACGCAGGAGCGCATTGAGTGAAGTCTGTCGCAAAAAGACAGGAGGCAAGCGAGCGAGCGAGCGAGCGATTCGGGAGAGAGAGCGATCGAATCAAGCCAAGTGAAGAGGCACGGCGAGTTTTTTTTTGATTTTTTCCCCACTTTTTTCCTCTTCGAAAACGATTGTGAACGAAAGCCTAAAAATAAATGAGCGCCACCGTCACGGCGGCTCCGTCGGCAGGGGACGGTGATGGCCACCTCAAATCGCGAGTTGGGCTCGATCTAGAATCTCAGGTGCGGCCAATTGAGCCGGATACGCCTTGCAGGTCGTTTCCAACCGCAAGGGGAAAGACAAGGGAGCTTTTTTGATGCCCATCGCTTTCGTTCATTTCTTTTTTTTCCCTCTCTCAACTCTCACCTCTCAACTCTCTCTCCCTCCCCGCCTCCCCACCCCACCCTCTCGTCATCAGGCCAACGCCGCCGCCCTCGAGCGCCTCTACGACTCCATGGCTCTCGAGACCGAGACTTTGGGACTCGACTCGGCCGCCATCCGCTCCCTGTGGAGCTTTTATCGCAGCGTCACGACAGAGGAGCAAGCGGCGGGAGGAGGAGGAGGAGCGGTGGTGACGGGACGACGGCGGCCTCAAAAGAGGACAACCGAACCCTCGGCAAAGCGGTACAGCGAGTTCTCCCCTCCGCTGGCCCCCGGGGCGATCAGGCTTCTGCTCTTCTTCCTCGACGGCGAAAGGAGCGACTGCGACCCGGGAGCAGACCTTCTGAGAGCGGCGGGGGACGCCGCCGTGAGGGCCGCTCTCGCCGAGCTCGAGGCGCTCGACGGCGAGGAAGAGGAGGCCGAGAAGGAAGAACGCGGCAAGGGAAAGGACGTCGACAGCAGTCCTTTCCCTTCCCTGTCTGCTGCGTTCCACGCGACCCCGGGAAGGCACATGACGGTGTTCCAGGCATCTCACCCTGCGAGCGTCGTCCCGGACTCGACTTCTTTTGCGGAGGAGGACCGAGAAGGCGAAAAAGAAAAAGTGGAAGAAGAAGGCAACAGCGGCGGCGGCGGCGGCGACAACGGCGGCGGCAAGAGCACTCCCTTGGGCGCGCCTCCGGAGGGAGCGCTCGCGCGCGAGATCGCCGCGGCGAGGGAAGTGGCCCTGGCCGTGGGCGCCCCTCCGCGCCTCGTCGCGCACAGGGTCTTCCTGGCACGGTCGGGGGCCCTCTTGCTGACGCTGACCGAGGAAGCGGAAAAGGGAGGAGAAGAAGGAAAGCGAGGAGAGGAAGAAAAGCGAGGAGAGAGCCGAGGAGGGGGACGAGGCAGGAGGCAGGGCGGCGGCCGCGTCGCAGCGCTGCGGCAAGGAGCCGCGCTGCGGATGCCGCGCGCGAGCAAGCGGCAGCCCGCCATCTTGCACGTGACCCTCGGGAGGCTGCTGGCTCGGCTGCCCGCGGGAGCGGCGGCGCGGGTCAGCAAGGCGGCGGAGGATGCAGCGAAGCCGTTTTTGCTTCGAGCAAAAGAGAGCCGACAGGCGTGGGTGCCGAGTTTTTTGGCTCACGTCGTCGAGGACACTTTCGCGAGCGTCGACGGAGAGAGCGTTCTGCTCCCCTTTGAGAGAGGATATCATAAATAGCGAGAATTTAAGAACGAATGAAATAAATAAAACCTTTTTTTTACTTCTCTCTTTTTAGCAAAACACAATTGTGTTCGCAGCGGCGGTGGCGGCGGCATCTCCTCGGCGGCCTCGCCCGACGACCGCAGCGGGCCGGCGCGCGCGCTCCGCCGGAATGGATGAGAAACAGCTACTTCAAAAAATCAACCCCAACTCAACTCTCCCCAGCTTTTTCCCCCCTATTAAAAAAACCCTTCAAGCCCAAATCGCGATCAGGGACATCAGCCCTGCACCCAGCAGCAGCGCGCAGTACCCTCCGACCTGCAGCGTCCTGTCGGCCCTGAACCTCTTGGTCAGGAAGTCGGCGGCGATTAGGTCGACGAGCGCGGCGTAGATCAAGATGGCAGCGGAGATCGAGTCGAGCACGCCCGACACGCCAAGCGCGGCCCTCGACCCGGGGTTGTAGCTCGCAGCGATCCCGATCCCGAGGGCGACGCCGCTCGCCGTCGAAAGCGAGTAGAACGCACCCATCGCGGCGTACAGCCTGGCGCCGTACTCTGCCTCGATCAGGCACGAGCCCAGCGCGATCCCCTCGAAGCACTGGCGGTGTTCATGAGTTTTTGAAAGAAAAGTGAGTTTTTTGTCTTTTTTTGAAATTCGCCCAATTTTTTGAACGAAAAAAACCAAAAAACCAAACACCTCAGTTACCTGGTGGAACGTGATCGCGATCAGCAGCGGCTTGATCTCAGCCGGGTCGCGCGAAACACCCAACGCGATGCCGATGATGAACGAGTGCATCGCGATGCCGAACTCGAGGACCTGCGCGAGCGCGTTGTGGCGGCAGGCGACGTCGCAGTTCTCGCCCCCGGCGGAGGGGAGGGTGGCCAGGGCGGAAGTGGAGGCGCCGGCGGTGGCACCTCCGGCTTCGGCCTCGTTGCTGCCGCTGCCATGCTGGTGCCCGTGCGAGTGCGCCAGCGCGGGACCGTGGACGTTAACGATGGACAGGTCTCCGGAGCCGCCGCAGAGCTTTGCCTCCGAGGAGGCTGGGCAACAGGCGTCGGTGTGCGGGCACTGGGCCGCGGCGGCGGCGGCGAGGGCCTCCTTGCCGCTCTCGACGTCGTCGCCGCCCAGCTTGCTCATCGAAGATTTCTCCCTCGAGCCGCTGCCAGAGACGTTTCTGAAAAACTTGGACGGCGACGAGGAGGGAGGCACGCCGCGCGCCGCGAGCGCGCGAAGCTTGGCGTGCAGCCTCGCGTCGACCAGGTTCGTCACGCCGTGCTCGAGGAGCAGGAAGCCGATGATGCCAAAGGTAGTGATCACGCCGGCCCTTTCATTTTTTTGAGAGAAATATATACGTGAGGTCGGTGAGGGAAAAAAAGTGAGTTTTTCAGTTGTTTGTCAAATCTTCTTCTTCGTTCTTCTTCCTCTTCTTCTTGCGCCCCCTCGCTCTCAAATCCAACAACTCACCAGGGGAACTCTGGCCACCCGAGGCAGGGAGAAGCCAGCGCCGAGCTCGCCGCGGGGTACATGTGGACCACCCCCGTCGCCAGGATGACGCCGGCCCCGAAGGCCTTGAGCACGAAGAACGGCGCCCTGTTCTTGTCGAAAGCACGCCAGCGCTGCAGGAGCAGGGGCAGAAACACCCCAAGCGCGGAACCGATGGCGATGATGAAGATGGCCGCCACGCGCAGGTCGAGCGCCCCGCGCGGGTCCTCGGCGGCGGCAAGCGCGCAGGCGGCGACGAGCTCGGCGCCCTCGAGCGCGACGACGCCCGGGGGGAGGCCGTGGTCGTGGCCGCCGTGGGCGCCTTGAGAAGCTCCGGCCGCGAGAAGCTCCGCGGCGTGATCGTGTCCGGCGTGATCGTGGGCAGCCATCTTGCTTGCGTGGTGGGTGGGCTTGGGAGCGCGGGAGGGGGGAAGAGAGGTTGGTGGAGGTGGTTAAGCGAGAAGTTTTGAAGGAATAGTAAGGCCCGCCCGGCGTGTGCCAAGCCGTCCGGCGTGTGCCAAGCCGTCGCTCAACGAGCTCAACCGGGAGAACCCAAAAAACAGATGCCCTCGACGCCGTCGACGAACAGGCCACAACTTGATTTCGCTCAAACTCGCAGCAGGGCTTCTTATCATCGAGATGCTTGCTTCCAGTCCGACAAAAATGAGAGATAAACAGGCCCGCAGAGCGAGCAGAAGCGAGGTTGGCATCGTCAATGCCAAAAAAAGCCGCCGCCGTTTTTTCCCGAACGTTCCGAACCCCGTGCTTCGCATCCGCTTGCCGCTGCGCGCCCCGAGGCCATGCGCCAATTCGCGTTTTCGCGCAACTGGGAAACTGCATAACATCTGTCTCCCTTAGCTCACCGTGCAAACAATAGGACGAGAAGAGAGCTCGCTCGGTTTCAGCGTGTCTCTCGACGCGAAATAATCTTCTTTCTTTTGCTTCGTTCGTCGGCGCCTGTACTTCCAGAACGTAAAAAAACCCTCCGGAAAATTAAAAAAAAATCGGCTACATCTTCTTCTTCTTCTTCTTCTTCTCTGTCTCTCTCTACGTCTTTATCTCTCACGAATGATTTCCTCCCCAAGCACAAGAGAACCATCCTCACAACGGAATGGCCAGGAAATCAGTTCGTCCCACCAATCCGTGAGATGGGAAGAAACGAGAAAGGCCAGAGACCTCTCTGACCCTTCGCCTCTCTCTCTCTTCCTCTCTCCCCCATCTTTTTTCTTCTTCTTACTGCCTCCTCGCCGGCGCCCCCGGCACCAGCGGCGGCAGCACGTCCTTCTGCTCGGGACCGCCCTTCCCGGCCCCGGAACCGTCGACGGTTAGGGCGACGTCGACCGCCTTCCCTCCGGCGAGCTCCGGGATCCTCCCCTTCGCCTCCGCGACGCCCGCGATGATCCCGGGGCCGAAGAACCCCTCGATCTTGTCCTTCCGGTCGGTCCACATCTCCAGCGTCATCTCGGGCTTGGTGTCAAACTCCAGAATCAGGGTGTAAGCCGCGGCGGAGGCCTCGGGCGAGGCTTTCGCCATCTCCTCCCTCAGGCCGACGAGCCTCGGTGCGAGCCGGCGCTGGATCCCGTTTGGCCTCCCGAACTGGAAGATGCGGGCGAGCGCCTCCTCGAGGTGCTGCTCGTCGCCGTACCTGTACCGGGTCACGTCGTCGCGGAGCTGCTTCTGAATGTCCGTAGCGGCGCCGGCCTCGCGGGCCGCGGCCGCGGCGGCGGTCGACTTGCAGGGGACGGGCTCGAGCTGCGCGTAGAAGAGCGCGAAGCCGAGGAGCGAGACCGGAAAGCCGTAGACGAGCATGATGGGGGAGACGTCCGCTCCCGGGAGAAGGCCGAAGAAGGCTCCGAAGCCGTAGGTGAGGAGGGCGACGCCGACGGGGGTGAGGACCTTGCCGAACGAGACCTTGGAGTGATGGGTTTTTGAGGAGTTAGTGGTAGGTGGAGTGCGGTTGAGCGAGAGAAAAAGTGTCAGGAAGGGCGTTGACGCTCGTTGAAGCGAGCTGAAGAAAAAGAAAATCAAAGAGCGTTCTCGTTCGCTCTCCTACCTTTTCGATGCGGAATGTGGTGTCCTCGACGTACTCCTCGCCGCTTGCGGAAACGGCCGCGGCGCGGACAGGCGCGCGGCGAGAAGCAGCGACGGGAGAAGAGCGCCTGGTGTTTTCGTTTTGTTTGGTTAATTGGATTTTCGACGGGAGTGAGCGTCGTGGCGTGGCCGAATCGAAAACGGCGCGTTCGCCTGCGATGAGCTCGGGGTTCCCGTCGCGCAGACCCCCCGACGCATGATAGACGTCGCATAGTACACGTGAGGACCAATCGATGAATCATCCAAGCTTGTCTTGTGCACGCATTCGCCCCGCTTTCTTCAATTGCTCCTCACCTGACGACAGAGCCGATCGACAAGCTCTTCTTCGGCGTCGTCGACGACGAGAGCCTAGCCGTCATCGTCGTCGCCGTCGCGACCCTCCTCGTGGCTGCAGCTGCTGACCTCGAGCCAGCAACGCTGCTGCTGCTGCTGCTGCTGCTGCGCCTCGTCGAAGAAGCGAAAGCCAGAGGGCGCGAAGCGCACTGCTGGGCGAGAGAGGCCATGGTTTTTGCGTGAGAGAGACTGACAAAAAAAAGGAAAGAGGAAAAAAAGCCGAGGTGTGAAATCTCAAGACCATTTTCGCCGAAAAAGAAAAACTTTCAGGAACGAAAGTAAAAAAATGGGCCTCTTTGGCTTGTTCGGCGGCGGCAAGGGGAAGAAGGACGACGACGGTCCCACGCGACGAGTGCGCTCCGACTCTGATGACGACGATGCTGGCGTCCCGGGCGCAGGGGAGCAGGCCTGGCGTGAGGTGAGGGGAGAGGACTCCCCCTTTGCGGCGATGGAGAAAATCGAGCAAGCCGGCTTCCCGGGCATCGGCGCCGACGACGCCGCCGTCGCCGCCGGGATGGCCAAGGCCGCCGCCGGCGCCGACCGCAAGGTCGTGCTGACCGACTACGACCGCGAGCTGGTTCAGTACGTCAGGGCCATGACGGCGCGAAACGAGTGGTGAGCACTACTGCGAGGAGAGGGAGGGAAAGAGAGAGAGAATGGACAAGCCCCTTAGCCGCCGCCGCCGGTCGCCGGTCGCCGGTCGCCGGTTTCGGAAACTCCACCTCACCCTCTTCGCCTTTCGGTCACCAAAAAAAACCCCAACCTCTCTCCCCCGACCGAAAAGGTACTACCGCGACCGCATGAACGTCCCTCGCGGGCCCTGCACCATGCCCGTCCTCCGCGAGGCGTGGATCCACGGCGTCGTCGACGAGCACACCCTGGTCTGGGGCAAAGGGCTCATGGACTGGCTGCCCGCCCGCAACGTCAGGGCTCTCGTGCCGCAGATCAGGACGGTCGAGGTGCAGCTCGCGACGTGGGTCAAGAGGAACCTGGTGCTGGGGCCGGCGCTGAGGGCCGTGAGGAAGCAGCGGAAGAACGAGAGGCCCGAGGAGCCGACGGAGCAGCTCGGTGAGTATTTTCTTTTTTCTTTTTCGTTTTGAGGGAGAGAGAGCACGTCTCGAACGAGAAAGGAAAAACAAAAACTCACTCCCTGTCTCTCTCTAAAACTCTAAAACAAACTAAGTCCGCTGGAAAGGATTGGCCGCCGTCGGGAAGAACGGCGCCGTGAGGACAACGGCGCTCTCGGGCGTCGCCGCGATGGAATTTAGCGAAGGCGAGGACGCCAGCGGAGGGGAGAGTGCAGGCGAGGACGAGGGCGCCGAGGAGTAAAGAGAGAGAGAGTGGGGGTGAGAGAGAGAGAAAGTGATGAGAGAGAGAGAAAGTGATGAGAGAGATAAAAAGTGATGAGAGAGAGGGAAAGGAAGGAGGGAGTTTGTCCCCCTTTTGAGCGTGTCAGTATAAGAAAACCAATGTTTTCCCCCGTCTTTCTTCACTGATTGGTGCTTTTACTGGCGTCGTCGTTCGTTTGTTGTTTTTTACAAGGGCGATGCTCGAACGTGGAGTGAAACCGCGTTTTAGTTCAAAAAGTGTTTTCTTCGTTTTCGTTCTGGTTGTCGAGTTCTCATTCACCTCCACCGCTTCCGCCGCTTCCGCCGCTGGTCCTTTGGCTCAGCACCGCCATGAAGGCGGCCTGCGGCACCTCGACCCTCCCGATGCTCTTCATCCTCTTCTTGCCCTCTGCCTGCTTCTTCAGCAGCTTCTTTTTCCGAGAGACGTCGCCGCCGTAGCACTTCGCCAAGACGTCTTTTCTTAGGGCCGGGATACTCTCCGACGCGATGACGCGGGAGCCGTTGATCGCGGCCTGGATCGGCACCTTGAACTGCTGCCGCGGGATCAGCTCCTTCAGCCTGCGGCACAGCGACCTTCCGACCGCGAAGGCGGCGTCGCGGTGGACGACGGTCGACAGCGCCTCGGCCGCCTCGCCGTTGATCCGGACGTCGAGCCTGACTAGGTCGGACCTCCTCCACCCCGTGACGTGGTACTCGACGGAGGCGTAGCCCTTGGACCTCGACTTGACCTCGTCGAAAAAGTCGCCGATGACAGTCGCTAGCGGGAGGTCGTAGGAGAGGGAGGCGCGGGCGGCGAGGCTGCTGCTCGCTGGAGGAGGAGGAGAAGAGGAAGCGCCGGGGCCGCCCTCGCTTTTGCCGTCACCGTTTCTGCCACCACCTCCTCCTCCTCCGAGGAACCGCATGTCCACGAGCTCGCCCCTCCTCGCCGTCGCGGCCTCCATCAGTGGACCGATGGAGCAGGCGGGACAGATGATCTCGGCGCGGACGTAGGGCTCCTGGATGTGGTCCCGGACGTCCTGTTTTTTGTTGTTGAAAATTTGAAATTTCGAATCGGTGGGCGCGAGCGTGAGCGCGAGCGAGCGAGAAGAGGGGGAGTGAGTTTTTCGCTTTCTTCCTTCTACTTCTCACTTTCTACCTCTGTCTCTTTTTCACCCCTGTAAATCTACTCAGAATAATAAAGAAGGCGTACCGGGATCGAGGCAGGGTTGTCGACGCTGATCAGGAGAGGGTCGTTGTCATCATCGCCGCCTTGACCTCCACCTCCGTCTGTCTCGCCCCCCCTCTTCTTCGCCAGCTCCCTCTCCTCCTCCTTGCTCCCGGTCCTCCGCATTTTCACCCGGTAGGCCACGGAGGGGGCCGTCCTGATGAGGCTGAGGCCGTACTCCCGCTCGAGGCGCTCTTGGACGATGTCCATGTGCAGGAGGCTTTTTTTTTTTTTGAGAGAAAGAGAGAGAAAGAAAGTGAGTTTTTTTTCCTTCTTGTCTTTTTCTCCGATGACGCTCGCTGTTTCCCTTCGACCTCTCTCGAATCTCGACCGCGAAAAAAAAAAAACTGAAACCTGCAAAAACAAAAACTACCCACCCCAAAAACCCGCATCGGAACCCGAACCCCATCGCCGGTGACACCTCGGGCTCGAACCTCAGCGCAGCGTCGTTCAGCTGCAGCCTGCCCAGCGCCTCCCTCAACGCCGCGAACCCGGCCGGAGAAGAAGAAGAAGAGCCCGAAGAAGGACCGCCGGAATCGGAGTCCGAGGGGAAGAGCCCGCAGTAAACCATCGGCGTCGCCTCCTTGTACCCAGGCAGCGCCTCCCCAGCAGGCCTCTTCCGCAGCGTGATCGTGTCTCCGACCCTCGCGTCGGCCACGGCCTTGATCGACGCAGACAGGAAGCCCACGTCCCCGGCCGACAGCCTCCCGACGGAGACCCTTTTCGGCGCGAGAACGCCGACGTCGTCGACGACAAACTCTTTCCCGCTCGCCATCAGTTTGATGACGTCGCCGGCGCCGACCGTCCCGTCAACGACGCGGAAGGAGACGACGACGCCCTTGTAGTCGTCATAGAACGAGTCGAAGATCAGGGCCCGGAGCGGGGACTCGCGGGTGTCTCTGGGAGGTGGGAGCCGGGAGACAATGGCCTCGAGGACCTCTGGGATTCCCGTTCCTCGCTTGGCCGAGGTCAGGATGGCGCCGCTCGCGTCTATGCCGATGACTTCCTCGATCTCGCGGCGGACTCTCTCCGGGTCCGCCGAGGGCAGGTCGATCTTGTTGATGACCGGGATGATCTCGAGCCCCGCGTCCAGGGCCAGGTAGACGTTCGCTAGCGTCTGGGCCTCGACGCCCTGCGCCGCGTCGACGATCAGCAAGGCGCCCTCGCAGGCCGCGAGCGAGCGTGAGACCTCGTAGCTGAAGTCGACGTGGCCCGGAGTGTCGATCAGGTTGAGCGCATACTCGATCTCTTCGCCGTTGTCCGGGCTCTTGCCTCCTCCGCTTTCACCTCCGCCTTCGCCGTTCCCTTCGAACCGCGACGCCGAGCGGTAGCGCATCCGCGCCGAGTTGAGCTTGATGGTGATCCCGCGCTCGCGCTCGAGGTCCATCCCGTCGAGGTACTGGGCTCGCCCTGGGGCTGCGTTTGCCGCTGCTGTTGCTGCTGCTGTTGGCGTCGTTGTTCCCGCCGAAGAAGGAGGAGGAGGAGGAACAGGAGCAGGAGTCCTCTTATCGTCGAACACGAGGCTGCCGGTCGCCTCCAGGAGCCTGTCGGCCAGGGTGCTCTTCCCGTGGTCGATGTGCGCGACGATGCAGAAGTTCCGGACGCGGGAGGGGGGCAGCTCGGCGTAGGGGGCGTCCCAGCGCTGCGGCGGAGGGGGCGGAGGCGGAGGGGGCTCCAAAGAGTTCGAGAAGTGCCGGAGCGATGATGGGAGGAGATACGTCGCCGTCGTCGGCCACCGCGGGCTGCTGCTCGTCCCGCTGCTCCGTCGACTCTTCCGCAGCAACTGATGCGCGCCCGCAGCAGCCAGCCATGCGGCGCGCATCTGGGGAACTAGGAGAACCCCGACGCGAATGCGCCTGCGAAAAAACGCAACACTTTTCAAAAAAAAGAAGAGTGAATCTGACTATCAGAATTTCGCTCGAGGCTAGATCATTCGCTGCAACACGTCATGCCTTCGCTGGCCTCCAAGCTCGCCTCTTTGGCCCCGGCGCCCTTGCGGGATGCCGCCTCCTCCGCGGCCGTGCACGCCACCGCGGCGGCAGTGGCCGCGACGGACAGCGAGTGGATGCCCGACGCCGTGCTCCGCGCCGGCATCCGCGCCCTGCTCAAGCAGCGGGACGGCGAGGTGCGTTTGTTTTTGAATGCTTTGTTCTCCGCGCCCTCTGCGCTCCGACTTATGATGCTCAGCGGATGAAGACAAAACATCACGGTCGATGCGTACAGGATGCAAGATTCAAAGAGAGTGAAAAACAAGCAAGGAGAGGGAAAATTCCCGACTCGTTGGTTTCGATCAATTCGCTTCCCCTCTCGACGTTTCTTCCGCCTCTCTCAACCTTCCCTTCCCTTCCCTCCCTCCTCCCTCCCCACCAACAGTCCCACGTCTCCGCCGAGCTCGCCGCGGCCCGCACCCAGGACTTTGTCGACGAGCTCCGCTCCATGCCCGTGGCCGTACAGACGGCAGCTGCTAACGAGCAGCACTACGAAGTTCCAACTCCGTATTTCCTGGCGGTCCTGGGCCCGAAACTCAAGTACTCGAGTTGCGTGTACCCGAATGCGAAGTCGACGCTGGAGGAGGCCGAGGTCGCGATGCTCGAGCTGGCGTGCGAGAGGGCGGAGCTAAGGGACGGACAGGACGTCTTGGAGCTTGGGTGAGGACGACGCTCGCTTTCGCTTCTCCTGTCTGCCTCGTTTCTTTCGCCCTCTGCGCTCGCCGTTTGCTGACGACCTCCATCCCTTCCTCTTCCTCAACCTCTACCTCCTTCTCTCAACAGCTGCGGATGGGGCTCCCTGGCCCTGTTCGCCGCGTCCAAGTTCCCCGAATCCCGCTACGTCGCCGTCTCCAACTCCAGGACCCAGAAACAATTCATCGACGCCCGCGCCAAAGAGCTTGGCATCCTCAACCTGACCGTCGTCACCGCCGACGCCGCAGAGTTTGTTCCAGAAGAAAACGCCTTCGACCGGTGCGTCTCGGTCGAGATGTTCGAACACATGAAAAACTACGCCACGCTGCTCTCGAGGATCGGCAGCGCCCTGAGGCCCGGCGGGAAGCTCTTCGTCCACATCTTCGTCCACCGGTCCATGCCCTACCACTTCGAGTCGAGCGGCGGCCCCACAGACTGGATGGCGCGCCACTTCTTCTCGGGCGGGACGATGCCCTCTGCCGACCTGCTCCCGCGCTTCTGCGACCAGAACCTGTCCCTGGTGAGGCAGTGGGCCGTGTCCGGCGTGCACTACTCGCGCACGCTGGAGGACTGGCTCGTCAGGCACGACAGAGCGAGATCGCAAATCCTGCCACTGTTTGAAGAAACTTACGGAAGTAAGAAGGAAGCCAAGCGCTGGTTTGCCCGGTGGCGGATCTTTTACCTTTCGTGCTCTGAGCTCTTTAAATACAAGGGAGGGGACACGTGGTTCGTGGCGCACTACCTGTTCGAGAAGAAGAAGAAGGAGTAGGAGGGGAAGCGGTCGAGGTTGAAGGAAAAAAACTAGGAAAAAAAATCTCAAATTTTTTAGTAAAATCAAACTCATTTTCATTTTTCTTTCTTCTTCTCTCGTTCTTTCGCTTTCTCTCAGTCGCAGCAAAACGATGCCGGCGCTGCGCAAAGACGATAACGGCGATCTCTCTCCTGCTCCAGCGGCGAAGAGGCACCGAAGCGACGCCGAAGCAGGAGGAGGAGAAAGGGAGCACGCCAACGCCAATGACGGCATTGCAAATCAACAATCATCGACGCCGCAGCAGCTCGTGTCGAATTGCCTCGCCGCGCTCTCTAGGCACGCCGATGTCGAGGCCCTGACCCGTGCGCTCGAAGGGCTAGTCAGGATTCTTGTCCACAAGGAGGCGGCGAGGAGGAAAGATGCCGCGCTCGAGTATTTGAAGGCTGCATGTGGGGTCGATGGCGGCGGCGACGACGACGGCGACGACGACGACGGCTGCGTTGTTGCCGGCGACGGCGGCGGCAAAGGCACCCTCGACCTCGACAAACGGCAGCACCACCAGCACCACCGCCTGCTCCTCTCGCTCTGGGACCTCCAGCTGGCCGCCAAGAACGAGACCGTGACCGTGGGGCTGCTCCGGTGCTGCTCGTCCCTCGTTCGAGCGCTGCAGGAGCTTTCGCGGAGCAGCGACAGGAGCGGCAACGCGCCTTCCTCCGCCTCCGCCTCCGCCTCCGCCGCCCTCTCCTCGCTCGCCGCCGCGACGCTGCGGGGCCGCCGCCTCCGCCTTCTCTACTACTGCCTCTCGTCGGGCTCGCGCCCGCGCGCGGCCTCCGCTCTCGACTGGATCGCCGCAGCGGCCACCTGCTGCGGGCCCGCCGCCGCAGCGGCGCTGTCGGAGAGCGGCGGCGGGTTCGACTGGTCCCTGCCGGCGCTCCCGGCGCTCGCCCGGGTCCCGTCGCCGCTGGCGGCTGCGGCGCCCCCCCCCTCGGGAAAGGGGAAAGCGCAGCCGCGGCCCCCTCCCGCGTGGGACCACCCCGACCCGGGCCGCCGCCCGACGGCGGCCCTGGTAATAAATGCAGCCGCGGCCGTCCTCGGCAACGCGCCGGCGGCGGCGGCGAGCGGCGCCCTGGCCGCGAGGCCCCTGTGGTCCTTGCTGCTCGGCGACGCCGCCGCCTCCCCCAGCCTGCCGCCGGCGCTCGCCTGCTCCGCGGTTCGGGTCGCCGCCGCCGTGGTCTCCAGGGTGGACGCGACGCCGGCGGCGAGGTCGGAGGCGTTCGGGGACTCGTCCCTCGCCGCGCTGGTCGCGCTCGCCGGGAGGGAAGGAGGCGGCAGCGAGGAGGGCGAGGGAGGCGAGGACGACGCCGGCGGGCTCGCGCGGTCGCTGCTGCTGCGCCTCTTCTCGCAGCCGCGGTTCGGCTTCGTGGCAGCCTTCGCCTCTCTGCCGCCGCCCCGGGGGGCCAAGCGGGCCGCGAGGGCGATGGCAAGGCTGCGGCCCCTCGACGTCGGGGGGCACCTCAGCCTCTGCCTGTCGCTTCTCTCCCTCCGGGAGGGGCGCGGCGGGCCCGGGAGCGGAGGGGCGCCCGCCGCGGCCTCGGCCCGGCTCGCGCTGCTCGGAGCGCTGGCCCCTTCGCTCTCCGCCGCCGAGCCCCCCACGGCGTCCTCCGGCTCGGCCTCTTCCCCTTCCCCCTCGCCGCTGCACCGCTGGCTGGCCGCGGCGGCGCTCGCCGCGGCGGCCGCGCGCTCGGCGGCCGGCGACGCCTCTTCTTCTTCGCCTTCTTCGTCTCTCCCGCTCGTGCTCCGGCGCCTCTCTTCTTCGAGCTCGGCGTCTCCCGACGCCGCGCGCGGCCTCCTTCTGGCCTCCCTCGCGGCCCTTCCGCCGCCGCTCTCGCGAAACGCCCTGAGCCGAGGGGTCCAGGCGAAGGGGTGCCCCGCGGCCAGGCACGCGGCGCTCGTGGCGACCGCGGCCGCGGCGCGAGGGGCGCTGCCGCTGCTGTCGGCGCTCGACGAGATGGGGTCGTCCGCCGGCGGTGAATCTTGGCGCGGCCTCGCCTCCGAGGCCAGGGCGATGCTGAGGGCGGCGCTTCCGGATGTGCAGGCTCTGGTTGCGGCGCACGGGGCGCTGGTGGCAGAGGAAGCGGAGGCGGAGGCGGGGGTCGCGGCCGCCGCGGCCGCCGCCGCCGCCGCCGCAGCGGCGAGGGAAGCAGAAAGAGAACCAAACGCCGACGACGGCGGTGAAGAGGAGGCTGCTCCTCCCCTCTCTTCTTCCGCTCAGATCTACGCGGGGATCGCCGCGGCCTCCGAGGCCCTCGCCGCCCTGCTCCTGGCCCTCCCCGCCGTCGCGGCAGAGTCCAGGCTCGACGCCGCGAGGCTCCTCCCGGGCGTCGGGAGGGAGGGGGCCTGGCCGGCCCCGGCGGTCCGCGCCGCGCTCTCGGCCGCCGCCGCCGCCGCCGCCGCCGCCGCCGCGGGGTCCCCCGCCTCGGGCGGCGGCGCCGCGCAGCAGCGCCGCGCCGCGGCCGCCTCGGCGCTGCCTCACCTGCTCCGCGTCTCCCGGGAGGTCGAGGACGCGGGGGCGGCCGAGGAGGCGGCCGAGGCCGCGGCCGAGGCGCTCTCGGCGGCGACCGGGGACGCCGTCCCGCTCTGCCGAGCGTGGGCCTTCGCCTCCGCCGCCTTCGGGTCCAGCGGCGACGATGGTCGGTCGGCTCCTCCCTCCCCCTCGGCGGCAGCTGCAGCAGCGGCGGCGGCGGCGGCGGCGTGCTCTGCGCTCGCAGCGGCCGCGTCCATGGCCGCGCGAAGGCCCCTGGACGCGGCAGCGGCGGTAGAGAGGCTCGAGACTTCTGCTTCCGCTTTCGCCTCCTCCTCCTCCTCCTCCTCCTCCTCCTCCTCTTTGCTGGGGACGACGGCGGCGCTCGTCGTCTCCAAGGCCGTTGCCGTCGCAGCTTCCGCCGCGGGAGAGAACCACAATGCTGCTGCTGCAGCTTCTCACCTCTGCCGCTTCGTCGGCGAGGCTCTCTTTCTGGTCGCCTTCGAGGCGACGGGCGAAGAGCAGGAGGCCGCGAGGGAGGCAGAGGGCATCATCAGAGCAGCCGCCGCCGCCACCGCCGCCGCCGCCGAAGCTGGGGGCGAAGCGGCGGCGGCGGCGGCGGAGCCGCTGCTCTCCCACCTGCGTCGCGCCGTCGAGGCGAGCAAGCAGCAGCCTCTCTCGGGCTCTGAGATCGCCGCGGCGGTCGAGCGCGCCCTGTCGGGCAGCGGCGGCGAGAGCTACCCGCCGCGCCTCCGCGCCCCCCTCGCCGCCCCGCTCGCCGCGGCCCTGCGGGCGTTCTCGGCGGGGGACTCGCGGGCTCTCGCCCTGTCCCTCCGGGCGGGAGGGCCCCTGGCTCGGGCCGTCCTGCGGTCCCCGGATGGCGCGATCGCCGCGGCGGCGACGGCGCTCGCCGTCGCCGTGGCGAGCGGCGAGAGGAAGAAGGAGGCTTCTTCCGCTGCTGCTCCGTCGGCGCCTCTGCTCGCCGCCGTCGTCGCCGCGTTCGAAAGGGACCCGGCCGCGGCGGCCGCGCTTGCAGTCGCAGCGGCGCCCGTTCTCGATCGCGAGAGGGCTCTTGTGGCCGCTCTCAAGGCCACCTCTTCCTCTGGGAGCGTCGAAGCAGTGAACTCTGGCTTCGCTCTCGGTGCTGCCATCTTCAGCGCCGCCCCCGGCGACGGAGGAGGAGGAGGAAGCAGCAGCGAAGCGAGCACGTCGGCGGCGGCTTCGGCGGCGCTCGCGTCTGCCGCCGCAAAGGCGCTGCTCCCGCCTTCCAAAAACGCGAAGCCTCCCCCTCTCGCCTCCTCCCCCGAGCTCTCCGCGGCCGCCTCGGCCTGCCTCGCCGCGTTCCTCCTGGCTGCGGGGAGGCGGGGCGCGGCGGCGGCGGCGGCGGCGAGAGGCGAGCCCGGCTGGTCGGCCGGGCTTGCGGGGGCCTGCGTCGAGCTGGCGGCGGCGGGCCCCGCTCCCGGTCCTCCCTCGCCGTCCGCGTCCGCTTCCGCCGCCGCCGTCGCTGCGGAGCTCGCCGCGGCCTCTGCTGCCTCGGCCCTCGAGGTCGCCGTGCGCCTCCCTCGCGCCCTCGACGCCGCGGGGAGTGCCGGGACGCCGGCGAGGCGCGAGGCCGCGGCGCTTTTGCTCCCGGCCGCGGCGGCGGCGATGGAGAAGCTTCTTTCGCCTCCTCCAGAGTGGAAGAAAAGGGCGACGAAGGCGGCAACGGCAGCAGAAGCTCTGGAAACGCTTCGCGCCTGCTACCGCGGACCCCTCGAGGCGTATTTGACCGCCAGGGCTCCCAAGAAATCAGCTACGACGACGGAGAAGAAGAACGAGCAGAGAGGAGAGGAAACGAAGACCGGCGGCGGCGGCGGCTTGAGCGCCGCGGCGGAGGCGTCGCTCCGCGCGTGCTCTGCCCGCGGCGCCGCCCTCTGTTGGTCAAATGCTTCATCGTCTTCTTTTTCCGCTCCTTCCTCTTCCTCCTCGCTCGCGGGCCTCCTCTGCCGCCTCGCGCCGATGAAAGGGTGGGGCTCGCGCGGGGCCACCGCGGCCGCCGCCGCCGCTTCGGTCGTGCTGCTGCCGTCGCCGGCGGAGCGGGCCGCAGCGGCGCTCGCGGCCGCCGAGGCCTTTGGCTCCTTCGGCTCCGGCAGCAGCGGTTCCGGTGCCGTCCTCCTCCGCAGAAGCGTCGCCGCGGCGCGCGTCGCCGCGGCCGCTTCCCGCTCTCTGGCCGAGGCCCTCGACGCGGGCGACGACGAAGGAGTCGGAAGCGGCACGCCTTCTCCTCGTTCGTCGTTCCAGGGGCAGCTCTGGGCGGCGCTCGACGGCCCCCTGGGAGACGCCATCGGAGGTCTCCCCTCTTCCTCTCCTTCCTCCTCGGCTGCTGCTGCTGCTGCTGCTGCCCGCGCCTGCCTCGTCGCGCCGGCCTCCTTGCTGGCCAGGGCGGTGCTCGCGCGCCACCAGCGGTACCTGCGCTGGCGGCGCCTGCGGCGGCGAGCCGGCGCCGGCGGCGTTGACGCCTCGGCCGAAGCGGCGGCGGGCGACGAGGCAGAGAGGCTCCGGCTGCTGCGGCGCTTCCTCGCGGCGCTCCTTCCGCCTCCTCCTACCGACGGCGATGCCGAAGACGAAGGGCAGGGCACGGGAGTCGACGGCGACGACGGCGACGAAGAGGAGCGCACGCTCCTCCTCGGCCTCCTCGGCGAAGCGCCGTCCCCCTCCCTCTCCCCCGCTCCCTCGCTCGCCGGCCTGGGCACCGACGTCGCCAAGCGCTCCCTGCGGCTCCTTCCCGCGGCCTACTTTTGCTCGGCAGGGGAGGGAACCGGCGACGAAGGGGGCGCGGAGCGAGCGCGGGAGCGGCTCGGCAACCCCATCCCGGCGGCGGCGGCCGCGGCCCTCGGCGCCCTCGGCGGCGGCGGCGCGCTGCGCCCGGCGTCGGCGCTGGCGGCCTCGCTGGCGTCGGCCGCGGCCCCTCGCGCCGCGCCGCCCCCGCGGAGCGCCGCGGCCTCGAGGGCCGCCGCGGAGCTCTCGGACCTCCTCGACACCGCCCTCGCGCTGGAGCGGGCGTTCTGTCCCGCTCCGAGCCTCGGAGGCGGGGGGGGGGAGAGCGGGAGGAGAGAGGGCCTCTCCGCCGCGGCGGGGCAGCTCCGGGCGCTGCTCCGCTGCTACGGAGGGACCCTCTCGAGGGCGGACAGGGCCCTGTGGCGGGTTCTGGTCGCCGTCGACGAGGGCGGAAGGGCAGCAGAGGAAGGCGTGGGCGTGGGCGGGGGCGACGAGAGCCCGGTCTCCGTCGCCGCGGCGCGGTTTGCGGGCCCGCTCGCGGCGGCGGGCTTCCTCTGCGGCGGCCAAGCCTCCGCCGCCGCCGCCGCCGCCTCGCCTGCTTCCTCCTCCTCTCCGCCGTCCTCTGCCTCGGCCGCCGCCTCCGTCTCCTCCCGCCGCGCGCTCGCCCTCTCCGGGGGGATCCCCCTGCCGGACGGGAGGAGGGCCTGCCTGACCATGGTGCACTTCCCGGAGGGGCGGACCCTGGCCGCCGACGACGCCGACGAGGGCGAGGACGGCGGCGAGGAGGGGGGCGGCGACGGCGGCGGCGGCGGCGGCCGGGAGGAGGACACGAGCCCCCTCCGCGGCCACCCGGCCGGGCTCGACCCCTGCTGGCTCGTCCCCTTCTGCGTGCAGGCCCTGCGGGAGCGGTCCTTCGCGCCGGGGGAGCTCGCCGAGAGCGGCTGCCTCGGGGTCTGCCTGCGGGCCCTGGCCTCGGGCGACCCGGGGATGCGGTGGGCCGCCGCGGAGGCGGTCGCGCTCGCGGCGGCGGCGCTCGAAGAGGAGAGCGCGGCGAGGGTCGCCGCCGCCGCCGACCCCGCCGACCCCGCCTCCTCCGCTTCTTCTTTCTCCGTTGGAGGCCGCTCGGCGCCGCAGCTGCGCATGCTCCTGCGCGCCTTGAGGCCCGCCGTCGCGCGAGGCGCCGCCGCCGCCTCTTCCTCCTCCGCGAATGGCTCCTCCTCCGCGTTCCTCTCGCCGCTGCTCGCCGTGTTCGCCGCCGACGCCTCGCTCGCGCTCGGCTGCCCGGGCCCTTCCCCGGCGTCCGCGGCGGCCTTCTCGGCGCTGTGCCGCGCGCTGCTCCGGTCGCCGACCCCGCTGGGCCCCGAAGACGTGCCTATGCTCAAGCAGATGAGCGGCGGCGGGAGGGACGCCGTCGCCGGGAGGTCGAGGCTGCTCGAGCTGCTGCGGGCGGGGCTCGTCGACGGCGGCGGCGGCGGCGACGGCGGCGGCGAGCTCCTCGCGGGACCCTCCCCCTCGTCCCCTTACCGCTCCCACTTCGTCCTCGACCTTCTCGCCCCGCTGGCCACCGCCGCGTCACCGCTCGCCGAGTCCAGGGAGACGGCCCTCGCCGCGGCCGAGGTCCTCGCCGCCGCCCCCCTGGCGGCCCCGGCGCTCGCGGCGACCGCGGCGGCCAAGGGCGCGCTGGCGCCGGCGCTGGCCTCGGGCTTCGCTGCCTCTGCCGCCGAGGCGCTGCTGGCTCCTTGCTCCGCACGTCCCTCTTCTTCTCTTTCTTTTCCTTGCTCTGCTGGAGAGTTCGATGAGCAGGCTGCTGCTCTGGCCGCGAGGGCGCTCCGCCCTCTCGACGCCTTGTTGGCACTGGCGAGGCATTCGGGAAGCGAAGCGGCGTCGTCGGCGGCGACAGGGGCGGCACCGCTGCGGGCGGCCGCCGCCGCTGCCGCCGACGCGCTTCTGAGGATCGACGCTACTTCCTCTTCCTCTTCTGCTTCTTTCTCCTCCTCCTCCTCTGTGCTGGCAGCGCGCCTCTGGTCTCGCGTTCTCATGCTGGCGCTCGCGGTGGAAGAGTCAGATTCGTCTGCTGCGTGCTGCTGCGTCGGGAAGGAGCACCTCCGGGCCGCGAGGGCCGCTGCCGCCGCCGCCTCTGCCGCCTCTGCCGGCGGCGACGGTGTAACGGTTTCAGCAGCCGTCCACCTCCTGCGCAAGCGCTGCAGGGCTCTTTCCCTCCTCGCGAGGAAGAAGCGAGAGCTCTTGAGGGGGGCCAACGCCGTGCTCGAAGGAGGATGGAGGGAGTCGTTCGGGCTCCCGCCGCCAGCGCCCTCTGAAGGAGGAGGAGAGGACGATGACGGAGACAGCGAAAGCGACGGCGACGAACAAGAACTGAAAGCTCCTTCTTCTTCTGCTCGGCGACCGCGGAGCTTGCTCGCTCTCGACGCGCTTTCTCTCGTGTTGCCTGAAGGATCGGACGGCGTCGTGAGCACGATGCTGCGATCGGCAATGCGGCTTGCCGCTGCTGCTGGTGGTGGTAGTGCGCGATAGAAAAACAAAACCGTTTAACTGAAAAAAAACTGAAAGTGTAAAACAGACTGCCCTTCCGGGGCACGGAGTCCCAGATGAATTTACTATTTCGTTTCCGCCTTTTCGTTAATTGTTTACACTGCGGATTGAAGAAAGGCATATGTGTGGAGTGCTGAAAATGATGGTACAAAAACATAAAAACAAAGGCCTCTCTCTCGACCTCTTCCTACTTCTCCAACCTCCTCCTCTCTAGCAAGAGTCCTCGCTCGCGTTGTCGCTGTGGAGCATCGGCGCGCCCATGTAGCTCAGGTGGTCCGCCACCGAGGTGCACAGCCCCAGGTAGCACACCGAGTTGTGGCAGCGCGGGTCCTCGCCCGAGGCGTCGCACAAGCCCACGACGCCGATGACGCCGTCGCCGTCGCTGCTCCTCCCTTTCCTTTTTCGAGTCCTCCTCGCCGCCGCTTTGCTCGCAGCCCTGTCCTCGATGTCCACCTGCCATGCCTCGGTCGCGACGTGGTGGAAGCCCACCCAGGTCGGGGGCACGCTCGGCACGATGTCCCTGTTGTGCGTGAGGCGCAGCGAGAGGCGCGTCGCCTGGCGCACGAACGACGCGAACGCGGCGTTGCCGACGCGGGGCGAGCCGAAAGTCACGAGCCTGACGTCGAGCGGTCTGAAGCTCTCACTTTCTCGCCGCCTCTCCGCCTCCAGCCTCGATTTCATGTCGACCGCGGCCACGGTGGCCAGCGCGGCGCCCAGAGAGTGCCCCACAACGTACAGCGGCCTCCCCGGAAACCTGTCGACCAGCCTCCCGGCGGCGGCCGTCAGGTTGGGCGCGAGCGCCGACGAGTTCCACGAGGCGTAGAAGCCGGTGTGCACGAGGGAACCGTCGGCGCCGGGCACGGGCAGCGGCAGGTCGCTGCGCCAGTACCGCATGTTCTCCGCCCAGTTGTAGACGCTGCGCGAGTCGGTGCCCTTGAAGGCGACCACGGGGGCCCCGAGCGCCCTCGAGTACCCCGCGAACGCGAACAGGTCCCACCCCGCGTCGTAGACGGCGGCCTCGACGTCGAACGCGCCCGCGAAGGAGTCCCGGCACCGCGAGCAGTTCCAGGCGAGGACGGAGGCGCGGCCGCAGTAGGCGACCGAGTTGATGCGGGCGAGTGCCGCCGCGGTGGCGAGGCGCGCCGCGGCGCTCGAGGCGTTGGCGACGGCGCGCTCTGCCTCGGCGAGGAGCCACATCACGGGCTTCGGGAGCAAGGGGACGGCGTCGGACTCGTTGCGGGCGGTCCACGGGACCGTGGGAGGTTGGGAGGAGGAGAAGGCGGGCGCGGAAAAGGAAGAAGAAGGAGAAGCGAGGTCGCCGTTCTCCTCCTCCTCCCCTCCAGGCGACAGAGACAGGGGCGGCAGAGGCACGGCGGTGAAAGCAGGAGGGGGCTGCTGCTGCTGCTGCTGCTCCTCCTCCTCTCCCTCTCCTTCCTCCTCCCCCTCCTGTGCTGCCGCTGCCGCTGCCGAGATCGCAGCCCGCGCCCTCTGCTCTTCCTCCAGGTGCCTCGGGTCGTCCGGGATCGGGAGGAAGGCGTCCCACCTGTGGCCCGGGCGAGCGGTCGAAGAAGAAGAGGTCGAAGAATGAGAGGGCGAGGTCGAAATGCCGAGCCAGCGGAAGACGGCTCTCGCGAGGCCGTCTCCGCGCCTCAGCATCGCCCTCCCGGCCGTGGCAGCGGCCGCGGCATGCCGGATAGTGGACGGCAGCCTCGCCGCGTCGACGAAGAGCAGCGCGAGCGCGGAGACGAGCAGAAGGCAGCAGCATGAGGCGAGGGGAGTCGATGGGCGTCGCCGACGAGGCATGGTTTTCGTCGAATCGAGAAAGACGAGGAACGTGCTTTCAACACTGCGCGCGCTTGCTGTCAGTCTCTCCCTCGCGCGCGCGACACGGAGAGCGCGCTCAGGCGAGATATCTCCCTCTCGAAGAAAACGAAGAGAGACGAGGAGAGCGCGAAAGGCGAAAAGCGAGCGAAAAAAAGAAGCGCTCTCCCTTTTTCCCCCGTTTTTTGACATCGATACCTCTCGACCCTCCCGAAACTTCGATTCACACTTCTCTCTCCCAAGACTCTCCCTCCCTTACTGGTCGTGCCCTCCAAACCACCACCGCTTCTCCTCCGCGCCCACCGACGCCGGCGCCGCGGACTTTGGCCTCGCCGCGGCCGATCCCGCGATCGCCGCGGCAGGGGGCCAAAAGTGGGCGGACTCCGGCCTCGTCGAGTGAGAAGAAAAAAAGACCCCCCCCGCTGTCGCTGTTGCTGTTGCTGCTGCTGCTGCTGCTGCTCCTCCTCCTCCTCCTCCTCCTCCCCCCCCGACCTCGAGCTGCGCCGCCGTCGTCGTCGTCTTCTTCGTCCTGGCCGCGATCCACTTCCTCTTGAGGATCCCCCTCAGGTTGGCGCCCACGGCCCGGAAGTGGTCCCCGCGAGACCGAGCGCCGCTGCCTCCGCCGCTGCTCCTCCCCGCCGATGCTGCTCCCCCCGCCGCCGTTGCGCCGCCGCGGCCTCTGCTGTACGACGTCGAGGTTTGCTGCTGCTGCTGCCCCTGCTGTCCCTGCTGCCCCTGCTGTCCCTGCTGCTGCTGTCCCGGTCCGGGCATCGCGGCGATGACGGGCGTCCACCACTCGCCCTCGTCGCCCTCGTCGCCGCCGCCCGAGGTCGACGCCGCTGCGGCCGCGGCCGCCCTGACGAGGTCCTCGGGCGCCCTCGCCGTCTCCCTCGACTGGAGCCTGACGCCGGTCATGGGGCACGTCTTGCCTCCCATCAGGAACCAGAGTCGGATGCAGTGGGCGTCGTAGGCGCGGCCGGTCTCGGTCTGTCGTCGTTGTTTTGGAGCGAAAAAAAAAGATGAGAGAAAGGGGAAAAAAAAGAGGCGAGGGCGAAAAAAAGGCGGGTGCGAAAAAAAGGCCGACGCGCGCGGGGGGGCGAGGTCGACGAATGGGGGGACGGAAGCTCGAGAGGCACGCCTCTCTCCGAAAGAAACGCGCGCCCGCTGCTTTCCGCGCCTCTTTACCCTCGATTCTTTCTCTCCAAACTTTTCTTCGATGTGAAGCGCCTCCCACGCGGCCGTGCTTTCCCTCCACCTCCTTCCTCTCTTACCAATACGACGGGGTCGGACAAAACATCTCGGCAAATCGAACAGTTCAGGTCTTCCTCGTGAAAGGCCCGCGGCGGGGGTCCTCCCTCCGCGATCGCGCCTCCGCCTCCGTAGATCGGCGCAAAGGGTAGTGCCGCACCCCTGGATGAATGCTGCTGGGACATGGGCACGCCCGGCGCCGAGGCCGGGCGGTGGAGCCAGTTAACCATCGGTCGTCAAACGGGGGGTCGTAAAGAACGAGGCTGCGACGAGCCGATTCGGGCTCTGCTTCGACTTCGAGAAAGCTGCCGATCCCTAAGATGCCTGCGATTTTTCGGGTGGAAAAGCTGCGTATAATGGTCTTCCAATCTGTCCGAAACGACGGGAAGATCGAAACGGAAGAGACCGAACGGGTTGCGCGCGGAAACCCGAAAAAAACAAGGCGAGAGAGAAACAAAGAAAGCGAGAGTGAATTTGAGGAGCCTGATACATTTTTGCTTTCTCGGCGCCTGAGTCGTTTTCGATTCTCTCGCTCGCGCTTGCAAGATGCCGTCGCTCCAAACCACGGCGGACGACGCACTCCCCCGAACAGACGGCCAAGATGATGCTCCTCATCTCGCTCCCACGACCAACGGCGGCGGCGAAGACCAAGAACGAGAGCTGCGATCCGCAGCGTCGAACGCCCGAGCGCTGCTGGCCTGCTCGATGGCATCGTGGCCCCTCTCGCTCAGGCGCCTCTCCTTCGCGACCGAGCTGCTGCAGCTGCCCGCCGACGTCGCCGAGTGGATGCGCTCGGGAGGGCGCGTGTACCTGCCAGAGGGCTCGGCGGCGGTACGTTTTTTTGGTGTTTGAATATGTCGCACGGAGAAACTTTTTACTAGGCCGCTTCCGGCCTCCTCTCTCTCTTCACTTTTGCTCACCTTTTTTTCCTTCATCCATCAACGCAACTCCCCCCAGATGCCCGTGCGTGCCGAAATGGACGAGTTCGACGTTGCCGAGGAGCGAGAGAGGTTTGGAAAAGTGAGAGAAGAAGCAGAAGGACGCGGGAGCGATTCCAACGACGACGACGACGACGACTCTGCCTCTTCCTCCTCGGCCGCTGCCGCTCCGCCGGCGGGCCTAGCCGAGTTCTCCCGGTCTATCGCCGCCGCCATCGCCCGTCTCGGGGGGAAGGCCTTCCCGAAGCTCGATTGGTCTGCCCCTCTGGACGCGGCATGGCTGAGGCCGGGGGGGAGCCTGGAGTGCAGCAACGCGGACGAGGTACATAGTGAGAAGAAGAAAGAGAAAAAAGAAAAGAGAACTCATATCAGGAGAAGAAGAAGCAAAGCAAACTCACCCCACCTCTCTTTTCTCCTTCTCGTGAAACAGGTGCTCCTCCTGCTCAAGTCCTCCGACCGGATCTCCCATGACCTCGAGGAGCTCTCCCGGGTCGCCGAGGTCATCGCAAAGGGCGACGGCGGGGACCCGAATCCCTCGACCGAGCTCCTGCAAAACGTCTCGGCGCCGACGCTCGCGCTCCGGAAGTGGCACCCGCTCCGACCCGGCGCAGAGTTCCGCGCCTTTTTCGAAGTCGGCTGCTCCCTCGTCGCGCTCTGCCAGAGGGACATCACGCAGCATTTCGAGGGGCTCGCCGGGGACAGGAGGGGCGTTCTTGAGAGCGTGGCGAGGTTCGTGCGGAGGGAGCTCGCCCCGGCGCTCCGTGTTGCGCGGCCGGCGTCGAGCGCCTCCTCCGCGCCTCCTCCCTCTTCTATTCTTGCTTCCTCGAGGCTCGTCGCGGACCTCTACGTGCACGCAAGCGGCAAGGTGAGGCTCGTGGACCTGGCCGTTCCGGGAGGGACGACTTCCCCGCTGCTGTTCTCGGCGTGGGAGCACGTCTTCCCGGAGAGAAGAGGCGAGGAACGCGGCGGCGGCGAAGAGCGGCGGCGACAGGAGGAAGAGGAGGTCGAAAGCGGCGACGACGAACACACCTCGGACGCCGAGCTGAGCCTCCCCTCTTCCAGCGACGACGACGACGATGAAGAAGAGGACGATTCCGAGGATGACGAAGCCAGCGAAAGGGGGGCAGCAGAGCAGCAGCAGCAGCAGCAGCAGCAGCAAACGACAACGCTCCCTCCCTACGAAGAACGACCACCCCCCCGCGTCCGCTTCCGCGTCATTGGCGGCGCTAGGAGCGGGAGGATAGCCCCGGGCCGCTCGCTCTACGGGGCGCCGCACGACTTCGCCGACGGCGAGTGCGTCGAGGCGCTCGTCGAGAGGCTCAAGGCGACCGAGGGGTGACTTGTGATTTTGAGAGGTAGCGCAAGTTGAGAGCGACGAGTGTAATTTTTTCTACAGGGGGGGGAAGGGAACATGGTGAAGAAGAAGGAGGAGAAGAAGATGAGGAACGTTATAATGTTAAATCTCAGCATACTCTTTGGTCCATCGCGGGAAGAGGTGCAGGGCCATGTCGTTGAACGCCGCGCCCAGTCCGCTCCTGGCGGAGGCGGCGTCGAGGTCGGGACCGACGACGGAGGCCTCGATGGTGGCGGAGGAGGCCGCGGCGCGAGCTCTCGATTTCGAGCCGGCGGCGAGACACCGCGGCGTCGTCGTCGTCGTCATCGCCGCCGTCGTCGTCGCCGCCGCCGCCGTTGTCGTCGTCGTTGCCGTCACCGAAGAGCTCTTTCTCATCTTCTCCGCCACCGAAGACAGCGAGTTCCCCAGGATCGCTACCTTTCTGATATCATCTTGATTCCAGTGGGCCTCGAGGACCTCCTCTGCGACTGGAGGGTAGCAGTGTGGCAGGTAGAAGAACGAAAGGCCGTCGTTTGATCCTTCTTCTTTTTCTTCTTCTTCTTCTCCTTCTTCGTTACTCTTTCTCCTCCGCGCCCTTCCGGCTTCCACGGCCTCTTCCGGTGCCACGACGGAAAATCCCAGCTCCTCCAGAGCGTCCCTGTCGGCCACCGTAAAGGCGGGGTCGGCGGCGAAGAGGGAGCAGCGGTTCCGATCTTTCTCTTCTTCCCCGCCTTCGCTCCCTTCCTCGGCTCCCTTCTTTGGCGAGAGAAGAACGACTCTGGGGAACCTCACCCGGGCGAGCAGCAGGGCGAGCGCCGCCTGCAGCCTCGAAGTCCTCGACCCTTCGAGCGAGCCCAGGCCCAGCACGGTGAGCCTGGAGACGTTTCGGAACGAGAAAGCTGCTGCCGGGGAAGAAGGAGGAGCACCACCACCGCCACCACCACCAACAGCGTCATTCTCGCCGCCGCCGTCGTCGACTGCTCCGGAGTGTCCTTGACCCTCGGCCTCCGCCTCCGCCTCCTCCTCCTCGGCGAGGAAGTCCTCCTCGCTCTCGTCCAGCCTCGCCATCAGCGACCTCCACGCCCTCGACCCGAAGACCTCGCGCTCGCAGTCGCGGACGGAGGAGACGAGGTCGGCGATGACCTGCGAGCGCGGGCGCGGGGGAGGGACCCGCGACGACGAGGGGCGCGAGGGGCGGGGCGCGTCCCGTTCCCGTTCCCGTTCTCGTTCCCGTTCCCGTTCCCGTTCTCGTTCCCGTTCCCGTTCTCCCTCGGCTTGCTCCTGCTCCTCCTTTCCTTCTCTCTCGATCTTCTTCTTGAAAGTGTTGGTTGCGCCATTGCTAGCTGCAGCTCGATTTTGTTTTTATGATTTGGTTGGAATTTCGGGGGAAGAACAAGGTGTGTTGAGGTTCTCTCGAGGAGGAAGGCACTCTCTCTTCTTTGGCTAGATTGATTTGCCCATCTTTCTTTTTCTTTCTTTTCTCCTCACCTCGCGCCGCCGCCGCTCGCCCGCGGCGGCCGACGACGTTCCAGCCTGAGTCTGCTCCCGCCGTGACGGGAGATTTTGACATTCGAAGAGACTGGAAGAGAGAGAGAGAGAGCGGACGCCTCCCTTTTTTTTCACTGCATCGGCCAAACCAAACAGTGCTGCTCACAAAATTTTCTTCAAAGAGAGAGAGCGAGCGAGCGCTGCTGCTTCTCCTTCTCTCTTTCTCTGTGTCCCTCTCCAGGCGCCTTCATGTCGCCTGGACGGCGGCCGCCTCGGCGGCCGCCTCGGCCACGAGCCACGCTGCTGCTGGCCCTGGCCTTGTTAGTCGCGGTGGCGCTGTCGCAGGTACGAGATGAGCAAGACGAACGACAAAGAGCAAGACGAACGACAGAGAGGAAGACGAACGAAAAAGAGCAAGACAATGCCGGCGACACCGATAAATTGAACAATGCCTTCCTCTTTTTCTCGAAGGCTCTCTTCCCCTCTGCCGACACCAAGGACCTCTCTTTCTCGCTGTCACGTCGAGGAAAAGTACCTGTCCTCCTCGACGGCGCAGCAGAATCGCGGTTTCTTGAGGCCAGCTTGCGGAGGATGAGAGCGAACGAACCAAGCGGAAAGAGACAAGCAAGGCCGCGGCTTTCTACCTCTTTTTTTCTTCTTTCTCGGCCTCCGTCGCGCTTTCCCCCCTGCGCGCATGCTGCTGCTTCCTTCGCCCTCCTACGTAGTTTGGTAGCTTTGAGACTTCTATTGGATGGACCCATTGAATCGGCGATCGGAGCGCCTGTCGAAGCGCCAGTGCGCTGCGCTGAATGCAGACACCAGGCTGTTTTCGACGACGACGGCAAATGCGGGACGCTGCTTGGTTTCGGGCCCCTCGCATCGAGAGGTCGAAGGGTCTTTGATGCCTCTCGCATCGACGGCAGGTGCTTGTCCCTCCTTCGCTTCTCGCAGCCGCACGTCAAATTCGCGTCCTGCCTGCGCGGATCCCGCCAGTTGCATCCTCTCTCTGCATCCGCGGCGGGTTTTGAGCGAGAGGGGGGCAAGGTCGAGGGGCTTGGGGCTCGAAAGTCGATGCAAGGCTAGCAACGCAACGAGCGAGCGGCGTCACAGGAAGCTGCTCCGAACTCCCTCTTTTTTCCCCTGGCTCGCTCTTTCCTCTCCCTTTTCTCTCACGCCCTCCCACCCAAAATGCCAATGCCAATTCCAAATCCAATCACCAGCTCCCCACCCGTGCATTCGCCGCGGAAGGAGGGGAAAACCTCTCGAGCTGCGTCTCGAAGCTCGACGAGCTATTCCCCGCCAAGCAGGGCTCCCCTCTCAGGAAGGCTGTCTCGGCCGCCTCGTCGACGCTCGCGGGGCAGTTCCCCTCGGAGCTGGGCGTGACGCCCTTCACGGCCTTCGTCACGGTCGACGGCAAGTTCCTGGGCAGCGACTCCAACCCGATCGAGCGGAGGATCTTTGAGCAGTTTTCCAAGGGCCTGCCGAAGGAGAAGCAGGCCTCGTACCTGCTCTACAACCTGCTGCCCGAGTCCTCGAGCGCGCTGGCCCTCGGGCGGCGGGGGAGGGCCAAGACGCAGCTCTCGCTCGTCACCGGGCTCGCGGACTTCGACCTCAAGTTCTCGATCCCGGACAACTTCACGCTCGGGGGCAAGATCCAGGTGATCGACAAGCTGGGCCAGCGCGTCAGCATCCTGAGCTCGTTCGAGGTCTGCGCCGGCTGGGTGCACACGCTCGACGGCGTGCTCTGGCCGGCGTCGCGGCCCGAGGCGTCCGCGATCCCCGACCCCGTCAAGGGCGGGGTGGCCCCGCTGCGGAGGGCCGCGGCGCCCGGGCTCGCGCCCGTGGCGTTCGCCGCCGACGCGGTCTCGCTCCCGGCCTCGCTCAACGCCTCCGCGGCGCAGTCGTCGTCGCCGGGCTCGAACTCCGACCCGAACCCGAACGCGATCGCCTCGACGGCGTTCGCCGCGACGGGCGCGGCGATCTCCGCCGCTGTCAACACGATCCAATCGTCCATCAACGGCAACAGCACCAACGGCAACGCGAACGGCGCCCTGCCCCCGCCTCCCAGGCCGCCGCTGCCGACGAGCGGCGGGAACAGCAGCGGCGGCGGCGGCGGAGGCGGCGCGTCGGCCGACCCGGCCACCGACCGCTCCTCCGTCATCGTCGGCGGGGTCGCCGGCGGAGCCGCGGGCCTCTTGGCGCTGGCAGCCGCTGCCGCGGCCTTTGGGCTCTACGCCCGACGCAGGAGGCTCGGCGGGAGCAAGAACGGGAGCAGTAACGGCGACGGCGAGGACGGGAGCGGGAACGACGACGATGACGACGACGACGACGACGACGACGACGAAGATGATCTCTTTGACGACGACGACGACGACGACGACGTCGAGCGCGGCTCTGCTGCTCCGATCAACGGCACGGCCAATATCAAGGGCTCCGGGGATTCTGCGGCGTCCAAGGGCGGCGGCGGCGGGGGCCCTGGCGGCGGCGGCACCGGCGGGGCCAAAGGCGGCGGCACCGGCAGCAGCAGGCCCCGCGGCCTCCTCGCCCGGCTCCTCGCCGGGCTCGGCCTCGGCGGCGTCGCGCGCAGGGCCCACCGGAGGAGGCAGCGCCGCCGCAGGAGGCGCAGGGCGCGTCGCGCCGCGAGGGCTGCCGCGGCCGCAGCCGAGGCGGCCAAGGTCGAGGGCGGCGCCAACGGCAACGCCGCCCTCTTTGCAGAGGCCGACTCGACGCTCGACGGCGACGGGACCGGCAGGGACGGCAGGGACGGCGCCTCGGGAGCCCCGCCGCAGCTCTACGCCGTCTGGCCCCCGCCCCCGGGAGCCCCGCGCCCCGGCTGGGAGATGCGCCCGGAGGACGTCGAGATCTGCCTCGATGCCGCGGGCAACCGGTGGCAGCTGGGCTGCGGCGGCTTCGGCGCGGTCTACAAGGGCAGGCTGCAGGGCTCGACCGACGTGGCGGTCAAGCTCGTCGCGGGCCACTCGCCCAAGGAGCTGGCGCGCTTCGCGAACGAAGTCGCGATCCTGCAAGCGCTGCGGCACACCAACGTCGTGCAGTTCCTGGGCGCGTCGCTGGAGCCCGAGCCCCCCCTCGCAGACAGGGGGAGCGGGAAAAGGGGCCTCGCGGCGGCAGCGGCGGCAGCGGCGGCAGGGGGCGCCAAGGGGGACGGCGGCGGCGGCGGCGAGGCCGGCAGCCCCGGCGGCGGGGACAACCCGAGCGGAGACAGCCTCGACCTCGACCCGGACGACTCCGACGACGACGACGACTCGGACGAGGAGGCCGCCTCCGTCGCGGCCTCCCAGGCCTCGCACCCCCACCTGCCGCCGCACCACCCGCACCACCACAACCAGCGCGGCCGGCGGGCCGCCAGGGGCGCCCGCATCATGCTGGTCACCGAGTACCTCCCGCGCGGCGACCTCTGGCGCGCGCTGAGCAAGGACGCGGGGCACGTCTTCAGCTGGTACCGCCGGGGGCGCGCCGTCGCGCTCGACGTCGTCCGCGGGCTGGCGTTCATGCACAGCAAGAAGGTCATGCACCTCGACCTCAAGTCGGCCAACATCCTCCTCGGCAGGGACGGCACCGCCAAGGTCGCCGACGTCGGGCTCGCCAAGATCCTGACGCGCGACGCGACGCACGTCTCGATGGAGGGCACCTTCGACTGGGCCGCGCCCGAGGTCCTCTCGGGACAGGGCGTCTCCGAGAAGGCGGACATCTACTCGCTCGGCGTTGTGCTCTGGGAGATCGTCTCGGGCGAGCGGCCGCACATGCGGCAGATGCGCCCGCTGCGCGTGCCGGGCGAGTGCCCCGCCGAGGTCGCCGAAGTCGTGGCGGCCTGCCGCGCCGTCGACCCGGCCGCGCGGCCGACCGCGCGGGAGGTCTACGCCGCGCTCGCCTCGGCGCCGATCGCTCCCCCCGGGGTGCCGCTGACGGCGGAGATGGCAGCGCAGGTGCAGGCGCAGCAGGCCGCGGCGAGGGCGGCGGCGAGCAGGGCGGCGGCGGCGGCCGCTGCCGCGGCGGCGAGGCAGCAGCCGCGGGGTCGAGGGGCGGCGGCGGCGGCGGCGGCGGCGGCGGCGGCGGGGGCAGCAGCGGGAGCAGCAGCTCCTGCTCCTGCTGCTCCTGCTGCTCCTGCTGCCCCACATGCCCCGCCTCCCGCTCAGGACTCCGTCGCGCCCCTGCAGCAGCCTCTGCAGCAGCCTCTGCAGCAGCCTCTGCAGCAGCCTCTGCAGCAGCAGCAGCAGCAGCAGCAGCAGCAGCAGCAGCAGAAGCCATCCCCCTTCGAGGCGCAGGCGGGCCTTCCGCTTCCCCTGTCCTCGGCCCGCAACTCGGCCGCGACGAGCGGCGCCGGCTTGAGCAGCGGCGGCGGCGGCAGCCGCCCGGCGACGACGTCGGGGGGAGCGTCGGCGGCAGCAGCGCCGGTCGCCGAATCCTCCGCTCCCTCGACCGCCGGCGGGCCCGCGACGCCCGCGGACGCTCCATCTTCTTCCTCTGCTGCTGCTGGCGCCAATGCCAACGCCGGTGGCCTTGCGGCGCGAGCGAGGAGGTTCATGACTCCTTCGTCGGGTGACGAAGCGGCGCCGGGCGAGTAGAGGAGAGAGAGAGCACATCCCCCATCATTGAACTAGAATCGACCCCCCC
>Ga0210003_1000437_pt1 | contig 37890 bp, 46 predicted proteins | sample LantaG_FD_182804 | JGI IMG/M metagenome (GOLD analysis project Ga0210003, IMG submission 182804) | Deep subsurface microbial communities from Baltic Sea to uncover new lineages of life (NeLLi) - Landsort_02402 metaG (SPAdes) (version 2) | ecosystem: Environmental > Aquatic > Marine > Oceanic >...
CCTGAAAGGGAAACAAATTACAAGGGTATCGAAGTTCTTGAAAAAGTAGCACTTGAATCGTATTCGAATTTCATTACTCCAGAGCAAAAATCTATGTTTGCTCAGGTTGAAGAAGCAGTCAAGAAACCTGCTGACAAGAAAGCTGCTGATAAAAAGGTTGCTGACAAGAAAGCTGCTGATAAAAAGGTTGCTGACAAGAAAGCTGCTGACAAGAAAAAAAAATCTGTTAAAGAAGCAGTTGCTCCAGTTAAAGCTGCAGCAAAACAAGCAGCAAAACTTGGCGGTAAATTAGTAAATAAAGGTGCAGAATTAGCAAGTAGAGCTAATCCTAAAACAGGTCAAGTAGCAGCAGGTTCGTTATCTCAAAAAGCTGGTAAAATGATGCAAACTGCTGGTGGAAATATCGTTCAGGGTGCAGCACATGTCGGTAAACATTCTAAGAAATATGGTACTGGTGTTGTAGGTGTTGGTGCAACAGCTGCATTAGCTAAACGAAGAGCTGCAAAAAAAGATAAATAATTAATTAAGAGATATATTGCCCGCTACTCTCTAACTTTACAAGTTAAAGTTTTTAGAGAGTAGCGGGCTTTTTACATATAAAATGAAAGAACAACAAGATCCTGAAATTAATAAATTACTTGAAGCATTTTCTACTTCTCGTGATGAACTGACAAAATATATGTCAGAAGTTGAGCAAATCAGAGCTCAAGTTATTCAAATATTTCCAAATAATCAAGATTATAGAAACAAGTTCGTTCTTGAAGAAAAAATCAAAGCTATGTCGTCATTTTATACTATGATTTTAAATATTCGTCAAGAATATAATAAAATTATTAAAGAAGAAATAGAAATAAGAAGAAAAATTGCTATAGGTAGCAAAGGTGATCTTGATGAAGGTCTTGATATTCGTCAAATTGCAGATATGATAGAACAAGAGCAAAAGAAAAGAGTTGCGAACGAATTGTCTGAAAATATAGATAGTGGGGTTGATGAAATAACTCAATCCGAAAAGGTATCTTAGTTTATCGAACAAATTAAAAATAACCATAGGAGTTTTTTATGTCAAAAGAAGATCTTTCCATCGGTGACGAAAAATTAATAGCAGATGATTTTATTCAGCAACAAAATGAAGCTGCTAATATAGTAAAAGCGATCGAAGGTTCAGTTAAAATTACTGAAACAGATAAAAAGATAGCAGTAGAGAGAACTAAAGAAGAGTTAGATGACGCAGAGGAAGTTTCACAGTTAGCAGGTGATCTATCAGCATTTATATCTGATAAAATAGATATTGATGAAATAGATGGCGGCATTATAGATAGGTTTCCTACTGGATTAGATTTATTAGATGCTATTGCTGGTGGTGGTTTTGGTGTAGGTACGTTTACTATGATTATAGGAAATCCTGGTACATTTAAAAGTGCTTTAATGGCACAAACAATCGGTGCAGGGCAGAAAAAGTATAATGGTAGAATGTTAGCGACATATCATGATTCTGAACATTCAATGACACAAGATAGATTATCAAATATGGGTGCTAAACGACCAATTCCAAAAGTATATAGTGATGTTACTGTTGAAAACATTTTCCAGACAATAGAATGTGTTGCGGCATTTAAACAATTAAGAAATATTGTTGATGTCCCAGCTGTTGTTGCTTGGGATTCTATTGCGAATACAAGCACTGCTAAAGAAAGAACAACTGATGATATTAATCAAACCATTGGATTGAAGGCTAGATTATTATCTGGTTTATTCCCAAGATATATACCAAAAATGGCGAAAAATAAGATTTCATTAATAGCAGTAAATCAACTAAGAGAGAAATTAGATATGGGAATGTTTTCTCAACCAGCTGATTTACAACATATGGGTAATAAAGATATTCCTGGTGGTCAGGCTCTAAAATTTAATGCTTTTCATTTATTGCATTTAAGAAATAGAGGTGATATTAAATTTGATCAATATGGTTTCAATGGAATTAAATTAGAAGCTCATTTTGTTAAAAATAAGTTTTTTCAGCCGAATATACCTGTGATGTTGATAGTGGATTTTAATACTGGTGTTTCTAATTTCTGGTCTAATTATCAATTTCTTTGTGATAATAAACGAATTAAAGCTGGAGCATGGAATAATTTTGCAGATGATGCATTGAAGAATTCTTGGAGAACTAAGGATGCTAAAGAGATGCATGAGAATGATGAAAGTTTTCGAATTAAATTTGATAAGGAAGTAAAAGAAACTATTGATCGAGAAATTATAGTTAAATACTCCGCAAAGAAGTAAACTAAAGTAATACCTGGTTTTTATCTATCTATCAAGAACAAAATAAAAAATAAAAGAGGGTTTTTGACATGGGCGAAAGAATAGATAACGTTAAGGTTGTGCCGGGTAGACTTATTTGTGTAAAAAATACGGCAAAGCCAAAATTTTCAAATGCAAAAAATGAATATTTAGCAGTGTTTGTAGAAGATTCTGGTGGAGATAATGAAAGATGTTTATTATTCACGGAACGAGAAGTTAAGATGGCGGAACATAGAGCATTAAAAAATAAAGAAGATTTACTTAAAAAACATTTTCTTCAAGATTTAATAGATTAATCTATTTCTATTTACAAGAATAAATATAAAGAAGTGGTAGGAGAATCATGTTATGAAAGATAATAAAAGAGCTCTGATAACAGAAGTTCTAAAAAATTGGTATTTTATAGACTCTGTTTTGCTTAATGATCATGCAAAGTATTGTATTACTGATGATAAAGACTATGATGAGTATATATCATTAAAGGCTGCATTACTTAGTGATTTATATGAATTTTATGTACATATTGGACATAGTCCAACAATTAAAGTTCCTAAGAACCACAGAAAACTTCAAGAGATGGCAGTTCATGAAGCCAGAAAGACAAAGTTTATCTCAGCAAGAATGATAGAATCACCTCAATTTAAAACTCATATGGCTAAACTTATAAAAGAAAAATTTAATGTTACTCCTGATAAAGATTTTGATTCAATTTCAGAACAAGTGATTCAAACTAGATTTGCTAAAATGTGTTTAGATAATGTTCTTGTTGGGGCGCCAATTATTAAATGTGAAAACCAAAATAAGACAAGTGATTTTAAAGGCCAAATGCTTGAGCAAGCATATCTTACAGTCAGAAGTGAATTGGTAAAAATAGCTTCAAAATATTCAGTTAATGAAGGTGCTGGATCTGCATTTGTAACAACCGTTCTTGGTTTTACATTGATTGCTGTAACAGCTAGAGCTATAGAGGCTGGATTAAATCGTTGTACAAATAGATGTGGGATAGTTGCGGTCGCGACGCCAGCAGCTAAGAATGCCTGTGTATTAAAATGTAAAATTCAAACACAACAAAAGATAATTTCAGCATTAAGACAGTCAGCAGCACAAACAAATAATCCAGAATCTAGAAACAAATTTGCTAAAGATGTAAAACGTGCTCAATTAAGAATGACTCAATACCAACGGCAGCTTGCTAAGATTTTAGCTACTAGAGCTGGTGCCGACGAAGTAGAAGCAAGCGATAAAGCTAGATTGTTCTAATATGTATGTATCATACTCAAAATACATTACAATATTTAGAACATGAAAATTGCAAAACAGTTGATCTTTCAGTTTTCAAAGGTAAAAATCCACCGAAAAGAATAATTGAAGATTTAACACCTAAAATAAATGCAATAAAGAAAGTTGAAGTCGTTAAAAAAGCTGAAGTTAAACAAGAGCCAAATAAAAATTTTAACAATTTAATCGAAAAGAAAACAAGACCGCTAAAAACTATAGGTTTAACGGGTAATAAATCCAAAAGTAAACCTACTGTTTGGTTATAGAAGGAGAATAATATAATGATCTTTGTTTACCCTGCAATTGTATCCGGTGAAGTGGATGATAAGATTGCTGTAGCTGCCAGTAAGATGATTGAGCAGTTTTATCTATCTAATTTATTAGAATCATTTTCAAGCGGAAATATTAGAGTTAAAACTATATGGAATCCTTCTAAAAAGGTATATGGTGAGTTACAACTTGAAAATAAAAAGGTGTTTGGAAAAACATTTTTATCAGAAGCAAAAGAAATTAAAAGTCCTAATGAGGTTCCTGATGCTTATAAGTTTAGACAAGATATGCCTACTTATAAGCTTCCTAATACTAGAAATGTTGACAGATCTGAGTTGACTGATATTAAGAATGATGTGTATTCAAACATAAATGATCTTAATTCTGTACAATCTGAAGTATCTTCAGCTATGGACTCATTGGGTGATTATCAAATTAAATTAGGTGATCCTAAACAATCTGCAGTTAGAAATAGTGATGAGTATAAAAAAGTTAATGGTAAATTTAAAGATTTAGAAAAATTAAGTAAAGATATTCAAAGTAAAATAAAAATAGCAAATATTTTTTCATCAACTATACAGACTAAATTAAAAGATTCTGATAATGGGTCTGGATCTGAAAAGGAATCTAGAGAAAAAGAAAAACACGAAGAAGAAAAGAAGAGGCAGAAGCTTGCTCAGTTAGAAACTCATGGTTCTTATAAAGTAACCCCTGTACCAGGAATATCATTATCACCTTCAGTATCTAATATATCTGTAAAAATTCAATATGTTGGTGGAGATCATGATAAAGTATCAGGTGGTGCAGGAAGAGAACCAGATAAAGAAATTGCTGTAGGTGTTAAAGTTTTACCTATGAAAGTTGAAAATTTTAGAACTATTGAAACAGCAATATTAGATGATTATTTTTCTACGAAATTTATTGGATTATTTAAACAAATGTATAGAGGCGTTGCTCGAAAATTAATTTCTTTCGGTGAGAAGGCGATTAAAAAGATCATTGGAAAGAATGTAGATTTAGCAGCAGCATTAAAATTAGATGAAGTTCAGAAAAATATTTTATTGGCTCCGCAGGGGTTGGTTAATGCATCTTCATTTAAGAGAAAAAGCACATCTCCTGGTTTTTATAATTATTCATCTTCTGTTGTTATAATGAATAAAGATGATGTTACTGAACTAGAAGGTGCTAATTTCTTTAAAAATAGATCACAATTACAAAAAATGTTTAAGCTTGGATGGAATTCATTTTGTATATTAGATGATATTCGATCAGAAGTAATGTTCATATCTGCAATTGATGGTGGTGCATTACATGTTATACCTTACGCATATATGTTTAATTCTCTTAAAATGGATCAAGTTTATACTAATATGGCTGATATGAGCAGAAGATCTCCATTTATGAGAATAGCTCCAAGAGGCAATTTTGGAACATTAGTATCTAAGTTGACCAAGGAGTCTAAAATGGTGACTGCTGCTCGAAAAGCTATTCAATCGTAAGGAAGAATTATGGATGATACAGAAGAAGATTTGAATGTTCTGGTAACTATGGCGGATGCGCCTGGTAGAAAAACAGTTGTTCCGGTTCCAAATGAAAAAAAAGATATTGAAAATGTATTTTCTTTACCTGAATCACAATTTGATTTATCTTTAAGAATTTCTTCTTTTCCATCAGTTAAGGAATTTGATTTTTTTGTAAAGGGTGTTGAAAAATTAGTAAGATATAGTCAAGAATATAAATTATGGGTTAGATATATAACTGATCATCTTGGTCAATCACAATGTGCTTTTACGAAAGAAAGTATAAATGAATGCCCAATTGAAATTCATCATCATCCTATAAATTTATATACTGTTGTGAAGAGCGTTATTAATGATACATTATCAAAATCATTACCATTTTCTTCATTCGATATAGCTACAAAAGTTATAGAATTACATTTTCAAAATAAAGTTGGTTATGTTGTATTACTTTCAGATTTGCATTCAAAATATCATTCTGGTTTTTTGAATATTCCTATAGAATTAGTAAATGGTGATTATAGATATGTGATGCAGCATTATTCTATTGAAGAGAATGATTATGATAAAATTTGTAGATTATGTAATGTTCATGTATCTGATATGAAACAAGTTTGGGGCAAAAATAATTATCCTGGTATTGAAGAGTATGAAGAAAAAACAGATCTTTTACCGGAACCTAAACATAAGGAATTAACAGCATAAAATGGCAAGACAAAATCCACCGCGGGCTGAGACGATAGCCAAAGATGCAAAAAATCGATCCAGGCTTAATACGGATTTGGATTTGTATAGACGATTTTACTCAATGATTGAGGAAGATCCAGAAAACGAAAGTCGAATTTTAATACAGTTCGTTGCTCCAAAAATTATAGCATATGAAGATTATAGATTTTATCTATTACAAAATTCAGTGAGACGTCAACTAAGTATTGATAGATATTATAGACCCGATTATGTTTCATATGATGAATATGGAACTACTAATTTATGGGCTTTGTTGCTATTTATAAATGATATACCAACAATAGAAGATTTTGTAGTGGAGGATATTTTAATCCCATCTAGAGGGGCAATAGCTAATATCAGTAGAGATAATTTATTAAGAAATTTAATTACTGAGGTTGTCCCATTATACGATCTTCCAGCAAAGAAAACTCCACCGTTATTTACAGGGGTTTCTGGTTTACCGGATTACAAAGCGCCAGATACAACAACTCCTAAATTTGCGCCGGCTGATATGTATTTTAATAGAGAATTATTTACAGTTACTAATGTTATTGCTAGACAACGTTATGTTGAACTTAAATTTGCGGCTGTTGCTGAATCAATAGAATTAAATATAAGAAATGAACCTAATTACTTGTATGGAAAACATTTTGTTTTAATAAAAGGCAGTTCTGGTAATAATAGAGTTACATGGGATCCAAGACTTCTTGCTGGCGGTATAGGTTTAGTGGATGTGATGGACGAGGATGTTGATTTTGAAGTTAAATACGCTAGAGTAGTTACCACATAATGAAAACTACTCCATTTGCACAGGATTTTACTTTAGATTCTTATCAGATAACACAGGAAGTTTTAAATAGGGGTTATTTTATTTTATCAAAGGTTCCTGTAGTAGAAACTATAGATTTATTAATATATGAGGAAAATGATATATTTTTTGATGAATATTGTATAGATAAAGTAGATGTTAATAATCAATATATGTATCCAGAAGCATCTATTAATCAATATGTATTATCATGGATATATTGTAGTTCATCTTCAACATCTTCTAATTTAAATGCACTGCTTCGTGCTAACAAAGGAAATGTTGCTCAAATTAGATATATTTCAAATACTTGAACAAAGTTAAAAGGAGCTTGAAATGATTAAGAAGACATTATCGTTACTTAATGATAAACCTAACATTTTTGAATTTCCCCAATCTACAATTGATGCATTTCTTATAGATGAATCTGATAAAGAACTTTTTATGTCTAGTGTTAAAATTTTCTTTAGTAAGGCTAAATCACATTTCACTAGTAAGTATATTAAATTTCATATTGATAGTAATTTAGATTTCTTTGATATTGCTCGTATAAAAAAATATCCATTACCAGCTGTATATAATAAATTGACAAAAAGAGGAATTATTAATATTTCAGCATTTGGTAGACGGGCGATTTCTAATATTAATATGCGAGATTTATATGCAATGATGGTTTATGCTAATACATGTTCATATTTATCTGGCGGAGTAACAATATCAGACAAGCACGCAGATCCATTTGCTGAATATATGGCATTTGTTTTTCTAAAAACATTTTCTAAACAATATGGTATTACTGGATCCTATTTAGATTTAATTCCTATGTTTAGATTTTTGATTTATGTATATGTATATCAATCTTTCTTTGGAATTGATAAAAAACAATCTGTGAAAAGAGCATCACATTTAGCAAAATTTGATCCGGTTAAATTGAAGATAGAATTGTCTAAATATAATTTCATGCAGATTGATGATCTTTTATTGGCTTTAAATGATTCACAGGTGACACCCGGTCTTGGAAAATATTCTTTTTTAGAGAAAATGTTAAGAAGTTTCGGAACTATTAATTTACCATTTTTTGAAGATATAATGAGATTTTCTAGCACGATGTTAGCTTCAACAGTTAATGGCAATTCATATTTTCCGCCAACGCTACAAATGTATAATTCAAATCTTTATAACAAGGTGAATTCAATAATCGAAAGCACAATTAATAAGGCAATGTAATATGACGATTCAGATAAATAATTTACAAAAATCTAATTTGTCTGAGAAAAATGAATATAAATGGAACGGATTTTATAGAGCACTTGTTATTGATGCTCATGATGAACGGCAATTGGGTAGAGTAAAAGTAAGAATTCCAGATCTTATGCCAGATCAAGGTGATGATTTTACTTTAGATTGGAAATTAAATGGTTTATGGGCTCATCCAGGTAATAATTATCTGGGCGGGCGGAATGAACAAGATACAATGGGTCAGCGAGCTGATTTTGATGATGCCTGGTATCAGGGTTCTTGTTTAATTCCACCTGAAGGCAGTTGGGTGTTTATATTCTTTGAAAACGGCGATCCTAATCATCCATATTATTTCGGGGCTGGAGATTATGGTCAAAGAAAAGTTTTACCAGAAAATCAAAATGGCGCAGAGTGGGAAAAGAAATGGACTTTGATTAAAACTCGGCAAGGTCGATGTATTGTTTTATCAGATGATCCAGATGATGAACGAGTGGAGATTACTGGTAAAAAACGCCAAATAACAAATGAACCTGATGGCGATATGGCTTCTGTTTTTACTGTTGATGATAATATGACACATATTTTCTTGGATGAACGAGATGGTGAAGAAAAATTAGAAATTAAAGATTATAGAGGTAATTTTTTAACATTTCATACTAATGATGCTGCTGCCGTAGACCAATTGCATATTTTCTTTCATGATGAAATTCATATTGAAACAGAATCTAGTTTATTTATTAAAACTGGTGCTGATATGCAGTGTGATGTAGGAGGGAATTTTGCAGTAACTGCTGGTGGTAAAATTGATACAAAGGCCGCAGGTTCACATAAAGAAAAAGCATTGTCATTTGACAGAATGGCTCTGACTGTAGATAATAGAGTTGGGTTGGTATCAGTATCAGACACTGGTGGTGTCAGATGTTCCCATCTTGGTGGCGTTCAAATGAATAATTCTGCAGGTGTTCAAATGAAAAATACATCTGGTGGAACTAATGACTTGTATGGTGGTGCAACTCTTAATATGACTGGATCAGCAATAGTCAATCAATCATCTGCTGGAATGGTTAATGTTAATGGTGCATTAACAAATGTTCAATGCGGTGCTGCTTTATCTTCATTTTCTATACCGATAATGATACCGTTATTAGCAGCATCAGCAGCATCAGCAATAGTAGATGGATTAAGAAGACAAGATCCAATAGATCAAAATGTTCCATCTCCGGTTGTTCCTGTAGAAAGTCTTGAAGCAGTTATAACTAAAAATCAACCGCCTGTAATTGGTGATCCTTATGATATTGTTGTTGGGGGAGTAGAGCATGTTCCACCAGAAGTTGTTCCGCCAAATCCACAACAACCAGTGGTGTTACTTCCTGGTGTTTATCCACCTGAACCGCCATCACCAGGTCCTATAGTTAGACAGGCTGGAGTTGGACATATGCATGCTATATCACTTAAAGATGAATATCGAGATAAAATAATTCCGTTGATAGATAAATCTTATGGTAAATTTACAGGATTTTATGTATTCAAAGATCTTCAACCGTCAAAAATAGATAATGAATTTATAGACCCAGCAGCTATTCCTGTATATAATAATTATAGAAATCCATCTTCTTGGGTAATTGATGATACTACTAAATGGTGGAAAAATCTTGATGCATTTCTTAAACAGGCGCAAAAGTATGATATTACAGTGATACCTACTTTATTTGATTTTTGTTGTAGCCCATATGATCCATTTATTACAAAATTACCGAAGCCATATAAAGTTTATAATTGGTTAGAAGAAGCACAAGGTGAGTTTGTCAGAATGTTTGTCAGACACTTAAGAGTAAGTACAGTTAATTTTATACTTAATCTCGGCGTTAAAGGTTATAATAGAAATGTGAAACCAGTAGATTTATTACCTTCTTCTGGTTGGCTTCGAGAATTAATTACTTTCTTATTAGAAGATGTTGGTTTACCTTCTAACAGAATCGCATTAACTGCTGATTCCGATTCTAATTTATATGATAAAAATCCATATTGTCGATATAAAATGTATACAGGCAGTAAAGCTCCACAAGAAGATGAAATTAACGATGAAGAATATGTTGATGGAAATTGGGGTGGAACCGGTAGAGCCGCTGTTTATAATAATGATGGTGATTTGATTAATGGATACGCTAAATTTATTGTTGATAGTGGAGAAGTGGGAATACCATGTATGAATATGTGGAAAATGAGAGATTTCAAGAGTCAAATGCCGGATGGAATGTTAATAACTGATCCAAACGCAATGAATTATATATTTGCCCCGAATCAACGTGAAGGTATGCGAATTATATTAGGTGATTCAGAAACAAATGATGGATTTATAGATTTTTCATAGGAGATGTGATGGCTGATACAACTTTTATATTAGATGCACTTAAAGCATTTTACGTTCATACTGCAGATCCATCTCAAATGGGTGTTACACCAGAACAAGGATTGGCAGAACAAGAAAAAGATTTAGCTAGTATTACTGAACAAGCTATTATTGATAGTTTATCCGGATCTGATCTTTCTTATGAAGAAGCAGAATTATTAGTATCACAAACTATTGGTTCTAATTTAACAAGTTTACTTTTGGGTGATGCAGATCCGGGAGATTTTGAAATGATACCGCCATCTATAGAATTTTACCTTGCGGGAATCAATTGTTCTTCCTCTTCTAATTGGTTATGTTCAATTAGTTCATCATCTAGTTTGGGTGAAGGTTTAGCTTTAGAGATTTTGCCGAATACTAATTATAAAATTATATCTACGGTTTATGGTGGTAATATTCCTTATACAGCATTTAATCATAGATGGGATATAACAGCTGCTCCAGCAGGCGGCGATGTAATAATAACTGAGATATTTAATGATCAGACAATTAATAACTGGGATATTGGAACACTTCTTAATTTTACTACTGAGGGATTTTATACTTTAGAATTGGTTCTTACTCATACAACTATATTAGATTTAGAAGTATTAAGAAGACTTACAGCAACTGTATCATCAGGAGTTTAAAATGGCAGATCCGGAAACAATATTTAAATCAGTTTTAGCTCAACATATCAGTGGATCACTTGGGTCACTGACAAATTTAGCAACAATTGAAGATATAATGACAGTCATAGAAGAAGGTCCAAAAACTAGGGCAGTATTACAAGCAATGGTAACTCAGGTGGGTACCGGTTATATGCCAGGAGTTTAATTATGAGCGGTCTTTCATTAAGTTCTATGTCAGTTGAAGAAGGAAAGAAGAAATACGATTCAATGACAGCAGAAGCGATTGTTATGCCTTCACCGTTAGACAAAATTGATGAAGAAGTATCTTTAAGGATAGGCGGAGCTGATACTGAATTATATAATTTTGTTATTAATGAAATAAAGAAAATATACGTAGATAAAGGATGGGTACCAATAACACCATGAGCTTAGAACCTGGAAGTACATTTGGCGGCGCGACTGGTGATATGTCTACATATGCTGATATGATTAGTACATATATTTTACAAGCTCCATGTAAAGATCCATTAGATAATATGATTAATATTGCTGTTCAAGGCGATGCGCTACCTGTTTTATTAGATGTACTTGATGATATGGTTCCGCCAGTACCATAAGGAGAATATTATGCCACCAATGCCACAAGCAAGACTCGGCGATTTATCAATGGGTCATTGGATATTCGCATTTGTCCCTATGTATTTTCCACCAACGCCACTTGTTACTGCATCACCGGATTGTATGTCTTGTTGTATTCCCGCCTGCAGGGTTACTGATATTGCTGTTCCTCATTTTGCTTTTATTCATGGGTTTGTTCCTGTACCATGGATTATACACACTCCAGTGGCTGCATCTGGATCAAGTGAATGTTTTATTAACTTTTTACCAGCATTCAGAGTTTTAGATAATTATTCATGTGGCGATATTCAAGCCATGGGTTGCCCACAGCACATAGTAGATGGATAGTATAAAGAACAAATCCTAAAAAGGTATTTCCTATAATGATTGTACCATATAAACCAATTTACTTCAAAAAGGCGACTAGAAAATTTCGTTATATCATTATCCATGATTTAACTTGTCGTTTTGAGCACTTAGATAAAGCTAAAATTGACAGTAAAAGGTCTGTGGCTGGATCATTAAGAAGTTATAATTGGGTTTTTAATGAGGAATTTGATCTTCCGTATCATATGTTATGTGAAAAGGTTGGTATGGATTATGAAACTATTATGTGCAAACCGTTTGCATATTATTGCGAATATCCAGATATACCATCAGTGTATTTACCATCTATTCATATTGGTGTAGCAGGAAAGTTTGATACAGTTCAGCCTTCACAGAGATTATATCAACAGATTGGATATAGAGCAATTTCTCCTTTTGTTAAATGGTTTGGTATACCATTGTCAAATATTTTACTGCATAGAGAAGTATCAGAAGATAAAGAAACCAAATGTCCTGGTTTAATGTTTGATAAGAACAAATTAATGTCAAATAGTAAATCAATGATTTTGATGAAGGGTTAAAGAAATGGATGGTTATTCAATAGTGAGCGAAGCCATACATATCAATGAAATTAGTAAGTCCTATATTACAAAAATTGCCGGAAGAAGATTAGTAAAAAATTTAACTAAAGATCCAATTTTTTACTCAGGGGTTGCAACAGAGTTAATGCCAGTTCCATGGGGAATTGGATCTGCGTCAGCACTACATATAGCAAGAAATCCGAAATCTAAACAAGCAATAAAAATATTGGCTAAAAAATATAATGTAAATCCTAATTTTGTTAAAGATTTGATGGCTAGAAGAATTGCCAAAAGAGCAGCTAAGAAATCAGCTGGAGGATTGGGTCAAATGTTACAAAGGGGCGGATCCTTCGCTGCAGCTTAAGGATAAAATAATGAAGCATGATGCAGAAAGTATAATTTGTGGCGTTTTATCTGAGTGTAATTCAGATTGGCCAGAATCAGTAATGCAAATGTCAATATCTGAACTATTAGAAAAGGCCAGAGATAAAAATCCAGCAAAATATGAAGAATTACAAGAAGTAATTACAAGTGTTTTAAATCAATTGGTTTATTAATTAATTTTAGATTTAATTAAACTTTCAACTAAGTGTTCTACTTCTTCTATTGATTGATTAGTTGTGTCTATTTTATGCCAAGGAATATTTTTCGCAGTAAGATATAAGGGAAGTTCTTTATCGTAAATTTCGTTTAGTTTACGCATAGTTTCTGTTTCTTTTGTCCAGGTACAAATACCATGTTTTGGATTTTTTGCTCTTTCATCAGAAACTCGTTTGATTAAAGTATCAGAATCGCCACCTAAAATTATTACACAATCAATTTTTTCTTCTGGATGAATAGTATGTTCCATGAAATCACATGACATCCCTTGTAACATAACTTGATATACATAAGTAGAAGTCCACCATCTATCAGCAATAATTATTTCTTTTTTGTTATGGACTCTTTGTATATATTCATCAAATCTAGCAGCACTAAAACATAAGAATTGGATAGTCTTATCCATACCTACCCATTCATCAGTACCTCTACACACAGGTCTGAGAAATTGAGCTAAAGGTGTTCCATTTGGACTGGATAAAGTATCATAACCTTTTTTGGCGAGGTTTTGAATTATAGTAGTTTTTCCTGCTCCATTTGGTCCATCAATTACAATAAACATGATAATAATTCCTTAGCTATAGTAATATCTAGTAGCATTACCCCAATCATTCTTTATTTTTATTATTTTTGTGGCTGTTTCTTTTTTACCTTTATTATTTTTTTGTATTTCGTCTAAATTTTTACCAAATTCTTTATGATTTTTAACTCTAGACTTGTGACCTTTTGACATATTATTCCTCCGATTTAGAATATTCCAAGAAACTTTTTTCTTTTCTTTTTTGGTTCAGGTTTAGTTTCTACTTTTGGTTCAGGCTTTGGTTTTGGCGGAAGCCACGCTTGTTCGATTTCTGATACTTTTCTAAGAGTAAATATGACTTTTTCATTTGCTTTAGAAATTACGTTATTTAATTGATTGATTTTGATATTATTAATTATAATTTTTTGACATAGTTGATTTATGACATCTTCATAATTTGCATTTTCAGTTAATGTTACTTTTCCATATACATCAATAGCAGCAAGAAGTGTATTTTTATCATCAGAGATTGTAAGTTCTTCTTTATATATTTGATTTGTATTTTCAGCTATTGATTGAACAGTAGATGCTAATAATATGATAGATATTAAACAATAAATTCTTTTCATATTGATTCCCTTATAGATGTAGTTATATCTGCCGATACTTTTAATTTATTCGATACATCCAAAAACGCATCTATGGCACTTTGCATAATTTCTATTTCAACACCAGCTGCTTCAAACATTTTAAAGGTGGGTGTCCAATGCCAATTTTCCGCGTCTTCTTTAATTTGACTTGCCATGACGATCTTCTTAATACCAACCTGTATAATACCCCTAGCGCACTCTGCACATGGATAATATCCTTTTTCCGAATAGAGATATAGGGTAGAATTTCGAAGGTCTCTACCGCTCCCTACAGCATTATAAATAGCATTTCGCTCTGAGTGTTCAGCAATTGGATATTTTTCTGGTGAGGTCCATGGAAACTCATCATCAGAACACCCTTCAGGAAATCCATTGTATCCGGTAGATAGAATTCTATTTCTTTCGCTGACTATCACACATCCATGTTGAGTATTAGGATCTTTACTTCGGTATGAACATATAGCTGCAATAGCCATAAATTCATATTCATAACTAATATAATCTTGTCTTTTCATATATAAATTCCTTTTAATTTTTTCTAGCGCACAAAAAGGGATGCTGATCAATAAAGACCAGCACCCCTTTGTAATTTATAACATCTTATCAATATTTTCTCTGAGTTCATCAAATAGAGGATCTAGTTGATTATCAAAGTATTTATTATAGAATTTGATTATATCTATTTCTAGTTTGGCCAATGGGAAATTAACTATATCTTGATTAGTTGTAAATGATGAATACGTGTTCCTACTTAGTTTGCCAATTACAGAACTGTAAAAATCATAGGGCGTATCATAATTTTTAAACGATAGGAATGTACCAACCGTTTCAGTAAATATATCGATATTTTTAACCTTGTAGGTAGTTTTTAAGATTGGTTTCTGCTTATTATAATACATTAACATACGAGAAAGAACTGAATATTCTTTCTTAAATTCTTCAGGTAATAAATAAAATAGTAAAATATTAAGTAAATATGCATTAGATACTGACAAAGTCAGAAAATGTCTATATGGAATTTCTAAAACTTTTGATAATATTGGATATGTAATATAATTTGCAAATAATGAAATTTCTTTTAAACTATTTAATTCATTTTTAAACGATTCTATTTGTTCAATTCCAACTTTTTCAAATTGATTATAACTTATGATTAGTAATTTACCTATAGTATCATTATGGGCATAACTTGATAGATTGTCTTTGCCTTGAATTGTATATACATCTTGAGTACTAATTGTGTCAGAATATATGATTGCATCTTTGTAGATATTTTTCAGAATCCATTTTATAGATTCATCAATTACGCTAATTAAATATGGAATTGGATTACAGTCAGTGCTGCATGTTACAAGAATATTATTCATTAAAAAGTTAAAAATTGAGAAAACGTGCATGTCTGTAGTCTTACAATAAATTGTTTTAATGTAATCCCACATATATTTATCAGTATAATTATATTCGTATGTTTTACTTGAAACGATTTTGAATAATTTGAATATTGTATTATTGTTATTAATGTGCTCGATTAACTTATTATAAGTTTCTTTATGAAATTTATTAACAAGTTTCATTTCCATATCTTGCGCGATTATGAAGTAAATCTTTAGATAATTAGATGCCTGTATAATTTTCTTGATCTCTTCAGCATCAAAGAAAATACTATTTTTTGAAGCTTTCGATCTATTAATATAATCTTCAAAATTAATTCCAACGATTTCTAGATATTTATCACACCAGTTTTTTAATGGCTCAATATTATTTTTTACGATTGAATAATCATAATTGGATTTTTTGTAATCATTGATAAAGTTACAAAACCAATCATCAAATTCTTCACCTAATTTTAAACTGCAATCTTCAACAAAATCAGTAAGTCTGAAAAACTTATTTGTAACTGGTGAGAACATTAAATCAAGTTTTGTTATAACCTGATCTTGAGCTTCTGGATTTTTATCACTTAATATTCTTGTGACGGTATATCTTCGTTTATCTGTTTCCTCGAATTTAATCATGTAATAACTCCTTGAATTATATTGACTAACATTTTAGTATATATATATGATTGATTTATCCATTCAAGAAAAGTTCTATTTTCTATATATATTAATACTTGATAAGATGTTTCTACTTCGTTTGAAACATCATACCCGCTTCACCTGGTGTCATGGAAGAAGAGATGGGAATTAGTATATGACACAGGAAAGGAAGCAACATGGATATCTATGTTGGAAACCTCTCATATAATACTGTAGATAATGATCTCCAGGCATTGTTTGAGAACTTTGGTTCAGTATCGTCAGTTCGCGTTATAACGGATCGAGATACTGGTAGGTCTAAAGGATTCGGGTTCGTTGAGATGCCGGATAAAACACAGGCTGAAGCTGCAATTGCCGAGATTAATGGCAAAGAGGTTGATGGTCGAACTTTGCGGGTCAATGAATCTCAGCCTAAGCCGAGAAACAATGATCGGCGTGGTGGCGGTGGTGACCGTCGCTGGTAATACCTAATGGTAAAAGAAAGAACTTTGGTTCTTTCTTTTTCTTTGAATTAATGTATTGTATTGTTTATAGAAATTCCGAACAAATAACAAAAGGATTTTGTATGGAAAAAGTAGTTAGAGCTATATTGTTTGAAGCATCTCTTTTCAAATCTATAATCCCTCTACAGAAGCTTTTAGAGCTATGCCCGAACAAATGCAGAAAGAGCGTTAAGACAGCTAAGAATTCACCACACCAGGTTGCTGTATGTACATCAGGGTGTCGAATCAATATTCTTACAAAAATTATTTCTGCGTTAACGTCGCTAAAAGGAACGTCAGTATCACCAGATGCTTTAAATGCTAAAATAAACTATTTTACACAAATGATGATGAAAGAAAAGGTTCACTTAGTCCATTATAGACAAATACTAAAGAAAAGACAGACAACTGTACCAGTAAGTATGTCAGCTAAACCGTCACCAGAAAGATATGATCCTCGTAGAGATCTCAGGAGTTAATTTATGATCTTTTTATTAGATCTAGAAAAAGTAAGTCAGGGAATGAGACCGGTAACATCTGCTGATTATGTTATAGGAAAAAGTAATAGTTTTCATTCTGATGGATTATTTTCCGAAGTTATTTTTGGACCGAAAGATTCACCAGAAAGAAAAGCATCTTATTCATATATAAATTTGAATTGTAAGATTTTACATCCGGCATTGGTTAAAGTGGTTTCTCGAATGAATAAAAAAGTTATTGAGGCTATTGATCGTAAAAAATCTTTTAAATTAATGGATAATGGTTATTTACAAGAAGATAAAAATGGAGAAATCAATGGGATATCCGCCATTATTGAAAATTTCACTAATATAATTTCAAGAAAAGAAGAAAATTCAGCTCGACAAGATTTGAAGAATATGCTATTAGCATATCATAAAAAGAATAGGGTTTTTATAAATAAATGTTTAATTATTCCCGCATTTTACAGAGAAGCCACAATCGATGAAATACAGGGTGGTTTGAGAATTCAGCCAATTAACGATTATTATCAAAGAATTATTCGTCAATCTATTCAATTAGAATCTTTGTCATTAACTGAAGGACCAATGTATGAAATTTTGACAGCTAAAATGCAATTTTTAGTTAATGAATTGTATGATTATATAATTCAGAAGGTATCAAAGAAAAGTGGATTAGTTAGACAAAATATTTTAGGAAAAAGAGCAGATTTTACTGGTCGAGCTGTTATTACAGGCGCTGGATCTAAAATGAAAGTTGATGAAATAGGAATTCCGTTTAGAATTCTTGTTAAGTTGTTTGAGCCTTTTATATTATATGATTTATATAGCAGTAATAATGTTGATCATAAGAGATTGGGCGAATTATTACAAGAATTCAACAATTCAACTTTATCAATTCCAACTTTACGAAATCTTTTTACAAGTATTAAAAATGGTTTTGAATTACCAGAAGCATTATCAGAGATGATTAAAGCTTCGGTGAATAGAGCAATAAAAGATAAAGTTGTTATTTCAAAACGTGATCCTGCATTACATACCGAATCACTTCAGGGTTTTAAGCCTATATTAATAGATGGTGATACTATACAAATAAATGTTGCTAAATGTGATAGTTATAATGCAGACTTTGATGGTGATCAAATGGCATTATATGTTCCAGTTACACAAGAAGCTATAGATGAAGCTAAGAGAAAGATGATAGTATCAGAATCTAAAGATTCTATTACTAAAGTATTAGATAATTTCAGTAAAGATATTGTTATTGGAATATATGCACTTACACAGGATTCAAGATCTTTGAAATCACCTATTCCGGTTAGATCTGATGATCAATTAGATAAGATGGAACCGTTAGATATTATTAAGTATGATGGTATTGTGACAACTGTCGGTCGAGTATTGTTTAATAAAATAATGCCATCTAAAAAGTATTATCTCAATGAACCTATCAATAAAAAGAAAGTTGAAAAACTAGTAGAATCTATATATAATGAATATGGTACTAGAGATAAATCAAAATATGTAGATTTTTGTGATAAACTGACAAAAATTGGTATGAAATATTATACTATAATGTCACCCTCATTTACATTAGATGATCTTATAGAACCGAAATCTACTATAAAATTAAAAGAACAGTTGGCTACTACAACTGATAGTGACGAGGCTTTTAAAATTACAAGTCAGATGGATATTGAATTAGAAAAACATGTGAAGGCCAACAATTCAAATATTGGTGTTATTGGTCAGGCTGGTGGATTAAAACAGGGATATAGTCAATCTCGACAGATTATAGTATCTAAAGGATTGATTTCAAAACCTGATGGAACCGTATTTCCTGTCGCACCTTCATATTCAGATGGATTTACAAGTAAACAATATTTTAAAAATGGATATGGTTCTAGAACTGGTATTATAGATCGAGTTATTAATACTTCTGATACTGGATATTTATCAAGGCAGTTAGTATATGCATTACAACGAGTTGAAGCTGACCCTCGAATCAAAGATTGTAGAACTACCAAATTTCTTACTTTAAAAGTTACTGATGATTTAGCAAAACGATTGGTTGGTAGATATATTATAGATGATAATGATAAAATAGTACCATTTAATAAAAAACAGCATTTTGGAAAAATTATAAATCTTCGAACTCCATTATATTGTCAAACAACAAAAATTTGTAGAACTTGTTATGGAGATTTGTTAGAAAGAAATAAAACATCATATGTTGGTATACTTGCAGGTGAAATATGCGGTGAAAGATTAACTCAAACTATTATGAGAACTTTCCATACCGGTGGTGCAGTTGATATCAAAAGCATTGATATTATACAAGAATTAACTCGAATTATGTCAGATTCAGATAAAAGATATTTACTAAAAAGTTTTGAGCAAAAAGATACTAAGTTAATTTCTAACGAAGATGGTAGTATAGAAATTTTATTTGATGAATATAAAGATCCAAAGAAAGATATAACTGTAGGGTCAGATAAAGTATCTCTTAATTATGCATATTTTAAATTGAATTATTTAAATTATTCAACAGAGGTAACAATAGATAATAAAATTGAAATTTCATTAAAAGATAAAAAATTAATTAGAAGTGATAACTCTATCGTCATAGAATTTCCTGCTAAATCTGAGGTTTTTGATTGTACATCAACTTCTGATATATTTTCTGAAAAAGTTAAAATGATCGATGCTTTATTATCAGGAAGGACGCCATGGAGAAATTCAGACCATTTCTTTATGAAGGTATATGATGTATATTCTACATTGAATACTGGATCTGATTTAGTTCATTTTGAAATTCTTGTTAGTAACTTGCTTAGAGATAAAGGCAATCCTTCATATCCGGCTAGATTAAATAAAAATTATGATCCTATAGTTGTTTCTCTTAAAAAAATACCTAAGCATGAATCATGGTTGCAAGCTTTTGCATTTGAAGATCCAAAAGATGCTATTACGTCTGGACTTGTTTATGATAGACCTACTAGTGAAACAATATTAGAAAAATTGATATCTGGTAAATTTTAAAGATGGAACAAATTTAAAAAGGATATTAAAATGTTAGATTTAACAAAACTTAAGTTATTTCCGTTTAGGGCTAAAAGTGTTTCTATTCCTGTAAATGAAGAACAGTCTTATAACATTATTTTTTTATCAGAAAATAGCGATTTCGTATCTACTTACCCTAAACTAAGAATAAGGCGCCAATATGCGAAAAAGGTTACTGCTGTCTCATTTAAAGTCCCAAGATTAATAATTACTATGAAATATTTAATGTTGTATAAATCTGTAGGATTATTACCAGCAACAGAAAAAGAAGAAAATAATGTGTTTGTAGATACAACACCATTTTTTTCAGTTCTTGATAAAGCATATGGTAAGGGTTCTTATAGACGACCTATGATTTTAAGTAAAGCTGTTTCATATCTTAATCAGTCAAAGAATGTCGGAGAAAATAAGAAAAATATTCTTATGTTTCATACCGATTTATCAAAACCAATTGCACCTGAATTGATTAATCGTCGTTCTGTCATTCTTGCAATGATTGCTCGATTAGGTGATGGCGCATTTCCGTTTGATTGTGTGGTATTAGCTACAGAAATTGGCGGAAGTATGTCATTTAGTTCTATATACAATAAAACAATAAAACATTTTCAAGCGGGAAAAATTATTTCTATATTGAAGCAGATCAAACCTGAAGAAGAGAAGAAGAAAATAATAACTAGTGTTGCTCCGCCTATAGTAGATGAAGAACCAAAAAGTGATGAACAAAAATCAATTATAAAAACTATTGATCAATATCAAAAGCAAAGAATATTATAGCTTAAGAGGATTTCATGATAGATCTCAAAAAACTTCGTTTGTATCCATTTTTCACATCTGATCTAGCCATTACGACGGATGAAAACGGGGGCAGTTATAATGTTATTTTTTATCCTGAAAATTCTTCATTTTCAAATGCTTACAGCAAATTAAAACTTAAAAAACGGTTTATTAGATATGGAAGTGTTGTTCCATCTAAAATGCCTAGAGTTATAGTGAGCGCGGCGACTTTATCTGCAATTAGAGCGAATAGGCTTATACCCGTTAGGACACTCAAAGGGACTATTACAAATATGTTTGTTGATACAACATATTTTATGGACGAACTAGATAAAAAATATAAAAAAGCATCATATAGACGACCTATAGTTTCTAGTAAAATTGGAATGTATTTAAATTCAGTAAAGCAGGAATTTCCAGATCGAAAAAATATTTTGATGTATTATATTGATTTAAATAAGCCATTTCCATTATCCATATATAATAAGAGATCATGGCCTTTATATACAATGTTTAGATCCAAAGAAGGAATTCCTTTTGATTATGTAATTCTTGCATTGCAATCTGGCGGAATTGTAAAATATGCTGCTCTTTCTACACCAGAAAAACATATATCACCTGCAAGGTTATTTAATATTATTAAAACTGTTGCTCCTCAAATTCCAGAAGATGAAGATGAGTTACAAGAAACACAAAACGAAGAATTTTCAAATCAGATAGTTGATACTATCCAATCTGATTTTGAAACAAAAAATTTAGGTAAAGATACTAAAGATGTAACTGGTGAAAACGCACTTGTTGATGATAAAATAAAATATACCGTTAAAAAATATATTGAAAAAGAAAATCCAGAAGCAAGAGCTAAAATGATGGAGTCTCCAGTAACTCCAGAAGAAGCTCAGAAGCTTGCCATTAAATCAGTTATTTTTAATCTTACTAGGGATAAAGATAAGGCATCTCGATTGACTAATACAATATCTCCTAGTAATTATAGTAAAGTTTTGAAAAATATCAAAACCGAAATAGCTCCAGATATATTAGAAGAAGATAGTTATAAAAATGAATCTCGAGATATGGTATTTGGCAAGGTAAATATTAATGCAAATAGTCAAAATAAAAATCCCAGTAAAGTATTGAATAAAAGAACTATCGATTTTAAACAATCATTTGAAAAAGATCTTAAACGTTCATTTACATTACTTGAAGGGAAAAAAATTCCTTTAAAAGTTGTTAAATTTAATAAAAAATCAATTCCGATTGATCCTGGTGATTTAGAGCCGACTAAGACAGTTAAATATTCTATATCTTTAAAAGATGATAAAGGAAAACAGCATGATATAGAAATTGATATTCCTGAAATTGAAAAAGATGGGACATTCTTAATTAATGGAAAAAGAAAATACCTAAGTTATCAGATTATTATTGATCCTATCTTTTTCTTAAAGAAGGGTCAGGCTGTATTACAAACTATGTATGCATCCGTTGCAACACATTTAAAAGAAACAAAGCATAAGTCGTATTTTATGTCTTTAATTGCCGGATATCAAATTCCTACTATGTTAATGTTATCATATTATATAGGTTTTGATAAAACCTGTGATTTATTTGGTATTACATATAATGTAGAAATTGATAAACCGAAAGATAAAAACGCATTAGTTCAAGAATTGTCGGATGGAAAATATTTGATTTTTAATGTTAAAGATTCTGCTGGTGGTTTATTAGTTAGATCATTATTAGAGGTTCCTATTCCGTTTACTTTAAAAGTTTTACATTCTCCTGAAGGAATGGCAGAAATATTGATTAAATTTACAGGAAATAGGAATTGCATTTATCAGATCGATTCAGTATTAGAAAATATTATGGAACCAATAGCTACACAGGTCCTTAGATCAAAAATGTTACCCGTTACATTTGAACGATGCATAAATTACATATGTGTTGAATTATCTAAGGGTAGGGTTGATAATAGAAACGATATAAGCAAGCAAAGAATTAGAAGTTCAGAAATTCTTAATTACCAAATTCAAAAATTAATCATTGGTTCATATAATGATTATAGAACTAAAAGAGAACATGGTGACCCGGATGCAACTTACTATTGTGATACAAAAAATATAGTCAGTAATATTATCAATTCTCAATTAATGCAAAATTTAGAAAATATTAATCCGTATGAAGAATTAGCGAGTATGACTCGGATATCTCCAATTGGTCCTGGTGGTGTATCAGGTAAGCACGGTGTTACAAAACCAGCGAGAAATATTGATCCTAGTTATTATGGCAATATTGATCCGATGGACACACCCGAAAATGCAAATGTTGGTATTAATAATCATTTAACTATTGATGCTGCAATTGGTAATGCTAGAGGATCATTTGGTAAATTTGAACCAGAAATTGATGCTGATGCTTCTATATTAAGTGCCTGTGCTGTTGCTATCCCTTATGTTTCATCCTGTGATGGTAATAGAGTTATGATGGGTTCAGGTCAAACTCGACAATCAATTCCTATCAACGGAAAAGAACAACCATTATGTCAAACTGGTTATGAAACAATAATGACATCAATGCTGACTGAAGCATATATTAAAAAATCTCCAGTTGATGGTGTTATTTCTAGACAGAGTGAAAATGTAATATATGTAAAAGATAGTAAAAATTCCAAAATGCATATAATACCTTTAGATACCAGACTTCTTAAATCTGCTCAAGGTAAAAGTTCTTTAAATACGTTTACTTCTACTGTTAAAGATGGACAGAATGTTGAATCAGGACAGATAATTGCTGAAGGTAAACATATAGATAATGGAGTTATTTCTGTCGGAACTAATTTACTAGCAGCCGTTATGGGTTGGAAGGGTTATTCATTTGAAGATGGTTATGTTATATCAGAAAAAATAGCATCTCAGAAATTTACATCTACCTCATATGAAGAGATTGTAGTTCATGTAAAATCTACATCTATGATTAAATTTATTGCTGAAGAAGGAAAGTTGACTAAAAAAGGTGAACCATTATTAATTCGATCTTCAAAAGAAGTTGAAGATCTTTTAGAAATTGAAGAAGATGAATTAGTAGAAGGTCAAGCAATAAAATCATCTCCTGGTGGTAAAATTATATCACTAGAAGTATATCCAAATGTTAAAATTTCAAAATTCCCTATTTTACAAAAACCTTTTGAAAATTTCCGTAAACGATATGAAGAACAGCATGGGAAATTTCCTGAAAAATTCTTAGTTAATGAAGCTGGAAATAAAATGCCATTTTCAGGCGTCAGAATAGTTTTTAAGATAGAACGATATGATACTTGTGTTGTTGGTGATAAAATGACCAATAATCATGGTGGTAAAGGTGTTATAACGTTAATCGAGAAAACAGAAAATATGCCAATTACGCCGTGGGGTGAACCTATTGATGTTATATTGAATCCTATTTCAATTATCAATAGAATGAATCCAAGCGTGCTGTATGAATTATATACTGGTCTTATTGCTAAGTTTATGGCAAAACATATAGTTGCTATGGGTCCGAAAAAAAATGCTAAAGCTTTAAAGCTTATTCAAGATGTATATACAAATATGGATAATACATCAGATAAGAAAATATCTAGAAATATAATTCGAGCATTTAGAAATCTTACTGATAAAGGATATTCTGATTATATTAAACAAATAGAAGCTAGAAATTTTATTTTACCTATTATAGTTCCGCCATTTAAAGCTCCGACCAAAGAAATGATATATAAATCACTGACTATTGTTGGTGCTAGAACTAAATATAATCTAAAGCTTCCAGATTTTGGCAGAAGTACAATAAACCCAGTAGCTGTTGGATATTTGTATTATAAGAAGCTTGAACAACAAGCAGAATACAAATTATCAGCTAGATCAGTTGGAAGATATGAATCGTCTACTGCTCAACCTGTTGGTGGATCACAAAAAGGTGGCGGTCAGCGTTTAGGAGAATTCGATACTTGGGCATTAGCTGGATATGGTGCTGAAATGGTACTGCGTGAATTGATGGGCCCATTATCAGATGATGTAAAAACGAAAGATAAAATTATTTTTGATATAGTTCAAAACGGGAGTGCGTCATATCAAGAGCCCAAAACTGGAGTGGCAAAAGATCTGTTAGATATATACACTTCCGGTATGATGTTAGACGCAAAGATATAATAATCAGAATTTTTAGAAACAAAAAGGAATAAATTATAAATGAAGAGCTTAGGACAGAGACTATCAGAAGTTGCTACTCCTTATGATGAAATTGAAGAAACTCAAGAAGAATTAATATACGACCAATATAATTTGTATAAGCGAGATTCTTTAATTGAGGCATTATCTAAAAAGAGTGGGAGAGAATCATTCGATCTATTTTTTGATGATTTAATGCAACAATATGATGCAATGAAAACTAACGCTTTTCTATCTGATTGTTTAATTGAGTTAAATAGAGTATATAATCTTAATACATTATATGATTATATTACACGCGAAGGTTTGATTGAGAATAATAAAGAACTGATAATAGATCTTATAAAATACTTTGTTTATAATACATGGGTAGATGATATCTCTGAATTTTTACCATCGCTAATTGATATAGTAGATGATAGACTAGCAATAGCTAAATTGGTAAAAGAAAGATTTATTGAAGTTCAGAATAAAATAATAGATAAACCTGCAATTAATGAATTGTTTGTTTTTTATTTTAAATTTTGCGCATTAACTGATGGGATTAAAACATTAACAATATTAATTTTTAAAGATCCAATTGGAATCGTTTCTAAACAGCTAGAAATAAATAACAAAGGAGATAAGAATGCTAACAATTAAAAAGGGAAGCCTGAAACTTGAAACACCTAATGATTCATTCATGGCTCTTCAGGACACAAGTGATGGGATGTATTTTAGATTTAAAGACGGGACAGAGCTGAGATTCGAAATGCCTGTTACCGCTGCGATCAAAGCCATACCAACAATGATAATGAAGGCAACAGCAGAGAATATTAGTATCGATTTTGATTCAGCAAGTATAATTTCTTTCAGTTAAAATAACTTTCAAAAGCTATATATATTTATTAATGATAGAAAGAAATTGCCGAATTAAATTCAATAATCTCGTTTAATATAATAGCTCGTTATTTTAAGAATTATCTTATTTTACGAGATAGATTGAAAAATATTATCTAATTAATTTTTATCATTTTTTATTGTAAGAAAAAACAGAAAAGGAGTAGTGAATATGGCACTTTTAAATAGTGACGCGTACGGTGATTTAGCAAAGGTATCTGCAAGTACATCTATTAGGAAACCTGGGAAGTTTTTCTCAATGTTTATTACTGGTGAGCCAAGACCTGAACAAGAGATGGGTAAATTGCAGTGTATGACGAAAATTGAGGGCGGGAAATATTTAATTCATAATTCCTCGTCTATTTATTTTATACCATATTTTATAAAAAGAGTTTGGGAAAAATATGCTACAGTGCCTGGCAAAACTGGTGAATATGATAAATTGGTTGCATTTGGATGGGATGATGATGTGCCAAAGATTGATGATTCATGTAAGTTTTCTTATATTGTAGCTGGGTTACTTTTAAATTCAGAAACTAAAAAGGCAGTGGTGCATAGTGAAGATATTGAAGATGCAGAGATTAAAGCAGGTGATCCTGTATTAGTTTTCCATAAATGTGCGGGTATGAAGTTTGATGGTGCAATGAAGCTCATTGATGCTATTGCTAATAAGGCGAAAGATTTACCGCCTTTAAGTAATAATCCTGAGTTTGAGAAAAAGGTTGTTGCGCCTCGTCGTTTCATATGCACGACCACGGTTGGAATTGCTCCATCTAAACATGGAAATAAGAACGTATTCCAGTTTGAAATTGGACAGGTTCTTCCAGATAAAGCAGTTGAACAAGTAATGAATTCAGCTATGGAATTAATGCCGGAGTTTGAAAGACAGTTTGATAAAACTGCATCAGCAAGTCCTGCTGGTTCTGGATCAACGGGTTCTGCTGAAGTTCCTACTTTTGAAGAAGCACCGGCACCGACGCCTGAATCACAACCCAGCACAGAAGTTGGGGAGAATTTTGATCTAGGGATCTAAAATTCTTATATTGAATCATACCCACTTCATACTATTAATTTAGTATGAAGTGGGTTTTTTAGTAAAGGAAGTTTATGAATAAGGTTCAAATAGCAAATATTTTACTTACAAGAAGATGCAACCTTAGATGTGATTATTGTTCAATTGTACAAGATTATGATGGACAACCAGAAGTATATCCACCAATTTCTCATTATACTCATTCAGAATTAAAACCAGAACAATGGATAAATATCTTTTCTAAATTAAAAGCAAATAATCCTAATGTATTTTTGATTTTATATGGCGGAGAGCCCTTTTTATATAATGGATTAGATCAATTAATTACTTACTGTAAAAGGGAAAATATTCATTATACCGTAATTTCTAATAATACCAAACCTATTCAACCAAAGATATTAGAATTAGTCGAGAAGGTTGGTGTTCTTGATGGTTTTACAGCATCGATAGATCCGACATTAGCTAAGTATAAAGATCAGATTGAGCAGCAAGAAACTGTGCCTGATGAAGTAATGAAAACATTAGAAGGTTATCGCAATCTTAAGAAATTAAAGACGCAAGGATTAGCTAAAGATGTTGTGGCTGAGATTACTGTTACGTCAGAGAATATACAATATTTGTATGAAACTGTAAAGATTTTATCAGAAGCTGGAATTTACAGCAGTATCACTACTATAGATCTCAGAAAAAATGCTTTTTATGATTTTTCTACTGTAACTGATAAATCTCTTCTGGTTCAAAGAGAACAAGCAACATTAGATGAATTTTATAAGATAATTGATTCTGAGGGACTGCTTGTTCATATATCATCATTACTTTTGAAGTTATATGAGATACTTCCTTGTGATATGAAATGTAATATTCATGAGGATGTTCATAATGTAACTATAGATTCAGATGGATCTTTTAGATTATGTTTAAGAATTAAAGGTGGTTATACTCCAAGCATTAAATTAGATAATATATTTAACCAAGATGGTTCAATAGTTCCATTTTTTCAAACTGCATTAAAGGCTGATTATGATGTTCATTGTAAAGGATGTAATCATACTTGTTTATTAATGTCAAAATACTTTTCTGAAGGTATTATAGATCATTAACCGTGGAGATTTTGTTGTATGGCTAAAAATTTTGAATCATCTAGTTATGATGATAAGCATATTACGACTTTAAGTGAAATAGAGCATCTGCGCCAAAATCCTAACATGTATATTGGCGAAACAGAAAGACCGAATCATCTTTTATTTGAAGGTTTAGACAATTCTTTAGATGAAGCAAGTGCTGGTTATGCATCTTTAATCGGTGTTATAGTTGATCAGAAACAGCATATATATACAGTATCTGATAATGGTAGAGGAATACCTATTGAAAATAAGGTTATTCCTACTATAGCTACTAAACTATTTAGTGGCGGTAAGTTTAAAAAGGGTCAAGGCAATTCTGCATATGGTATAGCGGCTGGATTGCATGGTATTGGTCTTGTTGCAATTACGGCTCTTAGTGATTGGGTTGAAATTACAGTGTATCGAGATGATAAAAAAGCATTTTATCGTTTTGAAAATGCAATAATGGTTAAAGAAGAGATTATTTCCTCACCATCAAAAGATCGACCTTTTTCAACCAGAATTAAATTTCATCCATCTAAGAAAATTTTTGAAAAATTAGAACTTGATGTATCATCTATTCGAGAACGTTTAAAAATAGCATCAATTCATATTCCGGCTTTGAAGTTGGTATTTATAGTTGATGGTGAAAAAGAAATAATTAATTGTGACATAGATGAGTATTTTAAAACTGAATTACTTTCTGGAAAAATAAATCATGTAACTCCTATATTTTATCTTCGTAAAAAGATTAAAGATGAAGAGATACTTATTAAATTTGCTTGGGATACTTCGGTTGCATCTTCACCAAAACATAGCGGTTGTGTAAATCTTTTATCGGTAAATCAAGGAACTCACATCAATAGAACATTTATAGTGTTTAAGAATGTGTTCCAACAGATTGCTAAGAAAGAAAAACTTACATTCCAACCGCAAGATTGTTTTGTAGGATTAAGATGTCTTACTAGTTTGTCATTGTATGAACCTGCGTATAATTCACAAACGAAGGAAAAACTATCTACATCTAAAGCACAATTAGATCATTTATATGAAGACTTGGAAAATCAATTAGAACAATGGATGGAAAAATATCCACAAGTTAAAGAGCAATTACTTACTTATTTTGAAGGATATCGAAAAGGTCTATCATCCAAGGGTAGTATTGTTAAAGGTACTTCAAAGATATCAAGATTTAATCAAGTTATTGATTCAAAATTAAAAGATTGTACAAGTCACGTTGTTACAAATAGTGAATTGTTTGTAACTGAAGGATCATCAGCTGCTGGTGGTTTAGTGCAATGCAGAAATACAAAATATCATGCTATATTGGGATTAAAGGGTAAGATTCCAAATTTAGCAGGACCTAAGAAAGATTTCTTAAAAAATAAAGAAGTTGTTGAAATTATAAATTCATTAGGTACCGGAATGGAACCTGATTTTCATATTGATTCATTACGTTATGGTAAAATAATATTTGCAACTGATGCTGATGCTGATGGTGCTCATATTACTACTCTATTGATGGTTTTGTTTTTGAAATTAGTACCTAAATTGTTACAGGAAGGGACTGTGGTATATAGGGCAGTTATGCCATTATATGGTACTGTTGTTAATAAAGTATTTATACCTTTTTATACTGATGAAGAATTGAATTCGTATAAAGAACAGAATCCTAATGCAAAGATACAAAGATATAAAGGTCTGGGAGAAATGAATCCAGATCAATTGAAGGTATGTCTTTTAGATAAAGATACTCGAAAATTAGAATTAATTCAATATCCCGAAGACCCAGCAGTTATATTTAAAATTATGACTGATGCTGAAGTGAAGCGGGGGTTAATAGAATAATACCGAACTAAATATAAATGTTTGGTTTGATATTATGATTAAAAAAATAACTTCGTCTTCTCAACAATATAATGAACTATGTAAGGTTATTACTGAGATTGATTGGAGCAAGGTTCCAAAATTTGATGAAAACTTTTTCAAATATACATTAACAACAGAAATTGTATTATTTGCGTCATTGAAATACATGATGAAAAAACTAATCAGAAAATCGAAAATTGATAAAGGATTAAGCGAGGAAATTACAAATCTAGTTTCTAATAAATACATAATTAGAATTATAGATTATCCATTTATCAATTCATTTTCTGATGATGAAGGTACAATTTTTGTGACTGATGGTTTGGTTAAGTTGTTAACAAGGGATGAGTTAATTGCGATTATATTACATGAAATAGGTCATGGTCATGAAAAGTTAAAAATTTTATATGACCAAATGATGTCTAATAAAAAAGTTGTTTTATTCAAAGTACTGGCACCTTTAATTAAGAAGAAGGTGTATACTGATAGTTTGACTAAGACTACATTATATCTTTTAGCATATACTGCTTATATGTCGACTGGAAAACCACCGTTTAAAGGTGCATATAAATGGTCATATTCTGACTATGCTGTAAAATTAGGTTATTGGGATCAATATGCCTCAGCTATTAAGAAGATTGATGCTGCAGTGGTTAAGAAAAATGAAGTAAAATTAGCTAATGATTTAATTAAAACGGCACAGGACAATCCCGATTCTATAAAAGAAATAGAAAAACCATTTCAAAAATCATTAGAACATGATGATGATGAAATTAATTCTAATGTAATAACAATGTTAAAAACAATGGTTGTAAAGATTGATCCTAAATTCGTATTTAAGGCAATGAAAATAATACTTAGAAAATAAATCATTGTTGTAGAATAAAATTAAAGGAATAGATAAACTAATTATCTATTTTGTGACTAGGAGAACTTTATATTGAAAGAACAGTTATCTGATTTATATTCACAATATGGAAAATATATTAATAAATTTCGAGCATTTCCATTAGTACATGATGGATTAAAAATTGTAGAGCGCCGTTTGTTGTATTCATTATTTGAAAGAGCTAAAGATAAATTTGTAAAATCAGCTGAAATTGTTGGTTGGGCTCTTGGTCAATATCATCCTCACGGTGATCAAAGTGCTTATGGATCTTTAATAGCATTAGTTAATGGCGGTCTTGCAATGGGTCAAGGCAATTGGGGAACTTCTTCAGGAATAGTACCGTGTGATGCGGCAGCAATGAGATATACAGAAGTTAGAAGCAGTAAATTTATTTTGGATATGGCTTTTGAGTATATTAATTATGTTGATAAAGAAGAATTGGAAATGTATGCAGAGCCAATCTTCCTTCCAACTAAATTGCCATTATGTTTAGTAAATTTAAATTATTGTCAAGGTATAGGATTCGGATCTCGAACAGTAATTCCTTCATATAAAGTTGAAGATCTTGTAAAAAGATTGCAGTGGTTACTTGGTTATGAGAAAAAAGAACCTGTTATACGACCTTTGACTGATTGTAAATTATTAAGTAAAGATGAAGATTTTAGAGCATTGTTGACTACTGGGAAAGCTAAAATAGAATTCAGAGGAATTTCAGAGAATGATTATAGTGGTAATAGTGTTATAGTCAGATCTATACCGCCAACTAAATCATTTTCAAAGATTTTAAAACGATTAGAGGTAGATATACAAGTACAAAAATCTATTGGTTTTATAGATGAATCAACATCATCAACTAAAGTTCGTTTTACACCGACGAAGCGGACATTAAAACTTGATAGGTTACAAAAGAAAATAAATTCAAATTTAGTAGGTTCTCTTACCTATGAATGTAACATGCATGACCTTGAAGGAAATGTAGTACTTGTACCAATTGATCAGATGCTTTTAAATGTATATGAAAATTACAAGAGAGTCGTCGTTGTCGTTTTAAAATCTAATATTGAAAAACTTGATAATCAAATTAATGAGTTTAATTTAATTGCTCAGATTAAAGTAGTCTTGCCTAAATGGTTAAGAGAACATCCTGATGATTCAGTAAAGTTAATAGAAGGTGTACATCAAGATACTAAAATACCTACAAAAACAATAACTGAATTATTTGAGAAATATACTTTACTGAGAATTTTGAAAATTAAAACTGATATAAAATCATTAGAAGAGAAGAAAAAAGAATTTCAGAAGAATTATTCTAATTTAGAAAATTACATCTGGAATGATAAGTATAAATTCTTACTTACTAAATAGAGGTATATATGTTTTGTCACTTGTATAAATTTTTTGAGCGGACAGGTGTCCCTTTATCTGAATTTCAAAGTTGTAAAGATGAATGCGTGGAACGTATAGATGGAAATTGCAGTCTTGTTCAAAAAGATCAAGAGAATTTAACCGATAATAAATTCAGTTGGATGATTGATAAACTTTTGATCTTTAAAGAACCAAAAGAAAGTAAATCTAAAAATACATCATATATTTCTGCATTATGTATTGTTCATCCGGCACATCCAGACGTTTGGATTTTATACTGCATAAGAAATAAGAAAAATAAAGATTTAGTATCTGTTTATAGATATTACGAAGGTGCTGAATGTAAAGAGTTTGATAATATTCGAGCTTTAAATTCTTATTTTCGCAAAAGAGGTTATGATGGCCGACCATTAATTTCTAGTGATTTTATTGGTGAAATGGAGGGTGAAAATGTACATAATTAGAAAAGAATATAAGGTAGAATATGCTCATCAATTACAGGCAGCCTATTCAAAATGCTGTTCAGATTCTATTCATGGTCATTCAGGAAAAATAGAAGTATATTTTACTTCTGACGAACTTGATGAAAATGGAATGGTAATTGATTTTGGTGAAATAAGTGGTATTATTAAAGAATTTATTATGAGTACTTTAGATCATGCTTTAGTAATGCCTAAGAGTATGGATTCTGCATATATAAAATGTCTACAGAAAAACAATAAGAATGTTCTTATTACTGATGATAATCCTACAGCTGAACATTTTGCTGAAAGTTTATATTGGGACATTTGTCAATTAATACAACCGATAATAGATAAACGCGATAATAAATTCAAATTACTAAAAGTCAGATTTCATGAAACTGATACTGGGTATGCTGAATATTTACCGGTCAAAGGAATATAGGTTTTAAATGAATTTAATGAGAGGGTCATGTATCAGAATTCCTATTCAATATGAAAAGGAAGTTTGGTGTCAAAGTATACTTCAGGATTTAACCAGATCTGGATCTAGTTTTGATGACCCTACCATTAAAGTTACATCAGTTTATTATGATAAACGTGATGGGAATCTATGGATTCCGAGATTTTACGAGGTTGAGAAATTTGGTCATAAGTGTATAGATTATATGCCTGATGGCGAAGATATTGATTTTAAATTTACCACTGGGTGGAGAAATGATCTACAGCGAGCTGGATTTGAGTTTTTAACTCAAGAGACTCGAGGTATATTGAAGCTTAAGCCAGGTGAAGGAAAAACTGTAATATCAATAGGTGCTATATGTGCCGTAGGTAAAAAGGTTATTATATTCGTTCATAAAGATTCGTTAGTAACTCAATGGAAAGAACGATTTTTACAGCATTCAAATGTAAAAGATGAAGATATATCAATTCTTCGAACCGGAAGTAGATATGAAGATCTACAAAAACCTATTGTATTGTCAACTGTTCAAACTATGAATAGTATGATTAATAGAGTTCCTGATATTGAAGAAATTCTTGTAAAAGCTAATTTTGGAATGGGTATTTGGGATGAATGTCATACAACAAGTGGAGCTGAACAATATTCAAAGACTTCATTATACCTTCCTTGTAAGAGGGTTTTCGGTTTAAGTGCTACACCTGGCAGACCTGACCAAAACCATGATATTATATGGCGACATTTAGGAATGGTATACGAGCCAGAAGGTCAATCAAGTACCTTAAAGCCTAGAATAGTTATGATTTATTTTGATCATAAGGTAATTTCGAATCATAAGAGATATGTTTACTGGGGTCCACCTGGAAAAGATGGAAAAACTAAACTTCCATATCCTAGGTTTGATACTTCTCGTTATTTAGGTATGTTGACATCTAAAAAGAATGACGTGTACATTCCTATGATGCAAAAAATAGTTAAAAAGATATATGACGCTGGCAGAATTGCATTATTGATATCAGATCGTATTAAAGTATTAGATGGGGTAGCAAAAGTAGTTCCAAAGCATGATGCTGGATTCTTTATACCTAGAAGTGGCAAAGAGCGTGATAATGAATTACTTAAACAGATGGTATTTAGTACGCCTGGTAGTAGTAGAGATGGGACTGATCGAGAGGCTTTAGATTGTCTTGTGATGGCTAATCGCATTTCTAATCTTGATCAAGCTATCGGTAGAATTTGTAGACCGAAAGCAAATAAGAAAGATCCAGTAGTTTTTGATATAGTTGATACCGGCTGTACTGAGCTCGCAGAAAGTGCTGAGAAACGGAAAGAGTTTTATAAGCAAAAGGGCTGGGAAGTTGAAGAAAAATTTCTTAAATAGATCCTTTTAGTAATTTTTACATTTGTTTCTAGAATAAATTATAAATTACCAATAGAAGGAGATTCGGTATGAAGATTCAAAATGCTGTAGTGTTATTTTTAGTAACGATTCTGGTTTTAAATAGTGGTTGTGCGTCATATGTAACTTATAAAAAATCAGAGAAGGAATTATACCAAGGCAGAATTCTTGCATCTGGCGATGAGAGAGCAATGAATGCACTTAAAGCGGGTGTTCCGCCCAAACAAGCAATTAGAGCAGTGGATATTTCTAATGGTGTGGGAATTGGTATTGATCTTGCTGCAACTGATATAATAACTGAGCACCCATGGTTACAAGCCGGTGCAGCATTATTAGATGCAGCTATAATATATGGCGCAAAAGAAGGTATTGATCATTTAAATGAGCACAATAGTTCTAGTGCATCTACACCAGTTGAAACAGATGTTGAAGCTAGCGGAATTAATATAGAAATTACCGGTAGTGCTGATACTACTGTTAATATCAATACTGGTGATAGTGGTTCTTCATCTAGTTCACAATCAACATCTGTTGATAATAGTGATAGTAGCGATAATAGCGATAATAATTAAATTAAGGGATAAGTATGAAAAACTATGTAATTTATATCCTGTGTTTAATGATATTATTATTGTCTGGATGTGAAGGTCATGAATCAAATGTAGTAGAACCAGAACCTGAACCAGAGGTGGTATTAGATCCAATATTATTAGACGATATCGGGATAGTAAAATTAATTAATGATCCTATTGATACTTCTGTTGTATCTAGAGAAATATTGACTGTTGGAAATAAGTTAATCCAAATACTTCCATCGACTGAAATTATGGCGATGAGAGGTAGTAATAGCGGTTTTTCACCAGGTGGTATTTATGATATTAAAATTGGATCAACCGTCTGTTATTACTATTATATGAAAAATGTGGATTTCTTGACCGAACCAGATGTATATCGAGTTGAAAAGATTTATATCTACAACTCTGATTACGACGATTTACCTTTACCAACTGAATAACTGAAACTGTTTTAACTGTTAAAAGGAGTTATCTATTAGATGAGTGGAGTTATATATGAAAATGTATAAAATGGTAGTTAATGAAACTCAATTGAAATGTATTAAAAAGGCCTTAGAATCATATTCTAGATTAGGAATAGGTCAATTAGAAAATGTTTTGTTTGATTTGGGTTTTAATCAATATGAAAATTTTTCAGGTAAAATGCAAGAACTTCATTCTGATGAAGTAGAAGAAGCCATCAAAACTATTAAACATAAAATTTTTGAAATGGCTTTTAATGCTTCTTATGGGATACATAGTTCAAAAGTTCATGAAGATTTTAAAATTTGTTGGGAAATATTTGAAGTTATACGAAATAGATTAGCTTGGGATACAAATATTAAAGGTGGAATGGAAGTTGATTTTGATACTCCAACAAAGATTACAAATCAAGGTTTGATTACTATTGAGTTGTATGAGGATACTGATGACAAAGAAGAAACTACTTGAAGAAATATCTAGTTTAGCTGAATTAAGGCGCGGTTGTATGGATACTACAGGGCCGTATGGTCTTTATAAGAAATGGGCATTTAGTGCATCTAGAAATTTAGGTGGTCCTGATTCTTCAATAGAAGAAGCCCTTAGATGGTTAGAAATGAACGCTAATGAAACTAGCGAAGAAGGTGTTGTAGACGAAATTAATTTCTGCCTGGATTTGGTAGATTATAGTTAGGATATTATGAATGTATTGGTTTTAGAGGATAGTGAAGAAAGGGTAAAGCAATTTAAATTGCGATTCCCTACAGTGAATATAGTTTTTACTGATGTTGCAGAAGAGGCTATTAAGCAACTTGAAAATTATGAATGGGATGTATTGTTTCTTGATCATGATTTGGGCGGTTTAGTGCATGTGTCATCTGAAGAAGATAATACTGGTGCTGGGGTTGCTCGTTTCTTAGATAAGCATAAGGAACGAATACCAAATTTAGTAATTATTCATAGTCTTAATCCGCCTGGTCAAAGTTATATTAAATCTCTTTTACCAAGTGCTGTAATAATTCCTTTTGCATGGACTAACTTAACTGAAATCATGTTGAAAGAAGATAGAAATATTGTTGATTTAAAAAATCTTGCTAGGGTACAGAGTAGACGATGAATATAGGGTTTACGGGTACTAGAAAAGGTTTTACTTTTTTACAGGGAATAGCAATATCAAATTTATTTGATGATATGGGTGTTACTGAGTTTCATCATGGTGATTGTATTGGTTCTGATAAAATGGCGGGTGATTTAGCTAAGATTAGAAAAGCTTGGATAGTAATACATCCGCCTACTGATCCAAAATATAGAGCATTTTGTAAAGGTGATGAAATAAGAGAAGAAAAACCATATATGGTTAGAGATCATGATATTGTTGATGAAACTGAATTTCTTATTGCCACACCAAAAGGTTTTAAAGAAGAACTTAGATCTGGAACTTGGGCAACTGTTCGATATGCTAAAAAACAAAATAAAACGATTATATTTGTATTTCCAGATGGTCAAATTAGAAAAGATGAAGGTACTAAAGTAATATTCTGATTAAATTAGTGAATTAAAAAATAGGAGAATTCATGTCAGAGAAAGATTTGCTAGTCAAAGCAAAACCAGAAGAAGATATTGCTATAATTGAATCTAATAGCGCAGATGGTATGATTTTCATGAAGAGAGAATTTGATGATAGTGCGACTGCGACAATAACTGGAGACCATGTAAACGAATGGTTTCAAAAATTTAGAGAAGCTGGATTAAAGTTCTCTTTTAGACTTTCAGAAGCAGTTACTTAAGGACCCATGGTATAAAGGCTATTACACCGCCCTTTGGAGGCGATAATCTCTGTTCGATTCAGAGTGGGTCTGCCCTTTAACCCTATGATCGGATTATTCAAACTAAACATTTCAGG
>Ga0210003_1000438_pt1 | contig 37880 bp, 33 predicted proteins | sample LantaG_FD_182804 | JGI IMG/M metagenome (GOLD analysis project Ga0210003, IMG submission 182804) | Deep subsurface microbial communities from Baltic Sea to uncover new lineages of life (NeLLi) - Landsort_02402 metaG (SPAdes) (version 2) | ecosystem: Environmental > Aquatic > Marine > Oceanic >...
ATTCTGGGCGGCCTGGATTCCGGCTCCCTGGGCGGCTTGCACGTTCTGCGTGTTTTCGACAACCTTAAAACTGTCATTATCCGTATCGTAGATTATGAAATACGGCGCCCGGCCGAAGCGCGGGTCGACCCGGCTGGATAATTCCGTACCTTGCGAAGAAACCGCTATTATCATTATTCCTCCTGATTCATTCGGCGTCGGCCGTATCCGCCGCGGCCGCCCTGACGTCGACCCCTTCCCGGACCTCGCCCGCGATGGCGGCAGCCCGGTAAAAAAAAGTTATCGTTTTGCAAATTGCCGTCAGTGTGCGCCTTGATGATGTCGTCAACCTCCCCCCGAAACCAGGGATTGGTCCTTATTCCGGAGGCTGTCAGCATCTGTTCCAGTTGCTGTGAAATGGCTCCGCATATCAGAACGTCGATACCCAGCCCCGCGATGAACCTGGCCCGGCCGCTAATATCCACCGGCGGGATATTATAAACCAACCGTGAAATCTCCCGGCCGCCGTTTATCTCGGCGACCAGCAGCCGGCAGGCTGAATCCATCACGGGCGACAGGCGCCCTTCCCATATTGGCATTGCTACTTTCATATCATGCGAATTATATAGCATGTGAGATGCCGAGCGAAAATCACTCGCCACAATAAAGTATAATCTTATGTAATGTAAGAACTTAAATGGAAAGTTGGGATAATAATCGATTCGATGATTTTCTTGTAATGGTTGCGATAATGCAATCTTACCGTTTAATGGGGTTGCAAAAACGCAATTATTTCTGGTTAGGAATTTTTATGCCCAGCTTCTTGATTTTGCGCCAGAGAGTCGTTTTATGCATGCCCAGTTCGCGGGCGGTTTTGTTGCGGTGCCAGTTATTCTTTTTGAGCGTTTCCACGATGAAGGCCGTTTCGAGGTCGTCCAGCGAAGCTGAGGCAACCGCGGTTTGCTGTTTTAGGGGACGGAGATTTTCCGGGAGGTCACAGATATGGATGGTGGTCCCGTGACAGAGGACGAAAGCGTGTTCGATAATATTTTCCAATTCGCGAATATTACCCGGATAATTGTAGCTCATCAAAACCGCCAGGGCGTCGGGGGCGATATCCGCTATCAGTTTCTTTTTCAGATTGTTAAAGCGGCGGATAAAATGTTCGACCAGCAGGGGGATGTCTTCCTTGCGTTCGCGCAGAGGGGGTAATTTGACGCGGATGACATTGACGCGGTAAAACAAATCCTCGCGAAAATTACCGGCTTTCACCATCTTTTCCAGGTTTTGATTCGAGGCGGTGATAATTCGAACATCGGCCTTAACCGACTCGGTGCCACCGAGCGGTTCGTAGGTTCGTTCCTGGATGACGCGCAGCAGTTTGACCTGCAGGGCGGGGGAGATATCGCCGATTTCGTCGAGGAAGACTGTCCCCCCCTCGGCCAAAGCGAAGCGTCCCGGTTTGTCGGCGCGGGCGTCGGTAAATGCCCCCGCTTTGTAACCGAACAGTTCCGACTCGAGCAGGGTGTCGGGGATAGCGCCGCAGTTGACGGCCACCATAGGTCGGTCACAGCGGGACGAAAGATTGTGTACGGCCCGGGCGATCAATTCCTTGCCGGTGCCGCTTTCCCCCTCGATAAGAACCGTACTGTCGCTCTCGGCGATACCGGGCAGGATATCGAAGATTTTAAGCATCTCACTATTTTTGCTAATAATATCCTGGAAGGAATATTTTTTTTCAAGTTCCCGGCGAAGTTCCTCCAGGGCGCTCAGGTCGCGGAAAGTTTCCACTCCGCCGATGATTTCACCCTGCCGGTTTTTGAGCACCGCCGCCGAAATGCTGATCGGGACGCGGTTGCCATCGGCGTCGATAATATATACCGCCCGGTTCATCTGGGGTCGACCGGTCGCGATGGAATCCTTGAGGGCGCAACTCGACTCGCAAATCGAGGCATGGAAAACATCACAACAGCGCTGGCCGATAGCGTCCTCGCGGCTGATGCCGGTGATCTCTTCAGCCGCCCGGTTGAAGGATGTTATTTTCCAATCGCGGTCAACCGTAAAGACGCCGTCGGCGATGGAGTCGAGAATTATATCGTTGGAATCGTTATTTTCGGTTTTGTCCGTCATATTTCAAAGTCCTTAAAACAGTCTTAAATATTATACGCACGAAGTTGCAAAATTGCAACCATATTTTAAAGATATAAGGGAAAGGTAGTTCAGTTTAAACCGCTGCATTTTTTTTATCTTAATATCCCAAATGAATTATCTTACCGTTCTATGTAGATTTGGACTAAAATAAATTGAATAAACCAACATTTTAATTAGAAGATTACCGAATGGATTACAAGGTTGTCACCGGACGGGAGAGAAGCGATATCGAAGAACTGCAGCGTCCTGTAATTCAGGCCGCCTGGCCGGAGTTTATGAATCACGACGGCTATATCAACCGCTTCTGGCCGACTATATATAGACGATTTCCCGAGTACCAGTTCGCGCTGCTTGAGGAAGATACCGACAATGTCCTGGCGGTCGGCAATTCCTTACCGCTTGACTGGGACGCCGATATAAACACCCTTCCCGACGGGGGGCTGGATTGGGCGCTGGAGCATTGTTTCAATCATCTCGATTCGGGAAAGGAATATCATATTCTGTGCGCTTTTCAGATTGTAGTCGCGGCTGGCTTGCTCGGTCGGGGTCTGAGCTACGCTGCGGTGAGGGAGATGATAAAAATCGGCCGGGAAAACGGTTTGAAAAAACTTATCGCCCCGGTCAGGCCGAACCAGAAAAGTAAATACCCGCTGACCCCGATGCAGAATTATATCGGCTGGAAAAACGAGCAGGGTTTGCCGTTCGACAGCTGGATGCGGGTGCACGCCCGGTTAGGCGCCGCGACCGTTCGGGTCTGTTCCGAATCGATGCTTATCGAGGGGACGCCGGCCGAATGGGAACTGTGGACGGGGATGAAATTTCCCGATAGCGGCGAGTATATCGTGCCCGGCGCGCTCGTGCCGGTGAGGATCAACCGGGAAGCCGATAAAGGTACTTATATCGAGCCCAATGTGTGGGTGGCGCACGAGATATGATAATCGAATAAATTCTATTTTTATGAAGGAGGACATATGTATAAAACGGATATTGGTGAATTTATCGTAGGAGCTTATTTGAAAATAATCTTGGAGTGTGATTTTGTCGATTATAATGTAAGACCACCAGGAGGTGGCTTAAGTGGTTTGGAGGAACTGGATGTAGTTGGTCTGGATTTTAAAAACAAGTCCGCTTATCTGTGTGAGGCAACGACTCATATTCGAGGTGTTCTGTATAAAAACAACGAGGAAACAGTCCGGCGAATATTGAAAAAATTCAACAGGCAGAAAAAATACGCTAAAGAGCAGTTAAAGGATTTCCCTGACAGACATTATATGCTGTGGTCGCCGGTAGTCCCACGCGGGTTCATTACGGAAAATTTAGAAAAGCAAAAAGATTTGGAACTTATAATAAACGAAAAATATTCCGTCTGTGTAAAGCAATTAAGAGAAAAAGCTCGTGAATTGACTAATGATACCGGCAATCCTTTTTTCAGGATGCTTCAAATTCTGGAGCATTTGAGATAAAATTTATTTACTGTTTTTTTAAAATAAATAATGCGATTCAATACAAGACCTTCCACAAATCCGAGGTGTCCGCTAGCTCTGCCGTTTCGCTGAACAAGTATAGCGAGCCCTCGAAAACCAGGCTCGGCACCGGCCGCCAGAAAATGCCGCTTGCGCCCAGGCTCTTCCAGTCTTTCCACCATAAATTATCCATGCCGGGGTGGTTGTTTATCGACCACAGACCGCGCCACCGTGAAAAAGAAAAATTGTCGTCGTTAAAACCTTGATAAGGGACAACTTAAAAATCGGGAGGCCCGGAGCGCCTTATTCGTGTATAAAAAGAGTTATATTTTCGCTTGCCAAAAAAAGATTATTTGTTATATTTCAAAGCTTTTTTAAATAGCCCGGCCGGTTAGACCGGCTGAATAAATTTGGAAATAATAAGTTTTTTGAGGTTAATATGGCACATAAAAAAGGTGTAGGTTCATCGCGCAACGGCCGTGACTCGCAGGGCCAAAGGCGGGGAACCAAGGTTTACAGCGGCGAGGCGGTGCCCGCCGGTTCGATTATTGTCCGCCAGTGCGGCACCAAAATCAAACCCGGCTACAACGTCGGGATAGGCAAGGACTGCACGCTTTTTGCCAAAGTCACCGGCGTCGTGAAATTCGAGCGGGTCGGCAAAGACGGCAAGAAAGTCTCCGTCTACGAATAACAGACATTGTCTGATTTATAAATTTAAGACACCGCTATCCCCAGCGGTGTCTTTTTATGCCTTTTTCCCGTTTGGCCGGTCGGCAAAATTACTTTTTTCACAAAAATAATCTACTTTGCACTTGAGCTTAAATCCGAAAAGCGTATATTTAACGCTATGTTTGAAACAATCATTCAGGAGGCTATTTAGGAGGCTACTATGGAATATCGTACCGAAACAGATTCGATGGGGGAAATAAAAGTCCCGGCTGAAGTGTACTACGGCGCCCAGACAGCCCGCTCGCTGCACAATTTCAGAATCGGCGGGGAGCGGATGCCCCGGGAGCTCATCCGCGGCATGGGCATTTTGAAAAAAGCCGCCGCCCTGGTCAATATGGAACTGGGCCTGCTGCCCAAAGAAAAAGGGGATTTGGTTGTCAAGGCGGCCGACGAGGTTATCGAGGGGAAGCTCGACGAGCATTTCCCTTTGGTGGTCTGGCAAACCGGTTCGGGCACCCAGTCCAACATGAACACCAACGAGGTCATCTCCAACCGGGCTATTGAAATGGCCGGCGGCGTGATGGGCTCCAAGAAACCGGTCCATCCCAACGATGACGTCAACAAGGCGCAGTCCTCGAACGACACTTTCCCGACCGCCATGCATATCGCCGCGGTGGAAGAAATTCACCGGCGCTTGATACCGATGGTGACGCAGTTGCGCGACACCCTGCAGAAAAAGTCCGAGGTTTTCAAGGCTATCATCAAAATCGGCCGGACGCACCTTATGGACGCGACGCCGCTGACTCTGGGTCAGGAGTTTTCCGGTTACGCGGCGGCGCTGACGTTAGATCTGGATCGAGTTAACGACTGCCTGAAACGGCTGTACCCGCTGGCGCTGGGCGGCACGGCGGTCGGCACCGGGCTTAACACCCATCCCGATTTCGCCGTCAAATCAGCGGCCGTTATCGCCAAACTGACCGGTAAGCCGTTTGTCACGGCCCCCAACAAGTTCGAGGCGCTGGCCACTCACGACGCTATTGTCGAGGCCTCAGGGGTGATGAAAACCTTCGCCTGCTCGCTAATGAAAATCGCCAATGATATCCGCTGGCTGGCCTCCGGGCCGCGCTGCGGTATCGGCGAAATCAACATTCCCGCCAACGAGCCGGGTTCGTCGATTATGCCCGGCAAGGTCAACCCGACCCAGCCGGAAGCTATGACGATGGTCTGCGCCCAGGTAATCGGCAACGATGTCGCCGTCAATATCGGCGGGTCATCGGGCAATTTCGAGCTGAACGTCTTCAAGCCGGTGATGATTTACAACCTGCTGCAGTCGATACGGCTCATAGCCGACGCCTGCGAGATGTTCAACGAGAACTGCGCGGTGGGTATCGAGCCGAACGAGGTCAATATCAAAAAGAACCTGACCAACTCGCTGATGCTGGTGACGGCGCTCAATCCGCATATCGGGTATGACAACGCGGCCAAAGTCGCCAAGAAAGCGCACGCCGAGAACAGCACGCTCAAGGAAGCGGCGGTGGCGCTGGGTCTTTTGACCGAGAAGGAGTTCGACGAGAAGGTTCGGCCGGAGAACATGATCACCCCGAACCTGAAGGCGAAGTAGCGTAACGGTGTAACTGTCAGGTCTCATCCGCCTAGGCGGAAAGGACCTGACAGAACTTTTAAACCCCGAACCTGAAGGCGAAGTAGCGTCGCGACTTGTATTGTATAAGTAAACGCAGGGCAGGATCCCCGTGATCCTGCCTTTTGTTGTGTCGGGTCTTGATTTCCGCTAAAGCGGGAATTGTGACCCGACACTTTTTCTTTGCCATAATTATATCGCAACTCTTTGTTTTGTGCCGTCTGGGCTCCGTTCCTGACGGCTTTTAAAAGGCAAGAATCTCCCGGAACAAAACGCCGTTCCCTATGTTTTTAGGAACCGGCCGGTATTTTTTTGTTTAAAATATTGAATTATGCATTAAATTGTTTCCATACTTAGCTACAATCCTGAAAGAGAAAAGTTTTGGATTAAAAATCTATAAGTACATCGATTGGTGTGCGAAATTAGAAAGGATTCTGTATGAAGAGGTTTGTAATGATTTTGGCGGTAATCGCTGTCGTATCGGTCGGCGCCGGTTCGGTTTTGGCCGCAAGCCCCAGGAAAGGTTTCGGACCGCGGATCGGTTACAGCAGCAACCCCGACCAGCTTGTTATCGGCGCCCAGGCGGTGTTCGGCCGCTTTTTGAAAATCACCCGGTTCGCCCCCAGTTTCGATTTTGGGACGGGCGACAATATGAAAACCTACACTTTCAATGCCGACATGCGTTTTATTTTCAGCCTGCCTAAATCTTCGACAGCCCTTTACGCCGCGGCTGGCCCGACTTTAATCTACGGGGACGCCGACAACGGCGGCTCCGACACGGAGGTGGGCGCGACTATCACGGCCGGAGTGAGGTTCCCTATGGGCAAGGCTGGCTTTTATAATTTGGAAGGACGGTTTGGCATTGGCGATGTGCCGGATTTCAAGATTATACTCGGTATCATGTTCGGCGGTAATTAACGGAGTTAGTGATGCTTCGGATTATCCCCCGGCTTCGGTGGTTATGACCCAGACAGCAAATTCGAATAAATAAAAATAAAGCGGAACCGTCCTGGCTCCGCTTTATTTAATCCCGGTTGTCTTGCCCGTTATCTATCCTGTTGTCAAGACTGTTGTCATTTTCGCCACCCTAACCCCCTCGGGGTGGCAATCAGTTTAACATGATACCTGAAAATTAGTTCCCCTTTTTTGCTGTAGGCGGCGATTTTCCCGAAAATATTTATCACAACAAAACTTGTTTTAAGACATGAGCTTAACTATAATAGCCCCATGCAGACCGCCCTTCACATATTGAATTTGACGACCGAGCTTCAGGCCGAGTTGGCTGGCGGTGCCGGAATCGTAAGCACCGCTTTTTATAAAAAAGAGCGGACGGCTTATTTCTACCTGAAGAAAAAAGGCCGGTCACAGATGGCCCTGGTTTTCAGCTACCATCCCTCGGGCTACGGCTTTTACCTGGTCCCGGCCTCGAAAGTAACCGTCGCCACCCGGGAAAAACCCTGGCCGGTGTTCGGTCTCGACGGCGCCGAAACAACCGGTTTCGAACAACTGGGGCTAGACCGAATCGTGAAAATGGGGGTGGTCAAAAACGGCCGGCCGCTCACGGTGGTATTCGAAGCCCTGGGGGTCAACGGCAATATCTGGTTGGTTGATGAAAACGAAATCCTGGCGGCGACTTTGCGAAATAAAAAATATTCCGAGGGGGACAAATATCAGCCGCCGGAGCCGCTGGCCAAACTTGACCCGTTCAAACTGACGCGCGCCGCGGTGAGGGAGACAATCGCAACAATCGACAAACCGACTACCTCGGCGGTGCTGGTGGAAAAATATATTCTCGGTTACAGCCGAACGATGGCGCTGGATGTGGCCTGCCGCAGCGGGTTGGATCATACCGACATCCAGATTCTCGACAAAGAAGCCGTCGATAAACTCATCGCCCAGGTCGCCTGGATGGCGGAGCGGTTCCGGGAGATATCGGCGGGGTATCTTTACGCGGTACGCCGTAGTTACGAGGTTTTCCCTTTTAAATTGAAGTGTGTCGAGGACGAGCCGGAGAAATTCAAGACGCTGTCGCTGGCGGTGATGGCGATGGCCGGGCGACGGCAGACGGTGGTCGAGGAAGCCGGTGAAGAGAAGGTTGTCCTGGCGGCGATCAAGCGTGCCGTCGGTCGATACCTGAAGCGTATTCCGAAAATCCAGGCGGATATCAGGGAGGCGGAGAATTACGAACGCTATAAAACGGCCGGAGAGCTTTTGAAAATCAACATGGACGCCCTGAAAAAGGGGATGACCAAAGTTACGGTCGAGGATGTTTTCCGCGAGCCGCACCATCCGGTCGAGATAGAGCTTGACCGGGCGCTCTCGCCGCAGGTGAATGTCGAAAATTATTTCAAGAAATACCGCAAGGGGCGTGAGGGGCTGCAGCTTCTCAAGCGGCGGCTGGAGATTACCCGGGCGGAGTACGAGGAAATCCTGAAGATGCTGGTGGACCTGGAGAACAGTTTTGACCGGGCTTATGAAAAATATCGCAGCGAGATAAACTCGCTGATGCCGAAAGAGGGCCGCAAAGAAGCGGCCGCGCCCCGTCTACCCTATAAAGAACAACGACTCTCCACCGGGTTGACGATATTCATCGGCCGCGACGGCGTCGACAACGACCGCACCACGTTCGAATACGCCCGGCCGTACGAGCTGTGGTTTCACGCCCAGCAATGCCCCGGGTCACACGTGGTGATGAAATACCCGAACAAATCGTTCGAGCCCTCGAAGCGGGAAATCGAGGAAACGGCCGCGGTGGCCGCTTATCACAGCAAGGCCAAAAACAATTCGCTGGTGCCGGTCGTCTACACCGAGCGCCGCTATGTCCGCAAGCCCAGGAAGGCCAAGCCGGGGTTGGTGACGGTAGAGCGGGAGAAGTCGGTTATGGTGGCTCCAAAGAAACCGGAGTAGGAGAATTCAGATGCGAATAATGTATAAACACCTTATCTGTTTTGTGACGTTCATTCTTATCGGAACCTGTTTGCTCCCTTCTCGAATTATCGCTCGGGAGGGAGGCGCTCAATCTGATACCGCCCTGAGCGTCAAATCCTTAAACGATGGTCCCCATGTACACTGGCCGAACGATTCCTCGGTGATTGTTTTTTATCTCCACGAGGGTGAGGTGGTGAAGAAATCTTTTGCGGTTGCGGATACGCTTCGGTTTCGAGGGTTCGGTCCGGACACCGTCTCTGAGTATTTAATAATAAAAGAGTCCAAAGAGAACGAAGCTTGTGTTTTTAAAGATGTATCGAAAATCTTTGCCCTCAGCGATATTCACGGCGAGTACGAATATCTGGTGGACATCCTGACCGGCGCCGGCGTAATCGATAACGCGGGTCATTGGAACTGGGGGACGGGGCATCTCGTAATTAACGGTGATGTTTTCGACCGGGGCGATATGGTGACCGAATGCCTCTGGTTGATTTACCGCCTGGAGAAAGAAGCCCAACGGGCCGGGGGAGCCGTGCATTTTACCCTGGGCAACCACGAGTTAATGGTGCTTCAGGGGGATAACCGTTATGTACACGAAAAATATCAAAAGGGGATAGTCAAAAAAACGAGAATAAAACATGAAGACCTGTACGGACCCGATATGGAGCTGGGTCGATGGCTTCGTACCCTGCCGACGGTTATCAAAATCAACGATATCGTGTTCGTGCACGGTGGTATACATCCTTCTTTACTCGACTACGGTTTCAGTCCCGAGGATTTGAATGACGCTGTCCGGCGCGGTCTGGATCTGCGTTCTTCACAAACGGCTTTCAATGATACCGTAAAATATCTTTTCGGAAGTAAAGGACCTCTCTGGTATCGCGGCTTCCATTACGAAATGGAAAATAGTTATCCGAAAGCAACTGACAGCGAGCTAGACCGTATCCTGAGTTATTTTGACGCCCAAAAAATAGTGGTCGGACACAGCGAAGTGGACAGCGTGTCCGGCCTGTATCACAATAAAGTTGTCGCCATCGATATTCCGGCCGAGGAACTCGGTTCGTTTCAGGGTTTGCTCTGGGAAGAAGGCCGGTTTTATCGGGTGAAAGTTAACGGGACGCGGGAACTTCTCGAATAAAGAATATTTTTCAATAAAAAAACCCGCCTTTTAAAAAAGGGCGGGTTTTTTTAGCGTCACGAAAATCTATTACATGTCAAACATGCCTTCGTATCGGTCGGTATGTTTGGGGCTTACCCTTAGGTGGTAAATTTTGGCCCAGGCTCTCATTTCGGCCTCGGCATAGGATGAGACATCCTCAGCGAAGATTAAACCCTGCTCATTGGCGCCCTCCAGGAAGAAATAGGTCCAGGCGCCGTTTTCGAAAGCCGGGACATCATAGGAATTGGTTCGGTCGGAGGCGGTGGCCATCATGGTGCCGGTCATGACGTCCAGGTGGAAATCGCCGATTACGCAGGCATCCAGAGTCGCCAGCTTCTTGGTGCAGTTGACGGCGTTGAAGTACTGCATGACGTAGCCGTGGGTCATGTAGTACAGGTCGGTCGAGATAATGCAGGACCCATAGGTCGTGTACTTGGTCCCATGGCCGGAATAACTGAAAGCGATTTCATCGCCGGGGTCGGCCTGGTCGATAAGCCATTGCAGGCCAGCATCGATGTTATCCGCGGTGGCGTTACGGTCGAGGTCCATACGGACGGTGAAGCCCTCGCCCTGGAGCAGGGCTTTCATTTCCACGGCATCATCGTCGCAGTACTGCAAGTCGTTGACCGTCCCTTCGTAATCGGAAATGCCCACAATGTAAGCATACTTGTGCGGCGGGTTGGGATTGGGGTCGTCGCCCAGAGTATCCGGCGGCGGCGGGATCGGTTTTTTGTAAGCGGCCATCGTGGTTTTGAGCGTATAATTGTTAATAACAGCCTCGGGGCGGGTCTCGATAAATTGCGGACGCTCGGTCATGATAATTGAGCTTTGGGAATCGGTGATGTCCGGGTTGTCACTGCAGCCGAACATCGCGAGAATTATACCGCAAAGAAACAGCGATATTAGAAGTTTTTTCATGTAGTTTCCTTTCAACTGTGAGGTAAATAAGGAAAAATTACGAATAACTTATAACTCTAGCCTGGTCCTCCTTTTCTTGGGGTTATTGGAGTTGTGACGCTATATTCATTGTGGTCCTGATGTGTTTATTTCTATGGATGTTTCATTCCATCGATAAAATATAGATTAAAACGGCTTTTTTGACAAGATAAAAATGTGGCGTAAAACCGGTTTTATCCGGATTCCGGAGTCGATTTATTATGGATTTGACAAGTCTTAGATAGGAGTGGTATATTGATCGCAAAAGGGGCTGGACTCAAGAACAATATACCGCTTAAACTTATAAGGAGGAAGGAATGAAGAAATTAATGATTCTATTTTTGGCGTTGACGTTGGTCGCGGCCGGAGTAAGTCTTCTGGCGCAAAGGGAGCAGCCGGTCGAGGGGGAGATGCCGCCGATGGGACCGCCGCCGGAGATGCAGGAACTGACCGGGTTGGTCGGAACCTGGGAGGTGGTAATGAAATCAAAATGGGATCCGAACGACACCGCCTGGACCGAAACCAAAGGGGTATGCGAGTTCAAGATGGTGGCCGGCGGAGCAGTCCTGATGATGGATTATAAAGGCGAAATGATGGGCATGCCGTTTTTAGGAGTTTCCGTGCAGTGTTTCGACCGCGAGACCGGCAAATGGCAATCGGCCTGGACGGATAACCTCGGCGCCCGCATCAGCGTTTACGAGGGGGTTAAAGAGGGGGATAAACTGGTGATGGTCGGCGAGGAATTGTGGCAGGGGCAGAAATCGCTCGGCCGCATCTCGACCTATAACCTTACCGATAACAGTTTCGACTGGATGATGGAATCGTCCTACGACGGTGGCGAAACCTTCGCGGTCATGGCCACAGCCAAATACACCCAGCGGCCTTAACGGGGCGCAGCTTATTAAGAATAAAACAAACGGCGGACATAAAAATAGCCGCTGTTTTTTTATTCTTAATATTTAAGAATCATTTTATCTTTCACGTACCGAGGTAGCGACTGAACCCTGGTTTTGATTTTGTCAAATGGCTATGAGCATAAAAAATATTCTGATTACCGGCACGCCGGGAGTCGGCAAGACCACGCTGGTTAAAAAAATCGTCGAAAAGCTCCGCCCCCTGCGACCGGTCGGTTTTTACACCGGCGAGATTAGAGAGGGCGGCGCGCGTAAAGGTTTTACCCTGACCGCGCCGGACGGCCGGGCAAGTATTCTGTCACACGTGGATATCAAAAGCCCGCACCGGGTCGGCAGGTACGGCGTCGATGTGGCCGGATTCGAGAGGTTTCTCGATACCCTTGATTTCTCAGACCCGGTTAACCTTGTCGCGGTAATCGACGAGATCGGTAAGATGGAGTGTTTTTCGGAAAAGTTCAAACGTCTGGTTCGGGATATCCTCGACTCGGATAAATATGTTATCGCCACCATCGCCTTAAAGGGGGGCGGGTTTATCGGCGAAATCAAAGCGCGAAAAGATATTGTCGTTTATGAAATAACGTTCCGCAACCGGGATTCGTTACTGTCCGAAATCATTAAATCAATCGGGTTGCCGCTCGAAGAATAACTCTATTTTTTTAAATAAACCGCCAGCTCTTTCTCGATAATTTTTTCCAGGGAGCCGCGGCCATTATAGGTTATGAAGATCGCCCGCAGGTTGTGTTTTTTGTAAAGCTGCTTTTTGAAGGCGGTGCGGTCGCGGTAATGGGGCATGTGGCCGTAGCCGCAGATTTCGATAAACAGGTCGTAAGCCGGAAGAAAGAAATCGGGCCGGTATTGTTTGCCGTCTAAAAGCAGCAGCGGTTCGTAAAGGAACTCGATATTTTCCGCGCGAAAATATTCCACCGCCTTTTTTTCATAACGGGACCGGACCGCCGTTCCAGCGGCGGTTGCCACCGACGGCCGGGGAAGTTTTGGCCTTCGCGCTATGACCGGCCGAAACGGCAGTGGCCGACCGGTTTTTTCGGGGCGTTTTCGTCCGTACATGTTTTTATAATATGTTGTCGTACAACATAAAGCAATACCGGTAAAAATATTTCTTGTATGAAAACCTTTCGTGGATTATATTGTACACGTAAAGCATCTTATCTAATATTAATATCGACCTGTTTTTCGCAGGATTGGAACGGGTACTGTCGCCGGCAGGTGGTAATTTCTTTCTTCGTTAAATCCAGGAGCCTTTTAAAATCAGGGAGTTTATATGTTGGGATTAAAACCTCATTGGTTCAGTAAGTGTCTATATTTTATAATGTTAGTGTTTATCTGCCTGGCGCCGATGACGGGAAATGTCGACTGCTCGGAATCGGAAGAGCCGGATATTGCCGATATTACCCGGCTTACCGATTTCCTGTACGTGAGTCATGCGGCATTGTGTTGCCCCGGTGAGGCCGATTGTGACGGTAGCGGCGGCGAGCCGGATATTTCGGATCTCTACGCCCTGATTGATTATTTATATGGGGAACACACTCCCCTGGCAGATTGTCCGTAAGGATAATAAAGAGAATTAATTGAGACCGTCTTTTAAAAAGGCGGTCTTTTTTATTAAAATCCTGATTTTTCCGATTTGGTTATCAAACTTCGAATACTTTTCTAAGCTTATCGTTCCCATGAGCTTACGAGGCTTACAAGATGTATCGGTCCGGTCGGCGCAGTTTTTTGTTTTAACCGGTATAAACCGTCCGCCGGGAAGGCCGAATTAAAAGATTATAATCCATAATCGCTTCTTTGACCCGGCATCAGTTGATATTTTGGATTAAATAAGAGCACTGAAAAAACCCGAGTAGATATTTATATCTGTTCAAACAGGGAGGGTAAGCGATGTTCAGAACTTACCGGACGCTGATAATTTTCACCGTTATTGTCCTGGGCGTTTATTTCATTTACAACCGTATGTTCGGCTCAACCTCGTCTCCGTCGGGACCGCTCGACCCGGACAGTTACATCAGCGAGCAGATGGGCTTTTCCATCAGTTTCCCGGACGGCTGGCTTTTGGACCAGTATGATAAGGGAGAGGTCGTGGTTTTTCAGAATTATGGTCTCGAGGTAGATAACGATTTATTCCTGGTGGCCGCTTTCGACCCACAAAATAACGAGCATGACAACAGTTTTTCCTATGTCAGCGTTACCGTTCGGGAGATGCCGTACAATATGAAACTGGATTATATCTTTGACGACGTTGTCAGCTGGATGAAAACCGATTTTAATTACTTCCATGAAATCAATCGGGAAAAGATAATAATTAATAACCGGGATGCCTGGTGGATTGATTTTACGCATAAAGATGAAGGGATTCTCTTCAAAACCCGGGGATACTGTCTGGCCAAGGACAGCCGCGCATTTTTGATACTGTGTAATGCCGATCCCCATACCTATTCCGGTTTATTCACCACTTTTGAACAGGCGATTAACAGTTTCCGGGTGAGCTGAACGCCCTTCAGGCGCTCTATTTTGGGAAAAAACCGAACTTTTCTCCGGGTCGGGACGGATAAATCCGAACCGATATGGTCTTGAAAATGTTTTAATAACAAAAGCGGGGAAATTAAAAACTTGAGCTTTTCATCTCCATGATTAATTTGCCGATATAATGTATAATGTCAAAATCTAAAAGCGGCCGATATGCAAGAATTTGAAATACCCTTATACTTACGTTTTTTTATCTCTCTGGGAATCGCTTTCCTGGTCGGCCTGGAGCGGGAAAGCTCCAGCGCCGAGTCCAAGGGGCGGGTTTATGCCGGGGTGAGGACTTATTCGCTTATCGGCACGTTCGGTTTCGGCTGCGCCTGGCTCTATTATGTGGGCGTCGTCTGGGTTTTGCCGGTCGGCCTGCTGGCCCTGACCGCCATGGTTGTAATCGGCTACCTGGCCAAATTAAAGGAAGGCCATGTCGGCTGGACCAGTGAGGTGGCGGCCCTATTGACCTATATCACCGGGGCGTTATGCCTGCTGGCCGATATTTGGGTTCCCCTGGCGCTGGGTATTGTCGGGACCTTCCTCCTTTCGGAAAAAGCCATGCTTGAAAAATACGTGGAGCGTCTGGATAAGGCCGAATTCCTGGCGGTGGTCAAGTTTTTGCTGGTGACGCTGATTATTTTACCGGCTTTGCCCGACCAGGCATACACCCAGTACAATCTTAATCCGCGCCATATCTGGCAGATTGTGGTGCTGGTCTCGGCTATCGGATTCGGCGGGTATTTCCTGTCCAAGAAATTCGGCAGCCGGGTCGGCCTGTGGCTGTCCGGTTTGCTGGGCGGGCTGGTGTCAAGTACCGCCGTGAGCGTCGCCGCCGGGCGAATTGCCCAGCAGTCGCCGCCCCAGAGTTATAACGCCATGCAGGCCTCAATCCTGGCCGGCAGCGTCATGTACCTGCGGATTCTGGTCCTGGTATGGTTTGTCAATCCCGCGGTAGTCCCGCGTCTCTGGCCGCAACTGGTGACGCTGGCGGCGGTCGGTCTGCTGCTGGCTGTAAGAATGAAAAAAAATGACGGCGGGGTCCCCAAAACTTTTGTCCGGGCGCCACAAAACCCGTTCGAAATCAGACCGGCCCTGATTTTCGCCTTCCTGTTCGTTCTCCTGTCGGTGGCGACGGTCTTAATCGAACAATTTTACGGAAATACCGGGCTGGTTATCCTCTCGGCGCTGGTAGGCGTGACCGATATCGACCCCTTCATTCTCTCCCTGGTTAACAAACCCGACAGCGTGCAGAACATGCTGGTGACGGCGATTATCATCTCGATGATGAGCAATACCCTCATGAAGGGAATATATTTCGGCGCCCTGGCCCGGTCGGTCCGGTTCGCCGTCGCCTGGCGTTTCGGCCTGTGGGCCCTGCTCCACATCCCCGTGATTTTTCTCTTTTGATACCAGGGAAATTTATTCTTTAACAAACACGACGTTGTAGGTCGGTCCCGTGAAATTTTTTTTCTCCTCCCGATCGTCGGTTTTATATACGGGATGGTTGAGGAATAAAGGGGCAAGAGGTGCCGCCGAACACAAGCTCTTTATTGAGAAAAAACCCACTCTTAAGAGCGGGTTTTTTTGAAAAGGTAAATATTGAAAGATGTTTTATAGCCTCTCCGGTTTATTCCTGTTTTTTCGCGGCCAGGAATTTCTCCATCTCCTCGTTGGTGCGCCGGGTCCATTTTTTCATCTCTTCAACGACTTCCGGTTTATCCGAGGTCATGATGGAGAAATCACCGTTCTTGGTCTTGACCTGTTCATATTTGACCCCCTGGCTGAAAAACTGCCCCATGGCCGAGCACATCCCGCACAAGGGGACTTCTTCGCCCCGCAGGACCTTATCGCCGACCTCTTTCATCCGGGTCCCGACTTCATCGAAAGCCTCCCGGTAATCCTCGCTGACGGTCGAGATGGTCACGATGCCGTTTGAGATTTCATAATGATCCCAGGTCATGTTGTCCAGCAGGCCCTCGTACTCGGTCAGAATTTTACAAAAACCGCAGTGTTCCATATCGAACCACGGTTTTTCATCGGCGGCGGAAAACGAGAATAAAAACACCACCGCTATCGTGATAAGCAACAGAGACGGGTATAACTTTTTCATGGGTTTCTCATTTAATAATAACTTTTAAAATTTGCCTGATTTTTTTGTTACGCGGTTTAAAATTAATAGAAAAAATAAGAGAAGCAATCACATTTGAATTAGAATATATTAAAGCCGCTCCCAGTTTTAAAAATTTCCGGGATTTGGGACTTTCCCGAATCATGACGGTGTCGCAATAAGTCGTTGTTGCACAATGTATTATACGAATTCATAAATAATTTATACATCTTTGTTTTTTTTCACATATATTGCATCCTTTTTTTGAACTTTTTACCGACTTTTTGATTATAGGAATATGAAAACGGGTCCAACCCTCTTTTCTCGAAGATAATTCCTTAACAGGTAAAATTGGAACGGGAGTTTTGAAGTGGAGACTATAACTCAAAAGATACGCAATATAGGCATTGTGGCGCATATCGACGCCGGCAAGACCACCACGACCGAACGGATTTTGTTCTTTACGGGCATGATTCATAAAATCGGCGAAGTACACGACGGCCAGGCGGTGATGGATTTCATGAAGCAGGAGCAGGAACGCGGGATAACCATTTCCTCGGCGGCCATCACTACCAGGTGGCAGGACCACCAGGTGAACATTATCGATACCCCGGGGCACATTGATTTTACGGTCGAGGTGGAGCGTTCGCTGCGGGTGCTCGACGGTATCGTCATGGTTTTCTGTGCCGTCGGCGGGGTAGAGCCGCAGAGCGAGACCGTCTGGCACCAGGCTGACCGCTACAAGGTTCCCCGGATCGCCTTTATCAACAAGATGGACCGTCAGGGGGCGGACTTTTTCCACACCATCGAGATGATGAACGAGATGCTGGGCGCCAACGCCGTGCCGTTCCAGCTGCCGGTGATGAACGAGCAGGAACTGGAGGGGATAATCGATTTGATTACGATGAAAGTCATAACTTACGATAAACTGCAGCGGGTGGTCTCCGAGATACCCGAAGAATACCGGGCGCAATCCGAAAAAATGCGCGATGTTTTGGTTACCAGGCTGGCCGATTTCGACGAGACCCTGATGGAGAAGTATCTCAATGAGGAGGAAATCACGGTCGAGGAAATCATCCACGCCGCCCGCCACGCCGTGATGGGCATCTGCATTACGCCGGTGTTCTGCGGCAGCGCCTTTAAAAACAAAGGCATCCAGCTGCTTCTGGACGCGGTGGTCGATTACCTGCCCTCGCCGGTGGACCGCGGCATTGTCAGCGGCCACGATGTGAACAATCCGGAAGTCACCGTTTCCCGCAAGCCGTCCGACAAGCGCCCTTTCTCGGCGCTGGCCTTCAAGATTATCAACGATGCCTTCGTGGGACAGCAGACCTTTATTCGCGCCTATTCCGGGACGCTCAAAGCGGGCAGCTATATTTATAATTCGTCGAAAGACAAGCGGGAACGAATCGGGCGGATCATGCGCATTCACGCCGATCGCCGCGAGGAGGTCGCGGAACTCAAGACCGGCGATATCGGCGCCCTGATCGGCATGAAGTACACGACCACCGGGGATACGTTGTGCGACGAGGAAAATCCCATCCTTTTGGAAAACATTCATTATCCGGAGACGGTGCTGGACCTGCGCGTTGAGTCGGCCAACAAAAACGACCGGGAAAAACTCTCGCACGCCCTGAGCAAGCTGAAACTGGAGGACCCGTCTTTCAACGCCCATTTCGACGACGAAACCGAGGAAACGGTTATCTCCGGAATGGGGGAGCTGCACCTGGAAGTAATCGTTGACCGCCTCAAGACCGAGCACAAGGTGGACGTGGTCGTCGGCGCGCCGGCGGTGGCGTTTCGCGAAACGATCAACAAGGAAGTCAACCACAACTATCGCTATAAAAAGCAGACCGGCGGCAGGGGGCAGTTCGCCCATATTATTTACCGCCTGGAACCGAACCACGGTCAGGGGATGGAATTTGTCGACCTCGTCAAGGGGGGCAATATCCCCCGCGAATATATCCCGGCGGTCGAGAAAGGTTTCCGCCTGACGGTCCAGAAAGGGCTGCTGGCCGGATTCCCGATGGTCGATATGAAATTCGTGCTGGTGGACGGCAGTTTCCACGAGGTAGATTCCAGTGAAATGGCTTTTCGCATCTGCACCGAACAGGCGTTGAGGGAAATCATTCACAAGGCCTCTCCGCAGCTGCTGGAGCCGTTGATGAAAATTGAAATCAACACGCCCGATGAATACATCGGCGACATAGTCGGCGATGTCAACCGTCGCCGCGGCAAAATCGGCAATATGCGCCGTCACCGCAAGGGCTCGCAGAAACTCAGCGGCACTGTGCCGTTGATGGAGATGTTCGGGTACGCCTCGACTCTTCGCACCCTGTCAAGCGGGCGGGCCAATTTCTCGATGGAATTTCTGAAATATTCCCCCCTGCCCAAAGACCTGGCCGAAAAAATCATTCAAGAGAAAAACGAAGCAAAGAAAATGGCGTCCTGATAGTGATTTATATTCTCTTATAATTCAATGTGACTGTTTTCGTCATTCTCTTTGAAGCCCCGAACAATTGTTTCGGGGCTTTTCATTTATTATGACCGGGCACAACAGTTTTCTGTTATGTCTGAATGTTCCGTTACACACAAATGCCTGCCAGAAAATTACTTGACATATTTTATCGGCCGGGCTTGATTTAATCCAGTGAAGAATTTTCAAAGTCCCAAACTTTCTTTTTACCTGGCCCTGGCGGCTATCGCCCTGGGTTTTATCTGCCTGCGGCAGCCGCCGGCCGACGGCTTTCTGTCGCTTACGCTGGCGCCGTTGCTTCTGGTGCTGGGTTATGTAATTTTGATACCGGCGGGGATGTGGCCGTCGATGAAAACCGGCCGTCGCCGCCGACCAGTCGGACAAACTTATTTGTCGAAACTTATACAAACGGTAAATATATTCGGGCTGCTGGTTTTTATCTTCACTTTTATGATTTATCTTCTCACCCTTTGGCCGGCGCCCGGCTGGTGGGACAGCAGCGAATATATTACAGTCAGCTACACGCTGGGGGTGACCGGCGCGCCGGGTTCCATGCTTCTGCAGCTTTTCGGCCGTTTGTTTTCTTTTTTGATTTTTATCCCGAACACGGCCGTACAGATAAACGTACTGACGGCGCTGATTACCTCGGCGGCGATGATGACGGTATATTTCACGGTCGTGCGGTTAATTGCCTCGTTCGGTGTTGGGGACCGGGAAAATAAAATCCCGGCCGTCATGGGCGGCGTCCTGGCGGCGCTGACGCTGGCGTTCGCGCACAGTGTGTGGAGCCGGGCGACTTATACCAACCCGTACGCCCTGTCGCTTATGACCGGGGCGCTGATGGTTTACCTGGCGGCGCGATGGTGGGAAAAACCAGATGCCCCCGGGGCCGGCAATTTGCTTTTGTTGATTGTCTTTCTGTTCGGGCTGGATTTCAGCGTGCACCGCAGCAACACCCTCCTGGCGCCGGCTTTTCTGGCGCTGGTGCTGATTCACCGACCCAAAGCCCTGCTCGATTTCAGGCTCTGGCTGGGCGGGTTGTTTTTTCTCCTGCTCGGTTTTTCCATACTGCCGGCGGTGATGCTGCGCTCCATGCTGGAGCCGCAAATCAATATCAGCGATGTCGGGTCGTGGACGGGCTTGTGGAATTATCTCAATCTCAAGCAGCAGGGGCTGTCGTTTTTCGGTTCCAACCTGCTGGAGCGGAACGGCCCGTTCTGGAATTACCAGCTTAAGGAAATGTACCTGCGCTACCTGGGGTGGAACTTCATCGGTTTCGACAATGTCACAAGCGGCGTGAAATTTCTCGGTATGGCCGGTATCCCGGCCCTGGTCGGCGTTATCGGGATCGTCTATCATATTAAGCGTAATCTGAAACAGGCGGTTTATTTCATCATCCTGTTTCTTTTCGCCAGCCTGGGGACCGTGTTTTTTCTCAACGCCCCGGAGGGTTTCTTCCGGGAGATGGACCGTCATTTCATGCCGTCGTATCTGCTGGCGGCGGTCTGGGTCGGACTGGGCGCCTACGCCCTGCTGCGGCTGGGGCAGAAGTTGTTCGCGCGGCAACCATCTTTGGATAAAATAAAAAAAACGGTTTACGCGGTTGTACTGGTGATGGTCCTGCCGCTCAATATGCTCACGGCCAACTGGACCAACAACGACATGAGCGACAATTACTCCGCCTACAATTACGGTTATAATATCCTGCAGTCCTGCGAGCCGAACGCCGTGCTCTACACCGCCGGCGACAACGATACTTTCATGGCCTGGTACCTTCAGATTGTCGAGGGCGTCCGCGCCGATGTCACCGTGATAAACATGCCCCTGAGCAACACCGCCTGGTATCTGAAATCATTGATGACCTATCAAAGCGATATGCCCTGGACGTTGACGGCGGATTCCCTTTCCGAAATACAGCCAACAGCATGGGAGACCGATACGATCAGGGTAATGAAATTTGACGACAGTACGCTAAGTTTAGAAATCGTGGTTAAACCGACGATCGCCGACCGTTATATCCTGCCCCAGGCCAGGGTACTCCTAAATCTCCTGCAGGGGAACCGCTGGCGGCGGCCGCTTTATTTCACCACCGGGTTCGGCCAGCAACTGCCGTTCAACCTGTCCGAATACGCCCGGTTCGACGGCCTGGTATGGCGCGTCACGCCCGAGGATTCGGCGCGCGAAGCAATTACCAGGCTCGAAGAAAACATCTTATATAATTACCGCTACGAGGGAATTTCCGGCGTTAAATATTATGATAAAACTTTACTGAGTGTGATAAAATCATATTACATGCCTTTCGGCTACCTGGCGCAGAATTATATGAGACGCCAGGATGAAAAAAACCTGGAACGCCTGCAAAACAAATTTGACGAACTCTGGCCGGAAATAGGCGGGATGGAAAACCTCCGCAGTAAACTTTGATTTTTGTATGTTCCCCAAATACATTCCTTGCTATCACGGAACATTAGCTTATCTTACCGGTTATCCTAAAAAAACAACTTTATTTCAATACAGGAGATTTTAAAATGCTCGATAAAAATAACGCCGTGCTGGTAATTGTGGATGTTCAGGGGAAACTGGCCACCCTGATGCATGAAAAGGAAACCTTTTACGATAACGTCGTGAAACTTATCAAAGGGTCGCAGGTGCTGGAGCTGCCGATTCTCTGGAACGAGCAACTGCCCGACAAGCTGGGGGAGACCATTTCGCAGATCAAAAAGCTTCTGCCGGAAATGCGGCCGCTGGTGAAAAAATCGTTCAGTTGCTGCGGCAACACGGATTTTTCGGCGCGGCTTCGAGAGACCGGCCGCAAGCAGGTGCTGCTGTGCGGGATGGAGACCCATGTCTGCGTTTACCAGACGGCGCAGGATTTGATAAATACCGGTTACGAGGTTTATCTGGCGGCCGACGCCGTGTCGTCGCGGACGCCGGAAAACAAGGAAATCGGCATCAAGGCCGTCATACAGCGGGGTGGCAAAATCACCAGCGTGGAGATGGCTCTTTTCGAGATGCTGCACGAGGCCGAGGGGGAGCAATTCAAACAGTGTATCAAGATTGTCAAGTGACCGTGGTTTGAGCTTAAGGACGGTTTAATTTTCTACTTCTCGCTAAGCCTTTTATATTCCTCCGGGCGGCGGTCTTCAAAAATGTGATTGCGCGCTGTGGCGTTTTTATCCCGGGCCCGAGCGATATCGATCTCCACCGCCTTCGCTTCTTCTTTGTCGGCCGAGGCTTGGTACAGCACCTCGCCTTTGGGGTCGGCGATAATCGAAAGGCCGGTGAAAGTCAAATCATCCTCGGTGCCGATGCGGTTGGCGGTTACAACGAAGACCCGGTTGGTCACGGCGTGAACCGGCACCACCCGCTGGCACAGGCCGGGGATAACGAGGTTCGAGGGGTGGCAGATAATATCGACGCCTTGCAAAGCCAGCACCCGCCAGACCTCGGGGAATATCCAGTCGAAACATATCAGCATTCCAATTTTGCAGCCGCCGATATCGAACACCGGCAAGCCGACATCGCCGGGAATAAACAAATCCTTCTCGTTTAAGAACAGGTGCAGTTTGCGGTATTGGCCGATATAACCTTTCGGACCGACCAGCACGGCCGTGTTGTAAAGCCGGTCGTTGTCCCGTTCGTTAAAGCCCGATACGATATGAAAATTATTTTCTAGGCAGAGTTTTTCGAGTCGCCCGATGAATTTACTTCCGCTTATCTTCTCGGCGGCCGCGAGAGCTTGTTCCTTCGTTTTGAAATTGTACCCGGAGTTGCACAGTTCCGGCAGGACCACCAGGTCGGCGTCCCTGACATTACTGATAAGGTTTTCGATTTTTTTTATATTGGTCGCCATGTCGCCGAGCGCCGGCTGCATTTGGATAAAGCCGATTTTCATAAATCACCTCCGGACAGGTTCAGCCCGGGCGGTTTTTAAAAAACCGCCCGGGTGAAGGTTTCAAAGAAATCTTTCGGACAGGAATATTATACGCTTTACCAGGCCGATTTCAAAGAGATAAACCCGTAAGCGACCAGGTACAGCACCGCTCCGACCAGCATGGCGATATTAAAGCCGAAGGCCAGCGCCACCAACGCAACTAATGGCGCTCTGGAGCGGATACCTTTATTTTTGAAAGTCCGGGAGATGGAGTTATATTTCTTATTGGTTTCCGATAAGCCGGAGAATCTTGACGAATGGTGTCAACGCTTCATGCGTGGACGCCGGGAAAGAATCGAAAAGGAGATGCCGATAATCGATATCGATTTCAGTCGCTACGCCTGAACATATCGCGGTTGGCGGGAACGGTTAATATTATGACGGGTAAGGATTTAAAATGTTTGAAAACTTTCTGCTGGAGACAAAACGACTGACGATTAACCCGTTCACTCTCGAGGACGCCCGGGATTTTTATAACGTGGTAAACAATCCCGAGGTGCTGCGGTATATACCGGAAGGTAAGGTATCTTTCGAGAAGTTCATGGAGACTTTTACGCGTCTTCTTGACCGCTACGGCGTCAATACCCCGGAGAAAATCACCCGTTTTTCCCTGGCGGTTCGTGAAAAAGAATCCGGCCGCCTGGCCGGCTGGGTGGGGCTGGGGCAGCTGGAAATAAACCCGGAAGAAATTGAAATATATTACGGTATGGGTCGCGAATCCTGGGGTCGCGGATACGCCACCGAGGCTGCCGGGGAGCTACTTCGCTACGGTTTCGAGAATCTCAAGCTGGAGAAAATAGTGGCGATTGTCCTGCCGGATAATCCCGCCTCAATCAGGGTGGTCGAGAAAATAGGCTTGAAATTCGTGCGGGACATTACCGGCCTGCCCGAAGAACAGAAATTTTTCGAGGGCATCAAATACTTCGCGTTGACGCGGCCGGAGTTTTCACGAATGACCGGGTAACCATCGGCTCAAGGCAGTCCTCGAATCATGACAACCTCTGTCTGCTTTTCCCCAAAAGAGTTATGGATTCGGTCGGGTAAATAAATTACTGGACAATTATGCCGAATTTATTATCTATAAGCCTTGAAAAACGCCTGAGTTTGCTCTGGAAAGGCTATTAATGTGAGATTAAGGAGTGTTTGAAAGGTATGCAGAGAGTATCGTCCGCCGACGAGGTCATAAATTCGACGATAATTAACCCCGGTTCTATTTTATATGTTTCGGGCAACGCCGCCCCACCCCAGGAACTGCTGTCCCAACTGGCCGACGACCTGTCGATTAAGGATATCGATATGTACAGCATCCTGCTTCTGGGCGACCGGCTGAAAAAATTGTTCTCCGAGGAGCGCTGCCAGGATTTGACTCATCGCGTTATTTTCAACGGCCGGCTGTCCCAGGAGGCAGTCAACAAGGGCTGGGCGAAATACCACCCCATCCACCTGTCGGAGGTACCCCGTTTTGTCCGGCGGGTCAAGCCGAATATTGTTTTATTGACCGTCAGCGGGCCGGACAACGCCGGCAATTACAGTTTGGGCACCACGGTCGAGGGTGTGCCGGCGGCGATATATACCGCTAAAGAGAATAACGGTCTGGTAATCGCCGAACGTAACGCCAAAATGCCCTTTGTCCTGGGGACGACGATTCACGAAAACATGATTGATTATATCCTGGACACCGATTACGACCTGCCTTCGAGCCCGGTTCATGAACCCGACGAACGGGCCAATAAAATCGGTGAGATTATAGCCGCTATGTATATTGACGACGGTTCCGGGGATACACCCGGCTCCACTTTGCAGTATGGTATCGGGGAGGTTCCCGAGGCGGTCACCAACGCGATTTTGAAAAAAGGCGTCAAGGATTTGGGTATTCACACCGAGCTTTTCGCCAGTGCCATGATCAAACTGGTCAAGGAGGGGGTGGTGACCAATCGCTGGAAAAAGGATATCAATTTCTGTATCTCGGCCATCTTCCTGGCGGAAAGCCGCGAGGAATACGCCTGGCTGGGCAACAACAGCTCCATCCAGAGCCGCCCCTGCGATTACACCAACAGTGTTTTTCATATCGCCGAGCAGCCCAAGATGGTGACCATCAACGGCGCTATTGGGGTCGATTTGCACGGTAATATCTGGGCCGACTCGCTCGACGCCCGCAAGATTTACAGCGGTGTCGGCGGCCAGGCTGATTTTATCCGCGGCGCCCAGTATTCTCCCGGCGGCGTGGCCATTATCGCCCTAAAATCAACCACCAAAGACGGTATTTCCAAAGTTGTCGACCGCTGCCCGGCCGGTATCACCACTACCGGCATCCCGGCCGACCAGATTATTATCGTGAGCGAGTACGGCGCTTTTGACCCGCGGGGATTGAGTCTCGGCGAGCGGGCGGTCGGTATCGCTCACCTGGCCGAACCCTCGGAAAGAGAAAAACTCCTTAACGTTATACATGAAAATCCCGCTTTCCACCCGCGGGGATTGAGTCTCGGCGAGCGGGCGGTCGGTATCGCTCACCTGGCCGAACCCTCGGAAAGAGAAAAACTCCTTAACGTTATACATGAAAATCCCGCTTTCCATAAACCGGATCTGGCCATGCACAAGGGAATACCCGGCTTTACTCCCTATGAAAAAGCGATAAAAATGCTATAAATTGTAAAATTTTAAGGTTTGTATGAAACTGGAGAGCTATTTGGTCAGTTGCTCCAGTTTTTCTTTTAGCGGCATTAAAGGTATAAGCCCCACCACCTGGTCGACCACTTTGCCATCGCGGAAAAATATAACGGTCGGGACGCTCCTAATCTGGAACTGAGCCGTAACGACCGGGTTTTCATCCACCCTCAACTTTAAAATCTTGACCTTACCCACAAATTGCGGTCCCAGCTCGTTTAGCAACCCCCCCATGACATGGCAGGGGGCGCAAGTGGACGACCAGAAATCTACCACCACCGGAACCGATGATTTCAAAACCTCCGGCTCGAAACTTTCGTCGGTGACCGGAAGCGGCTTGCCCGGTTTGGGCGGACGGTTAAATATTTTGTCGAATAAACTCATAGGCTCGATTGTTAATTTATAATTCTATTAAAATTCGACTAACTTTAAACATAATAATTAATAAAATATTATAATCATAAATATTTTTAACGGTAACTTATTACAAAGTATTTGTTGGTATCACTACTAAAACTTAATTCAATAAAATCAACGGAGTCAGAGCGGTTATCGAAAGTATGCAGGGTAGCAGTGTTAACATTAATGTGCAACAGCCTGGAGCCTGAAGGGGCGCCCGAAAGTACTTGACAATAGGGGAAATCGGTTCTATAGATAACCATATTTTTTTAGATTTTTATTATTTTTTAAGTTTTTGCAGGAGTGTCCATTATGCCGACTGAGGAACCGCAGGGAAACGATGCCGCCATGCCCGATGAACGGTTACTCGAAGAATTTAAAGCTCCCCGATACGATACCTGGCGCGCCGAAGTGGAGCGCCTTTTAAAGGGTGTTCCTTTTGAGAAGCGGATGCTGACGGAGACTTACGAAGGTATCACGCTGCAGCCTTTATATCGAAAAGAAGACACGGAAAATATAGAAGAGCTTGCCTCGCTGCCCGGTTTTGCCCCATACCTTCGGGGAAACAAAGCCTACCGGAACGGTGAGAAAACCTGGGAAATTGCCCAGGAACTGTCCTACCCGACCGCCGAAGAATTCAACCGCATCCTGCGTTACGACCTGGAGCGCGGCCTGACTGCGGTGACCCTGCCGCTGGATGAAGCTTCCCGACAGGGTTATGACCCGGACACGGCCGAAAACGGCCTGGTGGGCCGGGGCGGGGTCTCGATTGCCACCTACGAAGATTTTAAGAAAGCGCTGGAAGGTGTGGCCCTTGACCGGGTGCCGGTTTTTATCCGGGCCGGGACGTCCGGGGTGTCTTCCCTGGCGAAGTATATCGCCCTGGCCGCGGAGAAAGGCGTTAACCCGACGGCTTTGAACGGGGCGGTGGCTCTGGACCCGCTCGGCGAGTTGGCGGTTTCGGGTAAACTGCCTCTGTCGCTGGCGGGGCTTTACGATGAAATGGCGGCCATGACTTCCTGGTCAATTGAAAACGCCCCCGGGATCGGCACCGTCTGGATTCACGGCGAGCCTTATAACGACGCCGGCGCCGGCGCGGTGCAGGAGTTGGCTTTCGTGCTGGCCACGGCGGTGGAATACCTGCGGGAAATGGAAAGCCGCAACCTCGAGATTGAGAAAAGCCTGCCTCATTTCCGTTTCAGTTTCGGGCTGGGGACCAATTTCTTCATGGAAACGGCCAAACTTCGCGCCGTCCGGGTGCTCTGGAACCGGGTCCTGGAGACCTGCGGGGTAAGCGATGACAAACGCGCCGTGTGGCTGCACGGGCGCAGTTCGCGTTATTATCAGACCAAACTGGACCCGTACGTCAACCTGTTACGATTGACGACCGAGGCCTTTTCCGGGGCGGTCGGTGGCGTCGACAGCCTGGAGGTGGCTCCGTTCGATGAAATGCTGCGGCCGGCGGATGAGTTATCGCGGCGGTTGGCCCGGAATATTCAGATTATTCTCAAAGATGAAGCCAAGCTGGCGAAAATTCTGGACCCGGCCGGCGGGTCATGGTATGTGGAAAGACTTACCCATGAAATAGCCGAGAAAGCCTGGCGGCTGTTTAAGGAAATTGAAAATAAAGGCGGCATGAGCAAAGCTCTCGCGGACGGTATGCCACAGAACGAGATTAAAAAGACAGCCGAGAAGCGCGCCGCCGCCTACGCCGCCCGCAAGGATATCCTGGTGGGCGCCAATAAATATCCCAACCCAACCGAGCGGCCCCTGGAGGTGAAGGAAATCGATTACCCGTCTTTGAAAGCCGCCCGGGCCAAGGCCATCCGGAAACTGAAAAACGCCCCCGAGCATAAACAGGCCGAAGCCATTCTGGATACGATAGTCGAATCCGGCGCCCTGAAGTACAACGAGTTGATGCCGGAGTTGATCGCGGCGGTGCGGCGCGGCGCCACCTGCGGCGAGATTAAAAAAACCCTGCACAATTGCAGCAAGGATATACTCACGGTGACGCCGGTGCCGCTTCGGCGGGGGGCCGAACCGTTTGAAAATTTGCGCTTGGCGGTGGAGAAACACCGAAACGAGAAGGGCGGTTTGAAGGTCTTTCTCGCCACCCTGGGACCGGTCGACGCCTATATATCGCGGTTCGATTTCGCCGCCTCGTTTTTCGAAGTGGGCGGTTTCGAGGTGGTCCGCACCGGCGGTTATAAAACACCCAAAGAAGCCGCCTACAACGCTCTCTCGGCCGGGGCCGAGGTGGTCGTTATCTGCGGACGCGACGACGCTTATGTCGAAGGCGCCCCGGTAGTGGCTCGAAAAGTAAAAAAAGACAAACCGAAATGTATCGTCGTCCTGGCCGGTCTGCCGACCGATGACGAACTCAAAAAGCGATTCAATGACGCCGGAGTTGACAGGTTCATCCATATTAAAGCCAATGTCCTGGAAGTCCTCAACGAGGTCGCGTCGCAGTTAGGAGTGTCGTTATGAGTCGCGTTCCGAATTTCGCCAAAATAGACCTGGGTTCGACGAAACCAGAGGTTGATTATAAGACCTGGAAAGCCCGTGTGGAAAAAGAGACCGGGCGGAATATTGAAGATTTGGTTTTTAAGACGATGGAGCAAATTGAGGTCCGGCCGTTTTATACGCCTGAGGACGTTAAAGATCTCGAGCACCTGGACTACCTGCCCGGCCTGCCGCCGTATTTGAGGGGGCCTTACGCCACCATGTACGTTACGCAACCCTGGACGGTGCGCCAGTATGCCGGATTTTCCACCGCCGAGGAATCCAACGCCTTCTACCGCCGCAACCTGGCGGCGGGGCAGAAAGGCCTCTCGGTGGCGTTCGACCTGGCCACCCACCGCGGCTATGACTCCGACCACCCCCGCGTGGTCGGCGATGTCGGCAAGGCCGGGGTGGCGATCGATTCGCTGCTCGATATGGAAATCCTTTTCGACGGCATCCCGCTGGACAAAATGTCGGTGTCGATGACGATGAACGGCGCCGTCCTGCCGGTCATGGCTTTTTATATCGTGGCCGCCCTCGAGCAGGGGGTCTCGATGGACCAGCTGGCCGGCACCATCCAGAACGACATCCTCAAGGAATACATGGTGCGCAACACCTATATCTATCCGCCGGCGGCGTCGATGAAAATTATCGGTGATATTATCGCTTTCGCCTCGAAGAATATGCCCAAATTCAACAGCATCTCCATTTCCGGCTATCACATGCAGGAGGCGGGGGCGACGGCGGACCTGGAAATGGCCTACACCCTGGCCGACGGCGTGGAATATGTCCGCACCGGTCTGGCAGCGGGTCTGACCATCGACGAATTCGCGCCGCGGCTGTCGTTCTTCTGGGGTATCGGGATGAATTATTTCATGGAAATCGCCAAAATGCGGGCGGCCCGGATGCTCTGGGCCAAGCTGATAAAACAGTTCAATCCGCAAAATCCCAAGTCGATGATGCTGCGCACCCATTCGCAGACCTCCGGCTGGAGCCTCACCGAGCAGGACCCGTTCAATAACGTCGCCCGGACCTGTATCGAGGCCATGGCGGCGGCGCTGGGGCATACCCAGAGTTTGCACACCAACGCCCTCGACGAGGCTATCGCCCTGCCGACCGATTTCAGCGCCCGTATCGCCCGCAACACCCAACTGTATCTTCAGGACGAGACTTCCATCTGCCGGGTAATCGACCCGTGGGGCGGGTCGTATTATGTCGAGGCGTTGACTGACGCTCTGGTAAAAAAGGGTTGGAAACATATCACCGAGATCGAGAATCTGGGCGGCATGGCTAAAGCCATCGAGAGCGGCCTGCCCAAAATGCGCATTGAGGAAGCCTCGGCGCGGCGGCAGGCGCATATCGACGCCGGTTCGGAAACGATTATCGGGCTCAATCGATATCAGCTTGATAAAGAGGAGCCGATTGATATATTGGAGGTTGACAATAACGAGGTGCGGCGGCAGCAGCTGGCGCGGCTGGAAAAATTACGCCGGGAGAGAAACGATGATGATGTCCGGCGGGCGCTCGAGGCATTGACCAAATGCGCCGAGAGCGGCGAAGGCAACCTTTTGGAGCTGTCGGTCACGGCGGCCCGGGCGCGGGCAACGTTGGGCGAAATCAGCCAGGCCCTGGAAAAAGTCTGGGGGCGCCATGTCGCCGACGCGAAAACCATAACCGGTATTTACAGCAGTGAGTATACGCATGTGGATGAAATAACCGAAGTTCGACAGATGACCGACGAGTTCGCCAAACGCGAGGGCCGCCGGCCTAGGATTCTTATTGCCAAGATGGGACAGGACGGCCACGACCGCGGCGCGAGAGTCATCGCCACCGCTTTCGCCGACCTGGGGTTCGATGTCGATGTCGGGCCGCTGTTCCAGACGCCCGAAGAAACCGCCCGCCAGGCGGTCGAAAACGATGTTCACGTGGTCGGCATGAGCTCCCTGGCCGCCGGTCACAAGACCCTCTTGCCCCAACTGGTCGAGGAACTCAAGAAGCTGGGGCGGGAAGATATACTGGTCGTGGTCGGCGGGGTTATCCCGGCGCAGGATTATGATTTCCTGTACGAGCACGGCGCCTGCGCGATTTTCGGTCCCGGCACGGTTATTCCGGTGGCCGCCAAAAAAATCATGAATAAGTTAATTTGAGTTATTTATAGTTGACCCGCGGGAATGCAAAGATGAACGATGACAGCCGCAAAAAGAAGCCGGACGAAAAAAAGCCGTCGGCCCTGAACGTCATGAAAGGGGTCGAGGGCGGTCATGACGGTCTGCCCGGCCAGAAGGCGGCGTCTTCATCCCCTCTGAATAAAATCGAACCGCACCAGTACGCCACCGAGGAATATGTTCGGGGGATTTTGGAGGGCGACCGGGTGATGTTGAGCCAGGCGATAACGCTCATCGAGTCCAACGCCCCCCAACATCAGGAACAGGCCCAGGAAGTTCTCAAGGCCGTTATGCCCCACACCGGGAAAGCCATCCGCATCGGTATAACCGGCGTGTCCGGAGCGGGCAAGAGCACCCTGATCGAGGCTTTCGGCAGTTATCTCATCGAGCAAAAGCACAAGGTCGCGGTGATGGCGGTGGACCCGTCGAGCAGCCTGACCAAAGGCAGCATACTGGGCGACAAGACCCGCATGGAGCGCCTTTCGCAGGCCCCGGAAGCCTTTATTCGGCCCAGTCCCAGCGGGGGCACACTGGGCGGAGTGGCGCGCAAGACTCGCGAAACGATGCTGTTGTTCGAGGCGGCGGGATTCGACGTCCTGCTGGTGGAAACGGTCGGAGTCGGCCAGAGCGAGGTAACGGTGCGCTCGATGGTTGACTTTTTCCTGCTGATGCTGATTACCGGGGCGGGGGATGAACTGCAGCGCATCAAGAAGGGCGTATTCGAGATGGCTGACATGATTTTAATCAACAAGGCCGACGGGAAAAACGTGGCCGCGGCCGAAATCGCCCGCGAGGAATACGAGCGGGCTTTGCATTATCTTCAGCCGGTGACCCGCGGCTGGGCCTCCTGCGCCCGGACGACCTCGGCTCTGGAGGGGAAAGGTATCGGCGAGATCTGGACGGTTATTAAAAAATTCCGCGAGTTGACCGGGGCCAGCGGTGAGTTCGATAAACGCCGCCGCGAGCAGACCCGCGACTGGCTGCACAGCCTGGTCGGCGAACGCCTGCAGGATACCTTTTACCGGGCGGAGGTTATCGAGAAAATTCTGCCCGATATCGAGCAAAAAGTCATGACGGGGAAACTTCCCGCCGTCCAGGCCGCCCGGGAATTGCTGAAGACTTTCAAAAACTACTTAATCGAACGCTGGACTGACAACAGCAAGGGTTAACGGCAACGGTCAAACTAGGTATTATAAAATCCGAAAGTGTGAATTTGATTATAGATATTTTTTATCGAAACGTCCTGCTGTCCGGGGTGCTGCTGGCGACTTTCGGTTAAAAATAAATCGCGTTTTTGTAAAAAACCCCGTCGCGACACCGTGGCGGGGTTTTTCTGTCGGTAAAGTTCGGCGTTATAAAAATAAAGTGTTTGCCGCGCTATGAGATTTAACTTAACTTGCGTATAAATCATAAAGCATCAACGAAAATAATTTCACGGATATATGAAGGAGGTACCATGCAGCAGATGGAACAGTTGTACCGGCATTTAATAGAGATGGTGGGTGAGAATCCCGACCGGGAAGGACTGGCACGAACCCCCCTTCGGGCCACCAAAGCCTTCCAATACCTGACCAAGGGGTATAAAGAGGATATTCATCAACTTATCAACAATGCTCTTTTTAAAACCGACAACCAGGAGATGGTGATTGTCAAGAATATCGAGCTTTATTCCATGTGCGAACATCACCTGCTGCCGTTTATCGGCAAGTGCCATGTCGGTTATATTCCCAACGGTAAGGTGATCGGTCTATCCAAGATTCCGCGGATAGTGGATGCATTTGCCCGCCGGCTGCAGATACAGGAGAACCTCACCCGGCAGATAGCCGTTACCATCCAGGAACACACCAACGCCCTCGGGGTGGCCTGTGTCATCGAGGCGCAACATCTGTGCATGATGATGCGTGGGGTGGAAAAACAGAATTCCGTCATGACGACCTCGTGCGTGCTGGGTGAGATGCACGACGACCCGGAGACCCGTTCGGAATTCATGTCGCTGATCTGCCACAGATAAGGGATAAAGCTACCATGTATCTGATTATAAGCAAGCGCTTCGAAATGTCGCTGTCGTTTCGTTATTACCGCGAGGACTGGCCGGTGGCGAAAAACCGCGAGGCGTTCGGGCGGCAGATGGGCTCCAAAAACGGCTACGGCGGCAACCCGGTGGCTTATTTTGTTTTTCACGGGCCGGTCGATGAAAAGACCGGCATGCTCATCAATGTCACGATTATCAAAGAGCGGGTGAACCAACTTCTGGCTGAGCGATACGACCATAAGTATCTCAACCGTGACACGGCGCCGTTTGACAAAATAATCCCCACCCCGGAAAATATCGCCCGGCAGCTTTTTATCGATGCCGCGCCGTTGTTCGATAATGAGCCCGCCCGGCTGGCGGCTTGTCACGTGGCGACCTCGCCGTACGACGCCGCTACCTGTTACACCGGCGGTCGGGTCGAGCGGGATTACTGGCTGGAATTTTCTGCCGCCCGCCGGACCTGTTCGCCGCATTTATCCGACGAGGAAAACGAAATCCTGTTCGGGGTGGCGTCGTCGAAAACCGGCCACGGCCATTTTTACCGGCTGCGGGTGACGCTTCAAGGCGAGCCGGATGCCGATACGGGCATGATCGCGAAAGAAAACGACTGCCGCCGGGTGCTGGAGCTTCTGCATATCCGCCTTGACCATAAGAATCTCAATCTCGAGGTACCGGAGCTTCGGGATTTGCCCATGACCACCGAATACCTGGCCCGGTTTATTTTTGACCAGTTGCGTATCTCGCTGCCGCTGGCGCGGGTGCGGCTGTGGGAAAACCCGTATTTCTACGCCGAGTATCTCAAAGGCGGCCGGTCGCTGATGGGTGTCAAAACCGGGTTCCGGGCGGCCCACCGTCTACACAGCTCCGCTCTGAGTGATGAGGCCAACTGCAAGCTGTACGGCAAGTGCAACAATCAAGCGGGGCACGGCCACCTTTATGAAGTCGAGGGCGCCATCGAGGGGACGCTTGATGAACGCCGGGGGATTTTTTACGGCCTGGATGATTTTCGCGACGCTCTGGCGGAGGCGCTGGAACCGTGGCATCTTAAGCACCTTGACCTTGACACCGACGATTTTAAAAACCGACCCAGCACCGGGGAGAACATTGTTCGGGCGCTCTGGCCGCGCCTGGAGCGGACCTTGCAGCGGCAGCTCTATCGTTTGCGCCTGTGGGAAACGCCCAACAACCGTTTTACCCTGCGCCGCGGGGTCGAAGAAACAGAAAGTTAACGCGTGACGAGGGATATTTATGAATAGGTTTTTAATTACCGGCGCCAGCCGGGGGATAGGCCGGGCTATCGCGCTAAGACTGGCCCAACCCAACCGGACTTTGCTGTTGCACGGTCGCGATAAAGAGGCTTTGGAAGAGAGCTGCCGGATGGTGAGCGAGAAGGGCGCCCGGGCGGTCGCCGTCGCGGCGGATATCGGCACTATCGCCGGCGTCGAGGAACTGGCCGACCGGGTGGGTCCCGATAATCTCGATGTCCTGGTCAACAACGCCGGGGTGGTTTACGTCGAGCCGTTCGAAAAAATTACGCTTGAGCAGTGGCAGAAAACCCTGGCGGTTAACGTGACTGCCCCCTTTGTGCTGATTCAAAAGCTGAATGACCGCTTAACACGCGGTGCCTCGATTGTCAATATCCTGTCTGTGGCCGCCCGCACCGCCTTCCCCAACTGGAGCAGTTACTGCATGAGCAAGTTCGCCCTGGAGGGTTTGTCGCGGTGCCTGCGTGAGGAATTGCGACCCCGGGGAATAAGGGTCATCAACATCTACCCGGCCGCCACTGGCACCGGCATGTGGGACAATATCGAGGGGGAGTGGGCGCGCGATAAAATGATGCCGCCCGAAGAGGTGGCCGAGGCCCTGGCCTACGCCCTCGAACGGCCGTCCTCGGTGATGGTGGAGGATATAAGCCTCGGGGATATGACCGGTAACCAGTAGACTTTTGTAAAAAAAAACGACCGTCTCAGGGCGGTCGTTTTTTTTATAACTTGATTATGATAATTTAAAAGATTATCCGGTCGGTTTTGGCGGCTACGATAAAATCGTTAAGAGACAAACCGCAGATGGTGTGCGTCCACAGCCTGATTTTGACCTTGTTCCAGCTGTGGAGCAGAATATCGGGGTGGTGGTTTTCATCCTCGGCAATCTCGCCCACAACGTTGACGAATTCCAAGGCCGTCGCGAAATTTTCGAAAGTAAACTCTTTTTCTATCTGTTTCTCGTCAATAACGGTCCAGTCGTCGATTTGCTCCAGGTAGCTTTCGAATTCTTCACGGGTCAAGGCGGGAACGCCGCCCTCGCAGGGTTCACATTTTTTCTCGGTCAGACTCGACATGGCAACTCCTTTACAAGCTTTGTTTTAATAAGAAAAACAATAATTGTCTCGATTCGTCAAAATAATATTCAGTTATTATAACCCGGTTTTATTGCACTGGTTCCGGATTAGTACGTCTTGATAGGGCCTTTACACGGGTCGTTCTTTTGCGTTTTAAGACGAACTTTATTATATTTGAGACGTAAGTTATTAAAAAATACGTAAGAAACGGCGTTTTGTCGAAACCTTAGTATGGGGCGCGAAAAGGAGAGGCGAGCGAGAGAAATTGTAAATTTAGGTATGGCCGCGGGTAGTCCGTAAAGGGGTCACCACCCGGTTGAACGGTACGGAATGTTGTAGGAGTACGCAACGATGAAGAAATTTGCGCCTGTCTTCTTGTTCACCTGTCTTTTCATTCAAATAGTCTATTCACAAACAGCATATAAAATAACCGGGAAAGTCCTGGATCGTTATACCCGGCGGCCGGTCATCGGCGCCAGCGTCCAGATTGTCGGAACGACCCAAGGGGCGATGGTCGACGATAACGGCCGGTTCGAGATAAACCGCCTGGCCGACGAGCAGACGCGCCTTTCGCAGCGCGATATCGAGGACACCCGGATTGACTCCCTCGGCACCCCGGGCTGGGTCACGCTCAATTTAAAATACCATCTCGAATTCAACCGGGTTTCGTTCAACCTGATGCTCGAGAATATTTTCGACGAGAAATACAAAGAGCACGGTTCGGGCATTTATTCCCCCGGCCGGGGAGTGGTGTTGACTTTGCGCTACGACGGCTGAGTTTTCGTTTCCTCATTCCCTGGCGATATGTCCGTAAGTTGTTATTATTTATGATAAATAAAGCCACTATTCTGATAAAGGCGGCCTTTTTTTATGAGTATAAATTTTTTTATGGCAATTTCTATATTTTTGTAATTATTTATGTATTATGAAGGATATAGCACAATATCTTAAAGAAGTAGAGAATCATTTCGCCAGCGGTATAGCAACCGAGCATACCTACCGGCCAGCCCTTGAAAAACTGGTTAACTCTTTTGATAATCAAATCAAGGCGACCAACGAACCAAAAAGGGTGAAATGCGGCGCGCCAGACTTTGTTATAAATAAATCTAATATCCCAACCGGCTATATCGAGGCAAAAGATATTGATAAATCGTTGGATATCGTTGAAAAAGATTCTCTGAGAAAAATTCCAAAGACCGACAATGGGAAGCAGCTAAAAAGGTATCGGGAGGGTTTGGAAAATTTAATCCTGACTAATTATCTTGAGTTTCGCTGGTATGTAAAAGGTGAATACAGAAAAACTGTGACACTGGCGGTTATCGACGAAAAGCGAAAAATAAAATCCAAAAAAGACGAATTTGAAAAATTTAATGATCTTATAAAAGATTTTTTTAATACGAAAATTACTTCGGTAGGTACGCCGAAGGAACTCGCTTATCGCATGGCGCGCATCGCCCAGATTATTAAAGACACGATTATCGAAGCATTTAAAGACGAAGATAAAGGCGGCTCGCTTCACGAACAACTGGAAGCCTTCAGAGATGTATTGTTGCATTCGCTAAAACCTGAGCAGTTCGCCGATATGTACGCACAAACAATCAGTTACGGGCTTTTTTCGGCGCGGCATAATTACGACGGCAAGGAACCTTTTACACGTAAAAAAGCTGTATTTGAACTGCCTAAGACAAATCCTTTTTTACGTAAGCTGTTTGATTATATGTGCGGTCAGGACCTTGATACGCGACTGGAATGGGTCGTTGACGAGTTGGCGGAGTTACTTAACCGCGCTGATATGAACGCTATCCTGAAAGATTTCGGCAAACGCATCCGCAAGGAGGACCCGCTCGTTCATTTTTACGAAACCTTCCTGGCGGAATACGACCCCAAAATGCGGGAGTCTCGCGGCGTTTGATATGAACGCTATCCTGAAAGATTTCGGCAAACGCATCCGCAAGGAGGACCCGCTCGTTCATTTTTACGAAACCTTCCTGGCGGAATACGACCCCAAAATGCGGGAGTCTCGCGGCGTTTATTACACCCCGGAGCCGGTGGTATCCTATATTGTCCGAAGCGTTGACCATATCCTGAAAAACGATTTTGATATTTCCAAAGGGCTGGCCGACAGTTCCACACTCCCGGTGTACAAAACTGTAAAAAATGAAAACGGTAAAGAGAGTAAAGAAAAGATAGACGATATACACAAGGTTCTGATACTTGACCCGGCGGTCGGCACGGGCACTTTTTTATTTAAGGTCATCGATCTTATTCATGATAATTTCTTACAGGAACCGGGCTTGTGGTCTTCTTATGTCAGCGATCACCTTTTGCCCCGCATATTCGGGTTTGAACTGCTGATGGCGCCCTACACGATGGCGCACATGAAGCTGGCGATGCAGTTGAAAGATTTCAAGTATGATTTCCAAACCGATGAGCGGTTGAAAATATATCTTACCAATACGCTCGAAGAAGCGTTTGAGCACAAGAGCCGGTATCTTCTGGCGCAAAAGATTAAAGAGGAGGCGGAGAAAGCCGGGAGCGTCAAGCAAAACCTGCCGGTGATGGTTATACTGGGCAATCCGCCGTACTCCGGGCACTCGCTGACGCCAAACGAGAAAATCGTCACTTACGAGGCGGGGCAGTCCTATACCGTAATAATTAAGGGCGGTAAGGAAAACAAAATCGCTAAGAAAGCCTTTAAACGAAAAGAAAAGACCTTTATCGGCAAACTGATTCAGGAATTTTTTACCGTGGACGGCCGGCCGCTCGGCGAGCGCAATCCCAAATGGCTGAACGACGATTACGTGAAATTTATCCGCTTCGCCCAATGGCGTATCGAGCAGACCGGTTACGGCGTTCTGGCGTTTATCACCAACCACGGGTACCTCGACAACCCGAC
>Ga0210003_1000439_pt1 | contig 37852 bp, 36 predicted proteins | sample LantaG_FD_182804 | JGI IMG/M metagenome (GOLD analysis project Ga0210003, IMG submission 182804) | Deep subsurface microbial communities from Baltic Sea to uncover new lineages of life (NeLLi) - Landsort_02402 metaG (SPAdes) (version 2) | ecosystem: Environmental > Aquatic > Marine > Oceanic >...
TGGTGCCGGGTCTGATGCCATTGCTGCTACGATAATAGAATAATCTAATGCACCAGCATCTTCTAAAATTTTAACTAATTGCGCTACTGTTGAACGTTTTTGTCCGATTGCAACGTATACACAGTATAGTTTTTTAGACTCGTCATTACCACTATTTACAAATTTTTGGTTTAAAATAGTGTCGATTGCAATAGCTGTTTTACCAGTCTGACGGTCCCCGATAATTAATTCTCGTTGTCCGCGCCCTACCGGTACTAAACTATCTACAGCTTTCACTCCAGTTTGCATTGGCTCGTGTACTGATTTACGGGCAATAATACCAGGAGCTTTTACTTCAACACGTTGACGCGTTACGTTCGTTAATGGCCCTTTTCCGTCAATAGGTTGACCTAAACCATCAACTACACGCCCTAACATTCCTAAACCTACAGGTACGTCTACAATCGTTCCAGTACGTTTCACAATGTCACCCTCTTTAATAGCTACATCACTACCAAAAAGTACAACTCCAACGTTTTCACTCTCAAGGTTTAACGCCATTCCTTTTACTCCACTAGCAAATTCAACCATTTCTCCAGCTTGAATCTTGTTCAATCCATTCACTCGAGCAATTCCATCCCCGATTGAAAGAACACGACCAATTTCATCTACTGAAAGTTGAGAATAAGTCTTAGAAATTTTTTCTTCTAATAACTTTGACATTTCATTTAATTGTAAAGCCATATAGTGTTTATATTTTTATTTGATTTTTTGCCACAAAATACTTTTTTCAAATTTTATACATCAAAAACGAGGAAAACGACCCCATCGTGCAAAATAGAATTAAAATATTTTTAAGCTCCTAGTACTTTTTACCAACTTGCCTTGCTTACACCAGGTATTAATCCTTGAGAAGCGAGATCACGAAACCTAATTCGGGAAATGCGCCACTGGCGTAAAACCCCGCGACTTCGACCACTTAAGGTACATCGATTTCGAACACGAGTCGGAGAGCTCGAGCGTGGGAATTTATTAAGTAATTCCACAGCTCGAGCTCTGATATCAGGACTTAATGACAAATCTTGAATAATAAGTTTATATTGACGTCTTTTAAGCTCATAAGAAAGAACTTGTTTTCGACGTGACTCATCTCTTTGAAGAGTGTTTACCATAAATTTTAATTTATTCCCCTACTTAACAAAATAGGTACGTTTCAGGTTATATAAAACCAGAATCGAATTTTATTTAAAACAAATCCAAACCTTTACACCGGTTTTCCCGAACGATGTTAGGGCTGTTCTTCTTGAAAATCCGATTTTTTCAGAAAAAGTATGCAACGAGGTTTGGCCCCAATGGAAACGTAGTGTTTGGGCGCGTTGGGCCTTCTTTGAACGACTTCCTCCGCGACCAGAACAAGTAACGCGAAGTCCCCGAACCGCTCCCCATTGGTTTTTATAGTTTTCTTCGATTTCTTTAAGTATTTGCATCTTAATTGTTCTGAAAGACACACGACGAACAAGTGCCTCAGTGATTTCTTGGGCTAAGAAGTCTGCATGGTGACTTTCCCAATTACTAGACCATAGGCTTACTGACCCAGGAGACTGTTGATAAGTTGTTGACACCTCAGCTAATGAGTTAGAAATTCCAGACGTTTTTTTATACTTTTGACCGCTTAAGGGCTCATTTGATTTTATTTGAAGTTTTGAGGCGTAGTAAGGTAAAAGTTGAGCAACTTTTGAATCTTGAAAACCGGCTAAACAAGCATTTCTTAAGGCAACTGATAATGAAAATGGTTGGTTACGTAATAGAGTCTCCTTAGGAAGTAATCTCTCATATTTAATGTTTTGAGGTAATAAACAATCAAATTGTTTCTGAAATAATCGGCTATCTCCAGCCCCGAACTCGTTAGTCGGCCCGACTAACGAGTGTGTCTTTTTCTGACGATTCGGTTTTAATCTATATCTCGATAGTTTGTAAGATCGGCTGTCAGCTGGGTTTAAAAAAGAAATTAAATAACGATGGCTATTAGAAGAGGCCATTAATGAAATTTGGCCCTCAGGCATATCTTTTTGTTTTAATATTCCTTGAAAATAGTCATTCATTTTTAACTTTTGAAGAAAAATTTGTGTATAATAACGATCACTATACCAGCAATCAGTGTAATTTTTGATAGCTGATGGAAATCGTAAAGATAATGGATTTACTTTTTGTCCCATATTAAATATAGAGTATTTTGATAGAATGTGCATTTATGTATTTCTCCCCAAGATGGACTTGAACCAACGACCTGACGGTTAACAGCCGTCTGCTCTACCAACTGAGCTATTGAAGAAAAAATTGAAAATATTAAATCTATTTTATATTCTTGATTAGATTTAATATTTTCAAATAAAAAAGCCACATTAGTACGAGTTAGCTTAAAATCTTACGATTTGTACACATCTCGCCTATTTCGTAGTGATCTTCTACGCGTTCTGAAATTTGTTTTGAGACACGATTTCCCGCTTGAGAGGCTTTCAGCGGTTCTTCGGTTTGAACGTAGCTACCCAGCGTATTGCCGTTGGCACGACAACTGGTACACAAGAGGTTCACCATTCTCGGTCCTCTCGTACAAGAGAATGATTCTCGCAATTTTATCTAGGAAGTTTTTCTTCTAAGAAAAACTCTAGTGTCACTCGAAAAAGATAGGATCCGTACTGTTTCTCAACGCACTAAACCCAACTCACGTACCGCTTTCATCGGCGAACAGCCGAACCCTTGGAATCTTCTTCAACTCCAGGATGCGATGAGTCGACATCGAGGTGCCAAACGACTCCGTCGATAGGAGCTCTTAGGAGTCATCAGCCTGTTATCCCTAGCGTACCTTTGATCCGTTAAGCGAGAGCCCTTCCACGCGGAACTCCCGGGTCACTATGGCCAACTTTCGTTTCTGTTTGACTTGTAGGTCTCACAGTCAGGCAGACTTATACCATTACGCTCTACAACTGATTTCCGACCAGTTTGAGTCTACCTTCGCACGCTTCCGTTACTCTTTAGGAAACCATCGCCCCAATGAAACTACCCATCGATCAATGTTTCTTTCATTTTAGAAAGATAAGACCACCTTAGAAAACAGGGTGGTATTTCAAAGTTGATTATTCATCTCCCACCTATCCTACACAATTTTCTAAGGGTGTCAATAATAGACTATAGTAAAGGTGCTAGGGTCTTACCGTCTTTTTTCGAGTACTCCGCATCTGCACGGAGAATTCAATTTCACTGAGTCTACGTTGGAGACAGTGGGGCAGTCGTGACGCCATTCATGCGGGTCACCAATTATGTGACAAGGAATTTCGCTACCTTAGGACTATCAGAGTTATAGCCGCCGTTTACTGGACCTTCAGTTCGAAGCTTGAATAAATTCGCACCTTTCCCTTTAAGTTTCCAGCACTGGGCAGGCGTCAGACCCTATACTTCATCTTACGATTTTGCAGAGTCCTGTGTTTTTAGTAAACAGTCGCCACCCCCTTTTTTGTGCCACCTTCTCATTTATCTAAATAGACTATCGAAGGTCCTCCTTCTCCCGAAGTTACGGAGGTAATTTGCCGAGTTCCTTCAACGTAGTTCTCTCAATCGCCTTAGTGCATTCACACTCAGTGACCTGTGGCGGTTTAGGGTACGGTGCTTTTTAGATACCTTATTTCCTGGTTAATTTGAATTCCCGTTTAATAATCCGATCAATAAACGGAACTTCTAAATCAACGTCACGTATCTGCATAGAAGAAAGGCTATCTTTCTTCTTTTCCCATTGAGTACAGCTTTCGCTTTTCTCTTAGGGACCGATTAACTCTACATCGATAAACTTCTGTAGAAACCCTTCACTATTCGGCGATCATGTTTTTCACATGATTTTCGTTACTCATGTCAGCATTCTCACTTTTGATCTCTCCAATATTTCTCACGAAATACCTTCGTCGATTACAAAACGTTCTGCTACCGAGTATGCTTATAAGCATACTCCCACCGCTTCGGTAATAGACTTAAGCTCCGTTACATTTTCAGTGATAGTAAGCTCGACCAGTGAGCTCTTACGCTTTCTTGAAAGGATGGCTGCTTCCAAGCCCACCTCCTGGTTGTCATTGCTCGTGAAGGCTAGCCTTCACTATCATCTTTTCCCACTAAGTCTATGTTTGGGAACCTTAGCGTGTGATCTGGGCTTTTTCCCTCTCGACTTTGGACCTTTGCGCCCAAAGTCTGTCTGTCTTTTGGTCTGGTTTATAAAATAAACCATTGTACATGGTATTCGGAGTTTCCATGAGCTTGGTATCGCTTTGGGCAACCCTTACCCAGAGAGTGCTCTACCCCCAAGTACATTTTCAAAAAACGCTCTACCTAAATAGATTTCGCAGAAAACCAGCTATCTCCGAGTTCGATTGGCTTTTCACCCCTAGTCATAAGTCATCCCCGCCTATTGCTACAGACGTGGGTTCGATCCTCCAGAAAGTCTTACCCTTCTTTCAATCTGCTCGTGACTAGATCACTCGGTTTCGGGTTCAAGTTTTAGAACTTATTTATACGGATTTCCCTTCGCCTACACCTATCGGCTTAAGCTCGCTATAAAACTTGACTCGCTGACCCATTATGCAAAAGGTACGTTGTCACTTTCTTTGAATTAAGAAAGCTCCAACTGTTCGTCGGCTTTGGGTTTCAGTGTCTTTTCACTCCCTTTTTAGGGTTCTTTTCTCCTTTCCCTCACGGTACTTGTTCACTCTCGGTTAGAACGGAGTACTTAGGCTTAGAGGGTGGTCCCCCTGTCTTCCATCAAGATATGTTCTCGACGTACTCTTCCCAAACTAAAATATAAATAAATATACGTTTACAGGGCTTTCACCTTTTATAGCAGAGGATTCCACACTCTTTCAACTTATTTATCTTTATCGGTTTTAACGTTTGGTGGCCTATTCCGCTTTCGCTCACCACTACTTACGGAGTCTCGGTTGATTTCTTTTCCTCAAGGTACTTAGATGTTTCAGTTCCCTTGGTTCTTGTACATTACGGTTTTTACACCGATCCGGGTTTCCCCTTAGGATAGCTATGGATCTCAGGGATTACGCTCCTCCCCATAACATTTCGTCGCGTGATACGTCCTGTCTCGTTCTACCTAGGCATCCCCCCAAAGCCTTATTTTGGCTTTTTGCTTTTCTATGACTGACTCGTTATCGAGGTTTTATTGTTCTTTTAACAGAAAAATCTTATAAATTAAAGTGCACGTGCCCGGAAAGACTCGAACTTTCAACTTCCAGAGCCGTAATCTGGTACTCTATCCAATTGAGCTACGAGCACAGTACGTTTTATAGTGTGTGCACTTTATTTGTTATCTTTTCATGTGTTCTAGTAAATAACATAGCTTATAGTAAGGATTGTTTAGATAACTAAAATCACACATAATTTTTAATCCTACTAGTCGACTACCTAATGTGTTCAATATAGGGACACTAGAAACGTACGTAGTTCTGTTAAGTTTTTGTAGTCTTTCTAATTCACTATAAGATCTTATTTTATTTCCGTATAAGCCGCCTATTATAAAACCACCTTGTTCTTTTTCGAGCGTTTTTATAAATTCGTTTAATAGTTCTGGAGTCTTACAACCATATATAAGTAAACGACCTTGACATACACCCTCGTTTTTACCTAATTTTGTATTTGATTTAAGCTCTATCTCTAAAAGTCTTGATTTTACTTGGAAATATTTATAGTCATCCGGTTTTGGGTTATGTAATTCTAACCCTTTCTCAATATTCACGTATATCTCATTCCATTTTTTTGTGGTTTTCTGTGTTACTTGAAACCATGTAATGATAGGGTAAAGTGATAACATTGCGTCAATGTCTTTTCTTATAATCTTTTTCTTTGATAGCATTTGATTTTTACTATTTTATTATATATCCTAAATGCGCGTATTATCTGGTATACACGTTTAGCTTGTTAGGTAGTAATACTACCTATTGAACACAGTATATTTATATCTAAATGGATGTAGTTTTTTTGGACACTTTGTTTAAATATACTGTATTCGTTTATTTATTTTTTACGCCCCTGTTTTAGTTTTACAGTTTTATGTGTCATTTGTTTTCTTGTTCTAGCAAATTCTCCAAACTTATGACCAATCATATCTTGTATTACTTTAATTTTATGAAAAATTTTACCTGTATGAACATAAAATTCTTTATTAATATGTATAGGTAATACCATTGAACGGCGCGACCAAATTTGGTTTTGGTCTTTATGTGTCGTTTTTAACCGAACCTCAGAAAAAATTCCCTTTTTTAGTGATCGTGTCATAATTTTATTAGTTCGTATTTTATAAAATAAGAAAGCCTATTACCGGACTTGAACCGATAACAATCGGTTTACAAAACCGATACTCTACCAATTGAGTTAAACAGGCATCATTTTAAAAATTTTTAAAATGATTTTTCAACGGCCGGTACATTTAACAAGGTAGGGAATACAATTTTTTGCGGAGGGTACAAATAGATAAAGCTTAAAGTCTTGTACGATACCTCTAAATTTTGCGCCTTCATGGCGTTAAACGCTCGGAACATTATTGAATGGTTTAATGTCTTCTGGACTTTACGCGAAGTTTGTAGATGTGAAAACGATGTAAGCTGATTTTTAATACCTTTAACTGACACGTCATCTTTACTAGCCGACTCAAAAATAGTCAACGGCCCCTCTAGCTCAATATTTTGGATATTAGGAAAAGCCCCTTTATCAAAATTTGATACTAGTCTCATATTTTTAAAAAATAATAAAAACCTTTCTAGAATATTTTGAGTTAAAAGTGCATGCCATTTTTCTTGAATTGTCACTACATCGCCAGGTTGCATTTTATAATTAGAACGTCTACTTGGTCGACCGTTTACATAAATCCTTTTATTTAAAATCCACTGTCTAGCCTCATAAACACTTCCAAAGAGCCCTGAACGGTATAAAACAATGTCTAAACGTTTTTCGAGACTCTGAAAAACTGAAGATGTAAGTGTTAAATTCTTTACATAAGAGTCTTTAAAAAGTTTTCTTAAACCTCGAGTTGAGATCCCCCCATAAAACCAGCGTAACTTCTTTCTTTCCTGAAGTTGATAACCAAAATCAGAAGATTTTTGTATTTTATTTTTTCTTAATTCTAAGTTAATCTGGTCGATTGAATAAATTGCATTAGTTGTTAAACGGTCTCTTAGGTCTAAATTATTTTCGTTTAACAACTGAGCAAATGCCTTATAAAGTTGATTTTCTAAATTCGAACTATATTTTTTTAAGGTAAATGCGGTATTTGTTTGTTTATTCTTTTTTGAGCGCTCCCCCCTTTTTAAGGAAAGCCCGGTAAATGGCAGAAGATTTTCTGGAATTTTTTGATTTAAAAGACTATGGGTGAACTTTTTAAATTGACGAGTTCTCATATAGTTTATTTATTTATATTTTAGTTATTAATAATAAAACGTGTTCGGAAGGGTAGTTTATGGTGAGCAAGTCGAGCAGCCTGTTCGGCTAATGTTTGCGATACCCCATCCATTTCGTAAAGAACCTGCCCACGCTGTATTGGACAAGTCCAGTGTGAATGGGCACCTTTCCCTTTCCCCATCCGAACTTCTGCAGGTTTTGATGTAATCCCAAGATCAGGAAACACGCGAATCCAAATTTGACCACTTCGCTTAAAATGACGGGTTAAAACACGACGAACAGCTTCAATTGTTCGGGCGTCTAATCGGCCATCTTCAAGAGACTGAATTCCAAATTTTCCAAACTCTAAACCTTGAAGATTCCCTAGTATACCCTTTCTTCTAATTTTATGAAATTTTCTAAATTTTGTATGTTTTGGACTTAACATAAAATTTTATTTTCTTATTTTCTTTTTACGCGGTGTGCGTTTAATCTTTTTGCAGTTCTCGCATTTCCGTGTGTTCGTTGACCACGGCAAGGGAGTCCTTGAGAAAGTCGAATACCGCGCCAAGACGATATGGAAACTAGGCGTTGGGCTTGTTTTCGAATTAAGGATAGCTTTTCATTTTCTACAACATACAATTGACGAATTGCTTGACTTAACCTTTCTTGATGGTTTTGCGTTAAGTCGCTTACTTTTAATGTTTCACTAAACCCTAGCTGCGCGCAAAGCTCTTTAGCTGTTGGTTTGTTAATACCAAAAATTTGTGTTAGAGCTACTGAAACACGTTGTGAATCTTTTAAAGGTACGTTTAATAAAACTACCATACGAATTAATATTTATTTCTTCTTTTGAATATAATAAAAGTTTTTACTCTACTTACAATAAAATTATATAATTTAAATCGATAAACATTTCCACTCTTTTGCCGTAATCTTTATCTCAACACCTGGAATTTCGATTTGATTTAAAGCAAAGATAAATAACCTTAAACTCGTTAGATCGGAAAAGTTAAACTCGATACTCATTTTTGACGTTTTGTAGACGAACTGCTCTCTCGACTTCTTATCAATGTGTGGCGAACGTAAAACGGTAATATAACTTTTTCGGGTTGGTAACGCAATAAACGGTCGAGTCTCTATTTTTTTATTTAATTCGTTAAAAAGTAATTGAATTTTCTTTTGACCGTTCACAAGATTTGAGGGGTCGTTACTTTTTAGTGAAATTATTAATTTATTATTCATGTTAGAATTTTTTTACAAAGAATCAGAGTGACTGGATTTGAACCAACGACCTTCCGTTCCCAAAACGGATATACTACCAAGCTGTACTACACTCTGAAAAACAAAGCGGATAATGGGAATCGAACCCATATGATCTGCTTGGAAGGCAGAGAATTTACCATTAATCTATATCCGCAAGTTAATTAGTTTATCGTTATTTAAGGCCAATAATATTCTATAAGATTTTATCGTGTTTTACGGCGAATAACGGGAATTGAACCCATATTTCCAGAGTCACAGTCTGACACTTTAACCGTTTAAGTTATACTCGCCATTTTACGGATAGCAGGACTTGAACCCGCAAAGTCGTTAAACTCCTAGAGCCTAAATCTAGTGTGTCTACCAATTTCACCATATCCGCCTTTTGTCCCAAGTAACTGTGTTTGGGAGTTAGTGGACTTGAACCACTAACCGCCTCGTTGTAAGCGAGATACTCTACCAATTGAGTTAAACCCCCTAAAAAAGGAATGGAATAGATTCGAAAAAACATAATTCGGATGAAGGAGGATTCGAACCTCCGATACCTTCTCAGATATGCCGGTTTTCAAGACCGGTACTTTCGACCGCTCAGACATTCATCCCTCTTATTAAAACCCAAGAAGTCTCGCGATTCTTGCCATGTCTCCCACAACAGCAGTACATATGGTGCCCAAAAATTTCACAAATCGAGTTCGGAATGGGTTCGGGTGGGGCCTTTTGAACTTTAAGAATCGCGAGACTTCTTGGGTTTTAATAAACAGAAAAAAATTACATTAAAGCTTATTTAGGCCCAGGAGGACTTGAACCCCCAACTAAACCGTTATGAGCAGTACGTTCTAACCATTAAACTATAGGCCTATTTAAACTTAAAAAAATATTTCAAAAAAAATACTTCTTTCTTTGGGGGGGTTTATTAAACCCCCCCAAAGAAAGAATACGAATTAGTGAGCTTCTACACGACCTGGCGGTTGTGTATCCTTAATACTTGGAATTTCTTCGAAAGTATGGAAAGGTGGTGGCGAAGCAACCATCCATTCTAATGTTGGTGCAATTCCAGGAGTTGACTCCCATGGATTAGCAGGGCAACGCTCGTTTCCTGTTAAAGTTTTATAAACGATATAGAAAAATAACACCGCCCCAAGTACTGATAAGTAACTTCCATAACTCGCAACAGCATTCCACCCAGCAAACGCATCAGGGTAGTCTGGAATACGACGTGGCATTCCAGCAAGTCCTAAGAAGTGCATTGGAAAGAATGTAATGTTTACACCTAAGAAAGTAATCCAGAAGTGAATTTGTCCTAATGTTTCAGGATACTGTAATCCAGTAATTTTCCCAATCCAAAAGTAAAATCCTGAGAATAGAGCGAATACAGCTCCCATTGAAAGAACGTAGTGAAAATGTGCAACAACGTAATAAGTATCGTGAAGTGCTATATCTAATCCTGAGTTTGCAAGAACAACCCCAGTTACTCCACCAAGAGTGAATAAGAATAAGAACCCAATAGCGAATAACATTGGCGTACGGAACTCAATACTTCCTCCCCATAGTGTTGCAATCCAACTAAAAATTTTAATTCCTGTTGGAACTGCAATAATCATAGTAGCTGCAGTAAAGTAAGCGCGTGTGTCAATATCTAAACCAACAGTATACATGTGGTGAGCCCAAACAATAAATCCAAGAACTCCAATACTTACCATAGCATAAACCATACCTAAGTATCCGAAAATTGGTTTTTTAGAGAATGTACTAATAACATGACTGACAATTCCAAACCCTGGAAGAATTAAAATATAAACTTCAGGGTGACCAAAAAACCAGAATAAATGTTGAAATAGAACAGGATCTCCCCCTCCAGCAGGGTCAAAAAACGTTGTATTGAAGTTACGATCTGTCAATAACATTGTAATTCCTCCAGCTAAAACTGGAAGAGATAGTAGTAATAAGAAGGCTGTAATGAATACTGACCATACAAATAGTGGTAAGCGGTGCATTGACATTCCCGGAGCTCTCATATTCATAATAGTTGTAATGAAATTAATTGCTCCTAAAATACTACTTGCTCCTGATAAGTGAAGGCTAAAAATAGCTAAATCAACAGCTCCTCCAGAGTGACTAGCAATGCTACTCAGGGGTGGGTAAACTGTCCATCCAGTACCAGCTCCAACCTCAACAAGTGCTGAACTTAGTAATAGAAATAATGATGGTGGTAATAACCAAAAACTAATGTTGTTTAATCGAGGGAACGCCATATCTGGAGCTCCGATCATAATAGGTACGAACCAGTTTCCGAATCCTCCGATTAGCGCAGGCATTACCATGAAAAAGATCATTAAAAATGCGTGAGCTGTAATGATAACGTTATAAAGTTGGTGATTTCCGTTTAAAATCTGATTTCCAGGGTGTGCTAATTCCATACGGATAAGTACTGAAAAACACGTCCCTAAAACTCCTGAAAATCCTCCAAAAATTAAATATAACGTACCAATATCTTTGTGGTTTGTTGAAAAAACCCAACGATTTAAAAATTGTGTCATAATTTTTAAATAAATTTTTTTAAGAAATGAAATATAACTATAAAAATTATACTCGACGTTTTCGTGAAGCTCGACACCCGTTATGCGCTAACGGGGTTCTTTCGATGAGCTCCAGAATTTTTAATTTTGAATTCTGGAAAGCTTGAACCGCTTTCTGTTTACCTATCCCGAGACCTTTCATATGAATAGAAACACTTGAAATACCTAAAGATTGTGCTTTTGTTGCAATTTGATCTGAAGCCAATTCGGCCGCATGGACTGTGGATTTACGGCTATTACGGAGACCGACTGTACCTCCAGATGCCCAAGCCTTTACTTGACCTTTTTTGTCAACTAAAGTTAAGATTGTATTGTTATTTGTACTTTGAATATAAATTGTACCCGTTTTTTCAGTGGGTAGCACAATTTTTGACGTTTTAATCATAATCGATGAAATCTTTTATTAATTGGAGATAACCGGAGTTGAACCGATGACTTTATGCGTGCAAAGCATACGTTCTACCAACTGAACTATACCCCCTTCGCGTTATTTCGGAGGAAATGGGATTTGAACCCATGGTATAATGAAAATTATACGTTGATTTAGCAAACCAATGCCTTCAGCCACTCAGCCATCCCTCCGTCAAGTTTAATATAACTTTCAAAACTGGGTATGGCAGGATTCGAACCTACGACCATCAAGTTAAAAGCCAGATGCTCTACCAACTGAGCTACACACCCGTCAAAAGTTTTACCTTTATTCGATCAAAGAAGGTTATTAAACATTTATATTATTTGTCTAGAGGGGGACTTGAACCTCCGACACAAGGATTTTCAGTCCTTTGCTCTACCACCTGAGCTATCTAGACTGTTTCGATTTGTTATTAACTCTGGGGTGAAAGGATTCGAACCTTTGAATATCGGATCCAAATTCCGATGCCTTGCCACTTGGCGACACCCCAAAAATCAGTAAATTTTAATTTACACAAAAAGTTCAACTAGTTACCTGCTACTCGATTTGAACGAGTGACAATCCGCGTATGAAGCGGATGCTCTGACCGGCTGAGCTAAGCAGGCTATTTTGTTCGAATATAAAACTACTAAAGTCGGCTTATCACCTTTCGATTAAGAAAAGCGGGGGTAGGATTCGAACCTACAATCTTCAGATTATGAGCCTGACGAGGACACCATACCTCTTCCCCACTAAAATGAGTCAATCCAGCCGCAGGTTCCCCTACGGCTACCTTGTTACGACTTCGCTCCAGTTATTTAACTGATCTTAAACTCGTTGATTATATCTTGCAAAAACCTGTGCTTTCATGGAAAGCGGGTTGCGTTTCTGGCTTTTATAATCAGTGAAAGTCTTCGGACCTTTTAAACTTCCAGAGCGTGACGGGCGGGGAGTACAAGGCCCAGGTACAAATTCACCGTGGCGTGCTGATCCACGATTACTAGTGATTCCAACTTCATGCTCTCGAGTTGCAGAGAGCAATCCGGACTAAGATAGGGTTTTAGGATTCGCTCCGACTCGCGTCATTGCTTCCCACTGTACCTACCATTGTAACACGTGTGTAGCCCAGTCCATAAGGGTCATGAGGACTTGACGTCATCCCCACCTTCCTCCAGTATATCACTGGCAGTTTGAAAAAAGGAAGGAACCTGTACTAAGATTCCGAGCAACTTTTCAAGAGGGTTACGCTCGTTAAAGGAACTAACCAAACATCTCACGACACGAGCTGACGACAGCCATGCAACACCTGTAACTGGCATACTTCATTGATAAAAACAAAGTTCTCAAGTTATGTCAAGGACTGGTAAGGTTTTGCGCGTTGTTTCGAATTAAACCACATGTTCCACCACTTGTTTGAGCCCCCGTCTATTCCTTTGAGTTTTAACCTTGCGGTCGTACTCCTCAGGCGGAAGATTTAACGCGTTAGCTAGACCTCTAATCAATACTCCTGTAAAAACTAAAGATGAATCTTCATCGTTGACTGCGTGGACTACTGGGGTCTCTAATCCCTTTTGATCCCCACGCCTTCGCATCTCAGCGTCAGTTAAGCGCCAGATAATTGCCTTCGCTTTCGGCCTTCCTCCTGATATCTCCGAATTTCACCTCTACTTCAGGAATTCCATTATCCTCTCACTTACTCTAGATTAGTTCTCGTTGTGACTTACCTACTTTCCAATAGGACTTTCTCACTTGTTAAGCGGAATCGTAACCCCGCTTACTTATCTTTAGTGGGATGTTTATTAAACATCCCAGAAACAAGCTATATAATCAGCCTACATGCTCTTTACGCCCAATCATTTTGAATAACGCTCGCCCCCCTCGTATTACCGCGGCTGCTGGCACGAAGTTAGCCGGGACTATTACTTAAACCTACGTCACCATTATCAGTTTAAGGCAGAGGTTTACGACAAAAAACGCCTTCTTCCCTCAAGCAAGATAGCTGGATCAGGCTTTCGCCCATTGTCCAATATTCCTCACTGCTGCCACTCGAAAGTGTCTGGACCGTGTCTCAGTTCCAGTGTGGCGGATCATCCTCTCAAATCCGCTAAGGATCTTCGGCTTGGTGAGCCTTTACCCCACCAACTACCTAATCCTCCGCGAGCTCATCTCTAAACGCCCTTTGGCTTTATAGTTTATCGGGAATTTAGCATATAGCCTTATGCCCAATTTAGAGGTAGATTCTCACGTGTTACTCACCCGTCCGCCACGGGAATATTTCCCCGTTCGACTTGCATGTGTTAAGCTTCTTGCTAGCGTTCATTCGGAGCCAGGATCAAACTCTTTAATATTAATCTTATACTGGATTGTCGATAGTCCGTTATCGCCTTTAATTGATAAAGGCGATACCTAAAACTGCCACAATCATAATCGTTTTTCATTCTATTAACAGTAACAGAATTATCCTTTTATTAAATTAATAAATTCCACTGCTACGGTACCACGCACACGATAGTAAACTACTAAAAGTGCAAGTCCAATAGCCGACTCAGCGGCCGCTACAGTTAAAATAAATAGGGCAAAAATTTGACCCAGGATATCATCAAGGGCGACTGAAAAGAATAAAAAGTTTAAATTAACCGCTAAAATCATCAACTCAATAGACATCAGCATTACAAGGATATTTTTACGATTAAAAAATATCCCCCAAATTGCTATTAAAAAAAGAATAAATGAAACTGTTAAAAATTTAACTAAATCCATATACTTGTAAATTTGTTTTAAATAGGTTAAATACCCGTTTGGTAATACTATGTGGGCAAGAAGGGACTTGAACCCCTGACTTTACGCTTATCAGGCGTATACTCTTACCAACTGAGTTACATGCCCACCTTAAAAATTGGAAGTAACTACTTCCAATTTTTAACTTTTCTTTAATAAACCCCTATTAAAGGACAAGCGCGCAAGCAACTTTATGGCTTACTAAATATAAAGGCGTAGGATACACCATTAAGAATACTAAGAATAAAAAGCCTAAGGCTAAGCAATAAGCAGCGGCCTGTGAAGGTTGAGATAGTGTTACCCAAGTTTTTGGGGTCTCAAAATACATGATCTTCACTACACGGATGTAATAAAAACAACTTACTGCACTCGTTAAAATACCAATAACTGCAAGACTATATTGCGATACATTCATAGCGGTCCAAAAAACGGCCGCTTTTGCATAAAATCCGGCAAGTGGTGGAATTCCGGCAATAGAAAATAGCGCAACTGTACATGTTAACGCAAGTAATGGGTTTGTTTTACCTAATCGTGCAAAATCTGTTGTATACTTGAAACGTTCAATTTCTTGAAAACCTTGACGGTGTACAGGAATTAGTAATATACCAAATAGAACCGCTGTCGTAACAATGTAAACAACTAAATAAATAACTAAAGCTTGAATACCTTCAAGAGTTCCACAGCATAAACCAATTAAAAGGTACCCGCTATGACCAATTGAACTATAAGCTAAAAGTCGCTTGATCCTTGCCTGCGTTAAACCTGCAAAACAAGCTAAAATCATCGAGGCAGCACTACAAAAGAAAAGAAATGCTTGCCAATCTGGAAGAAAATCGTAGAAACTTTGGTACAGAACTCGTGTAAAAAGGAAGAAAAAACTTGCTTTTGGGGCAATTGAGAAAAAAGCGGTTACTGGTAACGGTGCTCCTTCGTAAACATCGGGTGCCCACATGTGAAAAGGTACGGCTGTAAGTTTAAATAAAAATCCAACCATCAGAAAAAGTAACCCTAACTCACACCCGCGCCACTCAAGCATATATAAACTACTGTCTCCACCTTGTAAAAGCTGTGCCAAAGCATCAAATTCTAGTGTACCTGTAAACCCGTAAATTAACGAGCACCCAAAAAGCAGAAGTCCAGACGAAAAAGCCCCTAAAATAAAGTATTTTAGTCCAGCTTCTGTTGAAAATTCTGAATCACGTCTAAAAGCTGCAAGGACGTAGAAACATAAACTATGAAACTCTAATGTCAAGTATAAAGCTAATAGATCACCAGCAGAAATGAAACAGACCATTCCTAAAGATGAAAGAAGGAATAAAATCGGAAATTCAAATGAGTTCATGAACTGACGACGTAAAAAGTCTTGTGATAAAAATAAGGTAACCATTGTAGCTAACAAAATAATCACTTTAAAAAAAGTCGTTCCGTAGTCTACTAAAAAGCTTTGAGATAGCACTGCACAGTGAGTCCATGGATTATTTATATATAATAAAATAGACCAAGCTAAAGTTAACTGGGCCATCCATATTACTTGAGGTACCAATAAAGGGTAATTATGTTCTTTTGATGTTGAAAGCACAACCCCATAAACAATCAGCCCTAGAGCACATATTACCAAGAATAATTCAGGAAGGATAACTTTAAAATCATTCTCAAAAAATAATGTACTAAACGAAAAGTCATTTAATGGTTGTAAATTAAACCAAGATACGTTTGAATTCATAGAATTTTAAATGTAAATACTGTATATTATAATATTTCTTAAAAAGAAATACATATATTTTTATGCATTCTGCAGGATTTGAACCTGCGACCTGCAACTTAGAAGGTTGTTGCTCTACTCCAACTGAGCTAAGAATGCTCACTATCGGACTTGAACCGATACTCCCAAAGGGAACAGATTTTAAGTCTGTCGTGTTTACCGATTTCACCAAGCGAGCTGAGCCCAAAGTCGGAATTCCAACTAAATTATAAAATTTTATAATTAACGTCAAATATTTAAAAGATTGTTGGGGCTTTTAGACTTTGACGTTAATTATACAAGAGTAATAACAAAAAGTATTACGAGGTTTTTAAACGTGACAATGCTTGACGAATCATAACACGATTTGAAGGTCCACTTTGGGGCGCTTTTTGTACTTTTAAAAGAACACGAGCAAATTGAGATTGTGCCATTCGTGTTTGCCATTGCGTTTGTAACGAACCAGAACTTTGTGCAAGTGTTGTAAGTTTGCGAAGCATGTCCTGCGCTACGACAGACTTCAGCGTCGTATTCCCAGTCACGCAAGTCTTTTGAACTTGGGCAGCGGTAAATTTCGCTAGGTTTTGCAGAGCCTGCGTTAATGCGGCAACTCTTTTATGCTCCTGAACAACCTCTTCAAGGGCAGTTTTCTTTAACACAAAAAAACTTTCTAATTCTTGACGAATCCCTTGACTTCTTTCATCCAATGATTCTTGAATTGTTTGCCCAAAATAACGATAAACGAAGTAAACAAATGCAAAAAATGTAATAGCTACTAAAATTTCCTCGTTATAAATAATAATATGTTTTGAACTTAAAACACAAAATGCTAAGAAAGCAAAAATATAAGGACGAAGCTTTTCATTCGACATCATAAAAAGTTAGATTTTTTTATAATTGGAAAAAGTTAAAAACTTTCTTTCCAATAAGGGTCTCTTCTAAGGACAATTGCAAAGAAGGTGATTTATAAATATGCACAAGAGTCGCAATTAGCGGGCTTTTGTGCTTTTCGATTTTAATTGAGCAAAATGTGATAATTGCGCTAAAATAACAGATGAGCGAAGACTTGGTTGAACTTTTGGGAATGCTAAAGTTAAAGCTAAGTTCTCACTAAGAGATCGCTCTCCAACAGATGTTAAATAGCTCTTATTTGCCGTTTTCCAATCTTTCACGTTTGTTTGTTTTAAAATATCGTCCACCCAACCTGTAGTTTTTTCGAGTGTTGACTGCACAAGTTGTTTCGATGTCGAAAGACCTGAGTCTAAAACAGTTGAAATACTATCTCCAACTTTAGATTTTTCCTGGTGTAACGTCGTTACTCCTTGTGAAGAACCGCGAAGTTTATTTTCGCGAAGTTTAAAAATACGACCGAATCTTGGTAATATTTGTTTCACTACTACTCCATAAAACCCTAGATAGAAGAAGCATAGCCAGAAAAATTGAGAAAAAAATGTCACTTTATCTAATTGAGGCATAATCTAAAATTTTGTTGTTATTAACGATAACTGAATTTTCGCAAGATCAGATATCTATTTGGGAAAAGCAGGATTCGAACCTACGTAGAAGAATATTCAACAGATTTACAGTCTGCCGCCTTTAACCACTCAGCCACTTTCCCAATTACGTTATACATTACCGTCCTTTTAACAAGAACAAGGTTTTGTAAAACGCCTGAGCAGAACTAGAACAATTGAAATAATTTTTTATTTCGTACTCTTATCTAAACTTTCCCACGGACTTGCAAAGTCGAACGAACGGAATTCCTGAGTAAGCTCTAAAGGTTCAGAAATTACACGTTTCTCGGTTGCGTCGTATCGAACTTCTGTATACCCGGTTAATGGGAAGTCTTTTCGCAAAGGATGCCCTTGGAACCCATAATCAGTTAAAATACGTCGTAAATCGGGGTGATTTGTAAAGAATATACCAAATAAGTCCCATACTTCACGCTCCCACCACCCCGCTGAAGAATAAACTCCTGTTACTGATTCAATCGGTGTTAACTCATCAATTTCAGTTTTTAATCGAATACGGGCGTTCCAATCAATACTTAAGAGATTATAAACAACAGTGAATCGTTTGTTACGATCAGGGTAATCAACAGCAGTTACGTCTAAAAGTTGTGCGCAACGCGTCAACATATTTTGACGTAAAAAGTAACACATAGGGACGATAAATTCGGGGTGAACTGTAATCATAATTTCATTATGTACGATTTCGCACGATTTGACCCATTGTGGAACAGTTTTTATAATTGATTTTGCAAAGTTTTCTAACATCTTATAAAAATTTCTTTTTCTATTCGCCTTTTTGTATTTAAATAAGAAAAAACAGCGAATTTTTCTGTTAAAAGAATAGCGTATGTTTTTTAATCAAAAGCTATTCTACCCCTTACGGGAATTGAACCCGTGTTGCCGCCTTGAAAAAGCGAAGTCCTAACCACTAGACGAAAGGGACTCATAATAATTTATAATCAATTCAGGGGAAAAGGGACTCGAACCCTTAACCTGTGGTTTTGGAGACCAATATTCTACCATTGAAACTATTCCCCTATATTAAAAACGGTTAGATAACATAATGGTAATGTATGAGATTGCAAATCTTGTAATGACGGTTCAAGTCCGTCTCTAACCTTTATCTGGAAAACTCCTGCTAACAAAATATAATAGAATTCTATGATTTTACCGACTATTTCACAAATTTCTAAAAACGCCCCATTCTTTATTTTCATTAAAGAAATACGATGGAGGTTATTTTACTCCTTATTGAGTGTTTTAATAGCTTTCGGGACATGCTATTATACATCTTCCGATATTTTATTTTGGATCACAAAACCGTGTCACGAATTTCAATCGCATTTTGTCTTTTTAAACCTCCCAGAGGCATTTTATACAACATTAACAGTATGTGGAATGTTTACATGGTGTGCGTGTCTTCCACTTTTTTGGTACCATTACTGGTCCTTCCTAGTTCCCGGGCTTACTTCAACCGAAAGAAGAAGAATTTCAAGAGTAGGTTTTATATTTTTTACCCTTTACGGAGTAAGCATATGGTGGACTTTTCAGTATTTTGCACCGTATTTAACCAAGTTTTTACTTCAGTTTCAAATTCAAGAAAGCTCTTTTGTAGTTGAGTACCAAGCAACGCTTTCAGCTTATATTTCGTGGATTTGGTCTTGCTTAATCATCGCATTTTTTGTCTGCCAATGGCCAACATTTTTATTTATTGGACTTGCTTGGAGGGTATTATCAATAAAAATGCTAACACAGTACCGAAAGATAACGTTCTTCTTATGTATACTTATTGCAGCAAGTTTATCTCCTCCAGAATTAATCATTCAATTAACCACTACATTTGTTTTATGGCTATATACTGAAATCATTCTGTTGTGTTTTCATGTATATAAAGCTTTCGAGCAAGAAATGAAACTTTAAAAAAGGGCGTGTTCGTGATATATCACGAACACGCCCTTTTTTTGTTTTTTTTTAATACTGAATACAACAATAAATATTAGAGGTGTTGATGTTTTCTCAACGGTCTACCTCACCGAAAACTATATCTTGAGTTCCAATAATAGTTACAACGTCGGCAAGCATATGGTTTTTAGCCATAAAATCTAACCCTTGAAGATGCGCGAAACCTGGCGCTCTGATTTTACAGCGATAAGGACGGTTTGTCCCGTTACTAACAAGATAAACACCGAATTCACCTTTTGGAGCTTCAACAGCTGTATAAGTCTCTCCGGCAGGAACACTAAACCCCTCTGTATAAAGTTTAAAATGGTGAATTAATGATTCCATAGAAGATTTCATATGCGCTCTTGATGGGGGCGTAATCTTACGGTCATCCGTCTTAATTTCACCTTGTGGCATCTCCTGTAAACACTGAAGAATAATACGTAAACTTTGTCGCATTTCTTCAACACGAATTAAATAGCGGTCGTAGCAATCTCCTCGAGAACCTACAGGAACCTGAAAGTCCATTCTATCGTAGACATCATACGCTTGCGTTTTACGTAAATCCCAAGCAACTCCAGACCCGCGAAGCATTACACCAGAAAATCCCCAATTTAGGGCTTGATCGGCCGTTACAACACCTATGTCAACAAGGCGTTGTTTCCAAATACGGTTCCCAGTTAGCAGTTCTTCCATTTCATCAATACGTGAAGCAAATTGACGACAGAAACGGTAAATGTCCTCACTTAATCCAACTGGGAGGTCTTGAGCAACCCCACCCGGTCGAATATAGGCAGCATGCATACGGGCCCCAGAAACTCGTTCATAAAACTCCATAAGCTTCTCACGTTCTTCGAATCCCCACAAGAATGGAGTTAAAGCTCCAACATCTAATGCGTGGCACGTTAAAGCTAATAAATGATTTAGTATACGAGTAATTTCTGAAAATAAAACTCGGATGTACTGCGCTCTCAGCGGAACTTCACAACGAAGAAGTTTTTCAACAGCTAAAGAATAACCGTGCTCTTGGCACATCATCGAAACGTAGTCAAGCCGGTCGAAATAAGGAAGAGCTTGAAGATACGTTTTATATTCAATAAGTTTTTCAGTTCCTCTATGCAACAACCCGATATGAGGGTCTGCTCTTTGAACAACTTCCCCGTTCATTTCTAATACCAAACGAAGAACTCCATGAGCAGCCGGGTGTTGAGGACCAAAATTTAAAGTAAAATTTTTTAAAGTTTGTCGTTGTACTGCTTTTTCAATAGCCATAGTAATCAATTTTATTATTGCATAAAGTTTTAAAACTTTATGCAAATTTTTCTAAAATATAGAAAAATTCTTTATATGGTCTTTGGTTTTTATATCATATAAAGTAAAAACCAAAGACCATATTTATAATAATCTTTAATTCAAATAATAGATACATCTGGTGATTCACTAGATGATACTGAATCTGTTGGTGATGTATTTAAAGTAAAAAGAAAAGTTACAAAAAATAAGAAGTATAGTCGAGGGTCTACAAAACCTTCTAGAACATCCCATAAAGCAATACAAGTAATTGCTAATGTTAGTCCTAGAACCATAAGAACGGCATAATGAGGAATTAAACCACTCTGTAATACCCCTAAGCGTCGACTCCATTTTGGGAAAGTATGTATAATACCATAGGGCCCTAAAATTTCAAACCATCCTTTATCTAAAGCCTTCCAAGAAATATTGTAACCAAAATCTAAAGCTTTTTGGGCAAAAAATTGGTTATACACTTGGTCAAAGAACCATCGACGACTAGCCATAGTATATAAACTACGCCCGAACGTTGACGTTTTAAACACATAAACAGTACGGCTCCAGTAGAATGTGGCGGCATAAGCTACAACAGCCCCAGCTATTGTAAAAATTAATGGAATCATCTTCTGGGCTTGAGGAATATATTCCGATTCAAGTAATAGGGTGTTTTTAGGTAGAATAAAAACAGCGTTACCCCAAAAATTTGTACCAAGCCCGATAAACATGTCGTGAAATAAGTAACCAACAAAAATACTCCCAAAGGCTAATAAAACGAGCGGTATAGCCATAATAGGTGGAGCGTCATGAGCATGCTCTAGAGTATGTGGAGTAGAAGTTGTAGGCGCAAGGAATGTCATGAAAAGTAACCGGAATGAGTATAGTGACGTTAAAAACACACATATAGTCCCAAACCAGTACGCAAAATTCCCACTAATAGTATATGTAGCATAAGCAAGTTCAAGAATACGATCTTTAGAGTAAAATCCAGTTAAATAAGGGAATCCTACTAAAGCTAAAGAACCGATAAGCATCATACTGTAAGTAAAAGGGAATAGGCGAACAACACCCCCCATTCTTCGCATATCTTGCTCATCAGATAAACCGTGAATCACTGATCCAGCACTTAAAAATAATAAGGCTTTAAAAAATGCGTGGTTCATTAAATGGAAAACCCCAACCGAGTATTGTGATAATCCGCAAGCGAAAACCATATACCCAAGCTGGCTACATGTTGAATAGGCAATAACACGTTTTAAATCATTTTGAACAAGGCCGGTTGTTGCAGCAAAGAAACAAGTCATTGCTCCGATAACAGTAACAACAACTAAAGCAATTGGCGCATACTCAAATAACGGTGAGCAACGAGCCACTAGAAAAACTCCAGCAGTTACCATGGTTGCAGCGTGAATAAGAGCTGAAACAGGCGTAGGTCCCTCCATCGCATCTGGTAGCCAAGTATGTAAACCTAATTGAGCTGATTTACCAATTGATCCTATGAAAAGAAGAATACAAATCGTCGTTAAAGCGTCAACTTCCATTGTACAAAATGTGAATGTTGTCTCAGCTAACCGTGGAGCACACGCAAAAGCACACGCAAAATTAACAGTTTGGCATTGGGTATAAAGCGCCATAATTCCTAAGGCTAGCCCAATGTCCCCTACGCGGTTCATTAACATGGCCTTGATTGAAGCTTTAGAAGCTTGTAATCTAGTAAACCAAAAGTTAATTAAAAGGTAAGAAGCTAAACCTACACCTTCCCACCCAAAGAAAAGTTGTAAAAAGTTATCAGCTGTTACAAGCATAAGCATACAAAAGGTAAATAGGGATAAATAGCTCATAAATCGAGGAAGGTGAGGATCGTGTTCCATATATGATACGCTATACAGGTGGACAAGAGTACTCACCCAAGTAATAACAACAAGCATAACGCTTGTCAATGTATCAAAGTAGAATCCCCAACTTGCATCAAAAAATTCCGATATAAACCATGGTGATAGGGAAACCGTGCACGAACTCCCACAAAGTGCAACTTCGTAAAAGACAGTTCCGCTTAAAACAGCAGAAATGAATACACTTCCTGTAGTAACAAGAACAGCCCCGCGTGATCCAATAAGAAATCCAAATAAACCAGCAACGCAACTTCCCAATAAAGGTAAAAAAACCAGAAGTAAGTACATAAAGTTTTGAATTTTTAATTTGTTCGAACATCTGTTTAAAATTTAGATGTCTTCAAATCTAAGTGAAGTTTGGGGAGATTTTTGAAAAGACGATAAATACATTTTCAAAAATCTCTCCAAACTGTTTTAAGAGATTTTTGAAACAGTTTTTGCAAATTCTCGAGTATTTTGGTCAAATACTTCTTGACGTTTTACGTAAACTCCTTTATGAAGCGTTAAAACAATCGCACCAAGCATTGCAACCAATAGAATAAGACTTGCAACTATAAAAAAATAAAAATAGTAAGTATACAAGAGAGCACCCACACTTTCTAAAGGTGTTACTGCTTCAAGTAATTGTGCCCACGAGGTCCAAGGACCGGGATTTGTTTGTGGCATTGATGTCCATAATTCCGAAGACCCTAACCAAGGGATTAGATCGTTATTTACAATCAAAACCATCTCTCCTAAAAAAAGAAGACCTAAAAAACCCCCAATCGGAAGGTAACGAAGTTTCTTCTCTGAAATTTCAGCCAGTTTAATATTTAGCATCATTACGACGAATAAAAACAGAACAGCAATTGCTCCGACGTAAACAACCAAAAATACCATGGCGAAGAAATCCAGACCAAGCAAAATAAGAAGACCAGCACTATTAAAAAATACTAAAATCAAGAATAGCACCGAATGCACTGGATTTCGGGATTGAATTACCATAATCCCAGATGCAATTGCGAAACTTGCAAAAAGGTAAAAAAGCCAGGTCATAATTTACATAATTTTTTATAAAAAGTACATTAAATTGTACTAAATGTTAACATTTAGTACAATTTAATGTACTTTTAAATATATTGAAACGCACTAAAAATTAAGTGATTTATAGAACTTTTCGAAACTTTATTACTCGAAAAATCTGTTGATCTAATTTGCCAACTTAATTGAAACCCTTGGAAAGTTTGTAAACTATCCGTTAGAGTCTCCAATTCAAAAAAAAGAAATGGATCACGATGACCACAACTTGTTTCAAAGGATTTTTGTTTTTCACTTTGGGATAATGCTTGCCAATCATAAATGCGAGGTAAATAGTACGCGGCATATTTTTCAAAGAAGCTGAATAATGCGTTATTACGGAGCGTTACACGGCACCCAAGAAGTGAATCCTTTCTTAAACGGAACGACGCAATCGATTTTTTAGACCAAATAACCGAAGGTTTTTGACCAGTTAAGTACCCAAAACCTAATAAAATAGGTAAAATACGTTTTTTATCTTGAGCAATATTTCCCGAACTCGAGTGAAGGACAACTTTTTCTATTTTTGGTAATTGGTGTATACTCTGAATCGGCAGTTTCAATAAAAGGTCAGAGCACACGATGTCTTGATAGTACGTTAAAAATCTAGGGTCAAAGGTTTGCATAATTTAAAATTTTATTTTAAGTTGTCAAATAGTTATAGGTAAGATAATTCGTCACTAATAAAAAGTGTTTTTTTGGGGACAAATATATCAGTGCAATTTATTCAATGTTTTTGCTAAACAAACTAATAAGTTTAGACAATAATAAATCCAATTGTGGTTTTCTGTGTTAACAGGAATTGGATAAGTAATATGATCTAAAGACGAATTCGAATCGACAAAAGCAAGTACGGGAATTTTTAAGCGAGAAGCTTCGCGGATAAGTGTATGGTTTTCTTCAGGCTGGCACACAATTATTAAATCAGGGCGCTTCTGAAATTTTAACTTAGGGCGCTTATCGGTCTCGATAGCTAAACCACTTGCATCAATCAAGCCTGGAAAGGCGTTTTTCATTTTTACAAATCTCGGTGAATGCACTTTTAACTTATCAACCTTATCTTTAAATACTGTTGATATATATCCGTATTCTGAAATACGGGGAGAAATAGTTTTCCAATTTGTTAAAGTTCCAGCTATCCATCGCTTTCCACTTCCTGAAAAAGGTACACCCGTGTCTGAAGATTTTAAATTAAAACTATAGTTTACAGGAGAAAATTCTTCACGCGTATCTGCAACAAGTATACGGCCTTTATTTTTAAGAACTAAGGCTGCAAAATAAAGCCCTTGGTTAGTTGCTTGTAAAGTCTTTACCGGATCAATAATTTGAACACCTTGACGACTTCCTAGAAAAGCACTCGACATTTTTGGATATGATAACCGTCTCCAAGAATTGCGAAGAGATTTATGACCCCAATGTGCCCCTTGGTTAATCATACTATTAAGACGAGCATTTAGCCGGCTTAAAGCTTGATCTTTTTTAATTTTTGTTGATAATTTTTGATGAATATCTGTTTGAATCATATTATAAAATAACTTATTATTTTGAATAAAATATAAGGTTGAATGGTTATTTTAAGAATAAATTCTTAAAATGTCAAATTTCCTTAAAATAACCATTCAAGCCTGTGGTTATTTAACTAAATAACCACAAACTTTTAAACAAAATTACAAAATTTTCGATTAAAAAGATTTTTTAGTAAACGCCAAAAAATCTTAAAATACGAATAGAATTAAGAATGCCATCATTAATGCAAATAAAGCAATAGCTTCAGTTAAAGCGAATCCTAGAATCGCGTAACCGAATAATTGTTTAGTTAATGACGGATTACGAGCTACAGAGTTAATTAATGAACCGAAAACAATTCCAATTCCTGCTCCTGCTCCAGCTAAGGCGATAGTCGCACACCCAGCTCCAATTAGTTTTGCACCTTCAAACATAATAAACAGTGTCTTTTTTTACTTACTTAACGGAAACATGATAGTTTATACGTATGAGTTTAATAAATTCATACATATTAAAAACATTTATTAAAAAATGATAGTTTATATATATGAATTTCTTTTACACACAGACCTTCTACAAAAAATACATTACGCAGGAAGAGCCTATGCAGTCTATCCGAGAAAGTTTTTAACTCCAATCAAGAGCCCCTTTTCTCCACTCATATACAAAACCTATAGTCAGGATGATTAGAAAAACCATCATTGACCAAAAACCAAATAAACCAATCTTGTTTAATACGACTGCCCAAGGAAATAAAAACGTTACTTCAAGGTCAAAAATAATAAAAAGAATAGCTACTAAATAAAATTGAATATCAAATCGTCCACGTGCGTCATCGAAAGGGTCAAATCCGCACTCATAAGCTGAGATTTTTTCAGGATCAACTCGCCGAGTTGCTGTTAAAAATGGTAAAACAAGTAATGCAAGAGATAATAAAGAAGCAATTACAAAATAAACTAAAACACCAATATATTCGACCATAAATTATTATTTTTTATTATATTCTTTTTTCTTAAAAAGAATTACAAAAGTTATTTAATTGAAAAACGAGAACGACGGGACTCGAACCCGCGGCTTTTGACGTGACAGGCCAATACTCTAACCAACTGAGCTACGTCCTCGTTACTATCACCATGAAAAAGGTTTTTAATCTTTTTCTGTGATATTCATAACACTTTCAAGATTAGAGTTAAGCTTGATAAGTTTTCTGTTGAATAGTTTCACTAGACCCCTCCTTTAGTTTATAATGGATAAGGTAATCTTCAATTTTACCTAAGAATGGAATTACCACTAAGAAATAGAAAAAGAAATAAACCGAGGCAAGTTGACCAATAAGAATATAAGGATCTTCTACAGGTTCTTGTCCAATCCATACAAGAATAATACAATCAGCAACAAGTAACCAAAAGAACTTTTTGTGTAAAGGTCTAAAACTAGAACTACGTACTTGTGATGTATTAATAAACGGTAAAGCTAATAATGAAATGAATACTAAAGCAATAGCTGCTACCCCACCAAGCTTATTCGGGATGCTACGTAAAATGGCGTAAACCCATAAGAAATACCATTCTGGGACAATATGCGCAGGGGTTGACATAGGGTTTGCTGGAATATAGTTATCAGGGTGCCCTAAAACATTCGGATAAAAGTATACGAAGATCGAGAAAACAACGGCGAAAGCTGTCCAACCAACTAAATCTTTTACATAAAAGTACGGGTAAAAATTAACCTTATCAACAGATGAATTAGTACCTAGTGGATTATTTGATCCATATTGATGCAGCGCCGCAATATGTACAATAGATGCTCCAGCAATAATAAACGGTAAAAGGTAGTGTAGACTATAAAAACGGTTTAAAGTAGCGTTATCAACAGAGAACCCTCCCCATAACCACGTTACTATAGTATCTCCAACAACCGGAATGGCACTAGCTAAGCTTGTGATAACAGTCGCTCCCCAAAAACTCATTTGGCCCCAAGGAAGAACATACCCAATAAAAGCAGTAATAATCATTAATAAAAGGATAATAACACCAATACACCATAAAAATTCACGAGGACTAGCATAACTTCCATAATAAAGCCCACGAAACATATGAATGTATACCACCATAAAAAACATAGAAGCACCGTTAGCATGAGCATATCTTAGAAGCCAACCTCCTTCAACATCTCGCATAATGTGCTCTACACTCATAAAGGCAAGATCTACATGGGGTGTGTAGTGCATTGCTAGGAAAATACCTGTAGCAATCTGAACCATTAAACAAATACCAGCTAAACTCCCAAATCCCCAATAGTAATTTAAATTACTTGGAGACGGGTAATCAATCAAATGCTCATTAACGGTAGATAAAAGTGGTTGTTTTAAAATCGAAACGCGTTTCATAAGAAAACAAATTTTTTATATAAATTTAGTGTAAGTGTATTGCATCATTTAAGTAGATACATACTAAAATAGTAAAAACGTAAGCTTGTAGACAAGCAACTCCAATTTCTAAACCAGTTAAAGCAAAAACAATAACAACTGGAATAACTGAAGCAACTGCTAAGACACCTCCTACCGAAAGCATTGTCCATGCGAAACTACTAATAATTTTTACAAGAGTATGACCTGCCATCATGTTAGCAAAAAGTCGAACACCAAGACTTACTGCACGGAAACAGTAAGAAACAAGTTCTAGCACAACTAGTAGTGGTGCTAAAATTAAAGGGGCTCCTTTTGGTAAAAGAAAACTAAAGAAATGAAGGCCGTGGTGTTGGAATCCAACAATAGTTATCCCGATAAAAAGAGCGAATGATAATCCAAATGTCACAACAATATGACTTGTGGCTGTGAAACTATAAGGAATCATTCCTATTAAGTTTGCACTTAATAAAAATAAAAATGTCGTAAAAATTAATGGAAAATATTTTCGTCCTTGAGGACCAATTTGTTCTTCCACTAAACTTTGAACGAATTGAAAAATCATCTCTACGATTGATTGCCAACGAGATGGGATTAAGTACCCTCCATTAACTGTCACTAAATAGCATAAAAGACTTACCAGTCCAGTAGCTAAAAATAAATAAAGTGCAGAATTTGTAAATGAAAAATACACATTTCCGATGTGCAATGGAATCATATTAATAATAGAAAATTGTTCTAAAGGTGTCGAAATCATAAATGTCAATGTATTTTAGACTGTACCGATCTACTAATTTTGAAAAGTAGATCGGTTATTTTGAGCAACCAAAAGTTTTCACTTTTTAATTGATACAAAACCTCTTCCTTGGCTTAATAAAAAAATAAAACTTGAAAGAGGTTTTGTATTATAATATTCACACTAAAAAGGGAAAAATTATAAAGGCAACTTTAAGCACCTCCCCAGTAGTAAATTGCTACAAAAAGGAAAAGCCAAACAACGTCAACCATATGCCAATACCAAGCCGCAGCTTCGAATCCAAAATGGTGTTGCTTTGTAAAGTGAAAACGGATTAAACGACCTAGGCATACAGCTAGGAAAATAGTTCCAATAATAACGTGGAATCCGTGGAATCCAGTAGCTAGATAAAATGTCGATCCGTAAATACCGTCGGAGATATCAAATGGAGCTTCAAAATACTCATAAGCTTGGAATCCAGTGAAAACTAAAGCTAGGGCTACAGTTACAAAAAGCGCAACCATGGCTTGCTTACGGTATCCAGCTAAAATAGCGTGGTGTGCCCAAGTTACAGATGCTCCTGAGGACAGAAGAATAACTGTATTAAGGAAAGGAATTTCCCAAGGATTTAAAACTTGAATTCCTTGAGGCGGCCATACAGCTCCAATTTCTACAGTTGGTGATAGGCTTGAATGGAAAAAAGCCCAGAAGAATGCCGCGAAAAACATAATCTCAGATACGATAAATAGAATCATACCATAACGAAGTCCGTTTTGAACAGCAGATGTGTGAAGCCCTTCAAAAGTACCTTCACGGATTACATCGCGCCACCACACAACCATGCTGTAAAGGATCATGAAAATTCCAAATGGAAGAACAATAGTTCCTCCGTCATAACCATGCATATACATAACTCCTCCAAAAGTCGAAACTAGCGCAGCAATTGATGCAAAAAATGGCCATGGACTTGGATCAACTAAGTGATACGGGTGTTTTTTTAAACTCATAAATCATTTTCTTTCATGACGAATTTTTTTGCCTTCCAGCAAAAAAAATTCTATGTATCTGGAATATGACATCAGATATGAATTAAGGGCGGAAGGTGGTTGCCTTCCACCCAATACAAAGAGTAAAATGCTCCAGTATTCTATATATTTAATATATAGAATACTTCGACAAATTAAGCCTCTTCGATCTTATTTGCAACCCATGCAATGTAGTCTGAAAGAGGAACGGCCTCAACAACAATTGGCATAAATGCATGATTAGTTCCGCAAAGCTCACTACATTGGCCATAGAATACCCCTTCACGTTTAATAAACGCAGAAACCTGGTTTAAACGACCTGGTACAGCATCACATTTAATTCCTAAAGAAGGAACTGCCCAACTATGTAAAACATCGGCGGCAGTAATAATAAAACGTAAATGAGTATTTACCGGAACAACTATACGATTATCAACTTCTAAAAGTCGTAATTGACCTGGAGATAAGTCATCTTCGGGAACCATGTAGCTATCAAATGCAACAGCTGGCTGATCCGTTTGATTATAGTCACTGTACTCATAACTCCAATACCATTGATGCCCGATTGCTTTTACAGTCACAGCTGGATCAACAATCTCATCCATACTATATAGAAGAGCAAATGATGGAATTGCAATACATACTAGGATTAAACTAGGAAGAATTGTCCAAACAATCTCAATAACTGTACCATGAATGATTTTCTCCGGAACTGGATTACGTTTTGCATGGAAATGATAAAGAGTTCGCGTTAACATCCAGAAAACAAAAACTACAACTACGACTAAAAAGAAGAAGATGTCATGATGTAAATCAATAATTCCTTGCATTACCGGAGTTGCTGGATCTTGAAATCCAATTTGCCACGCTTCTGGTGCGTCTAACCAACTTACAGTCGGAAGACTATATAATAAAAATCCAAGAAGAAAACGCATAAGGGTTTATTTATTTTTGAATACTCTTATAAGAGTATTCTATCCAGAAAACAAAATGGTCTCATTTTTTCAAAGAGACCTATTTATAATTTTTTTATACTGACAATTTTTCAAACAATTGAAAATTGTAATAAGTTTTGCAAGTAAGACTCTACATTTAACAAAACTATTTAAAGTTAATTACCACCAACGGTAACGAAGAAAAGCTCTATTCGTAGAAGCAGACTTATGAAGAGAATCACGCTTCTGTCTTGGAGTTCCACGTTTTAAATAAGCGTCTACCAGCTCGTCGGCTAAATTATCGATAAATGTACGCGACGCGGTTTTCTTTCTGCCACGCGCTGAATCGAGAATCCAGCGAATGGCAACACCTTGACCTCTTTTTGGAGGTACTAATGATGGGATATCGCGAGAAACCCCGGCAATTTTTTTTGATCTAACTTCTACGCTCGGACGAACATTTTCAACAGCTTCAACGATAAAATCCATTGATGAGTTACAAATGTTTTCTTTGCTTTGAACAGATAATTTTTTCAGCGCTTTATCAAGGGCAGAGGATGCTATAGAAAAAGCTTTTTGTTTTTTCCCGTCTTTCATTAAACAGGATACAAATTTTTGAAAAGCGACAATTTGTTGTGGGTTATCACTAGGAGAAACCCACGCGTAAGCTTGCTGGGTAATAAATTTTTTATTCATTGAATTTTAATTCTTTTTTAAACGAGTACCGTATTTTGAACGACCTTGGCGACGTTTTAAAACACCTTGTGTATCTAAAACCCCACGAACAATGTGATACTTTACTCCGGGCAAGTCTTTTACTCGACCACCTCGTACCAAAACTACAGCGTGTTCTTGAAGATTATGGCCCTCGCCTGGAATATACGCAGTCACGTCCATTCCATTACATAAACGAACTTTTGCGACTTTTCGTAATGCTGAATTCGGTTTTTTTGGTGTTCGCGTAAAAACTCGTAAACAGACACCGCGCTTTTGAGGAGAGCCTCTTAGCGCTGGTGTTTTAGTTGAATTTAAAAACGTTTTATCTGCGCTACGACTTGTTTTTAACCGTAATAATTGGTTTGGTGTTGGCATGAATTATATTATTTATAAAAAAACCGTTTATTTATCAATAAATGCGTTGAAGCTTTACATTACCAGTAATGGTGAAACTTAATTCAACGCATTTATTGTAATTCTTAATTAAGAATCAAGAAAAACAGAACTTTGGGTTAATACGTTTGTTATCGAACAACGAATAACTTCTAAAAAAGGTTCCGGCGCGACTCCCATCCAAAGAACACCTAGACAAAAAGGTAAGAGAATGAAGAATTCACGACGATTTAAATCGCTAAAAGAAGAAATGTAATACGGTTTTGGAAACCCATAAGCTACGCGATTACATAACCATAACGCGTATGCTCCCCCAAGAACCATTCCAGTAGCGGCAATTGTAGCAATTAATGTATTACTTTGAAACGCCCCTGTAAGAACTAAAAACTCACCAACAAAACTTGCGGTTCCCGGTAAACTAATATTAGCCATAGTAAAAAATACTAAGAACATGGCAAATAAAGGCATAGTTTGAGCACACCCTCCATAGTAACGAACAAGGCGGGTTTTATGGCGGTCATAAAGGCAACCTACCAACATAAAGAGAGCAGGCGAAACAAGGCCATGAGCAATCATTAACATAACAGCACCCTCAATCCCTTGAGCATTTAAACTAAAAAGACCTAAAGTTACGAAACCCATATGGGCTACTGATGAATAAGCAATAATCTTTTTTAGATCAACTTGACGTAATGTCGTTAATGACCCATAAATAATCGCGATTAGGCTTAATGTTTGAACAAGGGGTGTGAAGTAAATAGAAGCTTCAGGGAAAAGTGGAATTGAAAATCTTAAAAACCCGTAAGTTCCAAGCTTTAATAGAATTCCAGCTAAAATAACAGAACCGGCAGTCGGTGCTTCAACGTGAGCTTCAGGCAGCCAAATATGAACCGGAACCATAGGAACTTTTACAGCAAAACTTGCAAAAAAAGCAAGCCATAGAACCATTTGACGTGACTCACTCCACGGAGTTGCATATAGAATGTGAAGGTCAGTTGATCCCCCTTCGCTATACATGAGTAAAATCGCCAATAACATGAAAAGAGATCCTACAAGAGTATAAAGGAAAAACTGATAAGCTGCTCGAATTTTTCGTTCACGCGATCCCCAAATTCCGATAATACAAAACATCGGAATTAAGACACTTTCGAAAAAGATATAAAAAATTAAAAGATCTAAAACCGAAAAAGCGGCTATTACAAGTGATTCTAGTATTAAAAAAGCAATACAATACTCTTTGATAGATACTTGTATACTCGACCATCCGACAAGAATACAGATAGGAATTAAAAAACAAGTAAGAATAACAAAAAATAAGGAGATACCATCAAGACCGATTAAAAAATGGAGAGATGATGTTTTTGAGATAAATGGAAAAAGGTCTGTTGTAAATTGAAATTTGGCAGTCGAACTGTCAAACAGAACCCAAAGAAATAGGGAAAGAATGAATGTAATTGAAGAAATTCCCAATGAAGTTACTAAAATACTACGTCTATCCCAACTTGGTAAAAACAGAAGAATCCCACATCCAATTAAAGGAAGAATAATTACCCAATAAAGTAATGACATAATCAAATTTGTATTATTAAAATAATTAAAAAGTTTTTCGCCTTTTTAATTGTTGAACTAAGGGAGCCAATCAAAGCTCACTAAAATTCCTGATACAAGCACAACCCAAGCTAAAGAAAGAGGTAAAAACACTTTCCACCCAAGACGCATTAATTGGTCATAACGATAACGCGGGAAAGCTGCGCGAACCCAAATAAATAGGAATAAGAAAAAATTCAGTTTTAAACCAAGCCAGAAAAATCCGGGAATCCAGTGAAATAAAACAAAATCAAACGGTGGGAGCCACCCTCCTAAAAAGAAAAGGGCGCATAAGATACTCATCACTAAGATATTTGCGTATTCTCCTAAAAAGAAAAGTGTAAACCCCATTGCTGAATATTCAACGTTATACCCGGCAACTAACTCAGCTTCAGCTTCGGGCAAGTCAAATGGAGCTCTGTTAGTCTCCGCTAAACAAGAAATAAAGAATAAAATAAGAAGCGGAAATAATGGTACGCAGAACCAAATCGTTTGCTGCGCTAATACGACATCAGTTAAATTTAACGACCCTACGCATAAAAGAACAGTAATCAAAATTAACCCAATTGAAACCTCATAAGAAACCATTTGGGCAGCAGATCGTAAAGCTCCTAAAAATCCATATTTTGAGTTACTTGACCACCCAGCTGTAATAATCCCATAAACCCCTAATGAGGAAATGGCAAATATATATAATAGACCTACGTGAATGTCAGCTAATACTGCCCCCTCACCAAAAGGTATTACGGCCCAAGCTACTTGGCTTAATAAAAAAGTTAGAACTGGGGCTACTAAAAAAATTACAATATTCGCATTACTTGGGAGAATTGGCTCTTTTACCATAAGTTTAACCCCATCAGCAAAAGGTTGAAGTATCCCGTACATACCAACAACATTTGGACCTTTACGTCTTTGCATTGATGCCATTACCTTACGCTCGGCAAGAGTTAAAAAGGCAACCGCAAGAAGCAGAGGTACTGTAATTCCAAGAATCTTTAAAACGCATTCAATAAGAGTTGAAAACATATATGTTTTTATATTTTTGAGATTGAAAATAAAAAACAAAGAAAACTTCCGGGCCTTAAAATCCCGGAAGTTTTCTCGTTATATTTATTCTTACAATATTATGCACGAGTTGCTAAGAAACGATCAGTAAATCCTTCAAAGAATGACTGAAGTTTCTTGTTTAACTCATCAGAAATAGCTTGCTGTTCACGAATTGCAGTTAATAATGCAGGATCAATTTCTTGTTGAAGAGATTGCTCGTAAGCAGAAATATCTGATACATTTAGTTTATCTAAATAACCTTTTGTGGCCGCGTAAACAATAATAACTTGACGCTCAATTGGCATAGGCTGGTACTGTCCTTGTTTTAACATTTCAGTTAAACGCTCTCCACGGTTTAATAAATACTGAGTTGCAGCATCTAAATCAGAACCAAATTGCGCGAAAGCAGCAACCTCACGGTATTGTGCTAATTCCAGTTTTAATGTACCAGCAACCTGTTTCATGGCTTTTAGTTGAGCAGCAGATCCTACACGGCTTACAGATAACCCAACGTTAATTGCTGGACGAATACCTTTATAGAATAACTCAGTCTCTAGGAAGATTTGCCCGTCAGTAATAGAAATTACGTTTGTTGGGATATAAGCAGATACATCTCCTGCTTGTGTTTCAATAACTGGAAGTGCAGTTAACGATCCAGCTCCTAACTCATCAGACATTTTCGCTGCACGCTCTAATAAACGAGAGTGTAGGTAGAAAACGTCCCCTGGGAAAGCTTCACGACCTGGTGGACGACGAAGAAGTAGAGACATTTGACGGTATGCAACTGATTGCTTACTTAAATCATCATAGATGATTAATGCGTGTTTTCCGTTATCACGGAAGTATTCTCCCATAGCACATCCTGAATAAGGTGCTAAGAATTGAAGTGGTGCCGGGTCTGATGCCGTTGCTGCTACGATAATAGAATAATCTAATGCACCAGCATCTTCTAAAATTTTAACTAATTGCGCTACTGTTGAACGTTTTTGTCCGATTGCAACGTATACACAGTATAGTTTTTTAGACTCATCATTACCACTATTTACAAATTTTTGGTTTAAAATAGTGTCGATTGCAATAGCTGTTTTACCAGTCTGACGGTCCCCGATAATTAATTCTCGTTGTCCGCGCCCTACCGGTACTAAACTATCTACCGCTTTCACTCCAGTTTGCATTGGCTCGTGTACTGATTTACGGGCAATAATACCAGGAGCTTTTACTTCAACACGTTGACGCGTTACGTTCGTTAATGGCCCTTTTCCGTCAATAGGTTGACCTAAACCATCAACTACACGCCCTAACATTCCTAAACCTACAGGTACGTCTACAATCGTTCCAGTACGTTTCACAATGTCACCCTCTTTAATAGCTACATCACTACCAAAAAGTACAACTCCAACGTTTTCACTCTCAAGGTTTAACGCCATTCCTTTTACTCCACTAGCAAATTCAACCATTTCTCCAGCTTGAATCTTGTTCAATCCATTCACTCGAGCAATTCCATCCCCGATTGAAAGAACACGACCAATTTCATCTACTGAAAGTTGAGAATAAGTCTTAGAAATTTTTTCTTCTAATAACTTTGACATTTCATTTAATTGTAAAGCCATATAGTGTTTATATTTTTATTTGATTTTTTGCCACAAAATACTTTTTTCAAATTTTATACATCAAAAACGAGGAAAACGACCCCATCGTGCAAAATAGAATTAAAATATTTTTAAGCTCCTAGTACTTTTTACCAACTTGCCTTGCTTACACCAGGTATTAATCCTTGAGAAGCGAGATCACGAAACCTAATTCGGGAAATGCGCCACTGGCGTAAAACCCCGCGACTTCGACCACTTAAGGTACATCGATTTCGAACACGAGTCGGAGAGCTCGAGCGTGGGAATTTATTAAGTAATTCCACAGCTCGAGCTCTGATATCAGGACTTAATGACAAATCTTGAATAATAAGTTTATATTGACGTCTTTTAAGCTCATAAGAAAGAACTTGTTTTCGACGTGACTCATCTCTTTGAAGAGTGTTTACCATAAATTTTAATTTATTCCCCTACTTAACAAAATAGGTACGTTTCAGGTTATATAAAACCAGAATCGAATTTTATTTAAAACAAATCCAAACCTTTACACCGGTTTTCCCGAACGATGTTAGGGCTGTTCTTCTTGAAAATCCGATTTTTTCAGAAAAAGTATGCAACGAGGTTTGGCCCCAATGGAAACGTAGTGTTTGGGCGCGTTGGGCCTTCTTTGAACGACTTCCTCCGCGACCAGAACAAGTAACGCGAAGTCCCCGAACCGCTCCCCATTGGTTTTTATAGTTTTCTTCGATTTCTTTAAGTATTTGCATCTTAATTGTTCTGAAAGACACACGACGAACAAGTGCCTCAGTGATTTCTTGGGCTAAGAAGTCTGCATGGTGACTTTCCCAATTACTAGACCATAGGCTTACTGACCCAGGAGACTGTTGATAAGTTGTTGACACCTCAGCTAATGAGTTAGAAATTCCAGACGTTTTTTTATACTTTTGACCGCTTAAGGGCTCATTTGATTTTATTTGAAGTTTTGAGGCGTAGTAAGGTAAAAGTTGAGCAACTTTTGAATCTTGAAAACCGGCTAAACAAGCATTTCTTAAGGCAACTGATAATGAAAATGGTTGGTTACGTAATAGAGTCTCCTTAGGAAGTAATCTCTCATATTTAATGTTTTGAGGTAATAAACAATCAAATTGTTTCTGAAATAATCGGCTATCTCCAGCCCCGAACTCGTTAGTCGGCCCGACTAACGAGTGTGTCTTTTTCTGACGATTCGGTTTTAATCTATATCTCGATAGTTTGTAAGATCGGCTGTCAGCTGGGTTTAAAAAAGAAATTAAATAACGATGGCTATTAGAAGAGGCCATTAATGAAATTTGGCCCTCAGGCATATCTTTTTGTTTTAATATTCCTTGAAAATAGTCATTCATTTTTAACTTTTGAAGAAAAATTTGTGTATAATAACGATCACTATACCAGCAATCAGTGTAATTTTTGATAGCTGATGGAAATCGTAAAGATAATGGATTTACTTTTTGTCCCATATTAAATATAGAGTATTTTGATAGAATGTGCATTTATGTATTTCTCCCCAAGATGGACTTGAACCAACGACCTGACGGTTAACAGCCGTCTGCTCTACCAACTGAGCTATTGAAGAAAAAATTGAAAATATTAAATCTATTTTATATTCTTGATTAGATTTAATATTTTCAAATAAAAAAGCCACATTAGTACGAGTTAGCTTAAAATCTTACGATTTGTACACATCTCGCCTATTTCGTAGTGATCTTCTACGCGTTCTGAAATTTGTTTTGAGACACGATTTCCCGCTTGAGAGGCTTTCAGCGGTTCTTCGGTTTGAACGTAGCTACCCAGCGTATTGCCGTTGGCACGACAACTGGTACACAAGAGGTTCACCATTCTCGGTCCTCTCGTACAAGAGAATGATTCTCGCAATTTTATCTAGGAAGTTTTTCTTCTAAGAAAAACTCTAGTGTCACTCGAAAAAGATAGGATCCGTACTGTTTCTCAACGCACTAAACCCAACTCACGTACCGCTTTCATCGGCGAACAGCCGAACCCTTGGAATCTTCTTCAACTCCAGGATGCGATGAGTCGACATCG
>Ga0210003_1000440_pt1 | contig 37836 bp, 35 predicted proteins | sample LantaG_FD_182804 | JGI IMG/M metagenome (GOLD analysis project Ga0210003, IMG submission 182804) | Deep subsurface microbial communities from Baltic Sea to uncover new lineages of life (NeLLi) - Landsort_02402 metaG (SPAdes) (version 2) | ecosystem: Environmental > Aquatic > Marine > Oceanic >...
GGGTAACCAACAGTTCCCGAAAATCTAGACATTTTTAGCCATTTGTAAAAAAAACGGACAGAAAAAGAAGGAATCTTGTTGTATAATGAAGAATATAGCAAGGAGAAACTACAAATGAAAATTAGGACAATCATGAAATCTCTCAAAGAAAAACAGTTCAGAGTGGTTCGAGTCTCAAAGACTGAGTTTGAACTCGATAATGGTGACGTTTATCCATTCCCATTCGATATGGATGAAGAGCTAACGGTGGAAGAGTTCCAGAATATCCTTGACAACTCAAAGGGACTCGTACTGCAAATGCTAGGAGACATTGATAATGCCTGATATAAAGCACGAATCGCCACAAGTTTCCATGAAGGGCGAAGACACTCTGATTGTAATGTTGTCAGAGATCGATGCGGAATCCGTGAAGGAAGCGTGTATTAGGGTAGCCAATAGTCCAGAGAGACCAGATTATGCTGATACCCTGAGCGAAATCTTGTTTCAGTCAGTTCAGGCGGATGCACGTAGAAAACATCCAGACTCAGAAGATTCGTGCGAAAATAAGGAGTGAATTATGACTGACAAGACAACAGAAGCTGTAATCCGCAAGACTAAAAAAGACATTGAAGATGGAGTGCTGAAGCCACTTGTGGATGCTCAGTTCTCAGGCGACTTTGATGAAGTTACAAGAAACCTTGAAAAAGCTTTAGGTGAATTGCACTACATTCTGTACGTCAGTGAACGTGATATCAGACCAGATGTGAATGAGAGTATCTTCTATTACTTAGACAGGGATCGTTGTAAAGAAAATGATTGACAGGCTCCTAACAATTAAAGTTGTGGATTAACTGACAACGCAGATATAAATGCTGCTCGGAACATTCTTGAACGATTTCTCACAGGAAAGTACGGTTCCTGTTACAAACCTCTGAACTCAAATGGGCAATTTTGTCCAAGTTTATAGGAACGGTAAAATCTTGTTACTTTAAATAACTAAACTAGGCTTAGCTACCTGCGGTAACAGTTACTTTAGCTACGGCATAAGTATTGATGATAACAATACCGATCTCTTCGTAGATCACCCTATGGCATACGAAACATTAAAGGCGTTTAAAGGAAATAAAATTATTTTTGTGGGAGAAGGTAAAGGTGGTTGCACAGGATGCGATAATTTTTTCCAAGAACTTGAAAAAAATTGGACTGAAACGGATTACATTTCTATACCACATTGGCTAGGTATGCATGACTCATTAATGTTTTTCGTTAGAAAATAATCTTAATCAGAAACTATAGAGCTATCTATATCTTCAAATTTTTTTCTGAATTGCTCGTATCCTTAACGCACGAGATTTTTTAATAATAGGGGGATTTCTTATAATATTTGATAAACGACAAGGAATATTTGGCTTTTTAATTTCCATAATTGGTCGAATGAATCGTATATTAATATTATTATTCATCAATATATCTCTACAATATCTTTCCGCATGAAGTCTTTGTTTAAACTCATAATTATCAAGACAACTATATCTTCTACTATAATGTTCTATTGTTTCATGAGTTCCGATTGCCATTTGATCTGGAACTGATTTGAATTTTGTTAAATCAATTTCGAACCCATGTTCATAAATGAAATCTAAAAATCCCATATAAAATATTTTTGTTCCGGGAATAAAATTTGGTAAATATAAATAATCTTTAGGTAAATAATATAATTCGTCTAATTTTCTATGATACATTAAATCAGGTCTTGTTCTTATTATCCAATCATATTGAAAATTCTTTTCTTTTTCATATTCTAAAACTAAATTATAACATTCTTCTATTTTCCATAATTGTTGTAATACACCCTGTAATGAATAATGACGCATTTTCCATAATTTACAATTCTCTTTTTTAAGCACTGGATCAGCATCTAGTACAATAGATTTGACAGGATTTAATAGTTTTATAAATTTATCTTCAGTTTTAGAAACAAATAAAAAAACGTCACAATCATATATATCTAAAATGTTTTCTTTCAGAGAGTCGTAACACTCGCTAAAAGTTCGCATAAGTCCAGACATGCAAATTGCTATTTTCATAATGTGAGGTGTGACACCCATGAAAAATTAACTTTAAGCAATTTTTTATGATAGGTGGAGTATCACACCATTCTCCTTTCTTTTGTACTTTAAAAAATAGTTTCACTTTTTTAAAGGTATTTTTAACAAATTTTGTATATGATGTTAAGATAATTACTTATATCTTACTCAAGTAGTTATTCTGTCAATAACCATTATGTTCCTAGCCCTCTTTCAGAGGTGGTCGAGCAAGCCACCATACGCCTTTAGGCTAGAGGCAGTTTATATGTGAAATAACCTGTATTCTTGTAAATCTATTTTATTAAAATTTTCTGGCTTTATTACTTTTATAAAAACTCCAGGATGTCTTGTGTCTTTTTGTAATGTTATTATTTGACAATCAGAAAAAATAAATTTCATATCATCTATTTCGTACCTCCAATGATCATAGGGATAGTCATGTTTACCAAAACCTTTAGAACGTGTAGTTATAAAAATAATTCCATTTGGTTTACATATATCTTTTAAATTATTTATGACACATTTCCAATCCTCCACATGTTCTAGCATTTCAGTAGTTATAATGAAATCAAAACTTTCTTTTCCAAATGTTTCCACTAAATTTACCGCGTCACATATCATATCTACGCATTCCCCATTTTGTATATCAACTCCGACATATTTCTTTGGGGAAAATTTTTTGATATAACTTCTTAAAGATCCGTTGACATTATATGCCCCGACCTCAATTACGTCTTTATCAAAAATCTCTTCTTTCTTTATATTCTTCCAACCAAATCTCAAACAGTTTTTTGTACACATAGCTTCTCCTTAAAGATTATAGCAGCTCTATCTAATTGGTCAATCAAGCTTTTCCCATTCCACCACACTCTATATTTTCCTTGAACGGCAGGTAATTCTACTAAGGCTCTAAGTTCAACAAGATCACTATCTCTAATGTCTTTCGCAAAAAGGTTTCCAGATGGAATTATATTGGATAATCTATATATTTGCATCATACCAACTTCTTTCTATATCTGCTCATATTCTCACTGAAAACTATAATCTCTGTAAGGAGAATAGCATTTAAGATTTTTGTGTAATTTTTTTTCAGAATTAGCAGATGGACATGCCAGTTTTCCTGCCAATAAACCATCTATGCGATAAGCTTCCCATAACTCAGGAGGCATAATGTTATCTCTTATTTGCACAATAATTTTTAATTTTCCAAGATAAGGATGTAATATAACTGCCCCATCATAAAGACGTTCTCTTCTAGAAGAGACCTTCAAAATTTTCATTATAAAACCTCAATTGACTAATTATTAATTTTTGAACCATTATAATTACAATTTATTCTTAACAACAGCTGCTTGTCCCTTTGTAAACAACAGCATTCTGCCACCGAGATTCTTAATTTTTTGAAAATCAACTACCCAAGGACTAAAGATCCTTGGGTTTGTAATTGACTGACACAACTGCCCTCATCATTACTATAAGCTGGTTGATACACAGCTCGTTTCTCAGCAGCTTGCCGCTGAGAAATCAATCGAAGACCTATATTAATAGATCCAACACGATCTGCATTGTCTTGATAATTACAAGACTTGCACTTGAATCGCAAACCTTTACGGTTTGCTTCTTCAGTGTGACCACAAACAGGACAAGATTGAGACGTATAAGCAGGTGGAACAAATTCAATACCAATGCCTTTTGCAGCGGCTTTGTAGCCGATGTAAAACTGGCATTGAGCAAAAGGCCAGCGATGATTCGCTGTCCTTTGCTTCTTTCCACGCTTCTTACTCTTTCTTATCCCAGTGAGGTTTTCCATCGAAATAGTCTTAGCATTAACATTTTCAGCAAAAGCTACTAATTGCTTACTTGCAATATGTAAAAGTTGGTGTGTTACAGCTTTCTCTTTACCGCTCAGACGCTTTAACAAGCGCTTCGCAGATGGAGTGCCAACACTAGCAACTTTTGCTTTAGTTTGTCTCAATCTAAGTCTACGATGGTTAAGGTCACTACCAGAAATGTATAAGGTTTTATTTGATTTTTTGTCAGTGGCAGTCAGAATGTTTTTAATTCCACTGTCTACTCCAAGAACCACTCCTGTTTCTTTTAGTTCTTGGGTATCTATTTCTATTGTCAATAAGATGTACCATTGTTTTCCAATTAGTTTAAGTTTTGAATCAGACCACTTCCCTTTAGCAAGTTTAGGTGACTTGTAAGTTGTAGGAGTTCCCCAGATGGTTAATCCTTTTGAGGAAATATTAAAATCTCTTTTCCAACAGATTGGAATGTTAATTTTCTTGTAGATAGCAAGGTTCCATTGTCTATTTGATTTCATGGTTCGATAAGTAGAAACAACATGTCTAAAGAGAGAACAAGTTAATTGACTTGGAAGCTCGAATTTTTTTCTAACGGTTCCATAGAATTCACGAGAAAGAGTCGGAGGAGTTTGAATTTTCTTTCTTTGATGTATAATAGAGGAAAGCCAATTAGCTGCCTCTAGATATTTTTGAGAGACATCTGAGAGTTTTGGATTTTCAGAAGTAAGTTTAAGTTTGAATGTTCTATTTGCTTTCATATAATACTAATTCTACATTATCCGACGAAAATCCTTTAAGGTTTGGGAAAATATTTTAACAGAAAGGAGAATGGGTCGCAATTCCTCCACCGACACTAAAGATGTCGGGGTTTCCTTGCTCCCATACATATGAATGAATCAGGAATCCCCTGCCTTTAGGCATGGGGAGGATGTCAATGACGGTAATATTATACATGAAAAATTTAATAAATCAAACACACATAAAAAAGCCGCTTAGGCGAACCTAAGCGGCTTAGAATTAACTAGTTAGCTATTAGCTACCAGCTGTTACAGTCACTTTTGCTACGGCATAGGTATTGATAATAACAATACCGATCTCTTCGTAGATCACCCAACCTAGCCTTAATTTCTTCGGATCGTCTGCTGGGAGCACAGTGATATCCTGACGAATCGGGAAAGCACCAACGTATTCAGCAGGAGCCAAAAGGAAAACAGTTGCGGTAGGACATTTTGAACTGACATGAATATCAGCGGTAAAAAGATGTCCGAACAAACCAGTTGTAAGAACTTCTTTCTGAGTCGCTTCATCATATACAGTCTTACCAAAACCACGAACATCAGCGTATCGCAAGGCATGCATCACGAGTTTACCAACGGTAAGGTCATGCTGCTCGATTGTTGCGAAAGCCTGATTCAACGCATTAAGGGTAAGAGCTCCACCAGTAGAAACTACTGTATGTGCAGTGTCAATTGCTGCCGCAATAGCATTAAAGATATTAAGATCTTCTTCCTTTTGAATTGCTTCCTTAGCCTTGATCTGGGCGCGGTCTACAATGTAGAAACGACGAGCCTTAATCTCAGAGAGACGGATTGTTGGGTTGGTTGCGATTTCAAAAGTTGGGACCAAAATTTCTTCTCCCTCAGTGATACCATCAGGGACGGCACCACGACGAGGAATAACGTGAGCAGTTTGGCGAACGTCTTTTTCATAGCGTGCATATGCACCCTGTGGAAGTTCGTCAACCATGAGCAATTTACGCCCAACTGCCTGATATTCTAATGCTCTACGGATTGGCTCTACCATTGCCTGAGCAAGTGCGACACGACCTTCAGGTGTCTCTAAAGCCTGTGCAATAAGGGCTTCTCTTTCAGCATTTACGGATCTTTTATTAATCATCCTATTTTCTCCTTATGAAGTTGTTTTACAGGGGTCTATAGCCTATAAAATGAACTTTAATTTTAACTTAAATGAGTAGTTTGAACTCAATATAGGTGTTGTTATTTTCTCCAGAAAGCGCTTGGTCACCATTAATGTCAACGCCCGGAACACCAGATGGATAAGCGCCATCGGATTTAACTAAACGTCCAACCAACATTGAAGCAAGTTCTGAACCAAGCTGATCTCTTGTGTCCAAAACTCCATTTGCTGCATAAAGAGCAGTAAACGGATCAACACTGGCAACATTTGCTGCAAACTGATCAGTGGCGAATTCGCCGCCTGAATGATAAACTGTCATTTTTCCGGATGCTCTGGTCTCGTCAAAATAATCAGAGACTCTACTCTGCCAACCGCTAGCAACGCCGGGCATTGCTGAAGCGCTAGTAGACTTCGTGTCACCTGCAATTCCGTAAGGAATTGTATAAGTTGCACCTTGGAGAACTACTTCTCCAAGCGCATTAAGGGACACAATCTGTCCTTCCTTAATGGTTTCGCCTAGAGCGACATCGCGCTCAGCGGCTACTACATGATATCTTTCTATAAGAGCCATGTTATATTTCTCCTTTTTTACCTTTTGTTTTTTTTTCTTCTCAGCAACTTGCTGATTTACTTATTGGCATTTTAACGTGAGTCTACTTTTTAAATATTCTTTTTATCATTGCTTGCATCATTATTTCAAACATCTTATTACATCTTATTTTTTAACAATGAGTTTACTTACCAATTTGTCATTCTCTTTGTTCTATATAACTATTAATAATTCCTGCTTAATTTATAAAAATTACATAAAAAAAGTGTTATTCTAATTAAAGAATAACACTTTTCATATTATTTTTCAAAGATACTGTAAGGCATAAACTGCAAAATAAGCACCTTTAGATTGGAGTTACAGGTGGAGTTGCAGGTGGAGTTGCAGGTGGAGTTACGCCCGGAGCGTATACTGGCTTGCCCGTCTCCTGCCTTTGCCTCATTCGTTCTTGAATTCCTTTCAAATCATTTTGGTCCAAATCCTCTTTGTTCAATTGTTTACGTGATTGCATCTCATTCCTCTGTCGCGCTGCTATCTTTTCGCGATATGTGTTCATAAAATTTCTGGTTTCGTTATATAAAGTTGTTAATACACGCCAGTTATTTACATTTCGATTTAGCGAATTTACACTCGCAGGGTTCTCTAAATAACTTTCAAGTCCAGATTTTTGAAGAGTGTGATAAAATGCATTATAAAAAGATCGCCCATCTTTGCGATAAATTGGATGTATTTCTTTTATTTGATTCAAGTAGTCAAACGTGGTTTCTTTCATATTCTCAAAGTCGCTTTGAGGCATATGGTCAAAGTCACGGATTCGAAGGTCCATTGGATTTTTTCTTACTTCGTAGGCATCTAAAAGATCATACATGGAATCATTTACCTTTTCTTTCATCCATCCAGCCTTTTTACCAATCGCTTGCCACTCATTCTTACTCATCTTAATTGTCTGCTTACCACTCGCTGTTCTAATTATTTTCATATAAATTTTCCTTTTATTTTTATTTCATATTAATTAAATTCTGGACACCTTCAGGTGAATTATATTTATCGTCTTTTGGCCAAAATGGATCATTTTTTTCAGCCATCCCACGAACTGCAGGATCTGGCATCATACGGTTGACTAGAAATTTGAGCCCCCATCCAGCCAGCTTTCTTACCAATGGCTTTCCACTCATTCTTACTCATCTTAATTGTCTGCTTACCACTCGCTGTTTTTACTATTTTCATATAAATTTATCCTTATATATGTGTTAACTTATATTTCATGTTTTACAAAACTCAAACATCTTTAGTGCTTTGGTAGTTAATTTAGTCTAGCCTTAGTTTGATTAATGCTTGCTTTCACAGCGTCTAGAAGAGATTCAGCTTCAACAATTGATTGAGACAAAGTGTTTTCAATCACATATGTATCTCCTCTTTTATAAACTGCTACCTTCCCATGCTCTACGTTTCCATTATCTAATTTATATTCTATACTAAAACCTTCTTCATCTAAAATTTTACAAGTGCTGTTTAACTTTTCACAAAACAATTTCTTCACCCTATCTCTTAAATTCATTCCGTCTTTTTGAGCCTTTTTCATCCATCCAGCTTTTTTACCAATATTTGTCCAATCTTGTTGTGATATTCTCAATGTGTAAATATTACTTGATGTTTTAATAATTTTCATTTGTAAACCTTTTAATTATTCATTATGTTAAATTAGATTGATGGCTAATTGATTCTCAATGAAATTTTTTTATTCCTTTCAAAGAAGAAAATAAAGACACTTACTTCCACCAATTTTGTGGGTCATCTTTCTCATCTTTCCAGTCTACAAAAGATTCCCTTAGTTTTTGCATCTCTTCTTCACTCATGCCAAGTTCTTTAAGTATTCTTTTTGTTTCTTCAGGGTTCTGATTATTCCCATAAAAGTCAGCAAAAGACCAATCACTAACTGTTCTGGCAATGGTTTTTTGCATTGCTATAGCAGCTCTATCTAATTGGTCAATAAATCTTGCATACTCTGGTGGACACCAATAAAGCCCATTATTGGCACTATTAAACTTCTGTACTAATCTATTCATAGATTTTGAAATATTTTTTGGTATAAATTCCAGATTTTTAAATTGAATAAGCAACTCAATATGTGTTGATTTATATTTAAAATCCCATTCATTTTTTAACTCTTCTATTTTTTCTCTAACTTGTATTTTTTTAGACTCTGAAAAATTTTTAAAACTACCAATACCATAATAATCATTTGGATGAAGAAGTTCATCTCCAGTTATTGGAGGATTAAAGATTGAATTAGCTTTTGCAAGTTCATCTATAAATATTTCTAGTTTCTTTATATTTATCATAACTGTTGGGATGCTTCCAATTGACACTTTCAGCCACCCGGCTTTTTTACCAATATTTGTCCAATCTTGTTGTGATATTCTTACTGTTTTCTTATTGCTAGATGTTTTAATAATTTTCATTTGTTAATCCACTCCATTCAAAAGGCGCTCTTGCATCCTTCTTACTCTTTTATCGTTATCTGGAGAAAGACTTACTGTATTTCTTTCTTTTTTAGCTTTTCTATACCATTGCTGCAATACATTGAGATTTTTTATTCCAGCGTTATGAAATTCTTTTATATTTGATTGTTTAAATATATCATAAATCCATTTTTGTGCAAATTCTGGAGGGAATCCATTTTTTTCAACAAATTGATTAATTGCATTAATTAAGTTTATTGACGGGCTATAACTTCTTAATGACTGTTGCGCCCAATCTTTTGCCCATAGTGGCACTGTGCCAGCTTGTACGATAAATTGAGTTAGCTTATTTAACCAATCTTGTGGTAACATATCGCGTGCCATAATGTCTTTTAAACTATACGCCTCATTTGAACTCATATTGGTTAAACTTCCAGATTGCATTTTTTGATTAATTGATTCTATAATCTCTTTACCAAATAAATCACGTAAAATTCTCGTTTCAACGTTTTCTTTTGGTTGTCCTAATCCAATTTTTTCTTTTATATTGTCAATCCACCCGGCTTTTTTACCAATGGCAGTCCACTCAGATTTTGCTATTTTTATTCTATTTTTCCCACTAGCAGTTTTAATTAGTTTCATTTTACTTCCTTAAAGAGTTTGTGGTTCACCTTGCGTCTTTTTATCAACCCATACAGGTTCTAACTTCTTCAACTCTGTTTCTAATTGTTCAACCAATTGCTCAGGAGTTCTAGCATAATTTTTAGTTTCACCTAAAAGAGTTAAAATGACTTTTTTACCTTCATTATCTTTAATTTCTTTAATAGTGCCACCTGCATCTAGAAACTTATCAATTAAAAAACTTAATTTTCTTGTTAAAGTTTCATTTAATGTATCGTCAAGAGTGTGATCCGCTATTTTTATAAATTTCATAATATCTTTCGCCTTTTGTTCCATTTTTGATAATTTTTTATAATATTCTTCATCTTCAGTTAAGTGATCTACAACAATCTCTATTGCTGTATCTAAATCACTAGTATGTTCTAACTCAACTTTAATCCCTTTTTTAATTGTAGAAAAAGTGAATTTACTAATATCGTTTTTGTCTCCTAAGCCACCTTTTATCTTTTTGCCAGTATAATTTTCTATTGCGTCTTTAATTTGATCATCGCTAAATTCACCAGATGAAATCTTATATATTTTCATTATAAAAACCTATTAAATGTATATTGATCACTTAATTCGCAAATGACAGTTTAAAATCCTTTTTAAAAGCACAAAAAAAGCCCCCAATTGGGGGCTTTTTTTATTATTTATCGATTATCTATCGATAGTTTATTAATTATCTATCGATTATCTTTCTCCAGAGCTTCTCAAGGTCTTATCAAGCTGTTGTGTGCCCATTGTAAAGGTACTGCTTAACTTATCCTGTAAGGATTGCTCTTGCGGAGGTGTAGACTCTAAAACGATTGCAGGAACTGAATATCCGGCAGTTTTAACAGCATTTCCAGCGGAAGCTGTTTTTGTCTGTCTAGCTGGGAACATTGTTTCTGCAATTGAAGCGATTCGATCAACTTCAAATGTTGAAAGAGCGGTTACAACATTATTGAAAGTTTCTCTATCATTAGCAATTCTTCCGCTTGCGGCAAGCCAAGCGGCGGTATTGCGAGCTTCTTCCTTACGGGCAGAAGCAATTCTTTCAATTTGTTGATTACGTTTTTGCTGAACCTGTTTCAACATTTCATCATTAATTCCGGGCATTCCCTGTTGAACTTCTTTTTCTACACCCATATAGGCATTGTCAACAGGTACATCAGGAGCTCCAGCTGGGACATCAATATTATCAGATCCTTCATTTCCCATAGTAGCTTTTGCTCTTGGAACCTTTGGTTTATTTAAAGGAACATCAATATTTTCTGTGCCTTCGTGTCCCATAGTAGCTTTTGCTCTTGGAACTCCAGCCTCGACATCATTCTCAACCGTTTCAATTTCTTTCATTTTCTTAGCCTCTTTCTTGTTTTTCTTGGTATCGGCAATAACGGTACCTTTGATTTCATTATTAATTGCTGGCATTCCCTGTTGAATTGATTTTTCTACTCCCATATAGGAACTGTCAACTGCAACATCTGGAAGACCGGCGGAGACATCAATGTTTTCGGCACTTTCATTTCCCATAGTAGCTTTTGCTCTTGGAACTTGAGGTTTATTTAAAGGAACATCAATATTATCAGCGCCTTCGTGACCGATAGTAGCTTTTGCTCTTGGAACTCCAGCTTCAACATCCTTTTCAATTGTTTTAATTTGTGTTGGTTTACCAGCAAGACGAAGAGAAGACTCACCTGAACGACGAACTCTGCTAGAATTCATAGCTAAAGCTTCTGCTAATGCATCTTCGTCATTAATTTGAATCTCGTCAACGACAACATCTTCTTCATCTTCATCGTTTCCAAACTCAACATCTTCTTGAAGAATTTCTTCGTCTCCATCAGTTGAATTCTCAACAATTTCAAGATTATCTCCTGTAATTGTTACGGATGCAACTTCAGGAGCTTCTTCGATTTCTTCTAACTCTGGTTCATCAACGATTTCATCAACTTCAACCTCAATATTATCTAAAGCAGGAAGATCATCGCCAATTTCCTCAGAATCCATCATAACCTGAGCCTTTTTTTGGATTTCTGCTTGCTCATTCTTAAACATTTCGTCCAGAGTAATTAAATCAGCCTTTGTAAGACCAATTTTTCCTTCTTGGACTTCATCCATAAAAGCATGTGCGTAAATGTTATCAGAAAGTTCATTTGCGAATTTCTTCTTAATACATCCGCAAATTGATTTTGCTTCAACAACGTCATGACCTCTCTTTTTCTGATCTTCAATGCATTCATCCATTGGATCAATTTGCATAGAAGCAGAAGCTAACTTCTTAAGCTGTCTAACTTTGGTAAAACCAAGCTTTTGAAGTTCTTTACATACGCAATTCGCCATATTTTTGTCTTTGCATGGTCCAAACATTGCAACAGTGTTTCCACCATATTCTCTTGCAAGTCTCTCTACGCAATTTGCCATTGGGAATTTATCAGAATTTGCCTGAGCAGTTCTGAGCATATTTCCAACTTTAATTTTTGACGCAAACTTAACAGCTTCCTTTTTGCATTCTGGGCAACTGTTACTTGGTGAAATCTGCCATGCAACTCTAAGAAGACCAGCCTTTGGATTTTTACTACTAATAATAATATCCTTATTGAAAGTAGTTCCGCAAGCTTGACATGCGCACTTAACTGAACCTTCCTTACTAGACTTAACCTTACAATGGTCTTTTCCGCATGAAGGACAAACCTCTCCGTGAGTTTTTCTATTTTGTGCAATACGAACAATAGAATTTTTATCTAACTTTGTTTGTGCTGCAACAGGAAGAGCAGGAATTTCTGGCTCTTCTGGTCCTTCAGGAATTTCTTCACCATCTTCGCCTACACTCTTTGTAGGTTTAATAATGGTGAATTCAACAGTCTTTTTAACAAGAGCTTCATATTCTGCTCCGCAAGCGTTACAATTTCCTATAATGCCACCATCATTTTCTTTTGTAACATCAACATCAGCAGCTCCACATTCTGGACAGATTGACCATGGTGCCTGTTTTTCTCCAACTGTAGGAATTTCTTGATCTAAATCGTCTTCTCCGCCAGTTGTAAGTGTCTCAATGGCATCCATCTCAGGCATAGGGGCATCCATTCCAGCATCTGGTGCGCCGGGAGCAGCAACTCCACCGGGTGTTCCGGGAACTCCACCGCCCATTGGTGACTGTGCTTGTTTTCTAATTTTCTTCTTACTAGAAGCATATGCTGGGGTTGGCGCAACTTCTTCCTCAACAAAAGTATCTTCAAGTCCTTCACCAGAAAGATCGCCTTCTGGAACAACTTCTTCAACTTCAGGTGATGATTCTGCTCCAATTGGAATATTTACCGATTCTTCTCCAGCTTCTGTTTGAACTGCGATTTGAATTGTATTATCTTGAATTGTAACATTAGTTATAGACGCAAGTTTCATTTCGTTTGCGGCTAATGCGCCCTTAGCGAAAACAGAAATAGCTCTTTTAAATGACGGATCACCCTTTTGAATTCCAACTTCATCAAAAGATGTTTCAATAATAGTATCGGCATTTCTAATAGCCTTTCTATTTAAAACAGGATCTTTCTTTGCTGTTTTCGATGTTTTCGAAGTTTTGGTCGTCATTTCCTGAAGAGAAGCAAGAATTTCATTTCTTTTCGCATCTCTTTCTTCTTTAGAAGCAATTTTTTCTGTCGTATCGGTTGTTGAAACTTCTTTTACCGACTCTTCAAGAGCGGCAAAAAGTTCTTTCTTAACACTAACCTTAGCAGTTGTATTCTCTTTAACTTCAGCCATTTTTTCATCAATACGCTTACTGATACTATTTGACCCAAGTTCTCCATCACTTACTACGTCAACTGCGTCAATAATAACTTCAGGATTCATTGTTTCGTCAGAAGCAACAACTCTTAATTTATTCATGAGGCTGTGTTCAACTTCGGTTGGCGAGGCTGTAGCCACCCGAACATTCTTCGCATTCCAATACGCAACTCTCTTAGAAAAAGGAAGTGTTTCACTAACTTCAGATTTATCCAATAAAGTACTTGCGAATTGATATCTTGCTTTTGTTCCAGCGACAAGCTGTCTTGAAATCTCTTGCATTTCTTGAGGAGTAGCGCCAGTTTCAAGAGATGTCTCGGCAAAAACATTAATAACTGCCTTCATATGGTCACTAGCAGTTTTAAATTTTGCGGAATCTCTTGTTGCCATTCTTTTCCATGGATCTGGAATAGAATCAAGCTGTTTTTCAGTGATAACTTCAGGATTAGAATTAGTTCTATATCCTTCACTGCTAAGCTGTTTTTCAGTAATGGTTTCTTTATCTTCGTTCTTTCTATTATCACCGGTCAATTGTGCTTCGGTAATAACTTCCACTTCGTCGTCTTGTCTAGGATTCAAACGAAGATCTGGGTCGTCAAGCTGTTTCTCAGTTAAATAGTCTTTTTCGCCATTTCTCTTTGATTCCAACTGTTTTTGCGTGATTTCGTGCTTTTCGTCCCCAGTGCGGCCATGATACAACCCAGATTGATCGAGTTGTTTCTCCTGAACCACTTCTGGAGTCGGAAGAACGGTATTTGCACCAGCCTCTTTAGTTTCTTTACTCATTCTTTCTACTCCTTCTCTTGTTAAGGTAACTTGATTTGCGAATGATTCTAATAATGATGCAGCCGCCATTCTTGGAGACTCCATAATTAATTCTTTTTCATCATCTGTTAAATCCTCATAGGTCCAAATATTAATATGAGGATTGTCTTCACTTTTTGATTCAGCAACGATAATAAAACTATCATCTCTTTGCTTTACAGAAAGTTTATTGTGATTGTCTTGTAAAGATGGAACTTCTCTTATATACTTAAAAAAATGTTGTTTTTCCTGCCACCCTTTTGATAAAACATCCATTGTTTTTTGTTTTTGTTCATTTTTATTCGCTACTGTGCGTCTTTTGCCCATCTTCTCTTCTCCTGTTTTATTTATTTTATCACACAAACTTGCTGCTTTTTGCAATAGTCCGGTTCCAATTTCAAATCGATTTTTCGGTTCAACAACCTCATCAGCAATTCTTTGAATTGTTCGTGAACTTGCCGCCGGTTTCATTGGGGCAGTAATGGGCATTTGTGGCGTATTAACCAATGGTTTATTTGGTTGACCACTAATTGATCCAACTGCCATGTCTGATTCTGCTGCAACAGGCATTGTCGCAGGTGGCGCACCTTGCGCAGGATTGCCTTGAGACATCCCTTCTTCTGGACGAGGAGCCATTCCAAGAGCCCCCTCTTGCTCTCCTGTTGGCGCTTCTGCTGTTCCCGGAACAGAAGACTGAACATTACCATATCCTGCACCAACTAACTCATCTAACCAAGTTTGAAGATTGGAAAGAATCTCTACAAGATCACTCGCAAATTCTACTTCAACTTGTTCTCTATTCTGAATTAAATTAATAGCAATATTTTCAAGTGTCTCAAGAACTTGATTAATTTGATTAATCTCTTCTTGTCCAGCCTCTTTTTGCATCGCCGCAGTTTTCACCATGCGTAATTCATTTTCTAAACATGCAACTTTAGACAAATATGATTCATTAGGAATAATTCCTTGAATATGACAACTTGGACAAGCTGGATCAACAACCGCACTTAACTCAATAAATTTAATTCCATAATTATATTCAAAAACTGGTTCATCATGAAATTCTTTAACTTCACCAGAAATAACATCTCTAACTTTTCCAGAAAATTTTCTCCCTTTTCTATTCCTAATGTGCGTACAATAATCTTCAGTTCTTTCTGCCCTATTACTACAAATATTACAAACACTATACTCAACACTACAGTTATGAATAGCAAGACCATCTGCAATATAACTTGCATCATTTTCAACAGTTAAGTCATATACTGGCTCATCAAATGGAATGATGTTCACGTCCTTAACCTGACATGCCATATAATTTCTATTATTTTCACAATATATAAAAGATTTACAATCTTTAATGTCAGATCTTGTAACATCTGATAAATAATGTTTGATAGATTTATCAAATACGCTTGAATCATTCAAATCAATAACTAAGGTATTTTCAATTGCATTAAATCTACCCACGCTCTGTTTTGATGGAGCCCTATCAAAGGTAGAAAGTCTAGAGATAAAACCTAATGCGATTAATAAACTCTGAATATCTTCAAGTAATCCAATATTTTCACTAGATATTTGAAAACCACCACAATTATTCTCTCTAGAGTCTTGATTTGTTTTATCAACTATGCACTCATCTGTATCTAGATAACCAGCAATCAAATTTTTTGCATCTTCGACATATTTAACCTTAAACTTGATCCGCTTACTTTTCGAACCAGTTCCAAAATAATTTGCAAATAAATTAGCTAACTCTCTATCATAAACAGAAATATGTAATCCATTTCTTTCTTCAACTAATTTTGAAGAGATATTTTCCTTTGACGAATATTTCTTTAATAAATTTGTAATTTTTTCTGCCAAAATAAAATTATCGTCACCTAAGCAAAATGAAATTGCTTCAAATTGACCTTTTCTATCTTTCTTTAAATATCCATCTCCAAGATATACCCCCATCAAATAATATAAATCGCTATTATCACTTTCACCATCAATAAGATTAAATTTTGATGGAACCAAAAAATAATCTCCTTTGGAAACGGCTTCAGCCTTTTTAAATGATGGATTGTATTTTTTATTTCTCCAACCATCTTGACAAACAAATTCGCTAGTACAATCTTTACTTTGTTCGTTCATATATTTTTTAGCTACTTTAAGAGCTAAATTATTTTCACAAACTATTTCATCATTACTAATTGAAAAAATTGGATGGTCATTTGTAAAGAGTGGAGATTTATGATATGTTGATAAAACAAATTCATACATATCTTTTCCTAAATATTCATTATGAACAGAACTTACGAGATTAACATTTCCATTATGAGAAACGACTTCGTCTCCAGCAACCAAATCCTCAATTGCTCGTTCTGTTCCATCAGCCATTAATATCATTGATCCACCACTAATTGCTCCCATTGAAACGCCGGTCATGTAACCTTCTTCAATTCCACGACAAATATGAGGATATGCGTCTCTATCTACAAAAGCAATTGTATAAGCAGCATTATCTTCCGGAATCCATTCCGCAAAAATTATTTTACCTTTTGCATTTTCAACATTTTGATTGTCATGATTGGTAAAAAATGGAACACCCTCAAAACTTTTATAAGCTTTTTTTAATTCCTCTAGTGGAAATGAATCACCATTACTATTTGGCACATCTGCTTCAATAGCTTTTGCTCGAAAAAATAATGCGTTTGGGTGCTTTTTTATTGCAGCCTTAACAATGTTTTCTTTCTCAGATCCCGGTTCAATTAAAACGCGACCTGACGCTGTGCGAATCATTTTAATGTTTTCGCCATTAATATGTTCAACAGGCTGTGGGTCACTTAAAGCAAATTTATATAACATGAAACTTATCCTTTTTTCAGATTTAAATGATCACTAATTCGTTTTGCCACTTTAAGGACTTCTAAAGAATCCCTTGATTTTCCTTCTTTATCTAGCTCTTGAGACAATTTAATTAAATTGTTAACAGTTGATACAAAAGCATGTATAGTTGTATTTTCCTCTTCATCTTCTTCATCTTCTTCTTCATCAAGAAGGGCGTTAATATTTTGATCCTGTACTGGTGCTTCTTGAACGATACCAAAAAAATCGTCAACTTCCGGCGCAACATCTTCTGTATTTTTTACATCTTCTGGATTAACATCAGTGGTTTCATTTGTCGTAACATCAAAATCTGTTCCATTTGTACCTTCGCCTTCTCCGCCTTCTCCGCCTTCTCCGTCGTCTCCATCGTCTCCGTCGTCTCCATCGTCTTCGATAAGTTCTTCGTTCTCTTTAGCAAGTTGATTTAATATGTCATCAAACTGTTGATCAATATTCACAATTTCGTCGTCTCCATCAACAAGAATATCTTCAGTAATTTCCCCTTCTTCAACTTGCAGTAAAAATTCTTCATCATTTAATTTTTTCATTACAGAATCACTTAATTCTTCTAAAACATAATCTGCCATTCTTTGCTGATTAAATCTATAATCAGATCGTTGCTGAGCTGTCCTAAAAGAAAAAATTGCATCTAAATCTCCACTTTCAACATTTTCAAAAATTTTCGCTCTAAAAACCGGTGCCACTCTACCTAACCTATCTTGAGCAACCGCTAATGTTGTTGGGACATATGACCCTGAAGTTTGATCACTAATATATCGTGGATCTTGAGACAGTTGATCAACATCAACTCCCATTAACGCAGATAAATCACCCATGTAGTCAAATGAATCAGAAAAAGACCTTTGTCCTCCATAAATTTTCATTTTTCCATCTGCTGGATCAAGCCTAATATCAACCAAACCAGATTCTTGATCATCTGCTGATCCTTTACGATTTTTAGAAATTTTTTCTATTTGACTCGCTCTATTTCTAATTTTTAATAAAGCTTCGCCTAATGGAATGGTGATCACCTCTCCAGAATCATTGATATCTTCTGTTTCCGCAGATATTTTTTCTAAATAATATCTGATGTTATCATAATTAAATATTGGTGGATTTGCTTTTTTTCTTGTCTCCGTTGAAGAGTTTAATGTGTCTACAATAAATTTAATTTCTGGATCTTTAAGCTCATTAAATTTATTTTCTTGTATGATAGTAGCAATTTCATCGATAAGTTTCCACTCATTTTTAACTTGAGGAGCAATTTGACTGGCTGCATTATAAAGTGCTTTACTTAATGACGATTTTTTAGATTTTGTAACAATATTAAAAAATGATGTTGATTTAGAGTAATGATCATTAATTTCTGCTTTTAACTCCGGATTACCATGAGATTCGCTCGCTACCTCAATCATAGCATTTCTATGAAAAACCTGTAATGCGTTAACAAACTTTATATACATATGGTTGCCGTAGGCGTTCTCGCGATTAAGAATTCCAGTTTCCCCAATCATATTCTCTGGCGTAAGTCTTGCAACTTTTATAAAATCTTGATAGTTTGCTGGTTGAACACCAATTCCAGTTAAATAATAAATCAAATTAGGAATATTCCCAACAGCTTTTGCCACTTTTTCAGAAATATAATTTTTTATACTTTCACATTTATATGGTCTGTAATCTGGCTCTAATTTATTATTTATATTTTTAACTTTCACTCTCTCGGCTAACTCTGCATATGAAATTGCTAATTCGTCAATAATTTGTTGTCGTAATTTATTTTCTTCTGGTAAGGTAAATGGAGGTAGTTGTGCTTCTTGTCGTTTGACTTTTTCAGTCGTTAAACGCTCCTTAAACTGATGCAAAAATCCATTTTGTAATTTTTGATCTTGACTATTGTAATATCCCCTAAATGCTTCACCGCTTTTCATATATTGCTCAAATTGCCTATTCATTTGTGGAATATAAGAATTATATTGACCTAAAATGTTTAAAATAAGTTTATTACATCCACTAGTATTAAGATAAATTGTTGAACCCTTTGTGACGAATAATTGTTTCTTAATCATCTCGTCGGTTTGATCAGCAGTTAAAATACTTAATCTGCCATCATAAAAATCTCCATTGGACGGTGGATATGGTGTCCTTTTTGTTTTTGTGTTACCATAAGGTGTTTTCCATGTTATTAAATTGCCCATATTCTTGATCCGATGTTCTGGACTAATTCCGGGATAATCAATACTAACGCCAGCTTTACCGTTCGCATCTTTTTTCAATACACCATCGCTATAAGAAAATGCAATTGAAAAGTCAGATGGAACAAATTCTTGTACCAGTGGAGCACCATTGGACACGATGCTGTCTATTTGATCATCATTAGTTACAACAGGATTGTCATCAAACACATCTAATTTCATTGACGGATGTCCACTTCTTAACTCACTTCTATCTAAAATAACAGATGCCTCAGCGTCTGTTCCAAGTGGTCCAATTTGGAATTCTAGCCCTTTATCAATCGTGATATAATGTTTTGCCTTTATTTTTTCAATATTAGTGACTTGAACTCTTTGTTCGTTTCCTTTTTTATTTGCGACTAAGATACTTGCCTTGACTTGCAAAATCCTTCCAGTACCTTTTGGCCAACTAACGGAAAGACGATTTGATCCTTCTGCAGCAGCATCAATAATGCTTAAAAATGGTGTTCTTTTAAGTTTTGCTACTGTTCTATCAACAACTTTCTTATTTGCCATAATATATGGCATTGGATAAACATTAAAAACTCCAATCTTGTCAGACAAATACATGCTTGCGCCTTGTCTTAATTCTGGAGAACCCTTTTCAATCATAACTTTCAAATCGTTGTCAGGAATATCTAATTTATTTTTAACTACAGATTCCAAACTAGATTGTGCGGCTGGATCATTTGAATATATTGATTTTAGTTCGAGCAAAATTTGGTTATAAAATTTAAGCATATGAAAAGACGCCATCTGATAAGCACCAGTATAAAAAACAACAACGCCTTTTGTTGGACTATAGCCGATATATATTCTAAAAATTTTTCTTATCTCTTCTGGTTCAAGACCATATTTTTGCTTATAAAGTGAATATCGAATTCTTTTGTGATCTTGAATTTCTTTAAAAAGATGTTTCATAGATGGAAGTTTTTCAAGAATAGCATTAAAATAATTATTTTTGTTACAAACAATACTTTCATATGTTTGCCAAATATATCCGCGTCTGTGGGAATACCATTCTGCCATTCCTTGTTTTGTAATTTCGTGTACAGTAAAAGCGTCAACAGTCTTGTCATTATCGTTTTGATCGTCTTTGCTGTCTTTATTTTCGTCTCTATCTTTTTTCCACTCTGTAATTTTTTTACTAATTCCATATAATTGAGCAGAGTTGTACGGTTTTAATTCTGCTGGAGTCGGAACACCCCACGTATCTCTAGCATATTTAGCCGCACTATCCATAGAGTCAAAATACTTTCCTCCAGCAGAAAATGTTGCAGGTAATTTCCTAACGCCAGCAAAAAATTTCGCTCTTGGCTTATGAACTTTAGCGGGACCAATAATACAATAATAACTGTCTCCATCAGCAGCTTCACCTTCAAATCTAAAATAGCTTCCGACACCTATTACATTTTCAAACTGCTCTTTAAGAAAAGATGTTTTATCAGTATACGCTTGTTTCCATTTAATGTTTTTTTCGACAAGCTTTTCTCTAGACTCTTTCTTCATATATTTTTCTCCACTAAAAAAAGGATTTCAACAGTACACATGGTAATGTGTTTCTGAAAAAAAAGTTGAAATCCTTTTTTATTACTTATATTTTTTGTTACTTGTCTTGGCTTGCATTATTCTTAACTGACATTTCCTTTTCCATAATTGTTTTAACTATAGTACTCATGACTTGTTGTGGTTGTTTTTCAATCTCACTATCTTTGAAACGCAAAACTGTCCATCCAATTTGTGCTAATTGCGTGTCTCTTTCGTTATCGTGTCGCATTTGTTTTGCAGAACTATGAAAAATTTCACCATCAGCTTCAAGTGCTATCTTAAGATGTGGAAAAGCAAAATCAACAGGATATTCTGTTCCAGCCGCTTGAATTCTAAATTGTGGAACAATAGGATATTTAATAATACCGTCTTTCCCATATTGCAGTAAATGATCCATTAATTTTCTTTCGATTTTTGTGAATGCAATTCTACCTTTTTCGTCACGAATTTGCCCATCTTGACCCTTGTGGTATCCTTGAGGCGAATTCTGTTGAGACTGTTGTTTGTTATAAATTTTTTCTTGTTCAGACATAATTTTGTCACGAGTTTTCTTTTTTAAAACTCGTCCACCAAATTGCGTAGGATCAACAGCCTGAGCAGTTATCGCGCTATTCTTTGGCATAATTTCTCCACCGCCAGTTGGTGCAGCTGGACCACCTAAGCCGCCTGATGGTGGACCAATTGGAGGTTCACCTCCTCCACCAAGATCTCCCATTGGTGGCATTCCACCGCCTAATCCACCTAGTCCGCCGCCCATTCCTTCCATTCCACCTTGTTGCTGTTGTCCAAATCCTTGTCCTAATGCCATCATCTGAACAGAATCATAACGCTTTCTTTCAATTTCTTGATCTGGATCAATGTCAAATGCCTCAAGAACAGTTTGCGCACTAACCAATCCTTTTTCATACAATTGCAAAATAAAAGTTCTATATTGTTGCTGATCACGTAAGTGCATTGAGTCCCATTTTATTTTTGGAACAACATATTCAAGCTCATCTGTCTCTGGATTTTTGTCAACAAAGCCTTGTCGAATTGCTTCTGGAAGATATAAAAACTCTATAATCCATTCAGAAATTTGATTTCTAAACGTTGTAAGACGTTGAATCATCGCTTCAATACCAACTGCAGCAGAGCTGAAATTCGGACCTTCACCGTTTAATAATGCATTATTAATCATCATTCCATCCAAGACTTCTTGATTAATAAACTCCAATTCATTTGACAATGTTAAAACTTTTCCTGCAGCACCATACCACTCTAAATCAAAATTATGATGAGTAACAATTGTCATGTTCGGATCATTAGCTGTTTCGGCAAGCTGTGCTTGCACAGAAGCAATATCGGCAGGACCAGCTGGACGTTCATCACTCCCTACTTTAACAATTTTAATAGGAACAATTAAACGTTCTGCTACAATCCACTGTGCAACCATTAATTTAGTTTTATAAGAAAGCACAGGAAATAATCGTCTTACCATGCCAACGCCATAGCGACTATATCCACATTCACCATATTTAAGATGAGAAACGTTTCTATTGTCTAATCTAATAGGCTGTCCAGATGAAACCAAAGCAATAACTTCAGGAGATAAACGATCATAGCCGGGAGTTTTTCTTTGAACCATGTTAATTAATTCTTCGTCAGGTCTTAATGCAATAATTGGTTCTGGATTTAGTGGAGCAGTGTGAACATCAACAAAATCTGGATTTAATATAATTAAACGTTTAATTGTTCCGCCTTCATGGTCGCAAACTTCATCGCCAACAACACCAGATCCTCCACATAATTCACAACTTATTTCAGCAAATGGAAAACAATCGCCAAGTAAATGAATTTCATGACTCATTAATCTAGCCCACTTTGGCAGATTTAATCGTTTTTTAAATTTATCAAAATAAAGTCTAATCTTTGGGTCTCCACACTCATGTTCCCAATCGCTCATTGGAAAATAACTATAGAAGTCAATTGCAGAAGCAACCTTTGGTTCATTTTCGTAAAAAAATCTAGAATTTGAACAAATATATCCATCTGCGACAAGTGCCTTTCTGTCGTTGGTCATTTCAATATCATAACCATACCCAGTATAAATAAACTTATTGATCTTGTGTATTGGTTGTACGAAATATTGAACCCCATCTTCTTCATAAAAAAAGCACAAATTTCTTTTTTTCTTTGGAATAAAATCTTGAGGAACTTTTGAACCTCGCATATGGCGAGCTATTTTGTTAACATCAGAGCTAGGTATCATTAAACGATAAGCGCTCTTAGATGAAGTTGAATCATACTCTCCAGTAATATTTATTGAACAATTTATCCCACAAGACAAAAACATCCAATATAATTGATCTGAAAGGTCTTTGACATAACAATCAGCAACAAGTTTTGTCTCATGTGTAAAAGATCCATCTCCATCCAAATATCCAGCCAATAAATTTAGTCTTGTTTCTTTGTCAAACTGAAATAATAATGTTGTAAACTTTTTATTCAAACCATCATTAACTATATATTGACTAAAAAACTTATATGCGTCTTTTGTTGTTAATCTAATTCTCCATCCATTTTCTGTACTTGAGTCAACTTGTTCATTGAAATGCGTGTTAAGAATGGTCTCGCATTTTTTTAAAGAAACTTCATCTTTATTTCCTGTAAAAACAACATTATAATTTGATTTAGTTTTATATAACGTCCCATTTGCAATACAATATCCTATCGCCCACGCTAAATCAGGGTCTATTTTTTTTGTTCCAACACTTGGAATTGGAGTTAACAAAAAATCACTTTTTTTAACATCACGCGCTTGAACTCGTTTAATCAGCTTATCTTCTATTTTTATTATATCATTAAGTGTTTTTCTGTTCTTGCGAAATATTTCTCCATCTAAAACAAAAAGGTGATGCTCCTCTGTTATTCTTAATTCTCTCCAATTCCCACTAGTAACAAACGAAAAACATTCTTTCTTCTCACATTCTCTCATTGAAAGTCTAGGTGGTTGATTAAAACCTCCCTCAGAATTCATAATTTTTGGATAGTTTAATGTTTCAAATAAAAATCCACCAGTAATAGAATCTTCAATTACTTGTTCAATATCAAAATTCTTACTCTCAAGTATTTCATAAGTAAAGTCTTCCGCAAGAACGTCTGTTTTAGGAAGAAACATCCATTGATATATTTCTAAGCGCTTACTAGGTATTTGCCAGTTAATTGGCGTATGAACTGGACTAAAAAACTGTGGTTGACCATAAATTGTTCCACCACTAGTAGAAGCAAATTTTGCCATACCATTTCCCCAATTTGTACTTACACTAGTACTTGGGGCATAGTTTTGCCTTGGAATAGATTTATAATCTGAATTTTGTGGAATCGAACTTTTTGATATCTTTGATGGGTCTCTACTTCTTAATGCTCTAAAGGTGCTTTCTAAATCTGTTGTTTGTATATGAATAGGTGGCATAATATCATCCTAATTAAACTTTCTCATATTATACAATAAAAATATCTGCAATGGATATTACACTTCATCAACTGGAAAATCTAGTGAATTCACTACATCTGTTGCTAAGTCTTCTTGTGATTCATTTAACCCAAGTTCGTCAGCTGCTTCTTGAATGTTGTCATCATTTTCGTCAAGCCTTGTCATAGCTAAATCCATCTCGTCATCTCCATTAAAATCAAACATGACTTTTGTATTGACACCTTGACCAGAACCAATTTGGAAAAGATTAGGATTAATTTTAATAAGAATTGTTCCGCCTTTGACTGGCGCTCTTGACCCATCTTCTAAAACGCTTTCTCTATCTTGATTTAAACGATATGTTTCAATATTTTGACTAGTAACGCCAAACTGATAAGCGATTCCGTCATGTTTTTTAATCATTTTGTCTGCAAATTTAGCGATTTGTGCAACACCTGTGATAGTTGCTCCATAATGATCAGAAACTTTTTCAACAATATCTGAAAAAATAAACCCAGCTTGTTTCATCTCCATAATGTCTGTAAACATGCTATAAATTTTATCATTTTTTCTATCTTTAGGAGTAGTGGATGCTGTCTTTACAATTTTCTTAAAAGAAGAAGCCATTGTTGTTACCTCAAGATCATAAGTGTCATTTCCGCGAGCTTCTTCAAGTCTTCTTTCAATTGAATACTGATGTGGTCTAGGCTTTCTTGTACGTTCTGCATTTGCTAATTCCATTTGATTGCCGCCATCTCTTGGGGCATCAGGGTTAGCTGGAGTACCTGCAGTTGGAAAAACATGAAATCTATCATTAATATACCCACCTACCCATTTACCTTCTGCATTTTTATATTCTCTATAAAATTTATCCATTACATACATTCTCCACAGGGCTTCTCCACTATACACTCGATTTGGATTTTCATCAAAAGAAAGAGCATCTGTGTAATAATGAGTGAAGTTAAAAAACTTATCTCTATCTGTTCTCCAAGGAGTGCCTTCGTTATATCCATCAACACATTTATTCCACATACATCTCCTCCATTTATTTCTGTCTCCACGAACCCAATTATTTCGTTGGCGACTTGTTTGGGCTGTTTTATTTATATTAGTTGAGCCTTCACGAATTACTTTTGTAATATTGTGTTTAGCTAATACTCCAAAAAGAACGTTTGCTGCATTTGCGTCATCTTGATCATAAATTGACTTACACGTTTCTTTTATGTCTGTTTCGTCATCATTATAAAAAGAAAGATATTGATTCGACATATTAATAACGTCAAGAAGTTCGTTTGCTGCTTCCTCTGAAGAATTACGTGCTTTAATCCAACAACTTAAATCTTCTGGATTTTTGAAGTAATCTGCCATTTTTACTGCCTTTTTATTTTAAAAACTTTTTAAGTTCACTTGAAAATGTGTCACTAATTGACCTTGTAGGAGCAGCTTTCAATTCTTCCCATTCTCTATTCTCTTTTTCTTCTCTTTGAATTGAAGCTCTTCTCTCATTATTCCTCTCAGAGATTGTTTCACCTTCTGTTTTTTCTGGAACTAAATCTGGATCAAATTTTGCATAAACACTTGGTCTTGATACACTATCTGAAATCCCTGATTGAGCATTCATAACTTCTGTAGGAAAAACAACGCCATGAGGAAGTAACTCATTTCCAGACATTGCTTGAATTTTTGACTGTTCCCAATCACTATGATTTTGTTTGATTTTGGCTTCTTTAGCTTTACGTTCTTCTGCCAAACGAGTTCCATTATCTCTTGACTTACTACTGGCAAGTTCTTGAATCGCATTTGGATTATGAATTGAATTTTGATTAGAAGGAAGAGAAGGGGTATTAGAAATATTGTAATTTTCTCCACCTCTAAGTGGCAAAATTGACCCGTCCATAGAAATTTTGTTTGAAATTTCTGCTTGTCTCTTTACTACTTCCCAATTTTCTTTTTCCATATGGTCCATATTGATTCTTTCTTCAATATGGAATGGGTCGCCAAGAGCATTCTTTAATTCTTCTTCTAGGGTGGATTCTTCAACGCTTGCAATTTTAACCATCTGTTTCGAACTGGCTTCTTTTTTCACTAATTCTGTTGGATCAATACCAACAACTTTTTGTTTATCTATTCCACAAACACATGCATACTCTTTTAAATGAGAAATATGTTCTTGCTTCCAATTTGAATTAAAAAAATATGGTTTACCAGATGAAGCACATTTTTCGATATGGTCACATTCTTCAACTATGTCTTGCTCCATAACTTCTTCGGCAGCTGTTGCGTTTATTCTATCAACGTTTTTCTCTATCAGCTTAGCATTACGCTCTATTGCCTCAAGAGTTGATCCCTTAACCACCCAATCAGGAACTTGACTCTCTTCTGACATTTTACCTATTCTCATAATATTTTCCTTATTGTTTATTGCCCTATTTAAAAAGCTGGCTAGCGCAACCTTTAAATAAGGTAAAACACTTCGCCTTCATAAATATTTCATTAACTAATTTATTATACCCTTTACGAAACGAAAAGTAATATTCGTTACACTTATTCAGAGAATAATTATTAAAACCCTCTAATTAGTTTTCAAATCTTAATTCAAAAAAAATTACAACTATCCTTTTAAGGCACAAAAAAAGGGCGCTAACATGTAGCGCCCTTTGCAATACGTTTTAGTCAGAGTTATTCTTCAAATCCAATCATATTCGCAGGTTCTGTTTCACCAAACTCAACTTGCAAATCCTCTGGCTCTTCTTTTCCATAATCCCGATCTCCAAGCGATAATTCACCAGTTCCATCATTTTTAACTGACCCTTCGCTATTTTCTAAAACTTTAATGAAAGACTCAGTATTCCAAGGAATACCTGATTTCTCTCCATATTTCTTAAAGAAATAGTTGTGTGCAGACATTTCGATAATTAACATTTCAACATCTCTTACCGTAAATTTCTTTACCATCGCTAATTCAGAAATGCGTTCAAGATCAAGTTCATCAATCGCTTTTTGCAATTCCTTGTCATCTTTAAAGCCAACAACACTAACTCCTCTGTTCTTCATGCGTCTTGCGCAAGTCCTAAACGTTTCCCTCATACTAGACGAATCAAAATTACCAATATCAATAACAAGATCGGCTCGTCCAGACCTCAAAAGTGGACCAGTAATATTGTGCAAATGGTTTGTTGTCAAAACAAGAAATATATTTCTTTTAACAAATAGATTCTCTTCTTGACTATTTTGTAACCAGTTCATAAACTCGCTTTCAACTTGTTTATGTGCTTCATGCATTCCTTGTCCACGTTCATTAGTTGCCCCAATTGCACGATCATACTCATCAATACGCACAATTACATGACTAGCGCAAGAGATCTTTTTTAGTGCCTCTCTCATTTGTTCAGCACCCTTTCCAACCCACATGCTATGAGTTGCATTGATATTAAAATCCCAAACATCCATGTCTAAAAGTCCACCTAAGTGAACAGGAAATGCAGACTTACCAACGCCACCCTTTCCGTATAAAATAATTACATGAGGCATGCGAATTCTTAAGTTTTCAATTGTCCTTGAAACTTCAGCCATTTTTTCAGGCTGTTTTTCTAATTTCTTCTCTTCTTCTGTTAAAGTTGCAACTTCGCGAAAATCACGAAGTAACTTTTTAACGTCAAAAGTAAAGCTACTTGTCTCTGGACAAATATAATCTTCCCAAGGTCTAGATTCAAGTTGAGTGAGTCCAGAACCCCCTTCCATAAACCGAGTGTTAACTCTTTTTCTTAAAATACGGAGCATTTTTTGTATATCAACTAATTTGCTATTATTTCTATCTTTTGAACGAATCAATGCATAAGCAAGAGCGTCACACGATTCTGTATACGTTAATCCTGATAACTTACGAACGACCTGATCAATTTGCGGCTCTGTAAAAGAAATCACATATGAACGTTCAGTAAAAGTTTTCACATATACGTTAATGATGTGTCGGACTTCAAAGTTTCCGACAGGCTCAATTTCAACAGTATTGATCTCAAAAGGAACGTCAAGTTTCTTATTTGAAACTAAAATAAGAGAGCACCCTAGTCTATGTCTTGGGTCTCTAAATTTATCCAATAAAAATAGTCCTCTAGTATCAACTAATCCAGCAGATTCTGACTTACAAAAATCCAAACAATAATCAATATTCTTCACAATTAACATTTTATCTTGACACTTACCATGATACAAGCCTTTTCTATTAACCAATCCATTTGGTTCCCTACGAATTACACCTGTTTGTGGATCAATATCTGGAGTTGCTTGCCCATCCTTTTGAATTATTTTATAAGTTCCATAAATTAATTCATCTAAATAATGAACGCTTGCTCCTCTTCCCGGTCTACCCTGTTGTAACTCAACAGAATCAAAATCAGTTGTGCCATTAAAAAGTTGTTCTTTTTCAAATGAACTCTTTAAGATAAAGTCAACTAGATATGGGTTTTCAAAATTTGTAACAAAGTTAGTTATCCCTGTTGCAGACATTGAAGCTGTGCTTTTTAGTGTCTTACAAAGCGATAAAATCTTTTTACTATTTCCAACTAAGTACTTTAATGTAATTTGATTCGAAGAACTTTTTTCTTGATTCTCAAGATCATTTTCCAAGTCGATGTCTGATGAAGCTACTGTTTCTATAACTGCTGTTTTTTTCGGTACCTTCTTGATACTTGGCATAATCGTCTCCAATTTATTTGTTATATAATTCTAATTTTTCAGAAGTTCTTTTAATACTATACATGATCAAGAAGAAAACAACAAGAGCAAAATTCCTTATTTATTTGAATCACAAAAAAAGGCAGGCTTTAAAAGCCTGCCTTTTGTCATCTAAAATAGATTATTTCTCTGAATCTTTAACCATTAACTTAACATAGTCAGCTGGATAGCCGAGTTCTTTTGCCCAATAATCATAAATCTTTTTACGATTATTGCTACTAATATTAGAGATCTTTACCCACTTATCGGATGAAGCCTCTTTAACTTCTCCATCTTTGCATTCCTCGCCTTCGCATTCGCAAGGTTCGCAATTGCATTCTTCACAAGTTGAATTTGCAGCGCCTTCAACGATTTCTTCCTCGAATTCAACTCCGTCATTTTCTGGCTCGTTGTCGTCATCGTCGTCATCGTCGTCATCGTCGTCATCGTCGTCTTCATCTTCTTCAAATTCAAATTCCACTTCGTCTGGCTCTTCCTCTTCAATTTCAACTTCAACGTCTGATGTTTCAGCAATTTCTCTAACTGCTTGAGCCGCTTCTTCAAGGGCAACTGCTGCATTTTCAACTGCATCAGTAGTATCGTCAACGTCTACATCAACATCAATTTCTTCATCAATTCCTTCACCAACATTTTCAATTTCGACATTATCTAGTCCGTCCATTGGAACGATTTCCTCAGTCACTTCTTCTTCAAAGTCGTCTCCGCCCATAACCATGCCACCGCCACAGGCTTTTCTATCTTGCATGACTTTTTTCGCAGCTTCATAAAGAAGCGTTCTGTCGTCTTTTTCTGCACCCTTTGAAGCGGTTTTTGTCATCTTCTTTGGGCTCCAATTAAAACTGCCATTACCAGCAGGCATAATGATACTCATAACTTCTACTCCTTATAGTTGTGATTCTTTCCTTAATGTGAAAAGTAAAAATCATCTGTATATTTCTAAATAAATACAGATTATCCTTTCTTTTTGTCATATTCGTTTTGACATTTTTGCCATGCCTCATGTGGGCTCATTCCCTCATCAAGACACCTTTTCTGACAATTCATCTTCAACCTCTCAGGACGCATCAACTCTTGCGCCCCTTCATAAAAGGCGTGTTTTAAATGTTTCTTTAAATTAAAAATTTTCATATTTTACCTTTCAAACAGGTTTTTCTTAAGTCTATCCCACAAATTTTGTGGCTTTTCTATTGTTTGTTCTATTTTCGGAACCCTTTCTCCTTCCTGATGCACAATTTCTAATTTAATTATATTATCAATTAAAAAATTCTTTGGAGTATTACCCTTAATTTCCCAACCAGCACCACTAATATTCGCAGATGAATCAAATCCTGTAAAATATCTTCCATTAGGTCCACTTTTAATAGGATATCCCTCTCCCGGAATTGGGGTTAATCGTCTTGGCTCAAGCTCTTTCCCACTTAAAGTCCAATAAACAATATCCATTGGTAAATTGTGAAGATTTGCAAATTTAATTTTTGATAATTGATCTAAATTGTATTCAACCTCTTTGCCCGGCTGAACTGGTTGTTCATACATCTGCTGTTGTTCAGGTGAAATTCCCCCGTCTAAATCTGGCATTTCGCCTATTAAGTCTGGCTCTTCCATTTCAACCTCATCATTTTCAACTTGAAATTGAGCAAATCTTTTCGTAGTAGAAAAAGCAACAACTTTTCTTGCCCATTCACGTTTCGCCTTTAAAATGTCGTCTTTTCCATTAAATATTTGTTTCCCAACAGAGACACCATTATTTTTAAACCAACCATGATTAACTTCAATTGCATAAATACATGGCTCTTTTGCCGTAATAGATCTTGTGCTTAATGGAGACATTGCCTCAATTTGAAAAATTTCACCTTTATCATTTAAAAATGCGATATCTAATGGGATATATGTATTTTTCATCCAAAAACTGTGCTTCATTTTATTCGGAAAGACAAATAGCATCCCAGAATCTTCGGCAAGATGTTTTCTATCCATCAAGCCATAAGCTCTTTTTACACTAGTGTCTGCAATTTCTAAATTAATTGTTTTCATAAGCACTCTTGATAAGAAATTCCACTTGTATCTAATGCATCCATCAGAACGTCAGCAATATTCCTATCTTCACATTCAAAAAATAAAATGCGCGATCCTGTTTTGTTTTTAAGTTTAATTCCCTCTGGCACTTCTATAGTTGCCATTCCAGTTATAACCATGTTATACTGTTTCCGATTTAGAACAGCATAAACATCAACTGAACCGTCACTATTGTAATTGCCTTTTTGAAATATCATATTAAAGTCTTATATTGTTTGAATTAGTAGATGCAAATTTTGGAATTCTGTATCCATCTTTCCCACGTTTATCCATACTTGCTAAAATTTCTTTATAACTTTTATCCACTTTTCCATTTTGAAAATTGTTATTCTCTCCTAGAGCCATAACGGTTATAATTTTTTTTCCACGATCTGTAAATTCAACCTCATTTGGATTTCCCACAACAAAACCATTAGCTTTTAGTCGCATAATCTCTCTTGCTGACAATTCTAATTTAGATGTAATTTGATATTTATTATTTGATTTCTCAGCATTCATCCAAATTTTCATTAGCGCATTTGCATCTTGATCACTTGCTGTAACTACCTTTTTCTTACTCTCTATTGGCATATGATTAGCCAAAAAAGAATAATCTAAATATTGAGCACTCTCTTGTAGTTGTGTTTTTGGTCTAATTGGAACTGGCATATCTTACCCCTTCTTATTATAAACATTTTATTCCATATTTTGCTAACAATCTTGCTCCCTCTTTGGCATCTTCACTTAAAATCTTATTCTTAGCAAAACTTAATTTTTCATCTGAATACCTTCCGTCAAATAATAGAAAAGCACTTTTCGCCATAACTCTTGATAAATCTTCATCAATTACTAAATTATGTTTAACCGCTAAATAAATTGCTCTTAATATAATAAATGGATTTAATTTAAGAAGAATATCTGGGTCAAAAAGTGTTTTAATTGAGTCTTCTTGGTCATTAATAACAGAATGCACTTCATTTGACAAAAAATCATAGGCTTTCATATTAACAGTAAAATCTTTATTACAAATATCCGAAAGTAAACAACTAGAAACGTCAAATCTCTTTTCATGCATTACTTTTAAAATCTCTTCTTCTTTTTTTCCACCATTAAAAAGAATTTTAATTCCCTTATAAACAAAATGTAAAATTTTATGTTCTGGCGAAAAATGAACATCTTTAACACCTAATTTGTCAGACAATAAATATCCGATTTTTAAATTCTTTGAAGGATTTTCAGAACTAAAATCTAATTCCTCAACTTCTGGATATTCAACATCAAAACTTTTCTCTCTAGCATATGAACCTATCGCATAAATTCCTTTTATTTGATTCTTTTTACATAATTCTTTCATCGCAACAATCACTTCATCAACTGATGACCCAAGTGTAGACTGCGTTCCAGTAATCTCTTTCATTAATTCATTTGCAACATCATATTTCTTATCATAAATCGCTCTTTCGGCTAACTCAATATTTTCAGAATTAATAGTGTCATTATAAACCCAATAGGAGCAAATGTCTTCTCCCTTTTCACGTCCAACATAAAACACTTCTAGTCCTATTCTTTCATGATCCATCATTTTACTAATAATTGGACCCATATCCTCAGTCGCCATTAAACGTGTTGCATTGACTTTCCCTTTAAGAAGTGAAATTCTTATTTTTCTTAAAATATCAACGGTTAAACCCAAATCGTCGTTGGTTGCGAATTGACCCCTATTAACCATATCTAAGTCGTCGTTGGTTGCGAATCGCTTTGCTGGTGAAGTATTTGAGTAATCTCTCGTCATATCGTCATACAATTGCGGTTGGAATCTTGGTTCAATCCATCTAAAATAAAATCCCTTAATATCATATTCCGGATTGTATCGTGGTTGTGATTTGATCCACTCTTCTTCTCTAGAAAAACTCTCATCACGATCATCCCAAGCCATTACTCGATCACCTAAACCGGGAATCGTAGAACCATCTGATATTTCTAAATTATTATACCAACCAAACACAGTTGCTTTTTTAACAATTTTTGAAGCTGTTTTAAGAGGCTTCATGAGTGGTTTGGGTCTCGCATCGTTTAATAACTCTTCAGTCGTCTTATATGCCGCATTATCGTTTGTGCGACCATCAGCGAGTAATTCTTCAAATACCATCTTTGGATCAAGACGCATATCATCTCTTGTGTATTTTCTTAATTGCAATTCTAAAATATCATTCTCTTGTGATAAGTCTTTTGGTAACTTAGACATGAATTGACGACCAAGCATTTGTTCTATTGGCATATTCTGATATTGGTGTGCTAACATGCCCCAGTTCTGTTGTCCAGATAAATCGGTTCCACCATGACTAAACCGACCTGTTAAATCTGAACCTGTTGGACCATATAACGGAAAATAACTGTTAAATTTTTGTGCAGTTTTATACCAACTTCCACTACTTCCACGTTTAAACATAATATTTTCTAACGGAATACTATACTTATCTGAAAGAAATCTTTGCGCATATTTAAAAATAGTATCTTCTGTTAATTCAGCTTCACTTTCTGATTCTGCTCCCAAAGCGTGAGTCGCTTCATGTACCATTGTCGCAGCAACATGCAAAATTTGTAAATCTTTTAATAATTCATCTTTAGCTTGTGGGTCAACAATACTAGAAAGTGAATTAAAGGACATATTCGCCTCTTCTAAAGAACCATTCACATTAACTCCAAAAACAGATCCACCTTTACTTTTAATATCAGTATATAATGCATTAATTTCTTTCTCGATATCTTCTTCTGATTTTGGCTCATTAACAGGATAAGCAGTCAATGAACCGTTCTTGTCTTTTGAAATCTTATATCCAATTTGCTCTAACCGTTTAGCCAATTCTTTAGTTTTCTCTGCTAAATCTAATGCTGGCAAATAAACTCCGTACACACCACTACGAGAAAAATCAAAGATATAACCAATATTTAATAAGAAATTTGGATCAATGCTATTAATTAGATCAACTGAATTTTTCGCATATGGAAATTTTGACGATAATTCTGAAATATCGACATTAGATGTACCTATATATGACTGGCTTTGTTCTGGGACGTCTCCAGAAAAGAATCCACTATAATTTTGATTTTGTGAACACTTATTTAAATTAGAATTAATTTTTAAAATCTTCATATCCTACCTTTTGTCAACCCTTGTTATTCCTTGTTCGCATAACTCTTTATAGGAAGGTGTTATCGCAAGTTATAATTATAAAAAGCTTCTATTAAAAGTAATTCCATAGTGAATCCCTAAAAACCTGTTCATGACACAAAAAAAGGCAGCACATTACGTGCTGCCTTTTAAATCTCTTTAGATTTTAAAAAAACAAATTAAACTCCAAAACCCGTATCAAAAACTTTACCACCTGTGTCAGAAGAAGCAAGTGGATCGAAAACTTCTTCAATATCATCTGGAGGTGCCGTAATTGAACCTTGTCTTTCATTCATTCGCTTCGTTTCAACTTCCTTATAACCACGAGCGTTTAGCTGTGCTTCGTCGCCCATTCCATTGCCTTGAACTCTATTCCTCAAATATTCCGTAATTTTTTTGTTGATGCTTTCTCCATCTGCGTCTAAAACAGTACAATCAACTTTTTCTCCGTGTTCAAGGATTTCAACCTGTACAGTACCTTTTGTCTTATGTACCTTAATTCTTACTCGAATTTGATTGTCATCTAAAAACATTGTAGTATTCCTCCATTAAAGTGAAACTTTGCTAATGTAATCGTCTACATCAGTTGTGAAATCAAACACACTCCATTCATCTTGTTCTGACTCGACAATTGAAAATCCATTGGCTTCACTAATTGCATCTTTTGCATGTAATTTTCCAATTGATCCAGCCAATTCTTTTTCAAACTGCGTAGGAGATTGTTTTCCAATTTTAGCTCCATATCCGTGAGCGGTCTTCCACGTAGTACCTTCTCTTCTCATCCCCCAATCTTCATAACGGATGCCGGGACATGCTGTTGAAACGCGGATATCCCAATTGTCATCATGATTTGGTCCACGCAACTTAAGCTTTTTATCATTCTTGCTAGTCTCAACCTTCCCTTTCCATTCTGGTACGAGCATTTCAAGTACTCTTTTCATTGTTTCAACATCACAATCTACCTGAACTTTTCCATAAGCGTAGTGACTCATTTGTTACTCCTTACTGTTCTTACTTCGTTATTTTTATTCCGTTTTTAGTACAAAAACTCTCAATGTATTTAACTGGCAATGTTGCGTTTAAACCATAATCGGCATTTGGCGCTACAATTGCTGTTACAATTCCAACAAGTTTGCCGTCTTGTCTATTAACAACTGGTCCACCACTATTGCCCGGAAAAATAGATAAATCAACAAACATGTAATCCGGAGCTCCTTGATGAAAATAAATCTTTCGATCAGTTGAGCTAATATATCCGAAAAAAGCATTATTGTCAAACCCATGTGGACTACCAATCGCAAAAATTTCCTCTCCTATGTTTAACTCCTTATTAGAAAACGCAAAACTCTTACAAGGAATATTTGCTGTTATAATTGCAAGATCATTAACTCCATCAAAAGCTACGACATTCGCTTGCACTTTTTTCCCATTATTAATAATAGTTACTTTTACAGTCCCTCTATATTTACTAAAATCTAGATGACTTTCAGTATTTTTGTTATATGTTTTGACGACATGCGCACATGTCAAAAAAGTATTTGGAGCAATACAAAATGCCGCTCCAGTTTCTTTTGTCTGTTCATTGAAGTTAATAGACTCTATCATAAACGTTTTTTCAAGAGCATCATCAACAATTTTTGAACTTTCAACAGAAGCAGTCTTTGTTCTTGTAATCCACTTAATATCAATTCCTTTGTCTTGCATCTTTCTGCGATAGCGTTGTGCAGATTCTAATGATGGAAAAAGTTTATATCCACCTCGTACCTTCACCTTCCATTCTTCAGAAATATTTTGAGGAAATGTAGAAAGGTTTTTAAATATTTCCAAGTCTCTTTCGACTCGCTTATACTGATCCCCATCTGGTTTATAGGAATGTGGTTGAGCTTCTTCTCCATCAGACCAATCTCCTCCACCTCCCGGCAACTTATATTTGTCTCCAGTTAAAACATCCCAAATAGTGTGAACATTATTGAAAGGAATAACCGATTTATTTGTAGCAGGGGATAATCCAGTACCGGGAGCAATTATCTCTGGCATGAAAGTTCTTGCTTGTTTCTTGTGTTTTACCATAATTCTGGCTCTTATTAGAGATTAATGTTTATTAATTAGAAATACTTCAAAAAATAAAACTTAATCTCCTTTATTACATTTCGACAAAAGCATCATCTGCGTCATCATCAATTGGTTCTTCTGATTGGTCAATAAATGCCGCTTCAACATCGTCTTTATTTCTATTATCATTTGTATCCAGAAATGCTGGTTCAACATCATCTTGTTTATCAAGTTGTAAATCAATAAATTCTGGATCGTTTTTAGAAGTTAAAGAACTAAACATAGAAACCTTTTCTGCTTTACCGGCACCAGCACCAATTACAACTTTACTTCCCATTCTATCTTCAATACTTAATTCGCCTTCATCAATTTTAGCGCTAACCTCGTTTTCTTGTTCTTCTTGTTCTTGTGCTGCTTCCATAGAAGCCTTTGTCCTGTCACTATTGTCTTCAATTTCTCCAGACATTTTATTTGTCATTGAACTGGACTTTGGACCAGTAGTTGTCATAACTACAACGTCTGAACCTGCCTCATCTGGATCAAGGATCTTTGTCTTACGTCTTGGACTTTTTGTCTTTGCTTCTCTTGTTGATGCAACTTCCTCTACTTCTTTTTCCTGAATATATTCATTAACTTCTTCATTTAAAACTTCAAATGTAATTAAGCCAAGCTTGGCAAGCTGTTGAACTTCTTGTTCTTGTTGTCCGGAAAGTAATTCAATATTTTTTGCGACACTACAAGATGAACCATTATTACCACGTAAAATTAATCCAATTAAATTAAACGTAATCGTTGACTCGGTTTTACCATAAATATTAACTTTCATTTTCTTACTCCACATTAAAAGGGCATATTCTTTTGCATTATACAAAAATAATATGCCCTTTTAATAATTAACGTAGTGAATCAAGCATAATGCCTTTATCAGAAATTAATGCCCTAACCTTTTGTAAGAATTGAATTCTTTCTTGGTCTGTGAACATAGCAGAATCCATTATCTCCGATAATTCATCATGTGACGATGGAATATCATCAACATTCAACACTTGTTCAAACATCCGTAAGCGTTCTTGAATTTTTTCATGATTTATTTTTTTTTTACTGACGCTTCAATAACTGGAAAGTCATCATCTAAGTCCGCATCAAAGTCCATGTCAAAATCCTCATTAAAGTCGTCGTCTAAATCATTGACTTCAAATTCATCTTTATTTTCTGTTAGCCATGGAAGACTAATTGAATAAGTTATTTTGCCATCACTAATTTTAGATAAATCAAATGAGTCTAAAGTAAACTCTTGATCATCGAATAAATCTGGATGTTCAGTTTCCATAAACAACTTTAATTCATCTTTCAAATCTGAAGGCTGATACTGAGGATCAAACTCAATTTCACCAATTGCGACTTGTGTTCCACCAATGTCAACAACATTAAATCTCTTTTCTTGATACAATTCTTCATGACCAATAAAGTCGTCATCTTCTTCATTATCAAAATCTTCAATATCAACAGGCTCTTCGTCATCAAATTCGTCATCAAATTCGTCATCAAATTCATCATCTTCTAAATCTTCTGCAGGAGTGTCAAAATTTGACTGATACCCATATGGTAAACCTATTGGGTCTTCTTCATCGTCATTTTGTAACGACAGTTTTCTTCTTTCGATGAAGTCATCATCATCGTCATC
>Ga0210003_1000441_pt1 | contig 37813 bp, 23 predicted proteins | sample LantaG_FD_182804 | JGI IMG/M metagenome (GOLD analysis project Ga0210003, IMG submission 182804) | Deep subsurface microbial communities from Baltic Sea to uncover new lineages of life (NeLLi) - Landsort_02402 metaG (SPAdes) (version 2) | ecosystem: Environmental > Aquatic > Marine > Oceanic >...
CTCTCTCTCTCTCTCTCTCTCTCTCTCTCTCTCTCTCTCTCTCTCTCTCTCTCTCTCTCTCTCTCTCTCTCTCTCTCTCTCTGGAAGAAAATAAAGTCAAAACCCAAAACGTTACCTTCATCAGCTTGATTCCCTTGATCCCGGCGTGGATCGCGGCCGCGTCTCTCCGCGTCACGATGATGGCCGTGGTGCCCGAGTCGAGGATCGCGCGCGAGGTGTTGAGCGGCACGGAGAAGCGGGGCAGGGTCGAGTTTGCCGCTGTCGCGGCCGCCGCCTCCGTCGCGGCCGCCTCCGCCGTCGTCCCGTTCCCGCTGCTCCTCCCCCCGGCCTCCACCAGCGTCCCATTCCCGCCCTGGTGCCGCATCCCGTCCAGCTGCACCGTCCAGTACCCCTTCGTGACGACGGGAGCCCACGCCATCTCCCCGACGTACAGCGACGGGTCGACGCCCCCCAGCGTCAGCCTCCCGGCGGGCTCCCGAGCCGGGTCGTTGGACAGCCACCACGCGAACACGTTGCGCTCGACCAGTTTCTGCCTGACCGCGTTGGTGAAGACGGGCACTTTCCGCATCACGGACAGTGCGTCGAGGCCCAGGCCGACGAGCCCGTCGCAGGAGGTCGCGCGGAAGTCGTGCGACGCGTCGAGGACGATGCCAAACGGCTGGTTTGGGATCGAGATGGGCGGGGTGCCGAGCGTCATCGTCTCGACGGCGGAGGAGCCCGTGGCCGCGCCCGTGCCGTAGGCCATCCTGAAGGGTTCGGGAAGCAGTTTGTAGGTCGACGACCGCGAGGGCGAGAAGCGAGAATGACTGGTGCAGGAAGGGGTGAGGCAGAGGTCGCCCGGGACCCACGTGTCGGTCGAGCCCGTGTCGAAGCAGGCGGTGAAGTTCTGCGGCGGGGTCCCCAGAGAAAACTGGCCGTAGTACTGTCGGTTTGGTTTGTTTGCGTTTTTGTTCCGAATTGGTTGGTGTGCGTGTGTGGGTGGGTGGGGGTGGGTGGGTGGGTGGGTGGGGGGGGTAAGGCGAGACGGCGCGTTGGGGGGCGTTCGAGAAGAAGAGAAGAGGTCTTCCCCTCGTTTTCGGAGAGAGCGGCGGCACGCTTTTTTTTTATCCGCCATTGGGTCCCTCAGTCTCGCCTTTTCTAACCAACTGGGCAGCCTTTTCGGGCGTTTTTCTTCGATTTATTCTCACGCGAGCGTAGAGCGTCGTTGAGAGGCTCGATATAAAGCGAGAGGAGAGGCTCGAAAAGAGAGACTGCACCGGGAACGCGCCCGGAGCGCGTGCCTTGAATTGCTCGCTGTTGCTTTTGCTCGCATTCGTCACCTCTTTCGGTTTCGTGCTCCCTCCTTTCGCCCTCAAAACTCCCCCTAAGGCGACTCTACTGCTACTACTCACGGCGACATTGGAGCGCGTCCTCGAGGCCCCTCCCGCGTTATCGAGGGCGAAGTTGCGGCGCCAGAGGTCGACGCTGGTGACCCGTGGCTGGGGAGGTGCCGTCGCTGCGGCGGAGGCGGCAGCGGCAGAGGGAACAACCTCGGCGGCGGAGGCGAGGCAGGCGAGAGCGGCGGAAGCCGCGAGCAACAGAGCTGTAGAACGAGCTGACATGATGAATATAGATAGGCGTAGCAGGGCTGGCGCTGGAGCAGGGAGGGAGGCGTTGTTGTGTGTGTGTGTGGGGGGGGTAACAGCAGCGAGCTCTGCTGATTGTTGAAGAGTAGGGGAGGGAGAAAGAGAGAGAGAAAGAAGAGAAAAACTTTGCTTCATTTTTCGACTTGAAAGAAGAGAAAAAAGATTGAAAAGGAAGATCATCGCGCTCTCCTGCTCTCTCCCCCTCTCACGATGCCGTCCAAGACCAGCGAGTGGACGACGATCACCAAGCCGTCGAGGAGGACGTCGAAGAAGGAAGCCGAGGCGGTCCCAGCGGCGGAGACGACGACCGCTCCCTCTGCCGATGCTTCCTCGCCGCAGCCCAAAACACCTGATGCGTCGACTACCCTCAAGAACCTCCTCGGCGTCGTGCCCCTCGGCAAGCAGCAGCAGCAGCAGCCCGAGAAGGCCGTCGTCGCCGAGGCCGTCGCCAGGGCCTCCTCCCCGCCAACGGCGGAGCAGAAGAAGGTGGAGGTGAAGGCGAAGCAGAAGAAGCAGGCACCTTTTTCGAAGAAGGCGACGACGAAGAAGGCAACTCCCGCTCCCGCTCCCGAAGAAGCAGCGGGCCCTTCGTCCTCCTCCGCCCCCTCGTCTTCCGCTTCGCCCTCCGTGAGGGCTGCCCCGTCTTCCCTCTGCGTCGCGCAGGTGCGTTTGGAGCAGGATCAGGGCGCGGAGAGCGAAAACGGCCGCAGACTCAAGTTTGACTTTTGTTCTTGTCTTCTTCGCTCGTTCCAATGCATTCCCGATCAACCTCATTCCCCCCCCTTCTCTCTCTCCTCTCTCTCTCTCCCGCTCGCTCTCCAAACACACGCAACCAGATCGCTGTCGACGCGACGGAGCTCAACTCCTTCCTCGCGGCAGCGGCTGCGGCCCACGGCGACGACTGGAGGGTCAGGCTCGCGCGCGCCGCGGACTGGCTCGGCGACGCCTTCTCGGCCGCGGCGAGCCGCGCGCCGCAGGAGCTCGCCGCGTCCGTGGCCGCCTCGGGGGCGGCCATGGGGCTCGCACAGGTGAGATGTCCTTGGGGGAACGGCTGATCTCGCCAGCAACCTGGAGGGAAGGGTTTTGGGGGCAGCGCGTGGAGAAAGAAACCGCCGCGGGATGAGAGCACGAGAGAGAGAGAGAGCGCTCTTGTTCGAAATCGACGGGATTGGACCCGACGACGAACGACGCTGACGAGTTCCCCCCCCCCCTTTTTTGCCTTACAACCTCGACCAAAAACAACAACAGGCCGCCGAGTGCCCCGCGCGCGACGTGGACCCGCAGGTCCTGCGCGCCGTGGGGGCCCTCGCCGGCTTCGCGGGGGCCGACGCGACGGCGGAGCTGGTGTGCGACGCGGTGTCTGCCCTGGAGCGCGCCTTGATCTCCTCGCCTCCCGGGGCTGCTCCCGACGCCGCCGCCGCCGCCGCTTCCGCGGCCGCCTCCCGCAAGCTCCCCTGCTCCTCGGCCGGCGCGGCCGTCTTCGTCGCGGCCGCGATGCGGGGGTGCCCCGAGGCGGCCGCCCCAGCGGCGAGGCGCCTTCTCTCTCGCGGGTGGGGCTCGCACCAGGGCCGGTCGCGGCTGCTGCTGTGGGCGCTGGCGCAGGCCGCGGCTGCGAGCCCGGCGGAGGGCGGCCCGGGCCCCGCGCTGGCTGCCTGGGCCGGCGTGGTGCTCCCGGCGATCGTCGGAGGAGGAGGAGGAGGAGGGGATAGGGGCGGCGCGGCCGCCCCGACCTCGGCGTCGTCCTCGGCGTCGACTTTCGGCTCCGCGGCAGCTGTCGACGCTGTCGCCTTCGCCGAAGCCCTGCTCTCCGGCAAGGGCGGCCTCGCTGGCTCGAGTCCCGCCGCCCGGGGCTCTAGCGGAAACGGCAAGGGGAAGGGGAGGAACAAGGGCGCCGTCGCCGTCGCCGCTTCTTCTTCTACCGACGATGCTTCTTCTTCGTCGTCTCCTTCCTCCTCTTCTGCCGCTTCGCCTTTCATCTCTGCTTCGCTCGCCGAGGCAGCCTCTGGCGGGGTCGTCGGGCCGTCTGCGCTCTCAGCGCTGCTGGCGGGGGCGCTCCCCTGCGCCGCCGCTTCTTCCTCTTCCTCGGGTCCCTCGGCTGCGGCGGCGTTGGCAGGCGCCAACGGCGACGGGCCCTCGACTTCGGGAAACAACTCCTCTGCTGCCGCCCCTGCCGCCCCGCGCGTCGTCCGCCCCAGGCTCCTGGCCCTACTCCCGCTCCTCTCGGCCATCGCGGCGCTGGGCGCCAAGCAGGGAGGATTCGACGTCTGCTCTGCCGTCGCCGGCGTCGTCGCCGTCGCCGCTGCCTCGGCTTCGGCTTCTCCCCTTTCCGACGCCGCCACCTCCGCTGTCACGGGCGCGCTGGCCCCGCTCTTCGCCGCGGACCCCGAGGCTGCTGCCAAAGGGTGGAGGACTGCCGCCGCCGCCGCCGCCGCGAAGGCGCCCTCATCGCGCAAGGGAGGAGGTGCGGGAGCTGCGGCGGGCAGCAGCGGCGCTGCTGGTGCTGCTGCTTCCGCCTCGACCTCCGCCCTCGCGCCCGTCGCCGAGGCGGTCTCTCGCGACCCCGCGCTCCCCTCGGAGGCCAAGGCAGCCGCCGCGGAGCTCGCGGCCGAGCTCCGCGCGGCCCTGGCCGCCGCGGCGGCCGCAGCCGCGGCAAATGACCCCAACGCGCCAGAGCGCGCCTCGTCTCCCTCCGCCGGCAAGCTCCTGTCGCGCAAGGCCGCCGCCGCTGCCGACCGCGCCCGCCGCCGCAGGCAGCGCAACCTGCTCCGCGGCGCCTTGGCCGCGCTGCTCCTCGCGGCCCTCGCCGCGGCCCTCGCGACCTTCTCGAAGAACTTTGGCGGGCCCGCCGGCGCAGCCAAGGTGGCCTCTACGGTCGCGGTCGTCAGCGCCGAGGCGGTGAGAGCCGGCGCGCTCTCGGCGCTGCGAAGCCTCGCCGCGGGGCTTGTGGCCGCCGCAGCGGTGGGGCAGGAGTGGTATAAGGCGTTTGACAACTTTGTCGGGCACTGAGAGAGAGTTTTTTTTTTTTTTTTGCCTCGAGCGCACATTTTTTTTCATTCAACAAACGACGACGAATAATTTGCTTCCTCCCTTCTTCTTGCTGCACACTTGTTTTACTTGTTTCTTCTTCCGATGCACGCGCTTTTTTTTGTTTTCGCTGCTTCTGTTTTTTGTATCCACCGCGGAGAGAGAAAGAGGGAAAACGAGATTTCCCACAGAAAGAGAAAAAAACAGAGAGACAGTGAACGTTTTTCGAGGGAGAGAGAGAGATACCCCCCTTTCTGTGAGGACAACAACGACAAAAACGAGCACGCTCCTTCCCAAACCAAACGGAAAGGAAGAGAAAACGAACGAAATCGGTACAAAGTTTTACACAGAAAGAGAAGAAAGGAACGACTCCTCTCAGAGCCTCGACCTCGCGCCTTCCACATCACCCTCTCCCTCCTCTTCCTCCTCCCTCTCCGGGTCCCCGAGCTCCACCGCGGCCCCCGTGATGGCCCTCGTCCCGCGCTCCACCACGCTCGTCACGAAGACGACCTTGCGGTAGTTCTTCTTCCTCTTCGAGGGGGGGGGCGGCGAGCCCGAGGAGCAGAGGGAGCAGCTGCAGCAGGGGGCGTCGGCCTCTTCCGGGCGCAGCAGCCACATCTCGGTCCGCAGCGTCTCGCCGGGGAAGACGTGCGAGCTCATCCTGCCCTTGACCGTCCTGACCAGGCTGGCGTCGCCCGAGGCCCCGGCCCTCGTGGAGTTAATGACGGCGCGGACGCCGAAGGCGAGCGTGCAGAGGCCGTGGAGGATCGGACGACTTAAGTTTCGTTTTTTTTTTTTTTGAGAGAGAGAAGGAACAAGTTAGGTGAAAAAAGTCGATGGGGGAAAAAGAAAAAAAAGCTCAAAAAGTAAAAAACAACTTACGCGAAGCCCGCCATCGCGGCAAACTCCGGGTCCACGTGCAGGGGGTTCTCGTCCCCCGTAAGGCGGTAAAGGGCCGCGGCGTTTCGCGGCAGACGCTGCTCGAAGGCGTCGTCGGGCGGGCGCGAGGGAGGGGCGTTGGCCGCCGTCGCCGCCGCGGGGCGAGGAGGAGACGAGGTCGAAGGAGCTTGCCTCTCGTCGACTCCTCCCTCTCCGCCAAACCCCCCAGCGCCGCGCACAAACACCGTCAGCTCCTGGTAGCACAGCACGGGCCTCTTTCGATGTCGGCTGCGGTCCCTGGTCGTCGCAGACAGGACGACGACGGCCGCCTTCCCCTTGTCGCTGACCGAGAGGACCCGCGGCTCGGTCTCAACCTCTGCTGCGGGGGGGAGGGGGCGGGGGATGGAGACGAACTGCTCCCCGTGGAGGACTCCCATCTGCGGCATGGGGGGCGAGTTTTGTTCCCGTTGGTGTGAAAATGGGGAGAGAGAGGGAATGAGAGAGGGGGGGGTGGGGGGAGAGAGGGAGGCAGCGAGCGCGACGACCAAGAAAAAGAAACAAAATCATAAAACTCACCGGATTGAAGTTGGGAAGGATCTCCTCGAACGGCACCGCCGCCGTCACCCCAAAGTACGGGAAGGTGCAGGGGAAGGTCGGCAGCGGCGCGAAGCCCGCGGCGCCGTCGTAGACGAGGGCGAGCTCCGAAGGGTTTGAGTTTGACGGCGACGAAGAAGGAGAGGGAGAAGAAGGAGAAGAAGAAGACGGAGGAGCTCCGTCGGCGGCGGCGGCTCCGACGGCCAGGGCGTAGAGGGAGGCGTCGCGCTCGGTGTAGGAGTGCGGGACGGGGTCGAAGCGCCTGGCGAGCGTGGTTCCGAGGGGCGTGGGGAGCCGCGTCGTCGGCTCCTCCTCGCGGGGCATTGTCTCTGGGCTTCGGGAGGACAGAGAGAGGGGGAGCGAAAAGGAGTTGGAGGACGAGTGTCGAGGTTCGGAGTTTTTTTGGTCGATCTCAGTCAAGTTGATTGAGAAAGCAAAAAAAACTAGACCTCCCCCTCCCCTGTAGCTTCTTCTCGTTCAACTCCGGTAATGTTAAAATATCAACGTCAGCGCGTAGCCTTGTGCGTAGCTATGGGGAGAAAGAGAGCCGCGAAGAGGGAGAGAGAGAATGAGAGGAGATTAAGTCGAGGCTTGACTTTTCTTTCCTTCTGCGTTGTGACGATGCGAGCGGGCGTCATTTTGCCATCGAGCTCTTCTTTCAATGGTACGTTTCTCTCCGCCACCGCGCCCTCTGCCCCTACCTGAAAGAGCTGACAGGCCCGTCCAGAGCTCCGCCGCGGTCTTCTTCCTGCGGCCATGAACTCCGGTGGCCATTACGGAGGCCCCGCAGGCGACGGGCGGCGCCCCGATGATGACTCTCGCTCCCGCCCGACCTCGGCCCCCCTCCGCCGTCCGCCGCCCCTGGCCTGCGACCTGCTCGCCGAGCTCCTCGCCGAGCCGACCGCCATCGAGCGGAGCAGGATGGCGTTCGCCGCCGCGAGGAATAACAACGGTGGCGCAGGGGGCGCCTCTCCTTCAGCAGCTGCGGCTGCTCCTGCCGCTGCTCCCGCTCCCCCGGGCCCTCTGTCCGCCCCCGTCTCGGCTCCGTTCGCAGCGGCGGCCCCGCCGCCGCTTCTCCAGGGGCGCAGGCTGCCCCCGAGCCTCGCCCTCGCGGCGGCCTCCAGGGCGGAAGCGGCGAGGCAGTCCGCGGCTGACGCGGCGGCGGCGGCGGCGGGAGGCGGCCCCTCCGCCCAGCCCGACGCCGCGGCCGCGCTCGCCGCCGCCTTCTCCGCGCTCGAGGCGTCGGCGGCGCAGTCCCTCCTCGAGGGCGCCGAGCCGCCCCCCGGCACGCTCCTCGTCGGGCTCCACGCGCACCAGAAGGTGGCCCTGGCGTGGATGCTCGCGCGGGAGTCCGGAGAGAAGGGCGGGGGCGGGTTGCTGGCCGACGAGCAAGGGCTGGGGAAGACGGTCGAGGCCGCGGCGCTCATCGGCTCGGCGCCGCGCGGGGCGGCCCCGCCCGAGGACGACGACGGCGGCGAGGAAGCCGCGTCTCTCCCCCGCGGCGGGACGCTGGTGGTCTGCCCGAACTCGCTGCTGCACCAGTGGCTCGCCGAGCTGCGCACCAAGATAGACCACCGGGCGTTCCGGCGCGCGAGGTCGCCCCCAAGAGACGGCGAAAGCGGCGAAGAAGGAGAGGAAGGCAGCGGCGGCGGCGGCGGCGGCGGCGGCGGCGGCGACGGCGACGGCGAGGGGGCGGAGCTCGGGGGGATCATCAAGCACCACGGGGCGGAGAGGAGGGGCGACCCGCTGGGGCTGTCGAGGGCAGACGTCGTGGTGACGACGTACGACACCGTCCGCGTCGACTGGCGGTCCCCCTCGCGGCAGCAGCAGGGGAAGAAGCGGCGGGCGAGGAGCAGCGGCGAAGAGGAAGGAGAAGAGGCCGACGGCGACAGCGCCGACGGCGCCGGCAACGCTCCTCGGCCGCCGAACCCAGCGGCGGCGGGCCCGCTCCACAGCGTCCGCTGGTCCCGCATCATCCTCGACGAGGCCCACTCCATCCGCAACGCCTCCACGGGCAACGCAAGGGCCGTGCTCGCCCTGCGCTCGGCCTCTCGCGGCGGCCGCGGCCGCTGGTGCCTCACGGGCACGCCCGTCGTCAACGGCGCCGACGACCTCTTCAGCCTCTTCGCGTTCCTGCGCCACGAGCCCTGGAGCCGCCGCGAGTTCTTCAAGGAGAGGATCTTGGACCCCATGAGGCTGGCGACGGGGTTCGCGGCCCGCGCAGAGGCGGCGAGGACGCTGAGGGCGGCGCTGCAGGCGGTGACGCTGCGGAGGACCAAGGTGGGGCTTGGACTGGTCTCGGAGACGCCGCTGGTGGCGGAGGGAGAGGGAGGAGGAGGAGAGGGAGGAGGAGGAGAGAGAGGAGGAGGAGGAGGGAGTGCTGCTGCTGCTGCTGCCGCCGCCTCCGGCAGCGAAGAAGCCTCGACTCCCCTTCGGGCTCCGAAGGCGCAGCAGCAGCACTACCAAGAGCTTCAGCAGCAGCAGCAGCAGCAGTCGGCCAAGCTGCCCCCTCGGACGACGATCATCCAAAAGGTGCGCCTGTCGAAGCCGGAGCGCAAGCTGTACGACCGGCTCGCGCGCGGCGCGGCGAGCCTGTTTCCCCGCGCCGCTCCCTCCTCCTCCTCCGCCTCGTACGTGAACATGATGGAGCGGCTGCTCCGGCTGAGGCAGGCGTGCGACCACCCGGCGCTGGTGCCCGAGTGGAGGAGGCTGAACATCGGCGGCACCGGCACCGAAACACCCCTCGCCGCCTCCGCCGCCGCCGCCGCCGCCGAGCCCCGCGCGGCGGCGACGACGGAGGAAGAAAAGGCGGCGGCCTCGCGCCTCGCCCCGCGGGTCAGGGCGGCCCTGCTCTCCACGCTGCGGGCCCAGGGCCAGCTCTGCGGGCGGTGCCTCGACGCGCCCGAGCGCCCGGCGAGCGCGACCCCCTGCGGGCACCTCTACTGCCGGACGTGCGCGCTGCTGGCGTTCCCTGCCCCCCCGAAAGCAGCCCGCCCCCCGCCCGCGGGCGCCGCCCGCTCGGGCCCCCCGGCGGGGGACCCGGACGCCGCCCCCCGCTCGCGCCCCTGCCTCGTCTGCGGGGTCCCCGTGCCGCCGGGGGGGGCGATGACCCGGGCGGCGCTGCTCGGAGGGGACGCGAAGGACGAGGAGGAGGAGGAGGAGGAGCAGGGGGCGAAGGGCGGCACCGGCGGCGGCGCCGCCGCCGCCGGCAACGACGGGGGGGGGGGCGAGGACGAGACGGCGGAGGGCGACGAGCTGTCTCCTCCCACCTCCTCGTTCGGCAGCGCCAAGCTCGACGCCCTGATGGCGATCGTGCTCGCCGTCGCCGAGCGCAACAGGAGGGCGAAGCGGGAGGCGAGGACGGCAGGAGGTCGCTCGGGCGGCGCCCGCCGCGGGGGCAGCCCGGGCGCCCCTCCCCGCCGCTCCCACGTCCCGGAGAAGGTCGTCGTCTTCTCGCAGTGGACCTCGATGCTCGACCTCGTCGGCGCCGCCCTGGACAGCGAGCGCGTGCGGTTCTCGAGGATCGACGGCTCGATGAACCCGGCGCAGCGGTCCGCGGCCGTCGCGGCCTTCCAGGCGGAGGGGGACGGGCAGGACGAAGCGGAGGCCGGCGCCGGCGCCGGCGCCGGCGGCGCGGACCCGGCCCCCGTCTCCGTCATCGTCGTCTCGCTCAAGGCCGCCTCCCTGGGCCTCAACCTCACCGCGGCCTCGACCGTCGTGCTCCTCGACCCCTGGTTCAACCGCGCGACCGAGCAGCAGGCCGCCGACAGGGCGCACCGGCTGGGCCAGCGCACCGCCGAGGTCCGCGTCGTGAGGCTCGTCGCGGAGGACACCGTCGACGAGCGCGTCGTGAGGCTGGCCGAGGAGAAGACGCGGGTCGCGGCGGCGGCGCTGGGCGGGGAGCGGGGGATGACGGTCGGGGCGGGGGTGTCGGGCGAGGAGCTGCGGTTCTTGATCACGGGACGCAGGTAGTGTGTCTTTTTTCGTTTCGTTTCATTTTTTTTTCTGTCTCTTCACACTGCAACAAATCGAACAACTGGCATTCAACTGCTTTTTCTTCTCTTGCTCTCTCGCTCCTCTTGGGAAATCTCTCTACCTGCACACGAGCACACGGCCATCCGCGCATCCCACCAGGAGCAGGCGCGCCGCGGGCATCAGGGCGACGCCGGCGACTCGGAGGGAAGAAGAAGACGAGGAAGAGGCGGAAGAGGAGCTTCCGCTCCCGCCGCCGCCGCCGCTGCCGCTGCCGCTCGGCGCAACGACGCGGACGCTCGCGAGCAAGCCCGCTGCCACCGACGACGGGGGCGGCAGCGCCGCGATCCAGGGCCCCCCGTAGAGCAGGGCGTCGTCTCCCACAGAGGAGCACGTGCCCACGCCCGCGGGGGAGAACGCGGCGCCGGCGACGGCCGCGGCGGCGGCGGAGCTGTCGCCACCGCTGCTTCCGCCGCCGCCGCCGCCGCCGAGGCGACCGAGGTCGGAGCAGACAGGCCCCCGACCTCGGTCCCGGCCCCGGATCGCGCGGACGTCCCACAGCCTCACGCCTCCGTCCGCGGCCGCGGTGACGAGCTCGCGCCCCGAGGCGCGGAAGAACATCGCGGTGATCGCCGAGGAAGCGGAAGAAGGGGAGTCGAGGTCGGCTGCAGCAGCAGCAGAAGGAGCAGCGGCAGCAAAGGAGGCGGCGGCAGAGGCAGAGGCACGAGAGGAGCCCGATGCCGCCGCGGCGTCCCAGGTCGCAACCACCCCCCCAGCCCTCCCGTCCACGAGCGCGACCGTGCCCGCCGAGGACGCCGCGGCGGCCAGGTGGCACCCCTCGCCCGCGGCGACGGCCGAGACGGGAACGTGGAGCGAAGCAGCAGAAGCAGACGAGGAAGACGAGCCCGACTGCGGCGAGAGCAGTGGCGGCCAAAGGGCGACGTCGGCGCCGAGGCGGCACCCCGCGGCGTCGAGCCACCGCAGCCTTCCGCCGCTGGTTCCGGCAAGAAGGAGCGGGGAAGGGGACCCTCCCCTGCCGGTGGCGCGGGCCACACAGGTGTAGAGGGCGCGGGGCTGCTGCTCAGCTCCCGCTTCGGCCGCGGCGGAGGCGCTCGCCCTTCCCCTCCCGCTCCTCCTCGAGACGGGCTCCGCCGGCGCCCAAAGCGCGCCCCCTCCGTCCCCGGCCCCTGCGCTCCCGCCCCCGGGCCTCCATACCAGCAGCGTCCCGCCGTCGTCCAGCGACGCCAGAGGGGCCCCGGCGTCCCCGAGCCAGAGCAGCGAGCGCACGGCGCCCCTGATGTGCGCACCCGAGAGCTGCGGGCCCGGCGCCGCGGCGGCCGTCGACCAGACGCGGACGACGTCCCTCGATCCCCTTTCCGCCCCGTTTTCCGCCCCGCTGCCGCTGCTGCCGCTGCCGCCGCCGCCTCCCGCTGCTGCTGCGCCGCACCTCATCGCCGCCTCGCTGCTCCCTCTGCTGCTGCTGCTGCTGCTGCTTCCCTTGGAGCCCCTCCCGGCCGTCGCCAGCGCCGAACCGCAGTCCGACAAGGCCAGCGCGCGAAGCCTCTCGCGGTGCGGCCTCCACGAGTGGAAGCACGCGGCCGGCGACGCGCGCCAGGCGCGGGCGTCGCCCAGCGCCGCGGCGGCCGCGCGCGGCGGGCGAAGGCCCCAGAGCTCCGGGTCGGCCCAGCCCCCCGCGGCGCTCGAGCCGCTGCCGCCGCCGTAGCCGCCGGCCCCGAGGCCCCCGCCGCCGGGGGAGCCCTCTCCGCGGTCCGTGGGAGGGGTCACCGAGGCCGGGAGCCACCGCCAGGTGGCGTCTCTGGAAGAAGGTTGGGGAGACGCGGAAAATAAAGATGCAAAGCCTGAGGAAGGAGCGGCTTCGGCGGCCGCGAAGAGAGGCGTTGGCGCCGCCGCCGCAGCCGCCCCCGTTGGCGTCGCCGTTGGCGCCGCCGTCGCTTCCGGCGGCGACGAACCTGCTTTATCTTCCTCCTCCCGCGGCAGCAGCTCCCGCCTCCCTCTCATCGACGGAGCTGCGCCTCCCTCCCTCGCGGAAGCATCGCCAGCAGCAGCAGAAGACGCGGAGCTTCTCTGCGGCGTCGGAGGCCAGCCCCCGCCGCCTCCCCCCGGCGGCGCCGGCGAACGCGGGACGACGGGGGGCCTCGACCACCCCGCCCCCGCGATCACGGCCTGCGTCCTCGCCGCCGCGGCCGCCGCGGCGTCGTCCGCGGCGGCCTCGTCTGAGGGAAGAGGCGGAGGGAGGGCTTTAGAGCGAGAGGCAGCAGCTGCAGGAGGTACCGCCGCCGCCGCCGCTGCCGTCGCCGGCGCCGCTGCTGCCGCGAGCGGCGACGGCGAAGGAGACGGAGCGGACCCTCCTGCTCCTGCCGCCGCCGCAGCCGCGAGCAGCGCCGCCGCGGCAGCCGCCGAGGAGTGAGCCGCCAGCGGCGACGGTGAAGAGAACGAGGGAGGGAGGAGCTCGCCGTCGTCCGAAGAGGAATTAGAAGAGGCGGCGGCGGCAGTCGGCTCGCTGCCCTCGCTCGCCGTCGCTGTCGCCGCCGGCTTCGGCGGCAGCAGCAGCTCCGGAGGACCGCGAGGAAGGGGAGGCATCGCGCGGACGAGCCTCTCTGCCGCCGCGACCAGCCTCGCCGCCGCACGGGCCTCCAGTGCCGTGGGCGGGGTGACCGGGGGCGGCTTCCAGCCGTATCCGGCCTCGAGGGCCCCCTCGAGGGGAGCCCAGCGAGGGAGCGCCTGCCGGAGGACGGAGGCGGCGGCGGCAGACGAGGGAGAGGAGCGGGGAGAGGAGGAGGAACCCGAGCAAACCGAGAGGGCCTCGCAGAGCTCCGGGTAAACGGCGTGGACGAGGTCCCAGTAGCCCGACTCGTCCGGCGGAAAGGGGAGGCTGTCGCTGCCAGCGGAGGAAGAGGAGGAGGAGGAGACGGGAACGGGAGCAGAGGGCTGTCGCTGCTGCCGTTGCCGCTGTTCCCGCGGCGGCGCCTCGGTGATCTCGGCTCTCTCTCCTCCGCCGCCGCCGCCGCCGACGACGACGACCCCTTCGCTCCCGACGCTCCCGGCCAGTGCCGCTGCGATCCTCGCGGAGAGGCCCCCGCCGCTGCCTCCGCCGTTCGAAGAAGGAGGAGGGGGAGGAAGAGGGGGCGCGGCTTTGGCTCCCTTCTCGACGGGAAGGGGAGGGAGACCGGCTCGCCGCCCCGAGACCGCCGCCCCGGCCGCCGCCGCGGCGGCGAGGGAGGGGGAGGGAGAGGAGGAGGAAACGCCGTGCGACAGTCGCTCCGCCCTCCCCGCCGACAGCAGCGGGAGCAGCTGCGGGGCCAGCACCTCGGCGACGATGTTGGAGGCGTCTTCGAGAGCGGAAGCGGAAGAGGAAGAGGAAGACGAGGCGGAAGCTCTCCCTTTTCCCTTTTCTTTCTCCGCTGCCGCCTGCGCCTGCGCCTGCGCCGCGTCCGCGGCGGCGCTCGCGACGTCCGCCGCCGCCCGCAGCAGCAGCGCCGCGACCCGGCACCGCAGCCTCGGCCCCAGAGCCTCGGAGTGAGCCCCAGGCCGCAGCAGCAGCCCCGAGAGCCTCGAGGGAAGGAGCGAGTCCCCCCTTGGGAAGGACAGGCGGGGGGAGAGCAGCCTCGTTGCGACGGCGTCCGGCGGCAGCAGCGGCAACAAGGCCTCGAGGGCCGAGAGCGCTCCCTCCGCCGCCGTCGTCGCGGGCGACGGTAAGATTACCGGTGCGGCAGATGAGGAGAGCGAGAAAGGGCTGCTGCGCGGAGGAGAAGACGAGGGAGACGGAGCGGCAGCAGCAGAAGCCTGCCACCTCTGCTGGTCGCTGCCGCCACTGCCGGCGTTTCCGCCGCTGCCGCCGCCGTCGTTCCCGCCGCCGCCGCTGCTGCTGCTCCTCCCCCTCCCCCTCCTCGGCGCCGACAGGATCGCTACCAGCGGGGGCACGACGTGCTTCCCGGCCGCCCTCCCCCCCAGAGCAGCGGCGCACGCGGCCACTGCGGCGGCGACGCCGGGCCCGGCGTGCAGCGCGCCCAGCAAGGGCCGAAGCACCCACTCTAGGGCAGCGGGCAGCGGCAGGGCCGCGGCGGCCGAGGCGAGGGCGCCGACGGCGGAGGCGGCGAGCCCCGCGGCGGAGGCAGCGCGGCGCGCGGGCGAGAGAGTTTCTGCTGCTGCAGCTGCTGCTGCTCTTTGGCTGCCGTAACAGGCGAGCGCTCTCGGCGCGGGAGCTCCGGCGGCCAGGAGGCAGTCGAGCGCCGACGGGAGGACCGTTTCCAAGAACACGGCCTCGCCGCCCGCGCGCAGCGCTGCGGAGACGACGGCAGGCCGCAGCAGCGCCGCCGAGGCCGCGGGGCCCGCGGCGGGCCCCCCTCCGCGGCCCCCTCCGGCGCCTCCCGTCGCCTGCAGCTCCGCGACGAGAGCGCAGGCGGCCGCGGCGGCCCTGCCCCGGGGAGCGAGGAGCGAGAGGAGGGTGGGGACGGCCACAGCGATGAGCTCTGCCGCCGCCGCCTCGTCGTCGCCGTCGCCGTCGCCGTCGCCGCCGCCGCCCTCGTCGCCGTCGCCGCCCTCGCCCTCGCCGGCTCCGGCGGCCAGGCGCGGGCTCGCGGCGTCGCACAGGGCGTCGAGCAGGGCCGGAAGCGCCAGCGCGACCCCTCGCGTCGACGCCTCGGCGGCGGCGGGGCCGCGCACGGCGGCCGCGAGGCCCCTGGCGGCGGCGAGCCTCGGGGAGCACTGCCGGCGGCGCGAGGGAGGCGAGGGGCCCGGGCCCGCCGGCGCCGGCGCCGGCGCCGACGCCGACGCCGACGCGCCCTCCTCGAGCGCGTCGATCACCGCCGCGGCGGCCCGCACGTCGTCGTCGAAAAAGTCAGACTCGAGCAGCAGGGACGCGGAAGGAGCGGGGGCTCCTCCTCCTCCTCCCCCTCCTCCTCCTCCTCCGAAGAGGCCCGGGAGGCACGCCCCCGCAAACGTCGCGGGCGCGCCGGCGAGCCTGCCCCTCGCCCTGGCCGCCGCGGCGGCCCCGGCCCAGGCGCGCTCCTCCGAGGGCGGCTCGTGGACTGCCCCCCGAGGGGAGTAGAGCTGGACGGCGAGGCGGCCGACCGCGGCGACGGAGGAGGAAGGAGAGGAAGAGGAGGAGGAGGAGGAGGAGGAGGAGGAGGTCGAAGGAGGAGCAGCCTCCGCCCCCGACGCCTCCTCCGCGCGCGCGCTCCGTCGCGGCGGGTGCGGCTCCCAGAAGAGCTGCACACGCCCGGAGCCTCCGCCGCCGCCGCCGCCGCCTCCTCCCCCGGATCCGCCCGCGGCAAGCGGCGACAGAGAGCACGAGGAGCACGCCGCCTCTGCCGCGCCGCCAAAGGGCGCCCCGCCGCCGGCCCCGTCCCCCTGCGGCGGGGCCACGTTCATGGCTCGCTCCGCCCTCCTCCCCGTCAGGGCGACGCCGAACGTGAGGTCTATCCACGCCGGGAGGCGCCTGGCGACGGTGTCCGACTCGAGGGCGCGGCGGTGGGCGAGGACGAACCTCTCGGCGGCGGCCCTCCTGTCGGCCGCCGTCCTCCTCGTCGCCGACGCTGCCGCGCCCCCTTCTTCCTCTCCCTCCTTCTCCTTCCCCTCGGGCCTGCTGCTGCTGCTGCTGCTGCTGCTGCTGCTGCCGCTGTAGCACCACGACGGAAGCTCCAGGTCGGGAAGGTCGGGGTGCACCGACTCGAAGACCCCTGCGTCGCAGAAGAGCTCGGGGACGGCGTCGTCCGCCGCCCAGCGCCGCAGCCGCGCCGCCGAGCCGGGGTACTCGCCCGCCTCGAACGCGCGCCTGACGGACCGCGCGAGCGCGGCCTTGGGGAGCCTCCGCGCGAGGTAGACGCAGTAGGCGAGCTCGGAGAGCGGGCCGCAGGGGACGTGGTGCGGGGTGATGCCGCGGGAGGCGGAGAGGGCGGGGGGGCGGGGGCGGAGGGCAGGGGCTCCGTCGTCGTCGCCGCCGTCGTCGCCGTCGTCGCCGTCGCTGCCGCCGTCGTCGCTCCGTTTGCCTTCTTCCTCGGAGCCCCTGGCGTCGTCGGCTGCACCTCCTTCGCTGCTGGCGTCGCCCTCTTCCTCCTCTTCCTCTTCCGCGCTGCTGTCCTGGAAGCCGCCGCTGGTCCTCCTCCCCTGCTGCGCACTCTGCCTCGGAAGGCCCTCGCTCGCACTGTCCTCCTTCTTCCCCCGCTCCCTCCTCCTGCTCCTGCTCCTCCTCCTCCTCCTCCACTTCTCCTCCTCCTCGCCGCCGCCGTTGAGAGCGAGGCCCGCCGCGAAAGACGCCGCGAGCTGCTCGTCGCCGCGCGCGATCCGAAAGGCCGATTTGGTGAGGTCGCGCCAGCCCGCGGGTGCCGGGAGAGGGGGAGGAAGGCGACGGCGAGCGGGGAAGCGGCGACGAGGGTTTTCGGCGTCGCCAGCGGCGCTGAGTCCGCCACCCCCGTCTGCTTCCTCCGCCGCTTCCTCCTCCTCGGCGGGCGGCGAGGCCGAGGCGAAGTCGTCCCAGACCCAGGGGAGCACGGGGTGGCACCTCGCGTCGCCCCAGCGCCTGCCCGCGAGGCGGTTCAGGAGAAGGAGGTAGTCGAGCGTCGGGAGGGCGCGGCGGGTCCAGGCAGCGGTGGCGGCGGAGAGCGAGGAGGAGGAAGAAGAAAAAGGCGCTGCCTCTGTTGCCGGCGACAGCGACGGCGGAGGAGAAGAAGGAGGCAGAAAGGCCGAGGGCGCGAGCGCCGCCCTTCCGCCCGAGCGCCCGAGGAGCAAGACGTCGTCTGGCGCTATCCTGAAGGAGGAGGAGGAAGCATGCGCCCCTCGCTCGGCCGCCGAGACCGCGCGCAGGACTCGGAACAGCAGCAGCCGCTTGCCGCCGTCGCCCGACAGCGCTGCCGCCGCCGCCGAGGAAGGGGCCGACGAAGAGCCCGAGGAGGCCCTCAGTACGTCCCCGAGGGTCCGCGGGGCCCTCTGCCGAAGCAGCCACCTGCGCCCCGAGGTCGGGAGCTCGACGGCGGCGAGCAGCGGGCAGAATCCGGCGGGAAGTAGGGGAGGCTGCTGCGGAGCACGAGCAGAGAGAGGCGGCGGCCTCTCTCCGGGGGCAACGCGGGAGAAGGGTGGCAGCGGCGCCCCTGCCGCTTTCGGCTTCTTCCCCCTCTGCGGCCCCGGGGAGGAGGAGCTCGGAGACGGCACCAGGACCAGCAGATCGAGGTGCGTGCTCACCTCCCTCGAGGAAGCTGAGGCGGAAGCGGAGGAGGAGGAGGAGGCGACGGAGCCGAGCCGAGCGAGCTGCCGCCCGACGGCGACGACCTCTTCTTCCTCTTCCTCCTCCGCCTCGCCCTCCTCGTCTTCCTCGTCGCCTCCGCGCTTCTCTTCTGCAACGAGAAGGTGCGCTACCACGGCCGTGCGCTCGGCGCCGAACCAGGAGGCCGGGCACGCGCAGACGCAGGCGAGCTCCTCGCCACAGGGGCCTGGGAGGACTAAACATAAGTTTTTTTTCGGGGGGGGCGTCGAGCGTCGGGTGAGCCTCGCCGTTTCAGAGGGGCATCAACCCACCCCAAACTCGCTCGCGTGTCATCTTTCCTTCCATTATATTTTCGACCGACCGTATTGAAACTGCAGGGCCCCCTTGAAGTCCTCTTCGATCAGCGCGCGAAGCAGGGCTCCGGGCGTGGCCGGGAGAGGAGGGAGCGCCGCGGCTCCGAGAGACGACAAATCGATGGTCAACATTGTTTTTTTCTGTCTCTGTCCGCGCGCGCACGCCCCGCCCTCTTTTCCTTTTTTTCGATCCCTTTCGGAGCCCGATAGTGCACGCTAAGAGCTCTCTCGGGACTGCATCGGATAAAACAGGTAATTAGAAAGAGAGAGCGCTGTCGTTCGAAGTCACACAAGGCAAACAAAGCATGAAAGAGTGATCGACGACGAGGCCCGTCAAAGGAAAAAAACTCCGCCTTGAAACCCTCGCGCGACCTCCTCTCCATCTTGTTTTTGTTCTCTCTCTCTCTGTATATTTGGCTTCTCTCTTTCTCTTTTTATAATTTTATCTCTGTTTCTCTCTCTCCCGCGGGCAGCATTCGTATCAGGTCAAGTTTCTAGCATTCATATCAGTCAAGAGGTTGTCAGTGTCAAGAAACGGGGAGGAAATGAGTGGGAAACGATCATGGGAAGAAATGGGGAAAGTGGAAACTGGGGAAAACTTTTTTGTCAAGCGGCGGCACAAACCAACAGAAAATTCAAAAGCACGATGCAAAAATAAAGGCGCAGGGGCAACCTCTGCAATCGGGACAGGAAGAGGAAGACGCAGAAAGGGAAGACGCGAAGGAGCCACGCGGACTTTGTTTCTCTCTTTCTCTCGCTCTCTCCCGCTCGCTTCCGAGATTTTGTATTGTCGCCATCGCGTTTTCAGATCATTTCACTTGCCGCGCTCCTCCTCCTGGACTCTGAAAGGACCGCCGAGCTGCATCAGGGCCTCCGGGGGCGTCGACGCGGCGCGCGAGACCGCAGCAGAGGAGGAAGAGAACGCGAGGCCCCCTCCCGCTGCTCTTCCTCCGCGGGACTGCTGCGGCTGCGGCGGCGACGGCGACGGCGGCGGAGCGGCGGGCGCGCCGCCCCCCTGCGGCGACCGCTGCTGCTGCCCGCCGCGGCGCCAGCGGCTCCCTCCCGGCTGCCTCGTCTGCTGCTGCTGATATTGCTGGTTGTGGATCTGGCGGCGGGAGGGGCGCCAGAGGTGCGCGCCTTCGTCGGGGCCCGCTCCTCCGACGGAGGAGAGGTCCGCCGAAGAGAGCCACGCCTCCTCGTCGGCCGCGGTGAGGAAGGCGCCGGTGCCCTCGCCCTGCTGCTGCGCATGCTGCTGCTGCTGCTGGTGCTTTTGCTGCTGCTGCCGCCGCTGCTTCTCGGCGGCATAACCTTCGCCGGTCTCCAACAAAGAAGAAGAAGAAGAGGCGGGGCGCGGCGCGAGCGCGAGCCTGCGCAGCGCCTCGAGCGCCGCGGCGGAGGCCGCGCTGGAGGCGGCGGCACCGGGCGCCGAGGACGCGGGCGGAGAGAAGCGCTGCTGCTTCGGCTGATGCGGCTGCTGCTGCTGCTGGAGGTGGCCGTAGTTGGAAGAACGCTGCTTCTGCTGGTATCCCCCGCGGAAAAAGAGGCGCTGCTGCTGCTGGGGAGGGGACGGCGCGAAGGCATCCGAGCTCTCGATCTCGTCGTCGTCGTCCGCAAAGGACAGTGGCGAGAGCAAGGTCGAAGGGGAGGCGAACGACGACGACGGGGGCTGCGGCGGCGCTGGCGGCGACGGCGGCCGCGAGGAAGAGTCGTCGACGGCGGAGAGGAGGTCCCCGAGCGGCGGCGCAGAGAATGTGCGCGCGAGCGACGACGAGTGCGCGCGCGGAGGAGGGGGCGAGGGCGAAGCGGCGGCAGCAGCAGCGGCAGAGGCCGCGGCGGCTGCGAAGTAGGCCCGCGCCGCCTCCTCCTCCTCCTGCTCGAGCCTGCGGGAGGTGTCGAAGTGCTGCTGCTGCTGCTGCGGGGCTCCTCCTCCTCCCCCGCTCCCTCCCCCGCGGCCGCCGAGCAGCGCGCGGGCGTCGGCCAAAAGGTACGACGCGGCCACAGAGGAGGAGGAGGAGCCCCTCCCGCGCTGCGCCGCGCCGCCTCCACCTCCTCCTCCGCTTCCGCCGCCGCCGCCTCCATCTCCTCCGAACTGGAATTGCTGCTGATGCTGCTGTTGCTGCTGGTCGTAGTGCCCGTGCGACATCGAAGGGTAGATCGGCGGACGGCCGGCTCTGTGGTCATAGTTTTGGCTGTGGTCGAACGGCGGCGGCGGCGACGGGAGGGCAGCTCCCGACGGATGGAACGCCCCCGCAATGGCGCGCGCCACGGCCACGGCCTCCGCCGCGGACACGTGCGGCGCCCTCGGGTAGAACGGCGCAGGTGCAGGCGGCGGCGAATGGACGGAGCCGCCGCCGCCGAAGCCGCGCAGCGGGCTCGAGCCCCTCCCCCCGCCGAGCGCGGCGCCGCAGCCGCCGCGGCGCTCGGCGTCGGCCCCCACAGGAGAAGACAGCTGAGGGGTAGGAGGAGGAGGAGGAGAGGCGGGGTGGAGGTGGCTTCTGAGGCCCGCTGCCCCCGGCACGGCGGCCTTGGGAGGGGGCTGGTAGGTGAAGGTGATCCCTTTCAGCACCTGTTTTTTGGCTCGTTTTTTTTTAAGTTGGGTTGAATTGAGAGAGAAAAAAAAAGGTGGCCGAGGTCGATTTCCGTTCCTCTTTTTTTTCATCTTTTTTGCTCTCCCTTCCTCTCTCCCTCCTCTTCCTCACCTGCGTCCTCGCGACCGTCCTCCCGGCGAAGCTCCCGTCCGTCAGCCTCACATAGCGACACACGGCAGCGGCGATGATCTCGAGCGCGGCGGAGACGGCGTCGGCGGCGCCCTCGACCGTGAAGACGCGCACGGGCCGTTGGAGGCGCGCGAAGGCCGGGTGCAGCTCCGCCGGCTCGCCGCCGCCGCCGTCGGTCCCCGCGCCCCCCCCTCCCCCGCGGGCGGCGCGGCAGGCCGCGGCGGCGCGGGCCGGGACCTCTGTCCAGGAGCGCACGTCGGCCCTCGTGAGCGCGCAGAGGTCGCGCACGGAGGAGCCCGCGGGCCCGATGACGAAGCCGGCCGCGAGCAGCGAGACGGCGAGGCGCGCGCCGCCCGAGGGCGTGGGCGCCGCGGCGAGGACGCCCTGGGAGGCGGCGTCGACGGGCGTGACGCCCTCTCCCGGGCGGCGGGGCCCGGAAGGCGGGCGGCCGTTGGCGCTGGAGAAGGCGGCGGCGTCGGTGGGGTTCGGCGGAGAGCGGGGAGAGTCTGACGGCGGCGACGGAGAGGCGAGCGGCAGCGGTGAGGAAGCGGCGCGGTGCAGGGCGCGGAGGAGCGACGGGGGCAGGGGCGGAGGGCGCGGACGCTGCTCGCGCGCCGGCGTCGGCGAGGGCTCGCGGTGCTCCTCGAAGTGCTGGAGAGCAGCAGCAGCAGCAGAGGGCGCAGACGAGGGCGAAGGGGTGAAAGACGTCGTCTCCGTCCCTCCGGGGGAGAGGAAGGGCGCCGCCGCCGACGGCGAGGTTCCTTCGGCGGCGGCGGCGGCGGCGTTGCCCGGGAAGGCAGAGGCGGCCAGAGCCGCCGCCGTGGAGAATGCTGCCTGCTGCCCCGCTCCTGCTCCTCCTCCTCCTCCTTCTTCCTCGCTGGCGAAGCGGGGGCTGTTCCCCTCGGAGCCGGAGACGAAGCCGAACTCGTCGAGCCCCGAAGAAAAAGAAAGGTTCGGGTGGTGATGCTGGGGCTGCTGCTGCTGCTGCTGGTTTTGCTGCTGGAGGTCATCGAGCAAAGCGTGCTGAGCCGAGGACGGCGCCGGCGGCACCGGCGATTGCGCTGGCGGAGATGCTGACGCTCCCTCCTCGCCCGCCAGGACGCCGTTTGCGAGCGACCAGATCCCTCCGCTCCCGGCGCTCTTCATCGAGACAAAGCCCCTGGTGATATTTTCGGACGAGGAGGGGGAGGAGAAGGGGCTCGGTGAGAGTAAGACGAGGGTCGCGGCCGAGGCGTCGGATGAGCGCCGCTGCGATCAAAGGGCGGGTCTCTCGATTCGCAATCGGCCAATGCCGCACGCTCCGTTTCACTTTGCGAACACTCGCTTGGATCAATTCCCTACTTCCCAGAAGCTAGGAGAACCTATCTACGATCCATCGCGGTGGTTTAGAGGTGAAAAAAGGCAGATATAATGTTCAACGAGCAAGGTAAAAAAAAGAGGGAAAAGGATCCCTTCGTTCGAGGCGCGCCCTCCTTCTTTCGAGGCGCGCCCTCCTTCGTTGCGCCTGCCGCGCAGCCCCGATTCCGCCTTGCGCCCCCACAAGAGACTTGCCTTTAGACGCCTGGAGTATTCGAACGACGATTGGTGGAGCGCGAGAAAGTGAAATGAGAAAACAGAGAGAGCGCGAACAAAAGAAGAGGGAGGGAAAATGAGAATAAAGATGAAGAAAAAAAAACGCGGGAGAAAGAGGTTTTTACCTCGTTTGAAATCCAGCTGAAGAAGAAAGGAAGAGGTTTTAGCTCCTTCGAAAACGCCTCCCCCGACCTCAATTTCTTTTCGTTCTTCGTTCACGTGTTTCTTTACAAAAGGGGGGGGGGGGGGAGGGGTGAAGAGACCGCCCGCGCTCGCCTTTCCTCTTTGTACAAGGGACTCACTTGCCCGTCGCCCCCCCCGCGTCCTCCCCTCCATGCCTCAGCGCCTCGAACGCCTCCCCGACGAACAGGCTGCCGTAGAACTCCACGCCGGACAGCGCGAGCGCTCCAGGAGGCGCGCCGGGCCCCGCGTGCGGGCCGGTGGAAACGACGCGGAGCGCCCGCCAGGCTCGGGCCGCGGCGGCGCCCGTCACGGCCCACGAGCCGTAGCACCCGGCGTGGCTGAGCGTCGCGTCGCCGACGTGGCGGCGGAGCAGGGTCCAGCGCTGCTGCGGCTGCGGGGGGGCAGCGGCGTCCCCGGCCCCGCCCCCGCCCCCGGCACCGTCCGAGCCCAGCAGCGCCCAGTTCCGCGGCCAGTCGCCCGACCCGTCGGCACGCAGGGTGTAGTAGTCCACGGCCAGCGCGGCGTTCGAGGGGGAGAAGTCGACCTCCCACCAGCCCCCCCCCGCCGCCGCGAGCAAGGCGGAGGAGGAAGGAGCGCCGCCGCCGCCTTCGCCGCCGCCTCTCCCGCGCCCCTCCCCGTCGCCCCCGCGCCCCGCCCCGCCCCCCCCGCCCCCACTGCTCCTGGGAGGAGGCGGCCCGGCCCTGTTGCACGCAGCGACGCACCCGGATACCAGCGCCCTCGGGTCCGTCGTGCCCCTGCAGGGGGGCGACGAGCACCGCACGGCCACGGCGCCGGCCGCGGCGGGGTTGAGCCGCGGCCGCGTGCCCCCGGCGGTCGCGAGCCAGTGCAGCGCGCCGCCGCCGTCGCCCGCGGCCATGAAGAGCAGGTCGACGCCGCCGCGGGGCGGGCGCGGGGCCGAGCGGGCGGCGGCCAGGGCGGCCCTGCGGGGGGCCCCCGCGGGCAGCGAGGCCGCCGCGCGGGCCGCGGGCGAGGCGGTGACGCCCCGGGCGCCCGTCACCCCGAGGGCGAGCGACAGCGAGCCGCCCTCCTTCGCTTCCGCCTCCCGCCGCTGCCGTTGCCGCTGCCCCTCCGGCGCTGCCGCCTTGGCCGGGGATGGCTGCTGGTGCTGCCTCTGCGCCGCGTCGGCCTCGTCGAGCAGCGGCAGCAGCTCCTGCGAGCGGGCCGCGAGCCTCGACGAGCGGAGCGCCGAGAGCGTGGCCGGGCGCATCAGCGGGAAGCGCACGAGCGGGAGCAGGCGGTCGAGGTCGGCGAGGCGGAGGAGGGAGGGGGAAGCGCCGGCCGCCGCCTCTTCTCCTTCCTCTCGCCGCTGCTGCTGCTGCTGCTGCTGCTCTTCTTCCTCCTCTTCCCCTCCCCTTTTCCTTCCGAGGCAAGCAGCGGCCACCGCAGCGACGGTCCCGTCCTCCCCCCCCCCACCTCCCCCCCCCGGAAGCAGCGGCGTGAACGCCTCCCGCTCGGCGCGCGCCCACGAGAGGACGATGCCGAGGACCCGCTCCTCGGGGCACGCGAGCCTCGGGTCCGCCAGGAGCGCCTCGACCTCCGAGAGCGGCAGCTCCCTGAGGGCCCGCCGGTCGACCTCCGCGGCCCGGGGGCAGCCGGAGGCCAGGGCCGCGGCGAGCGCCGGGCGCAGGGCGTCGAGGGCCGGGGAGAGGCGGCATACCTCGGCGAGCGCCGCGGCGGCGCGGCCGAGGAGGGGGTCCGCCGCGGAGGCCGCCGCGGCGAGCTCGGAGAGGCGCGGGACAGCGGCGGCGCAGGAGGGGGAGGAGGAGGAGGCGGCGGCGCCCCGGCTGCCGCTCCCTGCTCCCGCCCTCCCTCCTCCTCCCGCTCCGCCCTGCGAAAAGAGCTCGGGGAGGAGGACCGCAGCAGGAGGCGGGGAGAGCGGGGGCCCCAGAAGCGGCGGCGGAGGCCGCTGCCGCTCCTGCGGCGACGGCGGAAGAGGAAGGCTCGCGCCGCCGCCGCCGTCGAGGTCGACGTCGAGGTCGAGCGCCTCCGACACCCGGATGCTCCGGTAGGCCAGCGCCGCGTCCCACGCCGACAGGCCCACGTGGCGCACGCTCGCGGCCCTCCCCCGCGGCCAGGGGTTCGGGTCCCTCCAGCAGGTGAAGGGCGCGGACCCCGGGGCGCCCTGGCCGACGGCGAGGACCCCGCGCGCGCAGTCGACGCTGACCCAGACCCGGAGGAAGGGGCCGGCGCCGCCGCCGCCGCCGGGCAGGCGCGCGCCCGGCCCGTGGCGCGCGGAGGCGACCGTGACGCCGCCGCGCTCGAACTTCAGGCAGCTGTTGCGGTGGGAGCCGAGGATGACCGTGTAGCTCGGCTCGTCCCCCTCCTCCTCCGGGGGCAGAGGCGCGGGGGCGGAGGGCGCGGAGGGCGCGGAGGGCGCGGAGGAGGGGGGAGAGGGGCCCGGTCGCGGGTCCGTCGTCGCGGTCGAGGAGTCTCCCCTGCCGCTGAGACCTTTCGCGCTGCTCGCATGCTGCCACCTCTTGGACCCGGGCGTCGACTTGAAGATCACGGTGGCGTCGTTGGCGCCTGTTTTTTGTGTGTGTGCAGAAAGGGAAGGGAAGAAAGGTCAGGGTCAAGAAAGACGTCAAGAAAGAAAAAAACGTCAAGAAAGACGAGGCGAAGAAAAAAAAACTCCCTCCTTCCATTGCCCTCCTCCTCCTCGTGTCGTCCAAAACCTCACCCCTGACTTCGAAGGACACGCATCCAGACCCTTCGCGCAGCTGAAGCTCCTCGTCGGCGAGCCACGCGCACTCGAACGGGGGCACGACGAGTACGGCCCCAGCGGAGACGCGCAGGTTTGGTGGCGGCATTTCGGTTTCGATCTCGGGAAAAAGTCAAAAACGACGACGACGAGGATTCGTTGAATGCCTCTTCTTCGAGGAAAGGAGCGCGGGCGTTCTCTCTCGTATCTCCTTCTTTCCTGCTATCCCAGACGCATAGGGCGGTCGGATCTCAAGCGCCGGCGGCAACGGACGATCCCAATCGCTCGCGGAGAGCGAAGGAAAAAGCCAAGTCAAATCTTGAAAAAAGTGAACTCGAAGAGCTAATTTTATGTTTTCATTTGCCCCCTCTCTTTCCCTCTCTCTCACTCTCTCTCTCTTCTCTCTCTCGCTCTCTCTCTCTCTCTCTCTCTCTCTCTCTCTCTCTCTCTCTCTCTCTCTCTCTCTCTCTCTCTCTCTCTCTCTCTCTCTCTCTCTCTCTCTCTCTCTCTCTCTCTTTCTCTCTCTCTTTCTCTACCAAGCGAGGCTCGCCTCCCCGGCCGCGGCCCTCCTCGCCTTGGCCCTCCTCGCGTTCTCGGCCTTCCCGGCTGCCGAGCACGCCTGGACGAACTCGTCGAACGACGCCACGTAAGGCTCCAGCGCCGTCCCAAGCCACTTCGGAGCGGCGGCAGATGCGCCCGGGGGCCCGCCCGAGCCTGCGGCCTCCCCCTTCGCCCGCCGCTGCTCCCTCTCGGCCACGGCCCTGTCGTCGAGCGAGTCCAGCAGGCCCGCGGCCGTCGGCACCGCGTCGACGTCGAAGCGCGCCGCGGCCGCGGCCACGTCCCCGTCTCCCTCCGAGAGCACGATAGGCACGCAGACCTTTCCCGTCTTGGGGTGCACGCAAAAGGGAGCCTTGAGCAGGTGGTTGCGCTTCTTGGAGACGTCGACGTCGAGGCGCGGGTAGGCGCACGCGAGCACGGCCCTGTCGAGGCACGTGGACAGGGCGGCCTTCCTGTCGCGGGAGGCGTGGTCGCGGGCGTCGGAGGCGGAGGGGCGGGCGGCCCTGGAGACCTCGGCCTCGAGGTCGCGCCAGCGGCGCAGCGAGAGGCAGGCCTCGGGGTCCCCCTCGAGCTCCTCGTCGCTCGCGACGTTCTCGCGCTCGGTCTCCCTCTCGCGCTCCCACCTCGACCTGAGCCTCGAGACCACGGCCGAGTCGGGGACGTGGCCGAGCACCCTGTCCCAGGTCTTGGCCGAGTCGAGGAGCTTCTGGGCAGGCAGGATCCGCGCCTCCCAGAGCGGGCGGAGCAGGCGCAGTGAGCGCACGACGGACGGGTGCGACGTGTTTCCCCCGTTGCCGCCGCCGCCGCCGCCGCTGGAGCCTCCCGCCGCCGCGACGGCGGCGGCGGCGGCGCTCCCGCTTCCGCTCCCGCTCCCCCCGTCGCCCGAGGGCCTCGCGTTGCTCCCGCCGCCCGCGAAGGCGCCCGGCAGCGCCAGCTTCACGACGCCGTCCTCGACGCCCTTGTAGAGGGAGAGGTTGGACGCCACCGCGGACCGCTGCTCGTCGGTCAGCCGCCGCGCGCGGGGGTCGCAGACCCAGGCGTGGACGCCCCGCCGGCCGGAGAAGACCCACAGCACGAGCTCGAAGCCGAAGTCCTCGCGGAGCGCGGCGTCGACGACGGCGACGGCGGCGGCCATCAGGGGCCAGCACTTGCGGCAGGTGTGGCCCCCGGTCCCGCAGGTGCGCACGTCGTCGTAGTCAGTCAGGTCGATGTCGAAGACCAGCTCGCGCTCCATCGGGGCGAAACCCGAGGCGGCGGTGGCGGAGGCGCCCGAGGCGGAGGCGTTCGAAGTGTAGGCAGCCCTCCTCGAAGGGTCGACGTTGTACACGGGCCCGATGTCGATCTTGGCCGGGACCTTGGACAGGAGCGCCCTCCTGAGGTCCGCGGCGTCCCTGACGGACTGGTAGCGCACGAAGATGTCGCCATCGAGCGTGTAGCAGAGCTCGCGGCGCGAGAGGAAGCCCGGGTCGGCGCGCGGGTCGCGCGAGGCTCTCGCCGGGGCGGCGACGTTTTCGCCTTTGTCGCCATTTGCTGCTGCCGCCGCTGCTGCCCTGGCTGCAGCCGAGGCCTTGCTCGAGGAGCTGCTCGAGGCGTCGTTCCCGTAGGAGAGCCACTTCACGAAGGCGTCAAAGGGGAAGAAGTTCTCTGTTTTTGTTGTTGAGGTGGGAGGTCGAAGGTCGAGAGGTCATGATGAGCGTCGGAGACGGAAGGGGAAAAAAAGTTGATTCACGATGCAAGTGCTTTTGCCCTTCTTCTCCGTTTCTCTCTCCTTCTCGAACCGAAGAAATTGAATGCAACCACGCACTGTAGTACGCGGGCATCAGGTCGTGCACTCGGGCGCCGGCGCGGGAGTGGGCCGCCTTGAGAGCGGCTGCAGCGGCTGCGGCGGAAGCATCGGCACCGGCGCCGGGCGCCTCTGCGGAGTAGAGAATTGATTTTTTTGTTTTTTGAAAAAGAAAGATGCGAGTTCAGGGTGAGTTCGACCCGCGATTGGTCCGCTTTTGGTTTTTTCGCGTAAAGTACAGAGTTGAGTCGACGAGCATCGAAGGCGATTGAACCAAGAGCGCCCAGGGAGCGAGAAATGAGGGGCATGCGGATGCTGGGAATTCAATCGCGCGCCGAAAAAGCGAGAAAAGCAGCGGTGGATTGATTGACGGGGAAGATCTCTCGCGCTCTCTTCTTCTTCTACTTACGGTCCACCTCCATGTCCTTGGTCGAGGGCAGATCGTCTGCACGAAGGCGCTTGGAGGCTGTGATTGGTTTTTCAAGTAAGGACGGAGGGAAAAGGAGGTTGGTGAGGGACTCTGATTACATTGGTTTCGCTCGGCGTCTTCGGCGTCGCTACGTTTCGAGGGGGGGAGGAGGGGGGGGCGAGAGAGGGGGCAAAAAAGGAGGCCGCACCTGGGAGGTCGCTGCGCGGGGCGGCCATCGCGAATGTACGTGTTTATGTGAATGCGTGCGCGCTCAGCCCTTCGTCGACGTGTGAGAGTGGAAGGAGCAGCGAAGGGAGTGGGAAGTGGAGTCTGTCCTTTTCTCGCGCCGGAGAAGGAAAGAAAGAAAAGAAGTGAGCGCTGGGTCGAGAGAAGCCGAAAAGAGGGGGAGCGAAAGAAGAAGTTTCAGGACCACCGGAATTTTCGGTGGTAGTGATTTCAGTTCTCCTCTTTTTTTTCGCCCCCCCCCCGGCGCGAGAGCAATCTCTCGGTATCGACGGGCTCTTTCCTCGCTCCAATCCTCTAGACCGGTTGGCGCTCTAGCGTTTGCCCAGCTTGGAGCTCTAAAAGAGACGAAAAGGCGGCGGTAATTGCTCGAAACTCCATCGGGCGTCGGTGTCAATGAGTACTTTTCGTTGCGGCGCCGCGGCCGCGCCCTCCGAGTCGCATCATGCGCCTGTCGGCGCCGCTGCTGCACGCGTCACGCCGCTCCTCCCATCGCGAGGAAGGGCGTCCGTGCGGTCTCCAGAGCTGACCAGGCTAGCGGCGAGGGCGGCGAGCTCCCCAGAGCCGCGCCGAGGCGCCTCGCCATCTCCGTCGCGGCCGGTGTCGGCGGTGTCGGCGAGCGCTCCCGGTGCTTCTTCTTCGCTCGCCGCTTCATTTTCGCCCAAGCCCTCCTCGCCCGTTCCGGCCCCGACACAGCAGCGCTTCGCGTCGCGAAGGAGGGCCTCGCATCTGCGCTTCTCGCCGCTCTCGCGCGGGCGCGGAGGCGGAGGCGTGTACGGCAGCGGAGACGCTTGGATGTCGTCGTCGTCGTCTTCGGCGACCGCATCATCTCTTCGCTCGTCGACCTCTTGCTCCCCCTCGTCTTGGCCGTCGACCTCGAGCAGCTCGACCTCTCCTTCCTCCTCGGCCCCGGCCCCTTCCTCCTCCTCCTCGCTGCCCTTCACCCTCGCCCAGCTCGCGTCCTTCCGCGCCCTGACGACTGCGGGCTCCCTGGAGGCCGCAGCGGACGCCACGGGGAGGCACCCGACCAAGCTCGCGGCGACGGTGGGGCGGCTGGAGAGAGACCTCGGCTTTGCGCTCCTGGCGCCGCCGCCGCCCGGGAGCAGCGGCCACCCCGGCGGCAGCAGCGCGGCGGACGCCGATGAGGGCGGCAGCGGAACCGGAGCTGCCCAGCAGATCCTCGCCTCCGGGGCGCCCCTGCGGCTGTCGCCGGCCGGGGCGCTGCTCGACAGGTATGCCGAGAGGCTGCTCTCGCTCGGCGCCGACGCGCTCGCGGCGACGCGCGACGCGCGCGAGCTGCGCACGGGCGAGGTCTACCTCGCCGCGTCGCAGACCACGGGCGTCTACTTCCTGCCGAGGCTCATCGGCGAGTTCAAGAGGGCGCACCCGGGCGTGGCCCTGCAGCTGGCCGTCGAGAACACGCGGCGCTGCTGCGCGGCCGTCGCGCGCGGCGAGGCCGACATCGCGCTCGTGGGCGGCGAGGTGCCCGCGGACCTCGCGAAGCTCCTGAGGGTCGAGGAGTACGCCGAGGACGAGGTGGTGCTGATCCTCCCCCCCGGACACGAGGCGGCGAGGAGGGCCGCGAAGGAGCAGCAGCAGCAGCAGAAGGAAGAAGAAGAGAAAAACGGCAGCAGCAGCGGCGGCGGCGGCGGTGGCAGCTCCCTCGCCGTCGCCACCCGCGGCTCCATCGACGTCTCGCAGCTCCCCTCGCTCCGCTTCGTCTCCCTGCACAAGTCATCGACCGTCCAGGCCATCCGCGCCCGCCTCGAGGCCGCCGGGCTCGACTGGCGGTCGCTGCCCGTGGTGCTCGAGGTCAACTCGGTCGAGGCGATCAAGGGCGCGGTCGAGGCGGGCCTCGGCGCCGCGTTCGTGTCCGCCGCGGCCGTCGCCAAGGAGGCGCGCCCGGGGGGCTCGCTGGTCGCCCTGCGCGTGCGAGGGGCGGAGCTGAGGCGGAAGCTGCTGTGCGTGACGGACCCGGAGAGGTACCTTCCCAGGGCGGCGAGGCAGTTCGCGGTCGAGCAGTGCGGCCTCGCCGTCGACGACCGCGGGTTCGTCACCGGCAGCAGAAGGGAAAAGGGGAGCGAAAGCGGCGGCGGCAGTGGCGGCGGCGGCCGAGAGCCCTCCGGTCCCTCCTCCCCTCCCTCCTCCTCCTCTCCGCCGCCCGGCGTCCCCGCCGCGGGCTGCACCCGCTACCCTCACCTGGCCGGGAGGTCCCCGCCGCTCTCCGAGCTCGGCGGCCCGGGCTCGGCCCCGAGGGGGAGGGCGGGGTGCCCGCCGCCCTCGGGCCCGGCGAGGAGCATGCCCGGGATGGTGAACGAAAACGCCTCCCCGGCGGAGGAGGAGGCGTTCTTTCCCGCCGGCGGCGCCCCGCCGCCGACCTCTTCCCTGCCTCTTCCCCCGCCGCCTCCCGCCCCCTCCTCGCCCTCGTCGTCGCTCTGCGAGCTCCCCTTCACGCTCGCGCAGCTCGCCGCGCTCCAGGCCGTCGCCCGCACCGGCTCCGGCGTCGCGGCCGCGCTCACGCTCGGGGTCTCGCAGCCGGCGGTCTCCAAGGCCATCGCGGCGCTCGAGGCTGGCCTCGCCTGCGGCGCGCTGCTCAAGCCCGGGCGGCGCGGCGGGCCCACGAGCCTGACCGAGGCCGGCGCGGCGCTGCTGCCGCACGCCGAGCGCGCGCTCGCGGCCGCGCGAGAGGCGGCTCGCGCGCTGTCCGACCTCGGAGCGGCGCACGCCGGCTCGGTCAGGCTGGGCGCGTCGCAGACCGTCGGCACGTACGTGATGCCGCGGCTGCTGGCCGCGTTCAGGAGGGCCAACCCGCGGGTGACGGCGCAGTTGGTGGTCGACAGCTCGAGCGCAGTGTGCGCCGCGGTCGCGAGCGGGGTGCGTTTTTTCTCTCTCTCTCTCTCTCTCTCTTTTTTTTACTTCTCTTTTCGTTCCTTTTTTCTCGAGACTCGAAAGACAAATTGCGTACTCACTCGCCCTTTCCTTTCTTCTTCCTGAATGAAAAAGCAGGAGCTCGACGCCGCGATCGTCGGAGGGGACGTCCCCGAGGCCCTGATCGGAGGAGGCGCCTCTTCTGCGGACGAGGCCCTCACTTCGAGCTCCTCGCCGCCGTCGTCTTCTGCTTCCTCGTCCTCGCCCTCGTATTCTTCATCCTCCTCCTCCTCCTCCACCTCCTCCTCTTCGACCGCTGCGGCGCTGCTGCGCGTCACTCCGTACGCCGTGGACGAGCTCGTGCTGGTGGTGCCGCCGGGGCACCCTTTGGCGGCAGGCGGAGGCGGGGGCGGAGGGAACGGCAACGGAAGCGAAAGCAGCCCGAAGCAGCGAGCGGCGGCAGCAATGAAAAACTCCTCTTCCTCCTCGCCTCCCTCCGCTGTCCTCCTCTCCCTCGACGAGGACGGCTGGCCCGTGGCCCCGCTCCGCGTGCTCTACGACCTCGTCTTCGTCTCGCTCAACCGCGGGTCTTCCGTGGCCTCAGCGCAGGAGGCCACGCTGCGCCGCGCCGGGATCGAGACGCACAAGCTCAGGGTCGACATGGAGTTCACGTCCGTCGAGGCCATCAAGGGCGCGGTGCAGGCCGGCCTGGGGGCCGCGTTCGTGTCGCGCGCCGCGATCGAGAAGGAGGTCGCGCTGGGGCTGCTGGCGCCGCTCAGGCTGGAGGGGGTGACCCTGGCTCGGACGCTGTGGCTCGTCGCACCTCGTGGGGGCGCCCCCGCGCACTCTCCCGCGGCAGCCAAGTTCCTCGACGACCTTTTCTGCGGCGGGGACGGGTCCGGGGTCGCCGGCGCGGCGGGCAGCGCGAGCGACGCCGCCGCGGCAGCGGTGGCGGCGTCGAGGCTGCAGCAGAGGGCGGCGCGAGACGAGGGCAGCGGCAACAGCGGCGGTAGCAGCGACCAATCTTCTTTCTACCTCTCTTCGTCATTCTCCCCGCCACCGCTGCTGATGCGGTCGATCATGTCGCCCGCGCGCAAGCCGTGGGAGAGCGAGGGGTAGCAGAGAGGAACGGAGGTGTGTACTTTTTTTCGATTTTGATGTTGAAGAAACCCCAATTTTAATTCTTTCCGATTTTAATTCTTTCCGTTTGTTTCTTTCCGAAGAAACAAACATCGCAGCCCAACTGTATCTATTTATCTGTAATTACCCGCTATCATTTTTTTATTCCTCTTACAAAGCACCCTCGTAGAGAAGCATCAGCGAGCCTCGTCGAAAGTGACCGAGCAGAAAGGAGGAGGGCTGAAAATATATTTGGACGAAAAAGAGAAGAGAGCGGAAGAGAACAGAGAGAAAAGAGACAGCGGAGAAGCGGCTCTCCATTTTTTTCAGCGGTCGCTTTTGACGAGAGAGAATCGCCTCTCCAAGCATTCCCTCTCTCTCCCGCTCTCTCTCTCGCTTCCCGCGTTCCCCAGCCATGCGAGCCTCTTCTCCATTCTCTCGAGAGCAGGCGTTCAAGGTAAACCAGACAGACGGGAAAGCAAGGAAGCCCTTGTCTTCCCGCTCAAAAAATGTCTGAGAGCCATGCCCCTTCGTCTTTGACGATAAAACGTCATAACGGTGCTGACTGCTCACAATCCGCTCCCTTGTTCTCCCCCGTCCTCTCTTTCTCGACCCCTCATTTTCATCCCAGGCGAGAGACACGACAAGGAGGTGGATGATGGCCGTGTCAGGTGGAAGAATGATGCCGCGGAGCGCCCCGGGAGCGCCTGCCCCTCGATCCGTCGCGCCGCTGCTGCCGCGCCGGCAACATCGCGGCGGCACTGCCCGGCCGAACCCTTCTTCTCCTTCGCTGAAGGCGCTGCTTTCCTGGAGAGGAGGCGCGTCGTGGGACGACCCCGACCGTCCTGCGGAACGCCGCTCCCTCTTCCTGGACGAGGACGACTACGAGCTCACCGACGACGAGGAGCTTCTCGAAACCAAGACGCCCTCGAGAAGAAGGAGCAGCAGCAGCAGCAGCAGCGGCGGCAGCGGCGGCAGCGGCAGCGCTGCTTCCAGCAGGACCTCGCTCGCCCTCCGCGGAGGCGACGACGACGAACCCGGAGGAGCCGGCGACAGGGGCCCGCTCCTCGCCTCGCTCGCCTCCTCCGCCCGCTCCCGCCTCGGCCGCGGCGCGCGCAGGCTCCGCGCCCGCGCCCGCAGGGCCACCGCGGACCTCCCGGACGACCTCCTGGGGAGGGCCCTGTGGCTCTGGGAGTCGCGGCCCGTCGCGCGCGCGCGGCTCGCCGTCTCCGTCGCGGCCGCCGGGGCGCGCGCCCCGGCGCTCGTCGCGCTCATCGCCTCGCAGGCGGGGGCCGTCGCGGCCTCGACGCAGCTCTCGCTTCCCGTCGTGGCACCGCTGCTGATCGGCCTCCCCGTGCTCGCGCGCTCCGTCGCGGCCAACGCGAGCGCGGTCGCGCCGCGGGCGGCCGCCGCCGCGCTGCTGCTCTGGCTGGCATGGTTCTGCAACCGCGTCGCGACGGCGACGGCGGTCTACCTCCGGCGCCAGGGGGCGCTCGATGCGCGGATCGCGGGCGCGGCGGTGGCGTGCTCCGAGGTGCTGGCGCTGGGGGCGGCGGCGCTGGTGCTGCTCTCGGCGCTCGGCGTCAACGTCGCAGCGCTGCTGTTCCCCGCGGCCGCACTAGCCGGCTGGGCGGCCGCGGACGGCGCCAAGTGCTTCGGTGCCGGCGCGTTCCTGTTCGCGTCGCAGCCGTTCAGGCTCGGGGACAGGGTGGCGGTGAGGGCCCCCCCCGTCTCTTCCGGGGCCTCTTCGGCGGGGGGAGACGCGGGGGAGGAGGACCGCGAGGAAGGAGAGGAGGGGGGAGGAGGAGGGCCCCCTTCGTCGTGGTTTGACGGCAGGGTCGAGCACGTCGACCTCCGGTACACCGTCGTGCGGAGAGGGAACGCGAGGATGTTTCTGCCCAACTCGAGCTTCCTGACGAGGGAGTTCGTGGTGTTTGACGCGCCGGAGCGGCAGCCCGAGCCCGTGTCGATGTCCTCGTCGATGGCAGCGGCGGCGAGGCGGCGCAGGGCCGCGGCGCAGAGCCAGCAGCAGCGGAACGCGGGCACCCAGACGACGAGCCGAGGCGGCGGCAGCGGCGCCTTTCCGCCTCCGCCGTCCTACCCGCTCCCTCCTTATCCTCAGCCCGCGCCGCAGTCCGCCGGGTGGTCAAACTACGCCCCGGGGGCCTGGATCCCCCAGCAGCAGCAGCCCCAGGCGCTGTGGCAGCCTCCTCCCTCCTCCTCGCAGCCTCCTCCTCAACCTCTCCTTTGATTTGATCCAATACCCTCCTCCCCCGACGACGACGATTCTTTCCTTTTCTTTTTCCTAGTTAGGTTGCGTGTACTGTTGCCCCTGCCCCCCCCCACCCACTACCACCACCACTCATCCACCCAAAAACACACATCCCATAAAATTGCGAGATGATTCTTTAGCATTTCCCCTGTGTAAAGAGAAAACAATGAAAAAAACAATGAAAAAAACATTTTCGAGGTCGAGCTCCATCGACTCTCAGTCACTTTTTTCCCCCATCAAGAGCTCGTTGCCTTTGCGCAGCTTCGCGCTTTTCTCCCGTGGTTTTCTCTATTTTATCTTTCGCTCCGGCTCCGATGGGCGCCTACGCCAGCTCACCGATCGCGTACTGCGCCGCCGCGGCCCCGCCGGCGCCCGCCGCTGCTGCCGGAGACAAGGCGACGGCGGCAACGTCGTCGGCGGGATCGGCGTCGGGCGGCTCTCTGCTGCCCGCCGCGGCGCAGGCGGCCATCTACGGCGACGGCGCCAAGGTGAGCAGATAAAGGTCCAGCGTTTCGACAGCCACAGCTCGGAGGCTGCTGTTTCCGAGACGCGAAGCAGTACAAGAAGAGACGAACAAGGTCGATGCTTGACGGTGGGCATCGAACGGTTTTTTTTCTTCCTCCTCTCTCTCTCACCCTCCCCTCCTTCACGCCGCCTCGCCTGTCCCAAAATCAACCAGCCCTCGACCTCCGTGGCCGACTACATGAACCTCCCCTCCCCAGTGCGCTACGAAGAGCTCCAGCGCGAGGTCATGAGTGAGTCGGAAAGAGGATGAGTTTTTTCTCAGCGAAATGAAGAAGAAGAAGAAGAAACGGCGATCGATCGTTTCCGTTTCATGTTTCTTCGACCCCCTAGTCCTCTTTGGAGAACCAAACCGTGAACTCTTCTTCCCGCCTGCGAACGCTCACGCGCTCTGCTCGACCTTCTCTCTCTATCTATCTATCTCTCTATCTCCCTCTCACTCCTCCCTTCAAATCTCACGCCACGTTCGCGAAAACCCAAACAGTGTCCCTTAAGCCCGACCTCTTCGAGGGCCTCCGCTTCGACTTCACCAAGCCCTTCAACCAGAACTTCGCGCTCTGCCACTCCTTCTTCCTCGGCAACGTCGACGTCCCCTCGCAGTCGGGGGGAGCGTACAAGATGGCCGTGGGGACCTACGAGTTCGGGGCGAACCTGGTCTCGCAGAGCGGGGACATGATGATCGGCCGCGTGATGACCGACGGGCGGCTGACGGGCCGTGTCAAGAAGGACCTGCTCGAGGACGGGAGGCTCTCCGCGAAGGTGCAGGCGCAGCTGAGCCCCGAGTCTTCGGGGGCCGGGTCACAGGTGATGCTGGACCTGGACAGCCGCGGGAGCGACTGGAACGGTGAGGGAGAGTTGGTTTTTTTGTCCTTTTGTTTTTAGAGACAGGGAGAGGGGCGAAGAAGAGGAAACAAAACCCTCTCACCTCTTTCTTCAACTCTTTTTGCTCCTCTTCCAACAACCAAACAACCTAAAACACAAATCAAACAGGCCAGCTCAAGATCGGCAACAACCAGTTCTACGGCGTCAACTACTTCCAGTCAGTCACGCCCGAGCTCTCCGTCGGCGGCGAGCTCTTTCTTCTGCGCTCGGCGCAAAAGTCAGGCGCCGGCTTCGCGGCGAGGCACGTCGGCGCTTCGCACGTGGCGACGGCGCAGGTTGCCACGACGGGCCTGCTGTCGCTGGCGTACATCCACCGGGTCTCCGACAAGGTCAGCCTGGCGGCGGACTTCCTGTGGAACTGGACGGGCAGGGAGGCCGCGGCGTCGTTCGGTAAGTTTTTTTTTTCCTTCCTCGGACTTTTTTCGGTTTTTTTTCCCGACTTTTTTTGGACCTTGAGAACCGTCATCGGAAATGGATAAACGCGTTCCCTTTTCCCTAGTCCTCACAATCCCCCTATCCGATCCCCCTGAAAACAAATACAACCTCTTTAGGATACGACTACGTCCTGCGGCAGTGCCGCCTGCGCGGCCGAGTCGACACCGACGGGCGCGTCGGCGCGCTGCTCGAGGAGCGGCTCAACGTCGGCGTCTCGCTGTCGCTGTCGGCCGAGCTCGACCACGCGCGCAAGGACGCGAGGTTCGGGATCGGGATGACGGTCGGGGAGTAGAGGATTGGAGGGTGCGGGGGGAGGGGGGGGGGGTGGAGGGAGAGGAGGAGGAGAAGAGAAGAGGGAACGGAAACGAGAGAGGGCGATTCTTGTCTTTCGTTTCCCCTTTAGAAGAAAACGCTTGTTTAAATCGACTTTTCATTTCTTTCATCTCGTTTCGCATGTTTTTGTTCGCGAATAGATGCTGTCTCGTAGACGAGGAAAGAGAGTAGAGCAGGAGATCGAAAAAAACGGAAAGACGCGGCGAAAGAGGAGGTCAAGATTTTCGACTTTTTTCGACTTTTTTCGGCTCGACGCCATAGTTTTGATTGGAGAGCGCTTCTCACTCCTTTCTCGAACGTTCCGGCTCCCTCTCTCTTCTCTCGCTTCGCGCCCAGCGAGAGAACGGCCGTTGCCTCGTTGCACGCGCTCACGCACGCACAGAGAGCACCTCGGCCCCGAAGAGAAAGGCAGAAGAAGAAAAGAACCTCGCTCTTCTTCTTCTTCTTCTACGCCTCGTCGTCGCCCTCTGTCTCAGCGTTTTATTTCAGCTGTTACTCCTTCTTCCGCTCCTCCTCCGCCGCTTCTAGCTCCCTCGTTCCCTTTCGTCCTCGGCGAGACAGGCACACAATGGACCAGGCGTCGCTGCTGCTCAACAAGCAGCTCAAGGGTAAGGAGAAGAAAGAGTTTGAAGAGACCCCGATGACGCTTTGAAGTTGATCGATTGCCCCGCTGTTCTCTCTTCCGCGACTCGCCTCTCTCTCTCGTCTTCTGCTCCTCTGCTCTCCTCTCTTTCGGCTCCTCGTCCTCGCCTCGACGACGAGATTGACGTCGTGTCTTCCTCTCCCAGCGGGGACACAAAGAAGAAGCAGAAGAAGGGAGAGTGAGAGAGCTTTGAAAGGGGAATGCAACGAAGAAGAAGAAGGAAGAGAAGAAGGAAGAGAAGAAGGAAGAGAAGAAGAAGAAGAGCAGACGAGACGCGCTTGCTCGCTTTGACCTCTTCGCTCTTTCCTCTCTCAACCTCAACCTCCACGCCACCACCACCCAAAACCTCAAAACAGAGCTCACCAAGAAGCCCGTCGACGGCTTCTCCGCCGGCCTCGTCGGCGACTCTCTCTTCGAGTGGGCCGTCACCGTCATGGGGCCGCCCGACACGCTCTACGAGGGAGGCTTCTTCAACGCGCGGCTCGCCTTCCCCGCGGACTACCCGCAGTCGCCGCCCACCTGCCGCTTCACCTCCGAGGTCTGGCACCCGAACGTCTACGCCGACGGGCGCGTCTGCATCTCGATCCTGCACAGCGCCGGGGACGACCCCACGGGCTACGAGCGCGCCAGCGAGCGGTGGTCGCCCGTGCACACCGTCGAGACGATCATGCTGTCGATCATCTCGATGCTGTCGAGCCCCAACGACGAGAGCCCCGCGAACGTCGACGCCGCGAAGGAGTGGCGCGAGGACAGGGAGGGGTTCAAGAAGAGGGTGGCGAGGTGCGTGCGGCGGTCGCAGGAGGAGCTGAGCTGAGAGGAAGGGGGAGAGAGCGAGGGAAAATAGTAAAGACTGAACCCCCCCCGACCAACAACCGCTGCTTTTTTTTTT